>Ga0302137_1000945_pt1 | contig 12972 bp, 12 predicted proteins | sample CBN3_SCM_MG_FD_203127 | JGI IMG/M metagenome (GOLD analysis project Ga0302137, IMG submission 203127) | Marine microbial communities from Western Arctic Ocean, Canada - CBN3_SCM | ecosystem: Environmental > Aquatic > Marine > Oceanic | place: Canada: Western Arctic Ocean | collected 2017-09-15 | reverse complement strand
GAGCAACGCCACCACTGAGAGCGCCTTGGCCAAAGCGAAGGAGTGGTCCGGTTTGGTAGGTGTGGATTACGTTAAGGAAGTGACGCACGAGTCGGCGTTTGCGTGGGACAAAAACGACGAGTTGAGCGCGGCGTTTCGACTGCCCAAGGGGCCGGGCGAGCTCGACGGCCGCAGCCAGCGTGACCCCCTGCCGGCGGCGGACATCCCGATTGTAGCTTACGATTTCGGCGTCAAGTACAACATCTTGCGTAAGCTGCGGCAGGCTGGTTTCGCGGTAACGGTGGTGCCGGCGAACACCCCGGCGGCGGAGGCGCTCAAGCATAATCCGGCAGGCATTTTTCTCTCAAACGGTCCCGGTGACCCGGCGGCGGTGACGTATGCGGCAGAAGCGGTTATGGCGTTGCTAAAGAAGGGACTGCCGATTTTCGGCATCTGCCTTGGCCATCAAATCCTCAGCTTGGCCATGGGCGGCAAGACGAGTAAATTGAAGTTCGGCCATCGCGGAGCAAACCAGCCGGTGAAGGATCTCGAGAGTGGCCGGGTGGAGATCACGTCGCAAAACCATGGCTTCACGGTGGAAACCGACTCGCTGCCAAGTGACGTGGCGGTGAACCGTATCAACCTCAACGACCAGACGGTTGAGGGGTTGCGGCACAAGACCAAGCCGGTCTTCTGCGTGCAGTATCATCCGGAGGCGTCTCCGGGGCCGCACGACTCTAGCGGCATGTTCGGCGAGTTCCACCAATTGATCGAGAAGCACAGCTGATTTGCTCAAGCGCTTGCAAGCGCGCTTGAAACTTCTCCCCCCGTGAACACAAAAAAGCAGGACGGTGTGTTCTGCTTTTTTCGAGATTGGTTGGCTTTATTTTTCGGTTCTACGGAATCTTCCCGGGTTGATGAACAGCTTCTTGTCCCCCTCGTGTTTCAGAAAAGACTGCGTCAGTGCGTCAGTCGTTTTCAGGTCATCATCCACCAATTCAGAGTTCACTATTTTGATTTCGAGTCCAGCACCCGCCAGTCGATGAGAGACAACATGAAAAAGATCCTTCTCATCTTTCTTCGGAGGGCCATCGTCCGTTCCAATGGCCTGAAGCTGAACACACCACACTCCCCCCGATCTTGATGGGATATCCCGGAAAGTATGCCCGTCTTTCCAGGTTGTTTTGCTTCGGCTCTTCTCCTTTATCCGGAATGACCTCCCACACGCCAAGCACTGCTGAGTGCGACCGTAATGTTGTGTTTCTTTGTCAGCATAGATTCCAACTCATAACCGATAATCAGCAAATCGGCTAAGGTTAAAAACGCCAGTACACACCCAATCCCGAGCCCCTTGCATCGAGGCACATTAGTTGGGGCTTGGACTACGCCTCGGCCGTCGCTTCCTTCTCAGGGAGGGGAGGGGTGGTACTTTCCACGCGAACCTTGAGGGTGGTCATAACATCGGGGTGTAGTCGCAGCTCAACGTCGTGGTCGCCGACGGTGCGGATCGGGTCCGTGAGGTGAACCTTGCGGCGGTCGATCTTTATCTCGAACTGCTCGTCGAGCTGCTCGATAATGTTTGCTGGGGTGACTGACCCGTACATTTTGCCGGTGTCGCCGGTCTTGACCTTCAGGTGCAAAATCAGGTGCTTGAAACTTGCGGACAGTTCCTTTGCATCCTTAGCCTCCCGGATTTCACGGGATCGGCGCTGCTTGCGAAGGGCCTCAAGGCGGCGTTCGTTGCCCTGGGTCAACGGAATGGCCAGCCCCTGTGGTAGGAGATAGTTGCGGGCGTAGCCTGTGGTTACGTTGACCTGGTCGGATTCTCCGCCCAGGCCATCCACATTCTTGATTAAAATAACGTCAGTTTTAGCCATAATTCACTTGGTTTGTTAAAAGGTTGTATTCAGAACGGGACGTCGTCGTCCCCGGGGCCGTCAACGGGCGGGCCATCAGCAGGTTGGGATGGCGGCGGTGGGGAGGATTGCTGCGAGGCAGGGGGGGGGTCATCACCCTGGCCGCCTCCAATGAACTCGAATCGATCCAGCACAACGCCTAATTTGCTGCGTTTTTGACCGGTGGTTTTGTCATCCCATTGGTCAAACTTCAATCTGCCCTCAATGTGTATCCCTTTTCCCTTCTGGAAATATTGCCCTATCACTTCGGCTTGTTTGCCGAAAGCTGTGATATCGATGTAGGTGACTTCCTCTTTTTGGTTCCCGTCCTGATCTTTCCAGCGCCGATTTGTTGCAATCCCGAAACCTGCGATAGCGGTTCCACTGGGCGTGTAGCGCAGTTCGGGGTCGCGGGTCAGGTTGCCCATCAGGATGACTTTATTGAAGCTTGCCATGACTTGAGTCTAGCGCAATAGGGGGTGGGTGGTCAATCCGCTTTAGCCCGGACACGTGATGAAAACGCGGAAGACATCCTTGATTTTCAGCAGGCGCTTTTTCAGGTCGTTGGTCGCGGCGGGTTCGCCCTCAAACGTGACCTCGAGATAGAAGCCGTCCGGATTCTTGCGGTTGGCCACCCTGGCAAAATCCTTCTGGCCGACGGCGTTGAATTCGCCGGTTTTTCCGCCGGCCGTGTCTATCTCGGCCGAGATGAGGTTTTGCAGTTCCTCGACGGTGCTTTCACGTCCTGTTTCCTTCAGGATGATCGTCCCTTCGTATTTCGTCATCTGTCTTTTTTTCTGTTGGGGCGTAGTCCCCGTTGTATTCGTTCATTGCCTGGCCGATGCCTTGCAGCACCCAGCAGGCTAACTGGTCTGCCGCTGTTTCGAGGACTTTTTCGAGAAGCCCGGTCTCCGAGTCGGCGAATTTGCCGAGCACGAAGCCGGATACATCCCGGTTCGGTTTCGGCCTGCCAATCCCCAGCCGCAGCCGGGGAAAATCGTCTTTCCCGAGCAATCCCTGTATGGAGTCCAAGCCCCGATGGCCGCCTGTCCCTCCGCCCGGCCGCATGCGTACGGCCCCGAGGGGCAGGTCGAGATCATCGACCACCACCATGATTCGACTGTTGGGAATCTGGTAGTACTGGGCCAAGGGCACCACGGATTGACCGCTCAAGTTCATGTAGCCCTGTGGCTTGCTCAGAAAGACGATGTTGCCGTCCTGCCTGCCTTTGGCCAGGTGGGTAGTGAACTTTTTGCTCGCTTCCCACTCAACACCCAAGCGCTTAGCCAAGCGATTGAGAACCATGAACCCGACATTATGTCGGGTGGCTGCGTAATCCTTTCCTGGATTGCCCAAGCCCACGATCAGGAATGTCTCTTCCATGCGTGGGCCTTCTCAAAGAACACGACGCCTCAGCCCATTGGGCGGATCGTCGTTTGAAATTTTCAACCTTCCTATTTTTTCTCGCCAGCACCGGCATCAGCTTCCTTGGTGCCCTCTTCAGTAGTAGCTTCGCCCTCACCCTCGGCTGCTGCAGCTGCATCTTCTTCCTCGGCCTTGGCCATCATGCGTGATGTGGTCACTCCGAGCACCTGAGCCTTCGGCTTGCCGATAGCGATGATTCCTTCGGGCAAAACAAGTTCCTCCAAGAGGATCGATTGGCCAACCTCCAGTTGGCTGATGTCAGGCTCGATACATTCGGGAATGTCAGCCGGTTTGCCATAAAGTGTGATCGAGTGCATAGGCATCTGCAAGACGCCTCCCAGTTGGACGCCTACAGCGGTTCCGAGTGGTAGCAGCGGAACTTTGGCAGTGACGACACTGTCCTTGGTCAAGCGTTTGAAATCGACGTGAATAAAATGGTTCGTCAGGGGGTTTTTCTGTATTTCCTGAACCAGGGCCATGCTCTTTTTGCCATTAATATCCAATTCCACGAGGAAATTCTTGGCCACGGTGGATTTTACGGCTTTTTCAAACTGCTTGGTTTCGAGCTCGACAGATTCGGGTTCGCCATTGCCATAGACGACAGCAGGCAAAGAGCCGGCGTTGCGGAGTTTTTTGCTGCCAATAGTCTTGGTCAACACACGCGGATTGGCCGCCAATGAGATTACTTTCATTTTATTAAATAACTTGCTCCCCTACGGAGCTCATGTGGTGCGAGCTCCCTTAAATTGGAACAGCGAGTTCACCGAGGAATTGTTGTGTATTCGCTGGATTGCTTCTCCCAGCAATCCCGCAACAGAGAGAGTTGTAATATTCAACCCCTCGATTTCAGGGCGGGGGACTGTATCAGTCGTTATCAATTCGTCAATACAAGAGTTTTTCAGGCGGTCAATACCCAAATCATTGAGAATTGTGTGCGATACACAGGCTCGGACACTCAGCGCTCCGCGTTCCTTGAGAATGGCCGCAGCGTTGACTAGCGTACCGGCGGTTTCGGTGAGATCATCAACCAAAAGCGCATTTTTACCTTCAATTTCGCCAATTATACCCACGGACTCTGTATCGGTGGCGCTCGTGCGGCGTTTGGCGACGATCGCCAAATCGGCTCCGAGCATTTCCGAATAGGCGTGAGCCATTTTCAGGCCACCCACATCCGGACTGACAACAACTTGATCGTCCCGCTTGGCGTACTTGAGATAGGCGAATATCACTGGCGAGGCGTACAAATGATCCACCGGAATGTCGAAAAAGCCCTGAATTTGCTGTGCGTGCAGATCCATCGTCAAAATCCGGTTGGCCCCGGCGGCTACCAGCAGATTGGCCACGAGTTTGGCCGAGATCGGGACTCGCGGCTGATCCTTCCGATCCTGCCGGGCATAGCCGTAATACGGCAGCACCGCTGTGATGCGGTCAGCGCTAGCCCGCTTGAGTGCATCCATTATGATAAACAACTCCATCAAATGATGGTTTGTCGGCGGGCAGGTCGCCTGGACGACGTACACATCCTCACCGCGGACGTTCTCCTCGATCTTGGCGAAAGTCTCGCCGTCGGGGAAGGCGGTGATGGTGAGTTTTCCCGGGTCGATGCCAATGTTGCTGCAGATGGAATCGGCAAGTGGTAGGTTGGAACTGCCGGCAAATATTTTCACGTCAGGTTTCGGTGTGGTCTTGTTTTCGGTTGTCGCTTCAGATTAGCCCTGCTCGCGACTGCGAAAAAGTAACAATTGCCAAACACCAATCAAGCGCATTCGTGCTCTTATGAAAAATTTACAACATCGCTCCCCCTCGCTTGGCCAGAGGCTCCCGTGCCTCATCATGGGGTAAAGCCCAGATTCGTTTCTTTTTTTGCCCTTGACTGAGGGGGTGCAGCCACAGGCCTCATTCTCTGATTTGTTCTTCAAAAAAAGCATTCACGGGTCTTTCGACGGATGAGATTAGTGTGGTCTGCGTTGGGCCGGTTTTGTTATCCGTTGCCTTCGGCCAAAACAGCTTCATTAATTTCATCCATCAGTTCTTTGGAAACCTGCGGGTCGTGCACTTTGGCTCCGGTTTTTGAGTTGGCGCGGCACCTCCACAAAACTCGCATCTGCGATGATTCCCTTCCAATCCACCCTCCTTCGGTGAGGGTTTTTCAAACCGCGGGCACCCTCCCCGCTTGGTCAAGGGCTAAAACCGGTTGAGGAAGCGGAGGTCGTTTTCGTAGAACAGGCGAATGTCGCTGATGCCGTAGCGGATCATAGCGATACGCTCGATGCCGAAGCCGAACGCCCAGCCGCTCCATTCTTCAGGGTCGTACCCGACGTTCTCAAACACCGTCGGGTGTACCATGCCGCAGCCGGCGATCTCGAGCCATTCCTTCCCCATCTTGCGGACGAGGGGGCTGCTGAAGTCGATCTCGAGGCTCGGCTCGGTGTAGGAAAAGTAATGCGGCCGGAACCGCAGTTTAACTTCCTTGCCGAGCAGTTCCTTAAACACAAACTCGACCGTGCCCTTGAGGTCGGCCATCGTCACGTTCCGGTCCACGTACAGGCCCTCGATCTGGTGGAAGGTCGGGTTGTGAGTGGCGTCGGCGGTGTCGCGGCGGTACACGCGGCCAGGCACGATGATGCGGATCGGTGGCGGGCTTTGCTCCATCACGCGAATCTGCACGGACGACGTGTGGGTACGGAGCAGCGGCCGGTCGGCAGTGTCCAGAAAGAAGGTGTCCTGCGTGTCGCGGGCGGGATGATCGGCGGGAGTGTTAAGGGCGTCGAAGCAGTAACGCTCGCTCTCGATCTCTGGGCCGTCGGCCACGGCGAAGCCGATTTTGCGGAAGCTGCGGACAATCTCCTCGGTGACTTGGGTGAGCGGGTGCTGCTTGCCAAGCGGCCGTCGGCGTCCCGGCGCGGTGAAATCGGTGGCGCGTTGCGGGGCGGCGTCGGCGAGTTCGAGCTCCTCGCGTTGTCGGTCGAGTGTCTGGGTGAGTTCGGCCTTGGCCAAGTTGATCGCCTTGCCGGCGGCGGGGCGTTCCTCCTTGGCCAAGGCACCCATCTGCTTGAGCAGTCCGGTGAACTGACCATTCGTGCCGAGGTACTGGACGCGCACGTCGTCGAGTTTGGACAAGGTGTCGGCGGCTTGGAGTGCCTGCAGTGCGGCTTCCTTTAGCGGGGTGATTTCGTCCAGGAATGACATGGTCAGGTTTCCTTGGTTTGGAAACAAAGAGGGCGGCCATTAAAGACCGCCCACTCAAAAAGTCAACTTGGCCAAGCTCTCAGCCTTTGGCCTCGAGCGCACTCTTGGCGGTGTTCACGAGTTCGCCGAACGCAGCCGAGTCGGTGGCGGCCAGATCGGCGAGCACCTTGCGATTGACCTCGACCTTGGCAGCCTTGAGGCCCTCGATGAAGCGGCTGTAAGTGATGCCGGCGTCGCGGGCAGCGGCGTTGATGCGTAGATTCCAAAGGGCGCGGAAGGTGCGCTTTTTGTTTTTGCGATCGCGATAGGCGTATTGGCGCCCGTGCTCGATGGCATCCTTGGCATAGCGATAAAGCTTGGATCGACGCAGACGGAAGCCCTTGGCGGCTTCGATCATACGTTTGCGGCGTTTGCGGGAGGCGGATGCGTTGGTGACTCTCATGGCTGCTTATAAATAAAACGGGGTTGATTGGGCTAAAGAAAGCTCAGTGGCTGAAGGGTAGATTCTCCATCACCCGGGCGTAATCGGTCTTGTCCACGAGTGCCGGGGTACGGAGTTTGCGGCGGCGCTTGGCGTTTTTACTGGCCATAAGATGACGCTTTCCGGGGCGATTACGGAGGATCTTGCCCGTGCCGGTGATTTTGAACCGCTTGGCTACCGACTTACGCGTCTTAATTGATTTAGGTTTCTTCTGCATCTAAATGTGGCCCCCTTACCTTAAAAAAGGAAAGGAAACCTAGTCATTTTTCTGGGACTGTTCAAGCCATTTTTAAACTATTTTATTTTTTGTGGCTGGAGTGCGCTTGGCCAAGGGGCTACAACTCCGCACCCGATTTTTAACAACATGAACAAAACAACATTTTTTACGGCGGTGATCCTGTCGTTTGGACTGCTTTCAGCCCAAGCGGCGGACAGGGTGCTTTTCGAGGATTCCAGCTTATCCAAGGGGGGCTGGAGTGAATTCGCTGAGATTCCCGATACCGACGGCTGGGAGGTGAAACGCCGCAACCTCGGCGAACTCGCTCAAGCCGTGGTGCAGGAAGTCACGATTGAGGGTGGTGGTGGCATTTTCCTGAGCGCAGGGGAGGGTAGTTATGCCTCCGTATTCCGCTCGGAAGGCGTGATTTACGCAATGAGATCCCGTAATGGCGAACAATCGCTTGTTGGTCAGGCCGATGTCACCGGCAAGGTTGGACTGCGGCTTGGCTTCGACGGGGCATTTCTCATTTACGAATACCGCTCCGGCGACGAGTGGAGCCGCCTTGGCAAATCCGACATTGTTGGCGTGGTGTCGTACACCGGCGGGATTTCCACCCCGAACCGCGCTAACGGGATGAGCGGCTACCGCGTCGCCGAGATCGAGTCGCTGAAAGGCGTGCGATTCGGCTACACCAACACGCCCAAGATTCCCGGCACGCCGTGGGTGGTGCACGACCCGTTCCGCCCGCAGCCTCGACAAATCAACCCCGGCACAGTGGCGCCGCGGGACGAGCCGGGCACGCCGCCGTCGGACGCCATCGTGCTGTTTGACGGCACAAACCTTGATGCATGGGATGACGGCAAAGGCAACCCGCCGAAGTGGACAGTTCGCGACGGCTTCTTCGAGTGCGGCAAAAAATCTGGCACGATCCAGACCCGGCAGAAATTTGGTAGCGTGCAGTTGCACATCGAGTGGGCATCGCCGTCGGAGGTGAAGGGCAGCAGCCAGGGCCGGGGTAACTCGGGGGTCTATCTCGCCGGGCTTTACGAGGTGCAGGTGCAGGACAACTACGACAACCTTACCTACCCGGACGGACAGGCCAGCTCTCTATACGGCTTCCGCCCGCCGCGCGTGAACGTCAGCCGGCGGCCGGGTGAGTGGCAGGCTTACGACATCATTTTCGAGATGCCCGAATTTTCGGACGGAAAAGTGGTTAAGAAGGCGCTTATCACCGTGCTGCATAACGGCGTGGTCACGCAGCACGGCGTGGAGATTCCCGGCATTCTTGGGCACAAGAAAACCCAGCCGTACCGCGTGCACGGCCCTGGTCACATCAAGTTGCAGGATCACGGCAACCCGGTGCGATACCGCAACATCTGGATTCGGGAACTAAAGCCGATCCAATAATCCGTGGCGGACGAACAACTCGAAAAAGTATCTGCGGCGCTTGGGTTGCAAAAGTTTGAGCGCCATATTCTTCTCTGTGCTGACCAAACCAAACCGGATTGCTGCTCCAAGGCGGCCGGCCTCGAGTCGTGGGCGTTCTTGAAAACACGGCTCAAGGAGCTCGACCTCGTTTGTCTAGAGCCAAAAGTCTACCGGACCAAGGCCAACTGCCTCCGCGTTTGCACACGCGGCCCCATCGCGGTCGTCTATCCCGAGGGTGCCTGGTACCACTCCTGCACGCCGGAAGTCCTCGAGCGCATCATTCAGGAACACCTCATCAACGGTCAAGTCGTGGAGGAATTCTGCTTCGCCAAAAACCCGCTTGGCCAAGAGGGGTAGCTCCTGATTTACAGATCAAAAAACGATCAGCCGATAGCTTGAACCGTTTGCAGGTTTTTTGAATATGCGATACAGTCAGGTTTCGTTCTCCACGGAGGATGCGTGCTACCAGAGTTCGGTCCGCCTCAAGCAACCGCCTCAAGCCGGCGCCGCTCATTCCGTTTTCCTCGCAGAGATACCGGGGAATCTCGTGGGTGTGTTTTTTTTCTTGGTACGGGATGCGCCTTGTTCTCGTATTGCTCGATGAAGCTCGTAAGCGCCTCCAAGTAGTCATCTTGATCCTTCGTCAACTGGTGCCCCGCCATCACCGATACCAACTCATAAGCCTCGTCGCTCTCGGCAACCGAGCGAATGAGCGAGGCAAAAGCACTCGGCAAAGCCCAGCGTAATCCTTCGGAAACTCTGCAAACTTCCAATTCGTTTTCGGGCGTGTTTTTTTCATAAACCCATTTTCAGTTTTCGTTGACGTATTTCGCGTGTGTCAAAAACCGCAGTGTAAAGATGTGTTGCTGGTTATAAAGTGAATGGCGGCAATGGAGCAAAACCGCTTCCCGGCGATGTTGAAAACGAACACCGGCCTACCGCTGCCCGCAGTCACGCGATCCACCAATGCAAACGGGCTGCGGATATCCACAAACCGCTTCCACTTGGCGGCTTTTACGACTGCCAGCCAACACTCAAAGGCGGGTCGAGTGGGCGGATGCCGTCGCGTTCACTACGTTCTTCTTCCGGTGGTTTTACCACACGCAAGATGTCAACGAAGAAAAGTTATTTTTTGGCTTGTCTTGTGAAGCGGGCGGCGTAGGCGCCGTCGGTGTGGTCCTCGACCGGGTGCAGTGAACGCTCGGCGGCGAGTCGCCACCCGGGGTGTGCCTCGAGGAATCGGGCGACGAGTTGCTCGTTCTCCTCTGGCTCGATGCTGCATGTGCTGTAAACGAGTTGGCCGTCCGGCTTGGTGTGTGCCGCCGCCTGGGCAAGCAGCTTGAGTTGTTCGTCGGCGAGTCGCCTGGCTCCGCCGGGGCTGAGCCGCCAGCGCAGGTCGAGCCGGCGACGCATCACGCCGGTGTTCGAGCAGGGGACATCGACCAGCACCCGGTCATACTTACCAGTCGCCGTGGCATCCGCTTGGCCAAGCGTGGCGCAGGTGACGCGCATACGATCGCAGTTTTCGCGCAGCAACTTGAGCCGTGACTCGCTGTTGTCGAGCGCACTGAGTTGACCTTCGTTTTTCATGCGGTCGGCGATGTGGCAGGTCTTACCGCCGGGCGCGGCGCAGAGGTCGAGCACGGCTTGTCCGGGCTGCGGATCGAGCAGGGAGACGGAGAGCAGTGTGCTGGGATCCTGTAAGTAGAAAAGCCCGTCGCGGAAGCTGCCGAGTGACTCGAGCGAGGGATGTTTGCGCAGGTGAAACAGGTCGCCGGTTGCGGCCCAGTCGAATTCGGTCGGCGACGCCTCGACACCTTCGTCCTCCCAGCGCTTGGCGAGGCGCTGGGGGTCGGTGAGCAGTCGGTTGACGCGAGCGCAGGTCGGGGCTGGCTGGTTGTTCCACTTCATGAGGCGGACGGTTTTTTCGCGGCCCCAGCGTTGTTCCCACTGCTCGTAAAGCCAGTCGGGGTGGGATTGGGCAAGCGCCGGTCGAGCGTCCTGCAAGTCGGCGATATCGCGGGTGATTTGTTCCCTATCACGCAGGAAGCGCCGCATCAAGGCGTTGATGAACCCGGCTTGGCCGAGGCATTTCTCGGCCTTGGCCAAGCGGACGCTCTCATCGACGATCGCGTGCTCGGGGATGCGGCTGAGAAAGAAAATCTGGTACAGGCCCAGCCGGAGAATCTCCCGCACGGCTGGCTTTTGTTCTCGGCCCTCGGTGGTGCGCTCGATCAGCCAGTCGAGCAATCGACGCCAGCGCACGCAGCCGGAGACGAGTACGCGGCAGAGGCCGGTGTCGGCGGGGGAGAGGGTGGCGGACCGAAACTCGCGGGAGAGGATCGGCTCGACGGCCCTGTGAGTTTCCTGCGAATGCAGCAACGATTGGAGAGCAATTTGTCTTGGTTTCTTTCCCAGCACGGCGCTAGGATGCCGGCTTTGGCGGCGCAGGCCGAGTTTTACCTGATGAACGACACAATGACCGAGGAAGTAAAAGCAGATGCAACCACCACCGCAGAGCAACCTGACCAGCTCCAGAGCGAGCTCAAGCGACTGGTACTGGACGGGAAACTGGATTCCAAGCTAACGGATGCGCTGACAGAGTTGGTCACAGCCGGTTTTTGCACCCACCGCTCGTGGGGCTCAGGGAAGATCACCACGGTGGATACGTTGATGGCCAAGATCACCATCGACTTCCAGGCCAAGCGGGGCCACTCGATGGATCTTGGGTTTGCGGCAACCATTCTCAAGCCGCTCAGTTCCAGCCATATCCAGGCACGCAAGGCCACCGACTTGGCCGGGCTTCAGCGGACGGCTGCACGGAACCATCTTGAGCTGATTAAAGTGGTGCTCGAGAGCTTCGGAGGGCAGGCCACCGTGGCGCGGATTCAAGAGTCGCTGGTGCCGGATGTAATCGAAGAGGACTGGAAAAAATGGTGGGCCGACGCGAAGAAAGAAATGAAGAGCAACGGTCATTTCCAGTTGCCGGTCAAGAAAACCGAGCCGATTGTTTACCATGCCGAGGAGCTTTCCCCTGCGAATAAACTGATGAGCAACATCCGCGACGCCAAGGGCTTGAAGGCGCAGTTGGCTGCTGCCACCGAGCTTTACAAGGGTATCGCGGACGTCGAAAACAAGGAATCAGTGCTGACCGAGCTGTTGGGAATATTGAACATCGCGATCAAGAATCATCTGACATTCAAGCCGTCCCTCGCACTTGAGGCGATTTTGTTGCGTGATGCAATCTGCTCGGAATCAGGAGTGCAACCGCAGGAAGGCGAGTCGACAGCCGTTGCCATTTTTGAAAAAGCCGATAATTTGGCCGTAGTGATAGAGGGTCTTTCCGCTGCCAAGCAGAAACTCGCGCTTGAAGCTTTCCGGCAGGCTCATCCGGATACATGGATCGACACCTATCTGGAACTGATGAACAAGGCAGGCTTGAGGCTGGTGGGTGAGTTGGGGCAAATGCTCATCGACACCGGCCACTTCGACAAGTTCAAGAACAACCTGGCCAAGCTCATAAGCCGACACGAGGCCAGCACCGACCTGATGTTATGGTTGGGCAAAAACCGCTCCGACAGTTTCGCCGACATACTCGGCCCGGAAGTGTTTCGCGCCATGATGGCGGCCATCGAGAGGGATCGTTTTGAGGATCGGAAAACCAGCAAGCTTGGAGATTTAATTCTTAGCGACCAAGAGTTGATCACCGACCTGATCGGCTCCGCTGATATTGAAGTGGTCGAGGATTTGGTCCGTGCCCTACAGGCGACCAACAGCTTTGACGACATGGACAAACGCTCGTTGCTGGGCCGCATCGTCAAGGCGTTCCCGTCTATTCAGCAGATGATTTCCGGCGAACAATCTAAGGAAGACAACGCCCTCATTGTTTCCTGGGCCAGCCTCGAGCGTCGAAAACTAGAGTACGTGCAACTGGTCAAGGAGAAGATCCCGGCGAACTCGAAGGAAATCGCTATCGCCCGAAGCTACGGCGATTTGCGCGAGAACCACGAGTTCAAGGCAGCCAAGGAAATGCAGAAACTGCTGATGTCCCGCAAGGGCGAGTTGGAGTTCGACTTAACACGCGCCCGAGGGACCGACTTCTCCGACGCCACGACTGACCAGGTCACCGTCGGGAACAAGGTCGGCGTTACGAACCTCAGCACAAAAAAGCCGGAGACCTTCATCGTCCTTGGCGCTTGGGACGGCGATCCCGACAATCAAATCCTCAGTTATCTCACGCCTCTTGGTCAGGCGTTCCTTGGCAAGAAACCGGGCGAGGAAGCTGAGTTCGAAGTCGATCACGAAGCCAAGCGCTACCGGATCGAATCCATCGAACAGCACACCGTCGCTGGGCC
>Ga0302137_1000944_pt1 | contig 12972 bp, 11 predicted proteins | sample CBN3_SCM_MG_FD_203127 | JGI IMG/M metagenome (GOLD analysis project Ga0302137, IMG submission 203127) | Marine microbial communities from Western Arctic Ocean, Canada - CBN3_SCM | ecosystem: Environmental > Aquatic > Marine > Oceanic | place: Canada: Western Arctic Ocean | collected 2017-09-15 | reverse complement strand
TTTTATTTTTAGGATTTGGACGGCAAGACGCTTGAATTCTAAGCGGACTCCATGAATGTGCCCGACGGATTGCCCTGTCCAACGCCCGACTACGAAGGCCTTGCCGACGAGGTGATTAAGGAACGCGCGACGACGACGGCCGAATAGCCCCGACTATTAAAAAGCACGTCGACCTAGGTGAGCCAAAAACGGACACTAGCATTGCCCCGCCCCCATTGTGTTGGCTAAGCTGACAGCAGACGTGGCGGTCCAGTATTCCGATGCGCCTGCGTAGGGGGAGCGAATTTTATGGCGAATGATGTGGTGGTGGATGTCGTTGTTGTTGGTGGCGGGCTGGCAGGGTTGTCGGCGGCAAACCGGGCGGCGGAATTGGGATTGTCGGTGGTGGTCCTGGAACAGGGTGCGGCGCCGGACTACCCTTGCAATTCGCGTTATTCCGGTGGCATCGTGCATGTGGCGCAGAAAGATATGCGCGCCGACCCGGCGGATATTCAAGCCGCCATCGACGCGCTGACCGATGGTGATAATTCCACGGCTTTAAGCCCCATCATGGCGGATGAAGCCGCTCGTGCCCTGGAGTGGATGCGCGAACAGGGTGGCAAATTTATCAAGGGCGGGGTGTTGGAATTCATGCGTTGGGTGTTGGCCCCACCGCGTCCCCGGCGGCCCGGCTTGGAATGGAAAGGGCGCGGGCCAGATGTCTTCCTGCGCAATTTGACGGCCAAGCTGGAATCGCACGGCGGCAAGTTGGAACGCGGCGTGCGCGCGACAGGCTTGATTGTCGAAGGCGGCCGTGTCACCGGCGTTACGGTGGAACGAGACGGCCCACCCGAACAGTCCAAAGCCGAACAGTTCAGAAGCGAGGCGGTAGTGATCGCCGATGGCGGCTTTCAAGGTGATGCCGATATGGTGCGCCAGTATATCAGCCCAAACCCCGACGCGCTGTTCACGCGTGGCGCCGGCAATGGCAATGGCGACGGGTTGCGCATGGCGATGGCGGCGGGCGCCGGCGTCGTGGGGATGAACCGATTTTATGGCCATTTGCTGGGCCGGGAAACATTCAACAATGAAAAGCTGTGGCCCTACCCCACGGTGGACGCGATCGCCCAGGTTTCCGTCGTGGTCGATGAAGCGGGGGCGCGTGCCTTTGACGAAGGTCAGGGCGGCGTTTACATGGCGAATAACATCGCAGCGCTGGACAATCCGCTGTCTATGACCGTTGTCTTTGATGATTCGGTGTGGATCGGGCTAGCCGCCGATAACCGTTATCCACCCTGCATGAACCCCAGCTTTGTGAACGAAGGTGGCACGGTATTCGCCGCCGACAGCCTGCCGGAATTGGCGGAACAGATTGGCGTTGATGCGGCGGGGCTGGCGAAAACTGTGGCGGACTTCAACGCGGCGGTGGAGGCGGGGTCACTGGAGGCGCTTTCCCCTCCGCGCGCCACGGATAAATTTCAACCAAACGCCATTCGGACCGCGCCGTTCCACGCGATCCAACTTTGCGCGGGTATGACCTACACCATGGGCGGCGTTATGATTGACCGTAACAGCCAGGTGCTGCACGACGACGGCCCGCCTGTTGCAGGCCTCTATGCTGCCGGGTCGGCCACTGGCGGAATCGAAGGTGGCCCCAGCGCGGCCTATATCGGCGGATTGTCGAAAGCCGTCATCACCGGCTTGCGGGCGGCGGAACATATTTCAAATTTAAAGGGATAATCATGCTTTATATCGTTGAAATGGCCTTCTCGGATCCTTCCAAGGAAGATGAATGGAACGATTGGTATAATGGGCAGAAATCATCGGAGTTGTTGGCGTTTCCCGGTTTTAACGCAACGCAGCGATTCAAGACGGACGCCGATGTGCCCGCGCCCTATCTGGCGATCCATTCCATCACATCGACCGATTTATACACCAGTGAAGTCTACCGCAAGGGCGGCGGTGGCTCGGCGGCGCATTGGAATGATTTGCAACCCAATTGGACGCGGCGCATCTTCAGCGACATCGATGAAATGCCGGGCGTGGATATGGCGCAAGTTCTGGTCATGGTGGACCTAGCGCCGGATGGCGTGCCTGATCTGGGCCTCGACATATTTTGGGCGGAAGGGTTGGATTGGGAAACCGCATCGTCCTATCGCGATGCGATTGCGCTGGATTCCTCCGTACCCCATCGCGGATTTTCGATTGTCGCCCCTGTCACCGCCGACGCGTTGCCTAAAACACCGGGCGTGAATGTCTACCGGCCCCTTTTCAAGAAACAAACGGCTTCATAAATCAGGAGATTTCAACATGCATGGATGGCGCGCCCGAATCGGGCTTATGGTGCCTGCGGTCAACAACACTATGGAATGCGAATTGTGGTCGTTAGTCCCCAAAGGCGTGACGGTGTCGACCGCGCGCATCGCGTGTGAACGTGAAGGGGCAGCGGAAACCCTGCGCGGCATGGAGCAGGAAGGCAAACACGCGTGTACACGGGTGATGACGGCGGAACCCGATGTTGTGTTGTTCGGCTGCACTAGCGCCAGCTTTTACGAAGGGCCGGACTGGAACCGGGGTTTTCAGGCAGATCTGACGGAATTAGCAGGTGTTCCGGCGATTACCACCACGGGCGCGATGATAGAAGCGTTGCGGCGCGATGGAATCCGCACCGTCGACGTAATTACGCCCTATGTGGAAACCACCAATGAACGGCTGCGGCGCTATCTGGAAGCCGAAGGGGTTGGCGTCAAATCCTTCGGGACCTTCGACATGTTGGATATGTTCGACCACGCCCGCATCCAACCCAGCGACGTCTATCAAAAGGTCCGCCAAGTCGCCAGCGACGACGCGGACGCGGTGTTCATCGCCTGCACGCAAGTCCGCGCACTGGAAGTCGTCGATGTCTTGGAACGTGATCTGGGTAAACCGGTCTACACCGCCAACCAATGTTCGTTCTGGAAGGCGTTTGAAACCTTGGGTGTGGCACCGGAGGTGGATGATGTGGGCGGCGCCCTGTTTCGTTCATTGCAAAACAGTTCGGCTGGCGCGTCTGCGCGCAAGATCGCATGACGACTTATGACTGATTACTGGATCGGCGTCGACACCGGCGGCACTTTCACCGACCTTGTGCTGGTGGACCGTGACGCAAACCACCGCGTTTCCTTCAAATTGCCAACGACGCCGGACGATCCGGCGCTGGGGATTTTGTCGGGCGTGCGGTCGATTTTGGATTTGGCGGAGGCGGATGGTGTGGACGTATCTTTCCTGGGCCATGGAACAACGCTCGGCACCAACGCCATTCTGACCGGCCGCACAGCGCCGACCGGCATGATCACTACCCAGGGGTTTCGCGATATTCTGGAACTGGGTCGCCAACGTCGCCCGTCGTTCTATGATATCGAAGTCGCTAAGCCCACCCCGCCCGCGACGCGGGACCATATTATCGAAGTGGCCGAACGGTTGGACGAATGCGGCGGCGTGGTGATGCCGTTGGACGAAGACGGCGTTCGCGACGCAGCGCGGCAACTCCAAGCCGACGGCGTCACGGCGGTGGCGATCTGTTTCATGCACGCTTACGCCAACCCGGACCACGAAGCCCGCGCAGCGGCGATTGTGCGTGAGGTCTGGCCCGATGCCTTTGTGTGCGCGTCGTCGGATATCCTGCGTGAATTTCGCGAATTTGAACGCTTCGCGACAACGACTGTCAACGCCAGCCTGTTGCCGGTGATGGACGAATATCTGCGCCGCTTTGAAGCGGGTTTGGCCGAACTGGGCGTTTCGGTCCCGCCACTGGTCATGCAATCAAACGGCGGCGCGGTGTCACCCGCAACGGTGCGCGCGGCGCCGGTGAACACGTTCTTTTCTGGGCCCGCGGGCGGCGTCATCGCCACCGTGGCGTTGGGGAAGTCGCTGGCCATGGAAAATCTGGTGTCGTTCGACATGGGCGGCACTTCGACTGATGTGTGTCTGGTTAAGGATGGCGCCCCAGCGAAGCGCAATGTCCGCGATATGGCGGGATTCCCGGTGCGCATCCCGACCCTGGATTTGCAAACCATCGGTGCGGGCGGCGGCTCCATCGCCTGGGCCGATCCAGGCGGATTGTTAAAAGTCGGCCCGCACAGCGCCGGTGCCACGCCGGGTCCTGCGCTTTACGGGCTGGGTGGGGAGGACGCTACCGTGACCGACGCCAATGTCGTGCTAGGGCGACTGTCCGGCGGCGCGTTGATCGGCGGCGCCATGACTGTCTACCCGGAAAAATCATATGAGGCGGTGGCGCGGCTAGGCGAAAAAATCGAACTCGACCCCATCGCGACGGCGGCGGGGATCATTGAAATCGTCAACGTCAATATGATGGGCGCGGTGCGGGCGGTGTCCATCGAAAAAGGCGAAGACCCGCGTCATTACGCTTTGGCGGCATTTGGCGGGGCGGGCCCGTTGCACGCAGCGGGTGTGGCGGCGGAAATGGGCATGGACACGGTGGTCATCCCGACCCGGCCTGGCATCCTGTCGGCCTTGGGATTACTTGATGCCGATGTGCGTGGTGATTTCAGCATCACGCGACTGGTGGCGCTAACGCTGGAAAACACCGCGGCGTTGCGCGACGGCGCCGTGGATTTGATGGCGCGTGGCGCGGCGTGGCGCGTGGCGGAAAGGCTCAATGAAGATAGCGTCGAGATCAGCTGGACCGCCGATCTTCGCTATATCGGGCAGGCCTTTGAATTAATGGCACCAATACTGACTCTATCCGGGACGCCTGATTTCGATGAAGCGACACTCGCGGCTTTGCGTGCGGAATTTCATCGCCAACATGCATCGATAAATGGCTACGCCATGGAAGGACATGCGGTGGAGATGGTGAATTTACGGCTGAGCGTCGCCGCCATCCGACCCTCGGCAGGCGGTGTCGAGATTCTTGGCGACGGCGCTGACGTCGAGGAAACGATCCGCCCGGTCTGGTTTCCCGAAACCGGGTTTGTCGAAACGCCGGTACGAGATCGCGCATCGTTGACGCCGGGCCAAAGGATTGCCGGGCCAATGATCGTAGAGCAAATGGACACGACGCTGGTGATCCCGCCCGCCGCGACCGCCATCGTCCAACCGAGCGGTGATTTGACACTCCATCTTGGAGGGACCCAGACATGACCGACGCGCCAGACCCGATCACCCCAGATCTGATCACGACCGAAGTCGTATCCCGCCACGTTTTAGCGGCGGCGGCGGAAATGGGCATTGTGCTGATGCGCACGGCCTTTTCGCCGAATATTAAGGAACGCAACGATTGTTCGACCGCCGTGTTCAACGCACGCGGCGACGTGGTGGCGCAGGCGGAACACATCGCCATTCATCTGGGCTCGATGATAGGCGCCATTGAAAACATCACTGCACGGTTTGAGCCCGCTGAGATCGGGCTTGGGGATATGTTCGTCGCCAATGATCCGTATAACGGCGGCGGGTCGCATTTGCCCGACCTCAACGTTGTTGCGCCGGTGTTTCATGACGGACGCATCGTCGCCTATGTTGCCAACATCGCCCATCACGCCGACGTCGGCGGCATGGTGCCAGGCAGCGAAGCCGCTGTCTGCGAAACCATCTTTCAGGAAGGCTTGCGCCTTCCCCCGGTGCGGCTGGTGCGCGACGGCGCCGTGAACCGGGATGTCCTGGATATAATCCTGTTGAATTCGCGCACGCCGGACGAACGCCGGGGTGATTTGAACGCACAGATCGCCGCTAATCATGTGGGCGTTCGATCCATGCAACAACTGATCGAACGCTATGGCCTGGACGTGTTTGAACGCGCGCTCGACGCGTATCTTGACTTCAGCGCACGGCGGATGGAAGCGGCGGTGGCGGCGTTGCCCGAAGGGGTTTTTAAGGCTGAAGATTTCATATCCAGCGCAAACGAAAACGCCGAGGCGCGGCTGTCCTGCACGCTCACTATTGCAGGTGGCCGCATGAGTTTTGATTTCACCGGCACCGATCCACAATTGAACGAAGCGCGCAACATTCCCCATCAGGCGCTGTTGGCGACGGTGTACACGGTCGCCAAGGCTTTGTTGGACCCAGATGCGCCCGCGAATGGCGGCGCCTTTCGTGTTATTGATATTACCGCGCCGCCAGGGTGCATCGTGCAACCCACGTCGCCGGCGCCGGTAGGCGCGCGATCACTGTCTTGCGGTGTATTGTCCGACGTGGTGCTGGCGGCGTTGTCGCAGGCGCTGCCGGACAAGGGCATGGCACGGTGCGGTCCACACGGGCTTTTGTTGCTGTCGGGGGTTGATCCGCGCAATGGAAAATATTTTGTGAATTACGAAACCGTCTCCGGTGGCCTTGGCGCGCTTCCCAATCGCGATGGCCTGGACGCGGTGCGCACCATCACCTCGGGCAGCGCCAATTTACCGGTTGAAGCGTTGGAGCATGATTTTCCTGTGCGCGTGGAACGCTACGCCTTGCGCGACGGGTCGGGCGGCGAGGGTCGCCATCGCGGTGGCCGGGGCGTGTTACGGGATTACCGCATTCTGGGGGAGTCCATGACGGTCAGTTTGACGGGCGAGCGTCAACGCGTCGCGGCGCGGGGCGTGGCGGGCGGTGGCGACGGCGCCTTGGGAGAATTCGTGATCAATCCAGGCAAGCCGGATGAAAAAACCCTTGGTGCCGCGGTGAAGGAAGCGCCTTTGCCAAAAGGATCGGTTCTACGGGTTGGCACGCCGGGCGGCGCTGGGTGGGGAAAACCGTCTGACCGCGACCCCACCTTGGTGGATAAGGACATTCGTGAGGAACGTTGACAGCTGGACTGATTTACGGATTCGTTACGCGAATATTCGTTATAAAAACGTTAATGAGGATCAATCTTGTAATTTAAAATCTCGTACGCTAATCACGCCAACCTCGCCAATATCGTAAACCCGAAACGGATGTGGTGCCTCGCAGAACGCAGGCGGCAGTGAGTGGATTAACCCGCCCGCTCCTGTCGCCAGGCTGCCGGGGTGGTGGTGGCCCGACAAGACAGCGCGCACGCGGCCTGACGTCTCCATTGATTGTTTCATCTCCGCCGCGCCCTTGTATTCGTAATTCCAGCCTTTTGCGTGGATGGGAGGATCGATCATGTAATGTTGTAGGTGAATTTGCGGTGTAGCATGTTCATCGGCGGTTAACGCGGCGTCATATAAATCACGTTGGTCGCCCGCGCGGCGCGGTTGCCTGTCCGGCCCAAGCGAGTCCCAAAAACTGAAGAACCGCATACCGGCGATATCGTTTACGAGAGGCGGGTCATCGAACACCCGACGGAAGGCCTCCACATCGTCGTGATTGCCCGGCACGCCCAGATAGGGAACGCTCAAGGACTCGAACCAATCGTGGTATATTCGAAAGTCAGCCTCGATTTCGGCGCGCCATACCTCCAATGAACGGCCATCGGCGGGCACCCCGTCCAAAACATCATCCGGCACGTCCAGAAAATCACCGGTCATCACCACTACATCGGGTTGGAGTTTCGCAATCCTACTGGCCAAACGTCCTAGCATATCTGGCATTTGGCGAGATAGCCGTAATGAATCGGAGGCGCTTCCTGGTTGGTTACAGCGCAAATGGGCGTCGGTAAAATGCAGAACACGAGGCATGAAAAAACATCCTTGGTTTTACGAACGGACGATGTATCGATTATACTATTTTAGAACATTATAGACGAGGAGATTGATCATGCCCGTTATCCAATTAGGCGACGTTCCCAAACAATCGTTTCCCAATGGTGCCACGTATCAGACCCTCGTTGGCGACGATGAGGGATCGACGCCGATACGCGTCGGTGTCCAAGTGTCACCACCCGGGTATTCCACAGGCACCCATTCGCACCCCTATATGGAAGTGGTCAGCGTTCTGGAAGGGCAAGGCGAAGCGTGGATTGACGGGCAGGACGGATTGCTCGCCATTGGTCCCGGCATAACCATGGTGTTCCCGCCAAACACTAAGCACGGGTTTCGCGCAACGGGACTGGTCGATTTAAAAACCCATGGCGTTCACGCCTCAGCAGAACGTATTCTTGACCGCTTTCCCGATGAAGACAGATAAATAGATTGGTGGTCTCTTGAAATTAAATATGCTTGAGCAGGCGATGGCCGATGGCGCGCATGGCGAAGCTGCGCGATGGGGCATTGAGTATCAACAACGGGTCGGCGCGTTTTTTGACGCTGAGGATTTTGCGCCCATTCGCGTCGTTCATGTCAGCACCGACCGTGAAACCATGGGTGATACCGGGGTCGCGTTCATTCGCGAACTGGTGGACATGGCGCCGGAGCAGCGGCGACCCCGCGCCTTCGCCGTGGCGGATTTTCGCGGGTTCGACGAAGAAACTTTCAAATTCCTATTACCCGGGCGCGATTTAGCGGCGCAAAGCGAAGAAGCGGTGGCGGCGCTGGCCCAACTCGGCGTCTCGACCTCGCACGCCTATGTAAATGATCATTCGGTGACCGCGCCTGCGTTTGGCGAGGCCTGCGGATATTCGGGCACGCCGTCGGTCATATATATGAATGGGCTGGTTGGCGCGCGGTGCAATTTCGAAGCGGGACCTTCCAGTCTGGCCGCTTTTTTCACCGGCCGTGTGCCGCGTTACGGGTTTCATCTCGATGACAGCCGCCGCGCCACGCACGCTTATCGCTTGGATTTCAACCCGAATAATGTGGCAGAATGGGGAGCGGTCGGCGCGATTATCGGTCGCAAATTAAATTCATACTGGTCGGTGCCGGCGCTGGAGATTCCCGACAAATCCGCCGCTGTTCTATCGCTGAATCATATGGCGTTGAACCTAGCCAGTTACGGGTCTATCGCGATGTTCCATGTCATTGGCGTGACGCCGGAAGCGAGGGATTGGACGGACGCCTTTGGGGGACCCGCGCCCACACCAGAAGTCCTCACCCAAGCCGACGTCGATGAATTTCTCGACTCCTGGGGTGGCACCGGTGAAAAGTTGGATGTCGTCGCACTATCAACGCCGCAATTAACGATCACCGAATTGGTAGAAATTGCCGCACTTCTGGACGGAAACCGCGTCCACAGCGACACCGCTTTGTTGGTTTACGCGCCACGTGAGATCAAAGCCGCCGCCGAACGAATTGGCGTGGCGCAACAGATTGAAGCGGCGGGTGGACGGATGGTGCATGGGCATGACTTCTTCGCCACCTTCGCCAAGGAAATTCGCGAAAGCCACAATTGGGATCGGCTGATGACCCATTCGGTCAAGGTCGCCAATATTTGCGCGGGCTATGGCTACCGCCCCCGGCCCGCTTCCATTGAACAATGCGTCAAATCGGCGATCGCCGGAAAGGTCTTGCCGTGACTGAAGAAAAAAATGGGTTAGTTCTTCGTGGCCATGTGGGAATCGGGCCTGGCGTGCGAGGCGTGGCCTTGTCGGCGGCGGATGATTTCAGCGCGCGGTACGATCTTGACCGGGATCGCGGCGTAGTATCTCGACCGCAGCACAAGCTATATGGCGAAAATTATATCGGTAAAATTCTAGTGTTGAACGCGGCCAAGGGCGGGGTCGCCTCCGCCTGGATGTTGCGTGACATGGTGCTGGCGGGAAAGGCACCGCTGGCGTTGCTGTTGAATAACGCTAACCCGGTAATGGCCCAGGGCGCAGCGTTTGCCGACTTGCCGTTCATTGACCGGTTCGAGACCGATATTACCCAGGCGATCCGCACGGGCGATGTGGTGTATGTCGATCCTACAAATGGATGCGTGCGGATCGAGCAAAAGGTATAAGCCTAGACGGCTGGTTAATCCCGAAAATTCACGTATTGCAAGGGCTGTTCGATCTCCATGTCCTTGACGAATTGAATGGCGGCTTGCAAATCATCGCGTTTCTTGCCGCTGACCCGCAGTTCGTCCCCTTGAATGGCGACTTGGGTTTTCAACTTTGCGACTTTTAACGCCTTGACGATTTTCTGCGCTAATTCCCGTTCAAGTCCCACTTTAATGGTCACGGTTTGCCGAATGGTGTTGTTGCCGGCCTTTTCCGGTTCGCCAAAATCAAGCGCGGCGGGCTCCACCTTGCGTCGGACCATGTAGGTCCGCAGTAAGTCCTGCACCTGCCGCAGTTTCAAATCATCATCCGCATGAAGCTGAATGACTTCGTCCGTACGTTCAATGGTGCAATTGCTACCCTTGAAGTCATAGCGCGTGGAAATTTCCCGCAACGCGCCTTGCACGGCGTTATCGACTTCGGGCATGTCGGTACGCGAAACAATATCAAATGAAGGCATGGCGGCTCATCCTGTCTTAGGGGTCGATTATCCGTCTTATACCCTATTCTTTTACCCCGGCGGAACCCGCTTCGTCCATCAGCCAATAATCTCTTTCAGGTCTGAAGCTAGCCCTTGCTTATAATGGAGACGCTAGTCGTCTCCGGCAGCGGCCTTTTTGGCGTCCTTCTTGGCCATTCGCGCCTTCAATTGGTCCGGCGTCAGCCTCACGATGTCTTCGTTCTGGTGGCTGAAAATGTCATGGGGCTTGGTATCCAGGTCTTCCAGGACGATTTTGCGGGACATGACATCCGCCTTCCATTGGGCGTGTCGGTCCTCGTCCGCATGAAATTCCGGCATAATTTCTTCAGCAAACATTTGCAAGCTGCCGCAAATATCTTCATGGGTCGTATTGCCCGCCTGGTTTAGCAGGATGACCTGATCGACATTAGATTTCTGAAAAATGCGCAGTTTTTTGCGGATGGTGTCCGGGGACCCGATCAGCGCGCCATCGAACGCGGCCTGCGCCTTTTCAGTATAGCGCCATTCCTGGAATTCCTTCCACAGATCTCCTTCGCCGGGCGCATCCACGCCGTTGCGACCGTAATACGACAAAGCGAAGATGAAGAACGTCCAGCCCGCCGCTTTTTCGTAGGCTTCTTCGTCGGTTTCCGCGCACATGAACCCGGCTACCATGGCGATGTTCGGGTTAGCGGGATATTCCGTCAACTTGGCCTGATTATTCAGCAGATTGTTGTAATATTTGTTCACCCACGCCTCGGCGGCGTCCGGCGACACGAAGGTGAACCCCAGCGCACCCATGCCCCAGGATCCGGCCTGGCCAATAGTTTGAATATTCGAGCACGCGACCCACAACGGCGGATGCGGTTTTTGGTAGGGTTTTGGGATTACGTTGCGAGCGGGAAAGTCGTGAAATTCACCATGAAACTCCCAACTGTCTTTTGAAAACATGGGAACAATTGCCTTCACTGCTTCTTCCCAGCGGTCTCGCTTGGTGCGCACTTGCGTACCGAAGGGGTGTAATTCAGCGGGCCCGGCGCCTTCCCCCATGCCCAATTCGACCCGGCCTTTGGAGAGGAGATCCAGCGTCGCCACCCGTTCGGCCACGCGGTGCGGCTGGTTGGTCGGCAATTGGATGACCCCATGACCCAGGCGGATATTCGTGGTGCGTTGACTGGCCGCGCCCAGAAAGACTTCCGGCGCGGAGGAATGCGAATATTCTTCCAGAAAATGGTGCTCGACTTCCCACGCGTAATCATATCCGAGCTTATCCGCCAGTTCGATTTGCGTCAGCGAATCCTGAAGCAATTGGTATTCCGAATGCTTGCCCCAGGGACGGGGAAGTTGATGTTCGTAAAAAATACCGAATTTCATGGCGATCCTTCCAGGAAAACTTTGTTGTCATGGTTACGCATTGATCTATCCGAGCATTTGGCGGTCATAAAGGCAATCTATCCGTGATAATTTCGCTCGGGGCGCTTAGGGGGAAGGAAGCGCCCCTGTTGCGCCATACGTGACAAACGCCGGATTAGGCCGCATTCTCCGTACCGTAATTTTCGTCGTGGTCCAGGAGGAGGGTGCTATGAGTTGGCGAATTGGCGTCGATATCGGTGGGACTTTTACCGATGTGGCCTTGGTCAATGAAGATAACGGGCGCATCGGCATCGCCAAGGTCTCAACCACACCGGACGATTTCGGCGCGGGCGTGGTACAAGCGCTGTCAATTGCCCTGGACGATCATAATGTGGTGCCCGGGTCGGTAAGCCTGCTGTCACACGCGACCACGGTCGTCACTAATGCAATTTTGGAAAACAAGGGCGCGCGCATCGCCCTTGTCGCGACCCGCGGGTTTCGCGACGTTCTGGAATTGCGCCGGTCGGCCCGCGTTGATCTCTACGACCTTTATCAGGACGCACCCGCCGTTCTGGCGCCGCGTCATTGCCGGTTGGAAGTGACCGAACGTCTAGATGCATCCGGCGCGGTGGTGACACCATTGGATGAATCCGACATCGACCCCATTATTGAATTCGTGAAGAACAATGACATTGAAGCAGTTGCGGTGTCACTGTTGTATTCCTTTCTGAATGACGCGCATGAACGCATTGTCGGAGACCGCTTGCGCGCCGCCTTACCGGGCGTGCCGGTTTTTCTGTCGAGCGAGGTGTTGCCGGAAATTCGCGAATATGAACGCACCAGTACGACAGCGGTTTGTGCTTATGTTGGCCCCATATTAGAATCTTATCTGCACCGCCTGGAAGAAGCAGTTAGCGGTATGGGCCTGCCCAAATTATATGTAATGGGATCTAGTGGCGGCGTTTTTGACGTGGCCGAAGGGTTGAAAATGCCCGCCATGGCGATTGAATCTGGCCCGGCAGCAGGCGTTATTGCGGCGCAATTGGTTGGGCGGCAATTAAACAAACCCAATTTGATTTCCTTCGACATGGGCGGCACGACGGCGAAAGCCAGCCTGATCAAAGACGGCCAGGTTGAAACGACATCCGAATACGAAGTTGGCGGCGGTGACGGCAATGTGAACCGCTGGATGAACGGCGCAGGACACCCCATCCGCGTCCCGGTCATCGATCTGGCGGAAGTCAGCGCAGGCGGCGGATCCATCGCCTGGATTGACCCGGTGGGCGCGTTGCGTGTCGGGCCGAAAAGTGCGGGGGCGGCGCCGGGCCCGGTTTGTTACGATGGCGGCGGTGTTGACCCCACCGTGACCGACGCCAATCTGACGCTG
>Ga0302137_1000942_pt1 | contig 12984 bp, 11 predicted proteins | sample CBN3_SCM_MG_FD_203127 | JGI IMG/M metagenome (GOLD analysis project Ga0302137, IMG submission 203127) | Marine microbial communities from Western Arctic Ocean, Canada - CBN3_SCM | ecosystem: Environmental > Aquatic > Marine > Oceanic | place: Canada: Western Arctic Ocean | collected 2017-09-15 | reverse complement strand
TGCGCCAGGCACTCAGCCGAATCCAGCCTGGCTAAGCTTCGTAGTAACTGGCAAAGCTCGCAGCAATATTCGTCATTACTTAAAAAACCAGAAGCATTCTGAATCAGTTGCTCTTGGCCGTAGACTTCTTAACAAGGCGCTTGCCGGATTTGGCAGTCAACTCGATTCTATCCCACAGGAGAATATTGAAATAGTTCTTAAGCAAACCAATCTCACCGGAGTGGATCAACTATTAGAAGAAATCGGGTTGGGTAATCGAATGTCTTATATGATTGCACAACGGCTTGCTGCAAATGCACAATCTAGCTCAGCAGAAAATTCAGATGGAAAACAGGAGCAGGATTCACTGGCTATACGCGGCTCCGAGGGTATGGTGGTGAATTACGCCAAGTGCTGTCATCCAATCCCTGGGGACCCAATCCTAGGCCACATTAGCTCCGGACGTGGCATGGTTATACACACCGATGATTGCAATAACGTTGCTGACATTCGTGACAATGCAGAGAAGTGTGTCTCAGTGCGCTGGGACCCTCAAGTTGAAGGTGACTTCTCCGTTGAACTTAGAGTTGAGCTGGAAAACCAACGTGGCATTATTGCAACTCTGGCGACCACAATAACCGGTACTGAAGCAAATATTGAGAAAATCAGTACCGTAGAAAGAGACGCGCGATTCAGTATTGTTAATCTTTCGCTTAATGTTCGTAATCGTGTCCATCTCGCAAGGGTTATGAAGAGAGTTCGATTGATTTTAGCAGTTTCTCGAGTCACCCGGGTTAAAAGTCGCAAAGTTCGAAAAACAATTAAGAGCACAATTGGAATACACTAATGGCAAACTCTGAACCAGTTCAAACCGCAGCAGCTCCTGCTGCAATAGGTCCTTATTCTCAAGCGATAAAAAATGGCGGCGTCGTTTTCCTCTCAGGGCAAATTCCCCTTAATCCTGAAACAATGGAATTAGTTGAAGGTGGTATAGAGGCACAAACGCAACAGGTATTCAAAAACCTCTCTGCAGTCTGCGAGGCAGCCGGTGGAAAATTGCAAGACGCCGTAAAGCTCACAATTTACATAACTGATCTGGCAAATTTCGCTGTCGTGAATGAAATCATGGCGGAACAATTTGTCCAACCTTTTCCTGCCCGAGCCACTATTCAGGTAAGCGCCCTTCCCAAAGCGGCTGAAGTAGAGATAGATGCTATTCTGGTCATCTAGAACTACTGTATAAAAACACATATACTTGGCTTTATGTGCCAATCAGGCTATCGCAGTTATCTATTCGCAACAGGTTTCCTCTGTCGAGCTTTGCCAGCTCTAACCGATAAAGAAAACGTCAAATGACTAATCCCCCGCTGAATCAAATGACTTTAAGAAGCTTAAAAGGAGTTGGCCCGGCGATAGAGGAAAAATTTGCCTTAATCGGTATTCGTAACGTACAAGATTTACTTTTCCATTTGCCTTTTCGTTTTGAAGATCGAACCCGAATAAATACTATCGGCTCGATTCGCACCGGCGACCAAGCTCAGTTAGAAGGCGAGATAGTTACCAGCAAAATTCTTTTTGGCCGCCAACGCAGCCTTCAGTGTGGCTTATTAGATAGTAGTGGCTTAGTTAATCTGCGTTTTTTCCATTTCAGTGCGGCTCAAAAGAATTCATTACAGCCAGGCACACGAATTCGTTGTTTTGGGGAGGTACGTCGCGGGCGCAACGGTGTTGAAATCTATCATCCAGAATACAAAATTCTGCGCCCCGGTGAGGAACTACCTATTTCAAAAACATTGACCCCGATTTATCCTGCCACCGAAGGTCTGCAACAAACGAGACTTCGCAGCATAATTAAACAGGCACTTGTATTACTTGAGTCTACTAATGCAGTAACAGATTATCTACCAGCATCTCTAATCGCTAAACTGAAGATGCTGCCGCTAATCGATGCCATCAAACTTATTCACCAACCACCGCTTGAAATGCCTATGAATCAAAATAGTGACGGCATGAATCAGGGACAATCCCGGCTTGCTTTTGAAGAACTTCTAGCAAATCGTTTATGTATGAGGCGCTTCAAACTGCAATCTGATCAGCAAAATGCACCAGCATTTAACAACAGTGACAAACTACTTAGCTCTTTCCTCAAACAACTGCCCTTTACGCTAACCAATGGTCAGCAAAAAGCCTTTTTAGAGATTGAGCAAAGCCTAAACCAACGCCATCCCATGCTGAGGATGTTGCAAGGTGATGTCGGCTCAGGAAAAACTGTAGTGGCTGCACTCTCTTGCTTAAAGGCAATTGGCAATTCTTATCAAGTCGCCTTGATGGCCCCAACAGAGTTGTTAGCGCAACAACATCATATAAATTTTTGTCATTGGTTAGAACCGCTTGGGATAAACGTTGGCTGGTTAAGCGGCAAATCCAAAGGCTCTATTCGATCACAGCAGTTAGAGTCGTTAAGGGATGGAAGCTGCCAATTATTGGTTGGCACCCATGCTTTGTTTCAAGAAGGGGTAAATTACAAACGATTAGGGCTAATAATTATAGATGAGCAACATCGTTTTGGCGTGCATCAAAGATTGGCGTTAAGAGAGAAGGCAACTTTTAAAAAACTAAGCCCGCACCAATTAGTGATGACGGCAACTCCAATTCCACGAACGCTCGCGATGAGTGCTTATGCCGACCTTGATTGCTCGATAATTGACGAATTGCCTCCCGGCCGTACGCCTGTTAACACGGCCGTCATATCTAACGAAAAAAGAGAGTCGGTGACTGAAAGAATCGAGAAATCCTGTGCTAATAATAATCAAGCCTATTGGGTTTGCACTCTGATTGAAGAATCTGAGGCGCTGCAATGTCAGGCCGCCGAAGTTACAGCTGAACAGCTGACATTGAAGCTGCCTAATATTAAAGTCGGGCTCATTCACGGTCGCATGAAGTCGAAAGAAAAGTCAGCCGCGATGGAACAGTTCAAATTAGGAAACATTCAGTTACTAGTTGCAACAACTGTTATTGAAGTAGGTGTCGATGTTCCTAACGCAAGTTTAATGGTAATCGAAAACCCGGAGCGCCTAGGTCTAGCCCAATTACACCAACTTCGCGGTAGAATTGGCCGTGGTTCAATTCAAAGTCATTGTATTTTGTTATATCAAACCCCTCTTTCAAATGTGGGCAAAAAACGCCTTGAGGTTATGAGAGAAAGTAACGATGGGTTTTATATTGCTGAGAAAGACTTAGAGCTGCGTGGACCTGGACAAGTTCTGGGTACGCAACAGACCGGATTAATGAGTTTCAAAGTTGCTGATATCGCGAGAGACTCGAATTTGCTGGACTCCGTGCGAGATACCTCTGAACAAATTATGCAATCACACCCAGAAATAATCGACCCATTAATTCAACGCTGGCTTGGCCATAGGGTCAACTACGTCAATGTTTAGCGGCGGCAAGATTTAGTTGTCATAAATTCTAGCTTTTTCATAGAAAAAGACTCGGCGTCTCCTTCGCTCACTTAAATCACTAACGATACTAAAACTATAAAGAAAATTTTCATTATTTGTCCGGCCCGCTTTTTCTAGGGCACTAATAATCGCTAATAAATAAGTACTCATCTTAACGTCTCTGCTCTCTATTCTTGGTCAAATCGGCCTAAATCACGGAATTCCTAGAGTATTCCGTTTATAATCTCTTGCGATTACTTTTAGGCTTAGTTTCTACTAGTGTCATAGTCGACTAATAGCTGTTAGCAGCTGTAACTAACACGTGAAGATCTCATGAACTCCATCCAGGGTTTCTGGCCTCGAGTAGGCAGAAAATTCAAATCTAGATTTCCGGTCTTTTATGAAAAACTGCCGGCACTGGTGGAATTAACACGCTTGAAAAAACCCATTGGCATCTATTTGCTCTTATGGCCAACCATAAGCGCTCTATGGATTGCGGCTAGGGGTGTTCCTGATCTTTTCTTGTTGATAATTTTTGTCTTGGGTACTGCCATCATGCGATCAGCCGGTTGCTGCGTTAATGATTTCGCTGACTACCGAATCGATGGCATGGTACAACGAACCGAACAACGTCCATTGGTAAGAGGAAAGCTCTCGAGAAAAGATGCTCTCCTGTGTTTTCTTTTCTTATCTTCGATCGGTTTTTTACTTGCGCTCTTAACCAATCAACGAACAATTTTGCTTTCATTTGGCGCAATTGCTCTGGTTGTAACGTATCCCTTCATGAAACGATTCACTAATTTGCCACAATTAGTCTTAGGCATCTCATATTCTTGGGGGGTATTGATGGCATTTACTGCTCAAACAAATGAGATCCCACAGGTGGCGTATCTCCTGTTTATAGCTAATTGCTTGTGGACTATTGCTTATGACACTCAATATGCGATGGTGGATCGAGAGTTTGATATTCAAATTGGTGTTAAATCTACGGCTATATTGTTTGGTGATGCAGACAAATTAATGATTGGTGTACTACAGTTCTTATTTGTAATGGCTATGTGGTTAGCCGGGCAGCAACTTGAAATGACGAATTGGTATTATTTCTCGTTACTACTTGCCAGCCTACTCCTGATCTATCAACAGTTTCTCATTAGAGACCGTCTGCCAGGGCCTTGTTTTCGTGCCTTTCTTAACAACAATTGGGTGGGTACAATAATTTTTGTAGGTGTTTTAATAAACTATCTTTAGTAAGCCCGTTCAGATTAGGGGACAGAAAGCGCGCTCATGGCTCAATGACCATGAGCAAGATTATAAACACCAATTATTAAGGTATTCTGTTGGTTAAAGAGCATTACCCAAGGTTTAGCCTAGGAATTCTAAGCTCCGGTAAATGCCTGAATTCCAGTTATAGCGCGACCAAGAATAAGTGCATGAATATCTTGGGTACCCTCATAGGTATTCACAACTTCAAGATTTTGACAATGGCGCATAACCGGATACTCATCAGAAATTCCATTACCCCCTAGCATATCCCTCGCTTCCCGAGCAGTATCCAACGCTTTCAAACAAGAATTTCTTTTTAGGAGAGAAATTAGAGGAGGCGCTAACTTGCCTTGATCCCGTAATCGACACGCCTGCAAACAACCTTGTAAGCCTAATGAAATATCTGTTTGCATGATCGCTAACTTCTTTTGAATAATCTGATTCGCTGCTAAGGGACGACCAAACTGTTTTCGATCAAGGGTGTATTGCCGCGCTGTGTGCCAACATGTTTCAGCTGCTCCTAAGGCCCCCCAAGAAATACCAAGTCTGGCAGAGTTCAAACAACTAAAAGGGCCAGCAAGCCCGGTTGCCCCGGGTAATTTATTTCCTTCAGGACAAAAAACTTCGTCCATGACAATTTCGCCTGTTACTGACGCTCGTAAGGCTAGTTTCCCCTCGATTTTTGGAGCGCTGAGACCCTCCATCCCCTTGTCTAGAATGAACCCCCTTATGGCACCCCCATCATCCTTTGCCCAAACGATGAAAACATCGGCAAATGGAGAATTGCTTATCCAATTCTTAGCGCCACTAATACTATAGCCGCCGTTTACAGATTTGGCCCTGGTAATCATGCCGCTAGGGTCGGAGCCATGATCTGGTTCGGTCAACCCGAAGCATCCAATGAACTCTCCGGTTGCCAACTTCGGCAAATACTTTTGTTTTTGTTCCTCGCTACCAAAAACATTGATTGGGTGCATAACGAGAGAAGACTGTACGCTCATCATCGAACGATAGCCGGAGTCCACTGATTCAATCTCTCGGGCCGCCAGCCCATAGCAAACGTAATTCACTCCCGCACAGCCATAGCCTTCTATAGTAGAGCCTAGAAGGCCCAACGCGCCCATTTCACGAAAAATCTCTGGATCAGAATACTCGTTCCGATATGCTTCACGCACTCTTGGTAATAGCTTGTCTTGAGCATATTGCTTTGCTGTGTCTCTCACCAGACGTTCTTCTTCTGTGAGCTGTTCTTCCAAAAGAAAAGGGTCTTCCCAATTAAAAGCTGCGTTGTCCGATCTGACAGACATAAATATCTCCTAACAAATTCAAATTCAATTTCGGCGGGCGCGATAGTTTATCAAATTACTCATGTTTTCACTAAATAGTCTCGGTTGTGTGAACCCAAGTCAGAGAGATTATTAAGAATGCAGAATTTTTCCTAGTTCACTGAGATAAATTCGCGAATATAAGCGACATTTTTTGTAGAATAATACGCCATGGATGTTTCCCACATACTCGACTCTCTTAATGATGAACAACGCAATGCAGTTGCGAGCCCGGCACCAAATTTATTGGTTCTTGCCGGGGCTGGCAGTGGCAAAACCAGAGTGCTAGTTCATCGCATTGCCTGGCTGTTGGAGGCAGAAGATGTCTCTCCCTTCGCGGTTCTTGCAGTGACTTTCACAAATAAGGCTGCGAGAGAGATGCGCAGCCGCATTGAAGAGTTATTGGGGCAATCATTTAATGGTATGTGGGTTGGCACTTTTCATGGTCTCGCTCATAGACTGCTCCGCGCTCATTCGCATGAAGCAGGCCTACCCGATGATTTCCAAATTCTCGACAGTGATGATCAGTTGCGGCTAATTAAGCGACTTAACCGCTCTTTGCATATTGATGAAGAAAAGTGGCCAGCTAAACAATGTCAGTGGTACATCAATGGACAAAAAGACGAAGGTTTACGAGCTGCAAACATTGAGCACTTTGATGATGATTACACAAAAACTATGTTGGATGTGTATCGTGCCTATGAGGAAGCCTGCAATCGCGGAGGCATGATCGATTTCGGAGAGATTTTATTGCGGGCGCATGAGCTTTGGTTAAAAAACCCTCAGGTATTATCTCATTATCAAAATCGTTTCCGTCATATCCTGGTCGATGAGTTTCAAGACACCAACTCAATTCAATATGCATGGCTGAGAGTGTTGGCAGGTAATCAGAATCAATTGATGGTAGTCGGTGATGACGACCAGTCTATTTATGGTTGGCGTGGTGCGAAGATTGAAAATATTCAGCAATTCAGTGTGGATTTCCCAAATGCGGATACGGTCAGGCTAGAACAGAACTACCGCTCCACTTCGACGATTTTACAGGCCGCAAATAAATTGATTTCAAACAACCAAGGCCGGCTTGGGAAAAACTTATGGACCGATGGCGCTGAAGGTGAAGCCATCGGATTGTATGAAGCCTTCAATGAACAAGACGAAGCCCGCTTCATTGTTGACCGAATCCAAGATTGGTTTAATTCAGGCAATCGTCGTTCTGACTCAGCGATCCTCTACCGTTCTAATGCTCAATCGAGAGAACTAGAAGAAGCTCTCTTAAGGGTGGGAGTACCCTATCGTATTTATGGCGGACATCGATTCTATGAGCGCCTAGAAATAAAAAATGCCCTAGCTTACTTAAGGCTACTGATTAATCGGCACGATGATACCGCCTTTGAGCGCATCGTTAATGTTCCAACTAGAGGCATCGGTGGTCGCACTATTGATCTTATTCGAGGTATAGCTAGGCAGGAGCCCTGCTCTTTATGGACTGCATGCGGCAAGGCTATTAATGAATCACATCTGACATCTCGGGCAGCGAACGCTATTCTTGCATTTCTTGAGTTGATCGACAAAATGCAAAATGCCTGCGACGAGCTCGGGCTTCACGAAAAAGCGGAACACGTAATAACAAATAGTGGGCTAGTTCAGCATCACGAAAAAGAAGGTGGCGAGAAAGCTCGTACGCGCATCGAAAACTTGCAAGAACTAGTTACTGCTGCGAGTAATTTTGATGATGTCGATATAGAAGAGGATTTCGACCTTAAGTCAGATAAATTTCTCGCTGCATTCTTAGACAAGGCAGCGCTCGATGCAGGCGACACACAAGCAGATGAGAGTGATGATGCTGTTCAGTTGATGACATTGCATTCCGCCAAAGGGTTAGAATTTCAATTAGTTTTTCTTGCAGGTTTGGAAGAGGGTCTTTTCCCGCATAAGATGTCTATGGATAATCTCTCAGGGCTCGAGGAAGAACGTCGGCTCTGCTACGTAGGCATCACTCGAGCCAAGACTAAGCTTTATATGAGCCATGCGGAATCACGCAGGCTCCATGGAGATATAAATCTATGTCGACCGTCGCGCTTCATAAAAGAAATACCCAAAGAGTTAATTAGTGAAATTCGCCTCAAATCTACAGTGAATCGACAAACTAGTCACACAGGAGGCAGCAGCTTAAGCAACGGATTGGGTGCCAATGCCGAAGTTCCACAAACCGATATCTCCTTGGGCCAAAGAGTCATCCACGGGAAATTCGGTGAAGGTGTGGTATTAAACTACGAAGGTCAGGGCTCAAATGCTAGAGTTCAGGTAAACTTTGATGAGGTTGGTAGCAAGTGGTTGGTGCTGTCCTACGCTAAGCTTGAAGTGCTTACATAGAGTAAATAGTTAGCAAATTTTCTGTACGCTCCATTACGATTAGAACTATTTAATGTATCAATATCACCAGTAGAGGTCGTTATACTTTTATGTATAAAACAGTCATGCAAAAAAGAATTTTCTTTGTTCTGTTCCTTAGCTTAGTAGCCTGTAACGAATCCACAGAAGTTGTAAATAGGGCCCTTTCAGCCGCAGAACAAACTGTTCATGAATGGAAAATGATTACGTCATGGCCTAAGAACCTACCTGCTCTTGGAACTTCGCCAGAACATTTTGCCGATATCGTTAAGAAAATGAGTGGTGGTCGCCTTCTTATTCGTGTCTATGGTGCAAATGAATTAGTCGGTGGGCTTGAGGTGTTCGATGCGGTATCTCAAGGGGTTGCGGAGATTGGCCATACTGGTGCCTATTATGCTCAAGGTAAGATTCCAGCTACGCCTTTCTTCTCAACTATTCCCTTTGGCTTAACTGGAAAAGAACAAGATGCTTGGTTAGCCTACGGTGGTGGCAACGAATTATGGCGTGAGCTTTATGAGCCTTTTAATTTGATACCGGTAAGAGGTGGGAATTCTGGTACTCAAATGTTTGGATGGTTCAACAAAGAAATAAATTCTTTGACGGACATGCAAGGTTTGAAAATGCGTATCCCGAGCCTGGGTGGAGAAGTTTTTAAACGAGCAGGAGGCACTCCTGTAACCATGCAAGTAAGTGAAGTATTTACCGCTTTGCAAACCGGCGCATTAGACGCTACAGAGTTTGTTAGTCCTTATAATGACCTAGCCGCGGGTTACCATACGGTTGCTGACTATTACTACTATCCTGGATGGCAAGAGCCTGGTACAACACTAGAAACGATTTTTAATAAAACCGCATTTGACGCATTGCCGGAAGACCTACAAGAGATTTTATATGCTGGCGCTGAAGTTATGAACCAATTACTAATGGATGAGCTCACTGCTAAGAATAACGAAGCGCTGCGTGTTCTTATTGAAGATCACGGTGTACAACTTAGAAAATTACCCAACGATGTATTGTTGGAATTGCGGCGACTTTCTGAAGAAGTGGTTCTCGAACTAGCTCAAACTGATGACACCACTGCAAAAGTCTATGAATCCTACAAAAGTTTCAAAGACGGTGTCATGAATTATCATCGTATCGCTGAAGAAGCGTACATCAATGCACGTAACCTTCTAGATAATTAAGAAGTAGCAACTTGCTAATGCCAAATTCCTAATTGGGCATAACGAAGGCTGTGGTTAGTGGAGCAATGAAGGCAACCAAGTTACGAACTTTGGCTGAAATGTTAGAAGAAGCATCAAACTGATTTGTATGACAATAAATGGAACCACACCGCGATAAATGTCACTTGTCTTCAATTTAATTGGTGCCACACTGCGTAAATAAAATAAAGAAAAACCAAAGGGTGGGGTTAAAAATGATGTTTGTAAATTAATCGCAATCATCACACCCAACCAGATTGGGTCTAAACCCATTCCTAGCAAGATAGGCCCTACCAAAGGCACAACCATGAAAGTGATTTCGATGAAATCCAGGATAAATCCTAGAAGAAAAATCAGTAGCATAACTATCAGTGTTGCTGAGATAACTCCGCCGGGAAGCCCATTCAATAATTCTTCGATTAATAGATCTCCGCCAAACCCTCTAAAAACAGAAGAAAAAATTGTTGCGCCTACTAATATCAAGTAGACCATTGAGGTCACTTTTGTAGTTTCAATTGCCACCTCATGCATAACCCTGAGGTTAAGTGCTCGCTTTGCTGCGGCTAGTAACATTGCCCCTAACGCACCCACACTTGCAGCTTCAGTGGGAGTAGCTATACCGAAAAGTATTGATCCCAATACGGCCACCATTAAGAAAACCGGAGGCATCAAGCCTTTTACCAACGCAATTGCCATACCAAATTTGGTCAGTGCAACCTCCTGCTCTAAAGGCGGGGCATCTTCTGCTCGCAGACGCGCGTAAATAAATACATATCCGGCATAGGCGCTCACTAGTATTAGCCCAGGAATTATAGCGCCAGCAAACAGATCACCAATGGAAACAAAGTCTGGAGCAAATACACCGCTATTCAATTGAGATTGCTGATAAGAGTTAGAGATAACTTCACCAAGCAGTACCAGGCAAATCGATGGCGGGATAATCTGCCCCAATGTTCCTGTAGCGCATACAGTCCCAGCAGCAAGTGAGGGTTTGTATCCAGCTTTTAGCATGGTTGGCAGCGAGAGAATCCCCATAGTAACAACGGTTGCCCCCACTATGCCGGTGCTAGCAGCGAGCAACATCCCTACTACAATGACAGAAATACCGAGGCCTCCAGGCATGCGACCAAAAACTAAAGCCATGTTTTTGAGTAAGTCATCAGCGATACGGGATTTTTCGAGCATTGAGCCCATAAATACAAAAAGTGGCACGGCATAGAGATTTTGATTAATCAAAATTCCGTAGATTCGATTCGGAATCAAGCCCAAATAAGCAGAATCAAACCCGCCTAGCATTGTACCTAGGCTAGCGAATAATAAAGAGACTCCCGCTAGCGAAAAGGCTACGGGGTAACCAGCCATGAGTACCAAGCAGATGACTAGAAAAAATAGAATCGGTAGAAACTCTGCCACTTACTTACCTTCTTCTACTTCGACTGATAGGAATTTTCCGAAAGCGCGCAAACTTTCGGCGATTCCCTGCAGAATTATCAGGCCCGCCAAAACCCAAATGCTTGCTTTTAGTAAATAGACAAACGGGAGACCGCTCCCTTCCGCAGAACTCTCTTTGATGCGCCAGGCAACCAATACGTAATCCCAGCTAGAGAAAATTATAAAAATACAAACTGGAATTAAAAAAATTAAAGCGCCAGCTAAATCTACCAGAGCCTGTTGTTTGGGGGTGAACCTGCTGTAAAAAATATCTACCCTCACATGTCCTTGCTCTTTTAAGGTGTAGGCTGCACCGAAAGTAAAAATAATCGCATTTATGTAGATAATCGATTCTTGCAGTGCTACTGAGCCCACATGAAAGACGTAACGGAGTGTCACGATTAACACCATCATAAGAACCATGAGCAAGCATAACCATGAGCTTGCGCGACCGATTGCATCATTGAATCTATCTATGTAAATACAAATCTTATTCATCTTAGCAACTACATCTAAATGCGTGAAAATTGAAATATTGTGAATCTTAACTATTACCAACCGCCTGCAAAGGAGCAGCATTATTGCACAACGATGAACCAACTAAGCTAGTTCATAAACCAGGTTCTAAGTAATTCGTAGGTAAGAATGAGTAATGCGGAAGAAAGAATCAGCATCAATACAGCAAGAATCCAAATTCCCCCCCTGCGCAGCACAAACGAAAGGCGTTGCCGAATACTCGCACCTTTCCCCGGTGAAATTGGCGAAGCAACAAAAAGCACGCTAAAACTATAGAGAATAAGAGTCCACAGAAACGCGGCCAGAGAAGGCATTAACAGTTCATACTTCGAGGCCGGTTCTAGCTCGAACACGCTCATAAGAATAATTGCTAGAAACAACACGCTAAGAATTACAATTCCGTGCCGAAAATGAGCTAAAAAAGTAGCAATTCGCTGTAAGCGCTCTATCATATCGATCTGGGCTGCCAGCCGACTAATTGGTTGTATGGGCTAAAAAGAAACTGGGCATCAGCTTACCCGCTAATCGAATCAGCATCTAGAAGGTAATTCGTGATACCGCCCGATACGCAAACTGAATTACCCTTCCTTGCCGGAGTTGACGATGAAGGAGAACCAATTTTCGAAAGCCTTAGCGTTACTGTGGTCGACGAAGAACAAGGCTTAGTTAGGCTACTTCGATCCCCTTTATTTGCTCGAAATCTAGCTTCTGGTGATAGAATTAAGGTTATTAATGCGGCGACTGCGGAATACCGACTGGAAGAACGAAGCGGCAATTTGTCTATTCGGGTTTTTAGCAAGGAAGATATCGATCCATTAGCAGAAACACTCACACCTGCTCTGGAAAAGATTGATGGGGCGCTGGATCTCCGACATGAACGAGCTTTGGTCTACAGCATCCACTACTCGATTGGGTTTCAAGAGATTGAAGACACGCTTAACGACGCCCTCAAGGATTATCCCTATGCCGTTTGGTACTATGGCAATGTCTACGATCCCGAGGATGGCACAACACCCATAGGGTGGTGGCTCGATATCGATGAACAATAGACTTTGTGTTTATAATTGTATTTCTAACCATTAGCTTGTTAAGACATAGGTTGTTGTATGTTAATAGTAGTATCCCCCGCAAAATCTCTAGACTATGAATCTAAAGTACTATCAAAAAAGTTCACTGAGCCAGAATTCTTAGACGATGCAAAAATCCTTAATAAGAAAATTAAGAATTTCAAGCCAGATCAACTTTCCGAACTACAACACATCAGTAGTGAATTGGCAGAATTAAATTTTGTTCGTAATACAAACTGGCAACCGCCTTTTACACCGCAGAATTCTAGACAAGCTATCTATGCATTTCGTGGTGATGTCTACTTAGGCATTCGGGCAGAAAATTATAGTGGCCATGATCTGAATTTCGCACAAAAGCATCTCAGAATTC
>Ga0302137_1000928_pt1 | contig 13076 bp, 8 predicted proteins | sample CBN3_SCM_MG_FD_203127 | JGI IMG/M metagenome (GOLD analysis project Ga0302137, IMG submission 203127) | Marine microbial communities from Western Arctic Ocean, Canada - CBN3_SCM | ecosystem: Environmental > Aquatic > Marine > Oceanic | place: Canada: Western Arctic Ocean | collected 2017-09-15 | reverse complement strand
AGTAACATTGCAATTTATAATGACAAGATCATTCAGGCCACCACCGACGCTCGATTGGTCGCACTCGATGCACGAACCGGCGAGCAGGTTTGGGAAACTGAAGTTGCTGATTCGAGTAAGGGATTTGAGAACTCTAGCGGGCCCATCGTCGCTGACGGCAAGATCATTCTAGGTTTGGCTGGCTGCGCTCGCTATATCGCAGACGATTGCTACATTAGCGCGCATGATGCCAACACCGGCGAGCTTGAGTGGCAATTTGATACTATCGCCAAAGCCGGCGAGCCCGGTGGCGATACCTGGGGGGATTTGACCGACATGTTTCGTGCTGGCGGTGAAACCTGGATTACTGGAAGCTACGATCCTGATTTAAAACTTACTTATTGGGGAACGGCACAACAAAAACCCTGGGTGCCGGTTAGTCGTCACTTAACCATTAACGACGTTGGACTTTTCACTAACTCAACCGTTGCCGTTAACACTGACTCAGGTGAATTAGACTGGTTTTTCCAACATGTGCCTGCCGAAGCACTGGATCTCGATGAAGTATTCGAACGGGTGCTGGTAAACCGTGGTGACGATAAATTCGTTTTCTCCCTAGGCAAATACGGCATTCTCTGGAAGAACGATCGGGTTACTGGCGAGTTTTTAGGCTTTACTGAGACTGTTTTCCAGAATGCTTTCACCAACATTGATCCCGATACAGGTGAAGTGACTTATCGTGAAGACATCCAGAATGCCGGGCTGGACGAGTGGACTTCAGCCTGTCCCAGCAGTACTGGTGGTAAAGACTGGCACTCCATGACTTATCATGAGCCAACCGGAACCCTGATTGCACCGCTCAGCCAGACTTGTCTTGAGAATGCTGCCCGTGAAGTGGCACTGGTTCAAGGTGGTGGTGGTCTTGCTGCCAGCCGCAAGTTTTTTGAAATGCCTGGCTCCGATGGCAATCTGGGTAAATTGGGTGCCTACAATGTGGACACCTTGGAAGAAGTATGGAGCTATCAACAGCGCGCCTCTTTCCATACCGGCACTATGTCCACTGCGGGTAATCTGGTTTTTGTCGGGGATTTAGACCGACGCTTCAGAGCATTTGATGTCTCCACTGGCGAAATTCTCTGGGAGACTCGACTTGGTACTTCGGTACAAGGTCACCCGGTTTCATTTTCTGTCGACGGCAAGCAATATATAGCCGTAAATTCTGCGCTCGGTGGCAGTAGTCCAAGAACCGTTCCTGGTGTGGTAGCACCAGAAATTACTTATCCACGCAATGGCAATGCACTATATGTGTTTAGTTTGCCTGACTAGGTTTACACAATGAAAATGACAAGAACTGTTTTAAGCACCACGGCCCTAGCCCTCCTCGTCACTTGTGGAAATGAACAAAGTTCAACGCCCACAGCAGTAACTGTTGAAGCAGCTACATTTAGCTCACAGGCTGAGGCTGGCGCACTAGCTTTTGGCAGCAATTGTGCGGCCTGCCATGGTGTTAATTTGGAAGGCACGACTTTGGGGCCGCTGTTATCCGGTAATTCTTTTCTTCGGCGCTGGGGAACACAGACTCCGGCACTGCTGTTAAACAACATCCAGACCAATATGCCTCCTGGTGGTAATGACGGCATCAGCAACAGTGATTATCTCAATATCGTTGCCCATATTCTTAATGTAAATGGCGTCGATGGTGCGATTACCGCTCTCACTGCAGATACTGACTTCACTATCACAGAGAATATTTCAAGCATTGCCAATCGGCAACGCCGCGAACCAGAGTCCCCACAGGGCGTAACCATAGCCGGGACGGTAGAAAATTTTGTGCCGGTTACCAACGCTATGTTAGAAAATCCCGATCCGGGCGACTGGCCCATGCACCGCAGAAACTACTACGCACACAGCTACTCACCGCTAGATCAGATTAATACCGACAACGTGAATGGTATGACCTTGGAATGGGTGTGGAGCATGCACGATGGCGACTCGGAACCAGCACCACTGGTATACAACGGCATCGTCTATCTCATCAATTCCGGCAACGTTATTCAGGCCCTGGACGGTGCCACTGGCGAGCTGATTTGGGAGAATTGGTCCGGGCCCGCCAACCGCCAGGATATGCGCAACATTGCAATTTATAATGACAAGATCATTCAGGCCACCACCGACGCTCGATTGGTCGCACTCGATGCACGAACCGGCGAGCAGGTGTGGGAAACTGAAGTTGCTGATTCGAGCAAGGGATTTTCAAATTCCAGTGGCCCCATAATTGCTGATGGCAAAGTTATCCTAGGGCTTACCGGATGTGGGCGCTATACCGAAGACGACTGTTATATCAGCGCACACGATGCCAACACCGGCGAACTGGAATGGCGCTTCGTAACCATCGCCAAAGCGGGAGAACCTGGTGGTGACACTTGGGGAGATCTCACCGATACTTTTCGCGCTGGCGTCGATACATGGATTACCGGCAGCTATGACCCAGATTTGAAAACCACCTATTGGGGAACTGCTCAGCAGAAACCTTGGGTGCCAGTTAGTCGACACCTGACCATCGAGGATGTTGGTTTATACAGTAATTCCACCGTTGCCGTCGACGTGGACACAGGCGAGCTTAATTGGCACTTCCAACATGTGCCTGCCGAAGCACTGGACCTTGATGAAGTGTTCGAACGGGTACTGGTAAATCGCGGTGACGATAAATTCGTCTTCTCCCTAGGCAAGTACGGTATCCTCTGGAAAAATGACCGGGTTACTGGCGAATTTTTAGACTACACCGAAACCGTGTTCCAAAATGCCTTCACCAATATTGATCCCGATACCGGCTTAGTGACTTACCGTGAAGACATCCAAAATGCCGGGCTGGACGAGTGGACTTCTGCCTGCCCAAGCAGTGCCGGCGGCAAAGACTGGCACTCCATGACTTATCATGAGCCAACCGGAACCCTGATTGCACCGCTCAGCCAGACTTGTCTTGAGAATGCTGCCCGTGAAGTGGCAATGGTGCAAGGTGCTGGCGGTGGTGCAGCCTCCCGTAAATTTTTTGAAATGCCTGGCACCGATGGCAATCTAGGTAAGTTGGGTGCGTATAACGTAGACACCCTTGAAGAAGTATGGAGTTATCAACAGCGTGCTTCTTTCCACACCGGGACCATGTCTACAGCCGGAAATCTAGTTTTTGTTGGCGATCTGGACCGACGCTTCAGAGCTTTTGATGTGCGCAATGGCGACATAGTTTGGGAAAGCCGGCTTGGCACTTCGGTGCAAGGTCATCCGGTTTCTTTCGCTATTGATGGCAAGCAATATATTGCCGTAACAACTGCTCTGGGGGGCACCAGCCCAAGAACCGTACCTGGTGTCATTGCGCCGGAAATTACTTATCCTCGTACTGGCAATGCACTGTATGTGTTTTCTTTGCCTGACTAGGCGATTCAATATTAGCTAGCATCACAACGGCGGCCATGAATGTGGCTAGCTGATTAACCAGGTAGCCTGCTGGAGTTACGGCAGCACACTAAGCAACAATACTAAATCGATCAGTTAACTGCCCATCTCAAGGGCACTCAGCAGACTGCACAAGATTGCCCAGAGGTTTTCAAAAATGAAAATTAAAAATTTAATTTTAGGCGCAATTACTCTGTCCCTATTTGCTGCCTGTGGTAGTGAGAATTCCGCGCCCACTATCGCTGCTCCGACTGTTAGCTTTACAACCCAAGCTAATGCCGGCGCCGAAGCATACAGCTCAAACTGTGCTACCTGTCACGGTTCGAATCTTGGGGGTACGGCGTTGGGCCCGATACTCAGTGGCGTTGCCTTTCTGGGGAGTTGGAGTCAACGGTCTCCGGGTGATTTATTTAACAACATTAAATCCAATATGCCGCCCGGCGGCAATGAAATCCTAAACGATGAAGACTACATTAACATTGTCGCTCACGTCATGCGTATCAACGGTGTGGCCAACACCAACCCATTACTAACGGCTGACGCCGACTATCCACTTAGAACTAACATCCCCGGTGCAGGAGTCGCTGTTGCGCAACGGCAAGCGGAACCCGAAGCACCAGTGGGCGTCATTCTGCCTGGCATGGTGACGAATTTTACGCCTATCACCGATGCGATGTTAACTAACCCTGCTCCCGGCGACTGGCCGATGATTCGTCGCAATTATCAAGCCTGGAGCTATAGCCCACTAGATCAGGTAAACACCGATAACGTGGCTGATCTAAAACTGGAATGGGTTTGGAGTATGCACGAGGGTGATTCAGAGCCATCGCCTCTGGTCTATGATGGCATCATATACCTAATTAACCCAAGCAATATCATCCAGGCACTGAACGGCAAGACCGGAGAACTAATTTGGGAGCATCATGCCGGCCCGGTCGACAGCGAAGATATGCGCAATATTGCGATCTATAATGACAAGATAATACACGCCACCACCGACGCTCGGTTATTGGCACTGGATGCACGTACCGGAGAGCCCGTATGGGAAACCCAAATTGCTGATAACAGCCTAGGATTTGAGAACTCTAGCGGGCCCATTGTAGCGGACGGAAAAATCATTCAGGGCCTGGCGGGCTGCTCGCGCTACATCAATGAGCCCTGTTTTATCAGTGCCCATGATGCCAATAACGGAGAGCTATTTTGGCGATTTAATACGGTTGCTGAGTCCAATGACCCCGGTGGTAACACCTGGGGCGATATCGATGACTTATTTCGTGCCGGTGGAGAAACCTGGATAACCGGTAGTTACGATCCCGATTCGAAGCTAACCTATTGGGGCACAGCGCAGCAAAAACCTTGGATGCCAGCAAGCCGCAGTTTATCAATCTACGATGCTGGTTTATTTACTAACTCCACTGTGGCAATTGATGTGGACAACGGCGAACTAGATTGGTTCTTCCAGCATGTGCCCGCCGAAGCACTGGATCTGGATGAAGTTTTCGAAAGAGTGCTAATCGACAGAGGCGACGACAAGTTAGTATTCTCCATTGGTAAACACGGAGTTCTCTGGAAGCACGACCGCGTATCAGGTGAGTTTGTTAGCCATCTGGAAACAGTGTTCCAGAATGCATTTACCAATATTGACCCAGCTACTGGTGCAGTGACCTATCGCAATGACATTGCCAACGCACAAATCGATGAGTGGATTAGCGTATGTCCCAGCACGGCAGGTGGCAAAGACTGGCATTCCATGACTTATCACGAACCCTCGGGACGACTGGTAATTCCATTGAGTCAATCCTGTCTTGAGATTGCAGCAAGAGAAGTTCCACTTACTCAGGGTGCCGGCGGTACCGCCGCTAACCGACGTTGGTTCGAGATGCCTGGCTCCGATGGCAACATGGGTAAGCTTGCAGCTTTCGATGTGGATCAAATGGAAGAGATCTGGAGTTATGAACAGCGCGCCGCTTTCCTGACCGGCACCATGTCAACAGCGGGTGATCTGGTTTTTGTTGGTGACCTGGACCGCCGCTTTCGCGCCTTCGATGTAAACAACGGTGAAATTCTCTGGGAGACTCGTCTGGGCACTTCCGTGCAAGGTCACCCGGTTACTTTCTCCATTGAGGGAAAGCAGTATGTGGCGGTAACCACGGCTATGGGAGCCCGCGGAGTGAGTCCGCGGACAGTGCCACGCGTAGTCGCACCAGATATTCGGCATCCCGGAAACGGTAATGCCTTGTATGTATTTAGTTTGCCTGAGCAGGATTAAGAACTCTTGCCGGGGAAAATAGAGAAATTATATACTGCCTACAAGGGCGGTGATCGAATGCAACGCTTGCAATCGATTACGCTTGAGGCCAACAAGGGTATCGTTGGGGATCGTTACTTTGAAAATTGCGGTACTTTTTCAAAATCGTCAACTATTGAAGCAAAAAAGCAATTAACCCTGGTCGCCATTGAAGCGCTTGATGAGTTTCTTGAAGCACATGTATCTGAGCTTAGTCATGGCGATTTCCGGCGCAATATTGTCACCAGCGGAGTTGATTTAAACTCGCTTGTGGGGCGGGAGTTTGAAGTGGATGGTGTGCGGTGCAGAGGTATAGAAACCTGCGAACCCTGTGCCTACCTTGCTCGAACTGTGAGCCCTTTGGTTTTGCCTCATCTGGTCCACAAGGCAGGGCTAAGGGCAGAGGTACTGACATCTGGCGAAGTGAAAATTGGTGGAGTGATTACCGACGAGGTCGGATTACAATAATTGCACCAGGCTTGCTTATTTTTTTCTGACGCTACTCTCAATGGAGTTGATCAAGTTGCTCTTGCCTTACCTCAGACCGGCTCGACTCTAACATCTTCATGAATTCCTCCCACCCCTATAAAATGTTCACACTACAACATTGCATAACAAGGCCAAAACTATGTTGAAACCCAATTTTCGTATACTACTGCTTGTTTTTGCACCGATGCTTAGCTCGCTTATCCATGCGCAGGATGCCGTCGCGCATTACATGGCTAATGAAGGACTCATGGTGGTCCAAGGCGATACCAAGATCATATTTGATCCATTGTTCCGAGATGACTATGGCCAATATCTGTTATTGCCTGAGGAAATGGAGGCAGCACTTTTCTCAGGCGAGCAACCGTTTGATGGTGTCGATGCGATTTTTGTCAGTCACTTTCATGGCGATCATTTCTCTCCAGAGGACATGTTACGCTTGCTACAAACACAAACGGGCATTCAGTTATATGCGCCCGCCCAGGCCGTCGTGGGTTTGCGCGCCGTGGCCGGAGCTGAGGAACAAGCTGTATTCGACCGAGTGACTGCCGTAAATCTTGAATACAAAGATTCACCCGTAACTCTGGAAATGGAAGGACTATCGATTGCAGCCGTGCGTATCCCTCATTCAGGTTGGCCAACTGGCCGCGTTGATATTGAAAACATCGTCTGGCGCGTGACTCTAAACTCATCCACCATCGTCCTGCATATGGGCGATGCCGACCCTAACGACGTGCATTTTTCGCTCGATGCAGACTATTGGGATGAGACCCCCCCACATATGGCCTTCCCTCCCTACTGGTTTTTAAACTCAAGCAGTGGCCAGCAAATTCTACAAAACCGAATTAAAGCAGTTCGCAGCGTAGGTATTCATGTGCCGGTAACGATACCGGCTGATCCAATTAGTCGCCCTTTAGATTTACGCAGTGCTGATTTATTTACCGAATCTGGGGAGACACGAACAATTTCCCATTGAAAAAGTCTTTAGCCCATCAGAAAAGAACCCAATGCCAGTTCCACTAAAGCGGCTCCTATCCAAGCCAAGGGAAGAGTCAGCACGTAAAGAACTACGCGTGAAAAAATCGACGTATCCATAGACCAGCTGCGGCAATGTTGTATGTGGTGGCGCTGATCTAACAAGGCATTGAGATTTGTTAGGGCTGCTTCATCCAAACTTTTGAATGCCCGGGCAATTGCCTTATTGATGTAGTCAATTTGTGATAACTTTTCCTGCTTAATCTTATTGTGTGCCGACCAAATGGGAAGCAAAAGGAATGCGATTGCTGCTGGAACCACAACTAGCACTCCATTGGAATAATTATCCCAACGAAATTCTGCATCAATCTATTGCAAGGGGGTCAATGCCATTGCACCGGCGATCATCAATAGTGCACTGAGTGCGAAGCGACCAAAAGAGTTGAGCGAGTCCAAGTTATATATATCAACGACTACACGTTTCCCCAACTTGTGCAACAATAACGCATTATGAAAAATCAGGGCAAGGGAGTCCTACAGAACTAGCCCTATTGCGCAGCAATGCCACCACGCACATAAACAGGTAAGTAGGTAAGAAACTCATAAGAAGGAACAATCTCGTTTCCTCTAACAGGTTGGCTGATATTGACACTGGGTAAATTGACCCTGTAACAACGTAGAGTGCAAACAAAAAACCAAAGGCACCAATACCAAAGCACAACTGGCCGCTCGAAGCGATGAATTAACCAATTTATCAGCTTGATTGGCAGCGGGATTCGCATACTCAGCTTCTGCTACTCTTGTGCACCCCAGCGGCGCAACACCTCAGCTACCTCTGGCCTGGTTCCCCGCAGTCCATTGGTACCCGGAATGGTCTGAGTAGTTTCGGCCAGTACCAGTGGTGTCTGCCCGCGCTCATTTACCACAGTGATATCAGCACCACGTGAAATCAGAAATTCAACAACCGAATCGAAGTCTTTAAGCACAGCATGATGCATAGCGGTTTGACCCCTGCTATCGGCAGCATTTACGTCTACACCCAGATCTATGAGAATGCGCGCCAATTCCAAAGTGCTCCGCTCTTCAGCTTCCAGGTCTGGTGCAGCATTGCCGATACGATCCCGTCGATGATCCAGCGATGAGCCAGAATTCCCCATGGCCACTTGCAAGGTAGTTACGCCTCTCTCGCTGATGTAAAACGGATCAGCTTCATGCTCGAGTAGCTTGTTGAGTATCTCTACTTCGCCGTATTTAGCGGCGAGCCAGAATGCATTCATGCCAATCAACTGAGAGCGGATACTGAAATCAGCGCTGAAACGCCGGCCCGGTGTGCCGTGCTCAATAAGCGCGCCAAGATTTGCACCACGCTCTAGCAGCGAGCGGACCAACTCCAATTCACTTCGCAATACCGCCGCATGCAACGCCGTATAACCGGCACCGGCGGCGTTGGGGTCTGCGCCCTCCTCCAACAAAAATAAAGCTAGGGATTCGTGCCCACTGTGAGCTGCAATAACCAGCGCACTGGCGCCAGAGGCTTCAGTGCCCTGAATATCGGCACCGGCACCTATAAGCACGCGAGCGGTTTCAACATCACCGTTACGCGCTGCAAACAATAACGGCGTAGAACCACCATGAGCCATTCGGTAATTACCACTGGGATTAGTGTTGCCGGCCGTGTTCTCCAGTTGATACCACACCTGCGTGCGCGCACGCAGGTCGGCACCGTTCTCCAGCAGCAGACGGGCAACGTCAGCGTGGCGCTGGGCCACCGCCCACATCAGTGCAGTCTGCCCCCTTTCGAATTCTACCGCATTGACATTCGCACCGTATCCAAGCAATAACTCAACCGATTGTGAATCGCCCGACCTGGCAGCGGTCATTAACGGCGTCTCACCCATTTTCAGTGATGTATTCGGGTTCGCATCGGCGTTCAGCAATAACTCTACCATTGGCCCACTGCCATTGAGTGCTGCCAACCACAAGGGTGTGGCGCCCAATGTGTTCGTTGCATTAACGTCAGCGCTGGCTTTAATTAGTAAACTGGCACCATTCAAATCGTTATGGTGTGCCGCCCAGTGCAGCGCCGTAGCACCATCGCCCTGAGGTGCATTTACATCGGCGCCCGCTGCAACCAGGCTACGCGCGGCCTCAATGTCCCCTGTTTTTAGCGCCTTGATAATTGGAGGTGAAGAGATTCCGGTCGCGTCTTGCGCGAAAGCAGCAAGCGGCCAGACTAGCAATGTGGCCAGTATGACAAAGAACTGCCCTGATTTTCTGGAACAGAATGTTTTATTCATGTGGACATATGCTACGGTATTCGTTTCAACATTGACACCCCATTGAAGCGGTGGCAATCTACGATCAAACTCGGTAATTATGGCATATCGCCACAACACATCGGCTCAAGAATGATATAGTCAAAATAATAACTAAGGTCTGCTTGATGCTTCCACCCAACTTGTCGCCTCGCTTCTTTTTCAGAGTATCACCGCTTGCCGCTGTGATGGTTTTATTTACCTTACTTTCCGTCCCCATGGGTGATCAGGCTCAAGCACAGCCAACATTGGTAGACCAGGTTTATACCTTGCAGGAAACCCTCGCGGAATATTGCACGACCTGCCACAACGACCAGGCCCGAGTAGGCGATCTTACCTTCAGCGGCTTGGATCTGTCCCAGCTCGGCGCATTCGGGGAAATTCCCGAAAGAATACTGGGGCAACTTCGCTCAGGTCAGATGCCACCGGTGGGCATGCCCCGTCCCACGGCCGATGAATATAGTTCACTTGTAAACTGGTTTGAATCCGAACTCGACAAGTATGCAGCCGCGAACCCAAACCCCGGTCGCACCGATTCTTTCCATAGACTCAACCGTGCCGAGTATGCCAACGCCGTGCGAGACCTGCTCGCTCTGGATGTCGACGTACAGGCATTGTTACCAGCCGATGATATCGATGCTTATGGTTTCGATAACTTCGCCAATGGCTTGACGATCTCACCTGCCTTGATGGAACGCTACCTGTCGGCAGCGCGCAAGACAGCGCGACTGGCCGTCGGTGAAGCGCCACTGGGACCGGTGGCCGACACGTACGAAGTCCCAATTCTTTATAACCAAAATGACCGCATGAGTGACACACTCCCTTTCGGGTCACGGGGTGGTATTGGTATCAATCATTATTTCCCAGTGGAAGGAGAGTACGATCTGGTAATCAAGCTACACAGGAACTACGTAAATTATGTCCGCGGCATGGGTTCACACCATGAACTAGAAGTTCGCCTCGACGGTGTACTGGTACGAACGTTCACCTTTGGTGGTGAGGAACCCGATGTGCTCCAGGCACCTGCTAGTTATGGTGGCAACCAATTTGGCGATCCCCAGTGGGAACAGTATATGTTGTTTGCCGACTCCAATCTGCGAATCAGGTTTCCAGCAGAAGCAGGGCCACATGTCGTCGGGGTTTCCTTTGTACGTAAACTAACCGAGCCCGAAGGCGTGTTACAACCACCTCAAAGCGTTTTCGCAGCGGCTGTGAATGAAATGCGCGACGGGGATGCGGCAGTCGAACAGGTAGTGATTACCGGCCCTTTCAAAACTGGTGGCCCGGGGGATACTCCGAGCCGTAGAGCCTTGTTTAGCTGCCAGCCGACCAATGACACAGCAACGGCGGAAGACGCTTGCGCCAGTGAGATTTTGTCTTCATTGGCCCGACGTGCTTACAGAAGACCCCTGGAAAATACCGATCTTTCTACTCTGATGAATTTCTACCGTGCTGGACGGGCCGACGGAAGCTTCGATACGGGTATTCAATTGGCGTTGGAACGATTACTCATCTCACCCGATTTTCTGTTCCGCGTAGAGAGTGACCCAGCCGATATTGCGTCTGGAAGCAACTACGCATTGAACGATCTCGAGCTGGCTTCTAGACTATCTTTTTTTCTTTGGAGTAGCGTGCCGGATGATGAATTGCTGGAAGCTGCTGAGAGTGGCATGTTGCAAAACCCACAGATTCTTGAGTGGCACACCAGACGCATGCTGAACCATCCTCGATCGAAATCGTTGGTACAGAACTTTGCCGCCCAGTTGCTCTACCTGCGCAACCTTCCCAGCCTGGTGCCTGATGCAGTGGCTTTTCCTGAGTTCGATGAAAACTTGCGTGATGCTTTTCGACAAGAAAGCGAACTTTTCTTTCAGAGCATGCTACGGGAGAACCGCAGCCTATTGGATCTACTGGGTGCCGGTTACACCTATGTCAATGAACGTCTTGCGGAACACTACGGTATTTCCGGCGTCTATGGCAGTCACTTTCGCCGTGTGAGGCTTGATGGTGATCTTGCCGAACAAAGAGGCGGAATACTGGGCCAGGGAAGTCTGCTTACCGCCACTTCCTATGCCAATCGAACCTCGCCCGTACTGCGTGGCAAATGGGTGCTAACTAATCTCCTGGGCACACCGCCTCCAGCACCACCGCCCGATGTGCCGGATTTGCCAGATAATGGCAAGGATGGCCAACCGGCCACAGTGCGCGATCGCATGGAGCAACACCGGGAAAACCCGGTCTGCAGGTCTTGTCACGCACCCATGGACCCCTTGGGCCTGGCATTGGAAAACTACGACGCGATTGGGAGGTGGCGAACCACCGGGAAAGCCAATCTGGCCATAGATGCCTCAGGGCAACTGCCAAACGGGGCTGAGTTCTACGGGCCCTTGGGGCTGCGGACGCTGCTGTTGGAACGCGAGGAAGAGCTCAGCGTTACAGTGACCGAAAAGCTGCTGGCTTATGCCATAGGCCGGAGCCCCGAATACTACGACAAGCCGGCTGTACGTAACATAACTCGCACAGCGGCATTGGAGAATTACAGCTGGTCGTCTATCATCGTGGGAATAGTACAAAGCGACCCATTCAGAATGCGGAGGTCAAAGTAATGATCATTACCAAGAAAGCTCTCCCACGCCGCACTATATTGCGTGGATTGGGTGCCGCATTGGCACTGCCACTAATTGACGCAATGGTGCCGGCGCTGGCCGCACCGAGTGACGCAATCTATAAACAGGCACGTCGACTCGGCGTAGTCTATGTCCCAAACGGAATGCGGATGGATCACTGGACCCCAGCTACCGAAGGCATCGACTTCGAATTACCATCAATCCTGCAACCTCTGGAGCCCTTTCGCAATCAGCTGAATGTGCTCACAGGCTTGCGTGGCGTGGACGGCGAAGGCCCCCATGCCCGTGCTTCAACGCGCTTTCTGACCGGCGTTGCATCGAAGCGTGACGATGGCTCCAATCTCAAAGCCAGCATCTCTATGGATCAAATCGCAGGTAGAGTCTTAGGTGGTGAAACCCAGCTGGCTACCTTGGAACTCGCTATCGACGGGCGTGATTTTGCTGGCTCATGTGATGAAGGATTTAGCTGTGCCTATACCAATACCATCTCCTGGGCCAATGAAACCACACCACTGCCGATGGAAAATAACCCCCGTGCGGTGTTCGAACGTCTTTTCGGCGACAGCGGCAGTACCAACCCGGAAGTTCGCCGCGCGCGCCTGAAGAAGGACGCGAGCCTTCTTGATTCAGTTACCGAGCGAGCCAATGAACTATCCCGACAGCTGGGATCATCGGACCAAGTTAAGCTGGACCAGTACCTGGAAGCGGTGCGCGATATTGAGCGACGCATTCAGATGGCAGAGGCCCAAAGCGACCGAGAACTGCCGGTGATTGATCAGCCAGCGGGAATTCCAGACACTTTTGCCAAACACGCTTCACTCATGTTCGATCTCATGGCTCTGGCGTTTGAGACCGATATGACCCGCGTATCAACCTTTATGATGGGGCGGGAAATTACTGGCCGCACCTACGCCGAGATCGGGGTAGCCGATGCCCACCATCCAATATCCCATCACC
>Ga0302137_1000914_pt1 | contig 13196 bp, 3 predicted proteins | sample CBN3_SCM_MG_FD_203127 | JGI IMG/M metagenome (GOLD analysis project Ga0302137, IMG submission 203127) | Marine microbial communities from Western Arctic Ocean, Canada - CBN3_SCM | ecosystem: Environmental > Aquatic > Marine > Oceanic | place: Canada: Western Arctic Ocean | collected 2017-09-15 | reverse complement strand
CCATTCAGTGTGCAATCATTGGTGATTCGGGCGTGGGGAAGACGGCGCTGATACGCAGTGCTGCACACCAACCGATGTCGACATTGCCCACGTTAGGGGTGGATATGATTTCATACATCAGTGACAACGTACACATGCAGTGTTGGGACACATCCGGTCAGCAACGATTTCGACACATTGTCGAAATGTTTGTCAAAAATTGTGCAGTGGTTATTTATGTTTTTGATGCCACTTCAGAAAAGTCGTTTGAAAGCATTGTGCAGTGGCACCAACAACAACACTCCGACAAAAAGTACTTTGCTGTCTGCAACAAAGTGGACCTGCCACAGGCACAACCAGAAAAATATAAAGAAATATTGAGAAGAGACTGCCCTGACATCACGTTCATTGCGGCCAGTGCCCTGCAAAACGCAGAGAGTGTTATGCATGAAATCGCCACATCGTTGGCAAACCAACAAGACCAGGCACAAACAGAACGAGAATGTTGCATCGTTGTATGACAATATTACAAAAATAAAAAGAGGGTTTATTGTACTGTAAAGTGCTCTGGTTAAACGTGAATGCCATATTTGCGCAACCCCTTCTTCATCATAAACAAAGTCACTCTCACGTTGGGCTCTCCCTTCCATTTTTTACGCACTGTTGGAGTAATTTTCTTGGCCAGTCCAAAGTCAATGATTTGGAGATGGTCATTAAAGTCCAACATCAAGTTTAAAGCATTTCCATCGTTGTGTAAAATGTTCAAGTTGTCCAACGTTTGCATGATGTGCAGGAGATCTTGTTTGAAATTTTCGTGGCCCTTTTTCAGGACGTCCACCACTCGGGACTGCATCGGTTCCATGAAAATGCGACGATTGGCCAAATCGACATGCATGACAGGAGGGGCAATGCCCGCGTCAGCGGCTTTCTGTTGGAAATCTGCCTCTTGTTGAATGCGAGCAGTAGACTTGGTCTTCTTGAATTGTTTCATGGCGGACCGCAAACCGTTGGGGAACTCCACCAATGACACAACGCCTTGGGCACCGTCTTCGCCCAGTTTTTGCAATACTTCGAAATCGTCCATTTGGATAATACAGTCGAGGGCCATCCATATTTATATGGACTATCACATATTCCCTACATTCGCAGAAAGGAATCCAATACTTCAAAATTGTCCATTTGGATTTTGCCATATTCATATGTAGAATGTAAAAAAGGAAGTATATAATACACCCACATACTTACACAAATGAAATATCCGATACTGCTATTTCCACTGAGCATATTTAGCGGCATGGTGAGCGCGCAGACTTGGGTGTTTCCAGTGCCCGGATGGACTAACGATGGCTATTGCGACCAAGATACGCAACTTACGTGGACTGATGGTGGTCAATGGGAAGGAAAGACAAAATGTTTAACGGATTGCCAAAAAAAAAACCCTAAATATCCCTCGTTCACGTGGCATAAGAGTAGCAGCACTTGTTATTGTGAATATGGGGCGAAACATTGGACACCGTGGACGACGGCATGTGGGTATCAAGAATCTGGGTATGACACTGGGAATACCGGATATGGAATAATAAGCAACAGCAACTACGCTAAATATCAGGCCCGCTGTGCAGCTGGTCGATATTTCACAAAATCTGGAGGCATTCAAAGCGGGCAAGACATGTGGATATGCTATAGGTGCGGCACTGGTAGAGCTAGGGGAGGGGACACATGGTCCGCTACATCCTGTACCGGTTGCGGCACTGGTCATTTCCAAGACAACTATGAACAATCAAGTTGCAGAGAGTGCGGCACTGGGTACTACAATAATGAAGGTGCTCAATCAGGTTGCAGAAGGTGTGAAGCAGGTAAGTACCAGAATGAAAATAAAAAAATAAGTTGCAAAGGGTGTCCAACGGGTCAGTACCAAAGGCACACCACGCAAGCCAGCTGCACAGGTTGTCCAACGGGTTATTACCAAAGGCACACCACGCAAGCCAGCTGCACAGGTTGTCCAACGGGTCAGTACCAGGGTCAAAAATCTAAAACAAGCTGCACAGGTTGTCCAACGGGTCAGTACCAGGATCAAATAAATGGGGCAAGTTGCAAAGGGTGTCCAGAGGGTTATTACCAGGGTCAAACCACGAAAACCAGCTGCACAGGTTGTCCAACGGGTCAGTACCAGGGTCAAAAATCTAAAACAAGCTGCACAGGTTGTCCAACGGGTCAGTACCAGGATCAAACCGTGAAAACAGTTTGCAAATCCTGTTCAGCAGGTCAGTACCAGAGTCAAACCACGAAAACAAGTTGCGGAGGGTGTCCAGCAGGTAAAGCATCTGCAGCAGGTTCTGCTGCCTGTGCCGTTTGTGGTGCTGGAAAGTATCAAAATCAGGGCCACACCCTGTGTGAACTTTGTTCACCAGGCACGTACCAAAATCAACTAGGTGCGGCCTCATGCATAACATGTCCATCTAACATGGGTTCATCAGCAGGACAGGCGTGGTGTAACTATTGTGTTAAAGGTTATGGTGTAATGAATACTGTTAGTTCGACTAACCATGCTGATTGTAAAAAATGTGAGACTCCTGATCAATATAATTCGTTGGTAGACCAAACCAGATGTCAAGAGTCAACAAAATGTCCGCCAGGTTCAGGATATTACGTGTCCGCCCATCCACGGAAAGGAGCAAATGTAGCAGACGATGAGTGCAGAACATGTGGTAGTGGCAAATTCAGTGATCAAAATGATTTTGACGTTTGCAAAGATTGCCCTGCCGGTTATTACCAAGAGCAAAACACTGCAGCTGCTGTGGTTTGCAAATCTTGTGCAGCAGGAAAGTATTTTGTCTCAGCAATAAGTGCCTGCTCATCTTGCCCCACCGGCAAATACCAAGAGCAAAACACTGCAGCTGCTGTGGTTTGCGAATATTGTGCAGCAGGAAAGTTTTTTGTCTCAACAACAATTGCCTGCAAAGATTGCCTTGTCGGCAAATACCAAGAGCAAAACACTGCAGCTGCTGTGGTTTGCGAATCTTGTACTGCAGGAAAGTATATGACTTCACAAGGATCTTCGGCGTGTTTAGCATGTCAGAGTGGAAAGCAATTTGTCTCAATAACAAGTGCCTGCTCATCTTGCCCCATCGGCAAATACCAACATCAAAATAATGTTGCGTCTGCCTCTTGCAAATTTTGTGCAGCAGGAAAGTATTTTGTCTCAGCAATGAGTGCCTGCTCATCTTGCCCCACCGGCAAATACCAAGAGCAAAACACTGCAGCTGCTGTGGTTTGCGAATATTGTGCAGCAGGAAAGTATTTTGTCTCAACAACAATTGCCTGCAGAGGTTGCTCGAATGGGCAGTACCAACATCAAAATAATGTTGCGTCGGCCTCTTGCAAATCTTGTACTGCAGGAAAGCATTTTTATATACCAGAAAGTGAATGTGTTCAAAACGTTTGTTCTTGTGCCAATGGCGTTCCAGCCCGTGGCACAGCATGTACAACGGACCATACTCCGTATCAGAAAATGTTTGAAGGTGAATGTAGAACTGGTCTAGAAATTCGCATGTTTGAAGGTCATGCTGATAATCCAGGTGTTGATGAATATTCTAGAATTAAAGCTTGTGCCGGTGCATGTTTAAATAAAGACCCACCTATTACTGGTACGTGGTCGGATTTTGTTGCCAAAGGATTTATCGTTTCCGGGTCTGGACGTTGTTATTGTGAAAATACCGCCTCATTGAATTGTGGTACATATAATGAGAATAGTTATGATAGGTATGATTTTATCACAGTGACCAACATTTGTTCGTCTTGTTCACTTGGATATTACAAAACTTACAACACATGCACTGGTTGTACTCCGGAGTGTGGCACTGGAACAAGAGAAACGACGCCCTGCACAACGGGGTCGAATCGTGTTTGTACTCAAAACGTTTGTTCTTGTGACAATGGCGTTGTAGCCACGGGCGAAGCATGTACTACCCATGGTGCGAACATTTGTTCGTCTTGTTCCGATGGATATTACAAAGAAGACAACACTGTTGAGGAAGATGCAGTTGGGGTTGGGGGTTGGGGTGGCTCATGCACATGTTCAGATGGCCAAGTCTATCAGGTCGGTGATAATGGGGATGTATGTAACAGTATGGCATGCATTGACGGTATTCCCGGTACATGCAACAAAAATGACGGTGTGTGGAGTAAAAGGAAAGTTACGTGTGCAACATCATGCAAAGCTTGTCCTGCCGGCAAATATAAAATCGATGATAGCGTTTGCCAACGATGTCCTTATGGTACTTCCAGTACAAGTGCCTCCAATGGTATCGACAGTTGTACTGTCATCAATGTGACGAAACCTGATGTAAAATGGCCATACGTAACTTGTGACAACCCAATTACTTCCGCCACTGTGTGTAAATTGGCAGCGACTGTTAGCACAGATGTCTCAAATCCGGATACATCTGTGACTGTTGTGTCATCGACAATTATTCCTGCTGGATGTTCTCAGGATTCAAGTGAACAAAACCTGATATTCAATAATAACTCCGACTCCCATGCAGGCTGCAGTGCGGCCTATCAATGTTTATGCATTGAATTGTGTAAACCGGGTGAATACATCGGTGTTGATGCCAATGGTCATAATTGTAAAGAATGCGATCCTGGGAAATACAGTGGAATGGATGCAAAGGTGGTGCAAGAAGATTGCACACTGGTTCAAAATAATTGTCCTGTCGGAACCTACCCCAATGCAAATACATGCACACATTGTGCACCGGGGAAATACGGACTTGGACAGTCCTGCAAAACGTGTCCTGCTGGATTCTACTCAGATGACCATCAACCATCTTGCACAAAATGTAGTCCTGGTAAGTACCAAGACCAATTAGAAATGAGCAATTGTAAGACTTGTGAAACATTAACTTACAGTGGTGCTGGTGCTTCGAGTTGTTTCAGTGTGTACAAACAACAAGAGTACGGCACGTGTTTGGATGATGCTGCCAATGGTTGGGATCATATTAAGAATGACAACATGTGTAGTGAAGGGGTTAGTCATATTGATTATTCTGTCGAAGCAGAAGTGACACAGAGAGTATACCGACCGGATCGACCTACTGGGTGTTTTTATGAGGATTCTCCGTTATTGAACACCTTTAATCTGTTAGATGGTTTGTCCAGTTCTGTATACACTGACTGCAGTGTCAATAGCTCATGTGTCTGCCAACTAAGTTGCCAAGCAGGTACATACATAGACGATTCTGAACAATCAGAGTGCCAAATATGTGATGATGGCACGTACAGTGAGGCGCTTAGTTCGTCATGTACATTTGGCCCGAAAACTTGTCCACCAGGGACAGAGCCCACTTCAAATACTTGTGGTAAATGCAACTCTGGAAAGTTTCGAAGCACAGCTCATGTCATTCAACAGGATGATAGTTGTGAAGAATGCGATGCTGGGAAATACCAAGACAAATCCGGGTCTTTTAGATGCTTGGATTGTGATGCTGGTCAATACCAAGACGAAAATGCACAAACCACCTGCAAAATATGCCCCACTGCTACTTACAGTGCAGTGGGTGAGCCAACGGGCTGTTTCGGTATGTACAAGAAAATCACTGAGGGAAGGTGTGGCGACAATGGTGATGGATGGGGGGTGATTCACACTCGCGAACAATGTAAAAATGCGGCGGTGGCGTTGGACTGGGAATCTTCAGTGTCTGTGTTGGTGCAAGAGGATGTTATGGATGACTCTCCGTGGGGATGTTACTCCTCCGGGCAGTTTTTGGTATTAGGCGAGTCGCCTCTAAATGGTGGGGACTGTTCTACTAATGCCAAATGTCTATGTGCACTTACTTGTAGACCAGGCAATTACCAAGATCAAAGGGGTCAAACCACGTGCAAACAATGTGGCGCAAATACTTACCAAGCTGGGCGTGGTAAATCCTCTTGCACACAATGTGGTTCTCCGGCTTGGAGTGAACCCGGTTCATCAAGTTGTGAACTTCCAAAAAACTGTGAGAGTAATTTTACCACTCCCAACATGATTGAGATAAACAGCGCCGGCACAATCGTTGGTGACTTGATAACATTTTCATGTGTATCTGGTTTTAAGGCCAGTGGTCCCGCCCAATGTCATTACCTGTCTGCCGACTGGAAAGAAGGTGCTACATGTGACAACATTGACGACTGCGACGACAGTTTCTGTGCGCACAATGGAACATGCATTGATGGTATAAACGCGTACAACTGTGAATGTACCCCCGGGTACACCGGTGTCAATTGCACAATTGGATGCCCCGACAATAGGTTCAACACCAATGGGAATGCAACCGACGGATGCGAAGAGGGCTGTGCTGCAGTGACCAATGGGACGTGCGATAATTGCAGTTCCACCCTTGCCAGTGGATGTACAGCTGTTACTTGCGATGCCAGCACGTTCAACACCAATGGGAATGCAACCGACGGATGCGAAGAGGGCTGTGCTGCAGTGACCAATGGGACGTGCGCAGCTTGCAATACCACCCTTGCTAGTGGATGTACAGCTGTTACTTGCGATGCCAGCACGTTCAATACCAATGGCAATGCAACCGATGGATGCGAAGAGGGTTGCGCTGCAGTGCACAACGGGACTTGCACAGCTTGCAAATCAACTTTCGCCAGTGGATGCACTGCTGTTACATGTGTCGCCAACAGGTTCAACACCAATGGCAATGCAACCGATGGATGCGAAGAGGGTTGTGCTGCAGTGCCCGATGGTACATGTACAGCTTGTACTCATATCCATGACACTGGATGCACTGATGTTACATGTGACACAGGTTTTATAAACGATGATAATCATGCTCCAAATGGTTGCGAATTCTCATGTCGGAACATCGAAATGGAAGGTGGTTTCTGTACTGAATGCAGTTCCAGCGGTTTAACTGGATGCACTGCTATTACATGTGACGCCAGTAGGTTCGATTCAAATAACGATGCATCCGATGGATGCGAAGCGAGCTGTGCTGTGGTGACCAATGGTACGTGCACAGCTTGTACTACTGTACAAGCCACTGGATGCACGACGGTTGTGTGCGATGACAACACGTTCAACACCAATGGCGATACATCCGATGGTTGTGAACAAGGCTGTCCAGTGTTGGACAGCGGTAGTTGTTCGCAGTGTTCGGACAATACTACATGCACACATTGTGCAGATTCTTCACTTTACGTGGTCGAGTCGAAATTTTGTTCCAGATACAACCAAAACCGTGACACCGACAGCGAAGATGTTCCTCGTTATCCAGACTGTGTGGCGGGGAGTAACCAATTGTTTGGCAATGCGAAATGCCAATGTTGGACAAAATATGGAAATACTCTGTACAACGATGTGGACTCTATTAGTATTTGCAACGCCACCCACAGCTATTGTAATGATGATTATGGACATTGTTTAAAAAATGATTACTGCACGAACATGAATGGTTTGTCAGCATCGTCAATGGATATATGTTCGTGCAAGTTGCCAAAAGCAACAGGTCCGTTCGTTTCAGTTTCTGGAAGACGAACATTAGATGCAACGGGAAAATTCACGGTTGAGACGGAATGTCCAATTGGTTTGCGTTGCATCGCGACTCTGCAGAAGTGCACACACGAAGCTGTCTACGAATGTGAAAACACAGCTGGTAATATTAAAAATAACTTTGACAATGCTGACCAATATTGTGCTTGTGGCGACATTGGTGTGTGTAACGAGGCCAGGCCATTTTGTTCGGAGTCAAACTCGTTGTGTACCGTCAACGTTGGTAACAGTTGTCCCCATACAAAGGGGGAGTTACTAAATGATAGTCCTTGCAGCTGTGGTACTGAGGGTGAAAACAACAGCACTAACTGTGCTGCTGACATGTTTTGTACTGTGGGGACCGACGGCAGCGGTGTTTGCAACAAAGCAAAATGTCCAATGAGTAAACATTCCCTGTGCGACGACAGGACAGTCCATGTCAATGGTAATAATCTGTACTTCAACAGTTTCATTGATCCAATTAGGGACTGTGCGACACCTGGCTGCGACACCGACGCTGATGTACAGCAGTGTTGCAAACCTTGCTTGGAAGGTGATTGGGATCACGATCGAAACAGTTGCTCTAAAGAGTGCCCATACCCTGGTTTCGATTGTTCTCCGGCATGGAAGTATATACTCCCACCACCTGACTACAGACTCAACGCGGAACTCTACGAATACTCTGAACGAGAATTATCACGGTTTAACCAAGGTTTCACAGGATATTGCCGAGTAAATGAGGAAGGTCGTTGTGAAAGCAACGACCAAAACATTCAAACATGTTGTTTAGAGACAGACAAATGTCAATACCTGGAAACCAGTAATGTCGATCTGTGCATTCCTTCTCGGGGATATTACAAACCTTTTTCTGGTTGGGATGAAAGCAAAGTGTGCCAAGGAGTACTGTGCCTGCCTAGTGAGTGCTGTGATTTTGCTATCTGTGAGTGTGCCAATGGTATTGCCCATTTAGCCCCGGTATGTCACACCGGTATTGAGGATTTTCACCTTTGCCAATCTTGTGACAAGTATTTTTTCTTAGAAGATGGACGTTGTAAAAGTGGAACAGCTTGTCAGGACAATCAGTACATCATCCAAGAGGCACACACAAACAGTGACACATTGTGTGGTCAGTTGACTGTCTGCAGCAACGACGAGTACATTCAAACTATTGACACCTCAACGTCCGACCGTGTTTGTGCTGCATTGTCAATATGCGACGGCAATACACAGTACGAATCTGTTCCCAACACTAATCACAGTGACCGCCAATGTAAAGACATTGGCTTTTGCGATGTCACCACCCAGTGGGAAGTTTCTCCATCCAACTCTACCTCTGACTGTATTTGTGCTGCATTGTCCGTGTGTGATTACGACATACAGTACGAATCTGTCCCCCCCAGTACCACCTCTGACCGTGAGTGTGAGGTCATCTCTCCGCCGTGTGACCCCAATACCCAATGGCTTCGCCAACAACCCAGCACAACACAAGATAGAATTTGTGTCAACATCTCCAAACCCTGCAGTTTGTTGGAATACGAGTCACAGCAACCAAGTACGTCACAAGACAGAATTTGTAAAAATACAACCGTTTGTGATCCACTATCACAGTTTGAATCGAATGGAGGCACCAATACATCAGACCGAATTTGCTCCGACCTCTCCGTCTGTTCTCGGTACGAATACATTTCGACAAACCAAACCAGCGTCAGTGACCGTCGTTGTTCGGGCTTGACGAGCTGCAACAGTTCCCAGTACGCAATAACGAACCCAGTACTGTCGACGGATATTAACATGTACATCAGTGACCGGGTCTGTTCTGTGTGTCGCCAGGACGATGGCAACACATGTCTGGGGTGCATGAATCCAGAAGATTGCCACTATGACAGCAGGTCCTTGGTTCATAGCGTCGAACTGTGTTCAGGCAAAGAGAGCACGTTTTACACATACATTGACAATGAAACTAACACTGTTTTTGAACACAAAAAAGGACCAACAATGAACAAAGTCGTTTTAAAAAGCAACTATTGTGTTCGTTTCGAACCGGTGGGTATCGTCCCCGTCACAGTACTGGGGGAGTTTAATCTGACCGACAACTCGACACTCCGGAAAATTTACAATGACGATGGTACACTGTACTATACCTCTTTCCAAGTGCCAATCGTTGTACATGACTTTTCAGTCTCGTACAACAATATTCTGTTCGACCTGCAGCAAAATTGTGTCAAAGAAACAGTGCTGAACACGACGGTATGCGTGGTCACAAACAAGACCTGTGTCAATGGTATAATGAAGGGCACTCGCGCAATTTGGTGGAAACAGTTGGTGCCAGCGTTGAATGGCGGAGAGGAATGTACAGACAATCCTTACTACGAAGACTGTGAAAGTGATCAGTGTGATGTGGACTGCCAAGAGGAGTGCAATGTCCCCTGGTCTGAGTGTCTTAACACTCAAGGGGTCACAGTGCAGTGTGGAGAACAGGGCTACAAGACCAAACAGTGTTCAGTTCATGTAGAATCCAAGCACGCCGGTACAAAATGTACCCCGGTCCAAACCAAAAGTTGTACCGGGTTACCGTCGGAGAACACTTGCGATTGCCATGGAAATGTATTGGACGGATGCGGGGTGTGTGGCGGAAAATGTTGTCCGCCCGGTCAATACAGAGACAGATGTGGAATCTGTGGAGGAACCAATAAATGTGACAGTGTGTTGCAATTGAGAGCCTCGCTCAAACACGATCACAGTAAAGTCATGCGTATGTTTGTGCCGACCACTGGCTTTCTTCTACTAATTGTCGCCTTTAGCGGTTATTGTTTCTGCATATGCAAAAAAGAACAAGTAATGGAGGTGACCAACAAGAAAATTAAGCTGAATTTCTTATAGAAAATAAGTACATCATATATGAACAGTTCATTGTATAATAAAATAATTACTACTTTGTATGTGTACTCGACTAATTGTGATTCATAACATTTCGTTGTGGACTTGCCCTCATGACAAGCAGCCTTTGTTGCACACGTCTCCGTCAGCCAGTCCCATTCTGTCGCCCAGTGTCGCGTACCATAGGTCCAATGTATCCAGTGAGTCCCCGTCCTCGTCGAGTTGGACACTGCTGCGTGGAGGTTCATTTGCAGTACACAGTCCCTCCTCAACACTAAACAAGTCAACCGCCGCAAATGCGACAACATGGTTCTCATCGACACCATCGTCCTCGACAAGTGCGGTGCCATCGTCCTCGACAAGTGCGGTGCCATCGTCCTCGACAAGTGCGGTGCCATCGTCCTCGACAAGTGCGGTGCCATCGTCCTCGATTGGTTGGACAACGCTGTACCACTCCTCTGAACCCAGTCCGTCGCCAGCAGTATCCGACCCCGTCGCGTCCCCTCTCGAGTCTGCCGAGACGTCAAACAACAACCATGCCACTGAGGTCAACTACACCAATTCTTCCATGGACAAGACGAACCAATTTTGTCACTGTGACTATTCATCACTGTACGCACTCCATGCATTGTGGATAGTCCCACTGTTGATTGGAATATTCCTATTTAGTTGTCGTAAGTGGACGAAACACAAAATAGATGGAGTCCCTGCACTTCAGTACACGATTCGGAGGTCTCGTTCCTGGCCAGATTTGACGACCACAAATCGAAGAATAGAGCTGCCCGTTCGGGCCCGTTCAGAGCCGGATGTCGAAGTGCGGGCCGACTTTTACTCTGTCTTTGTGTAGTTCCGAACAAAGGTTTTAGGACCGGTCACAACTACATTTATTTACATCACAACTACATTTATTTACATCCTCAACTCAGTCATCCCTCTCCCAACGGAATCGTCTTTTCTTACTCCCATAATTAAAATATGAGTGTGGATCTTTTTCGAGAGCTGTTGCCTAACATGCTGACGATTTTGGTTGCAATTCGCCCGTCGGCATCGACCGGTCTTTGAACTTTCCTCCTAATGGTATTGCCGATGGCACTGGCCGTAAGGGCTCGTTTTTTAAGTTGTTGTTGCATGGCCTGTGGTAGACTTTGCACTCCTCCGTTTTCCGCAAGAAGTACACCGATATTAGTAAAGTCCTTTTGAACAGCCAAGTCTATCGCATTGTGTCCTGTATTGTTTGCTTGGTTTATTCGGCCTCTCTTTTTATGAGAGTTATTGTCCTCAAAATAGCCGATGAGAACCCGGACGATGTCATAACTATTGCACAAGACAGCCATGTGCAGAGCCGTGTTTCCAGTCGACGTTCTTATATCGACGTCAATCCTGCTGTCCAACAGTAGTAATTTAACCAAATTTAATTTCCGTGGGTTAGAGCAAGCCTCGTGCAACGGTGTCCAGGACGATTTGACGTCGTTGGCAGACGTTATCTCCACGGACTTGTTGATGTGGATGTCTGTACGAGTTAATAAAGATTGGACAATTTCCAGGCCCGCTTTCGTAAAATCAAATGGTAAGAAATCCATGTTACAAGCTACATACAACGCGGTTGCTCCCCAGACATTGGGGTCATTGACTTTCACATCTTGTCGAGCCACCAGAATTTTGACAATTGGCAACAGGCCGCGTCGGCAAGCTATGTGTAACGCAGACTCCGGGTCTACCTCAGTTTTTTTGTTGATGTCGACATTAGAATTTGAAAGCAAGAGGGCAACGAACTCAGCGCCTCTTTTCATGTGACTGGGCATTGCAATGTCCACATTTACATGTTTGCACACAGCAGTTAACGGTGTTTCTTGTTCCGAATAGTAATTGAGGCCAATGTGATATCCAAGGATGCTCTTGGCAAGAGCATAGAAATTCGAATCAATATAGTTCATCATATCTCCGTTTGCGGAGCAAAACTTTAGGATGGATCTGTTCAAAAAGTACGGCAAATCGGACATTAATCTCGGATATTTTTTTATCATCCCCATCATAAAATTCAAAACCTCGAAATTCCGGAGACTTTGCATTCCATACTCATCGACAGCGTCAAAGGCCCAAAACAGTGGTGTTTTCATTCTCACTGTGTTGTCACCCCTTGTTTCAGACATGTTGATCTCTCTCCTTTCCATAAGTAGCTTGACTTTATCGAGCTGACCTGACATTATCGCCATTATTAATGGCGTTTTCCCTCCTTGGTCGCTCGGTTCATTGACCTCTATCTCTCGTCGTTCCAACAGCATTGAGATTATTTCCGTCGAAGCCGGAGGAGCACCACACGCATAGTGCAGTGCCGTGTCTCCCGAGTCAGTCGATTTCAAGTTAACGCGAATGTCTCTGGTCTGTAGCAGCTCTTGTACGATGTCAATAGAGTTCGCCATACAGGCTTTGATTAACGGTGTCCATCCAAGACTATCTTCTTGATTGACCTTGATGCCTTTGCATTTTAGCAGAATGCGGACGAGCTCCAAGGAAGGAATTGCTTCGGTCAGTGGAGTAGTGCCCGTGCCATGTGGTCTGTCGAACGGTTGATTGACATTGACATCTTCTCTGGCCGAGAGCGCAGTGACTATTTTCGGCAGATTCTGGTTGCATGCTTTATAGAAAAAGCTGCGGTTGTATGGTCCGAAAACCAGCAACATTTCCAAATTGTCGTCCTCGTCCTCGTCCAATTTGTTTTCAATGATGTTTGCTATCTCGTTCTGGCGTGTCACTGGATATTGATCGACATTGATGATTATTGCCCATGCAGCTTCATCCACTTGAATTTCGTCAAACA
>Ga0302137_1000913_pt1 | contig 13202 bp, 12 predicted proteins | sample CBN3_SCM_MG_FD_203127 | JGI IMG/M metagenome (GOLD analysis project Ga0302137, IMG submission 203127) | Marine microbial communities from Western Arctic Ocean, Canada - CBN3_SCM | ecosystem: Environmental > Aquatic > Marine > Oceanic | place: Canada: Western Arctic Ocean | collected 2017-09-15 | reverse complement strand
CAATAATCATCCAAAGAATCAAGTTTTTTGCCATATCATTCAAGGATTTATCCCCCAGTGGTTAGTGAAATTTGTTAGTAGAGGCCTGTTGGCGGTCGGCGAAGAGAGCTCATATTGAGGCTCAATTCTAATGAACGTAGAAAATAATGCACGTGAATTCAGTCTAAGCCCCGAAAACCAGCGGCCAACAGATAGATTTCACTCGATCTTGCCCTAGAAGCCTTGGGTTTCCTGACCTTGACGCTACTAAAACGAATTTTAAGCACTTTTTGCAGATCTTCGTAACCTTCACCATGGAAAACCTTCACAAGGAAGCTCCCACCAGGCTTCAAGACAGTACTGGCGAGGTCTAGAGCCAGTTCAGCAAGATACATTACCCGTGGGAGATCAATGTCTCTCATACCACTCATATTGGGTGCCATGTCCGAAATTACAAGGTCTGCCTGCTGGTCTTTGAGCAACTCTATTAGCCGCTCTAAAACCGCGTCTTCAGTGAAATCACCTTGTAAGAATTCGACTCCAGGCAGAGAGTCGATGGGCAGGATATCGCTGGCTATCACTTGCCCCTTCGCGCCCGCCAGATTAGCGGCTACCTGAGACCAGCCGCCGGGCGCTGCGCCTAGATCGACAATTGTCATACCCTGTATGATCAGCTTGTCTTGCTCCTGAATCTCAAGCAACTTGAAGCTAGCCCTCGAACGATAGCCATCTTCCTTCGCGCGGCGCACATAGACGTCATCGAAGTGCTCTTTTAGCCATTGCTTGCTGGTTTTTGATCGCCCCATTAACTTGAACCTACTAAATCCCTATCATTACCTTTCATTGCTGTTTCTACGTTTATTAATTACTTGAGTTCCGCTAGAATCCGCTTCCCTCATAGAAAGACAGCTACAAGCCCGCTACGGGACTAACATGGAACTATCATGGCACTAAGTAACACGGCCAAGAAACAGTATCGAGCCATCGGTCACAATTTGCACCCGATCGTTACGATTGCCCAAAAAGGCTTGAGCGAGAACATTCGATTAGAACTTGAGCGCGCCCTAACCGACCATGAACTCATCAAGATTAAGCTAGTAGCAGCCGACCGCGATGCCAAGAAAGCACTTGTTGCAATTATCTGTCAGGAGTTTAAATCTGAGTGCGTACAAAGCATTGGCCACACGGCGTTACTGTACAGAAGGGCCAAGAAGCATGATGGTAGATTGTCGAACATAAAGCGAAAGGCAGTCTAAAGCGAACCCGTTACTTATGCTCGACCTTGTCGATCTCGTATTCGATATCACCGGCGGGCGCGTTCACCACAATCTCATCTCCCTCTCGTTTACCCATGATGGCGCGGGCTATTGGCGAGCTCACTGAGATCTTTCCTTTAGGCACTTCAGCCTCGTCTTCACCAACAATCTGATAGATCACGGCTTTATCGGTTTCGATGTTAATAAGCTTCACCGTTGTACCAAAGATTACTCTGCCGGTTGCCTCTATTTTAGTGACGTCAATGACTTGAGCATCAGCTAATTTTCCTTCGATTTCTCCGATACGCCCTTCGCAAAAACTCTGCTGTTCTCGCGCCGCGTGATACTCGGCATTTTCTTTAAGGTCGCCATGCTCTCTTGCCTCGGCGATAGCCTTAATAATTTTGGGACGTTGTTCTGATTTCAGTTGGCTCAGCTCTTCGCGTAATCGCTCAGAACCTCCCACTGTCATTGGCACTCTGGACATAATTTTTCCGTTTTAATTTCACTGCGCTATAAAAAAGTAGCAGGACTAACAAAATCAGATAGCACGGCAAGAGTGAAAACTACCATTGCCTCAGTATTGTGGGTTAGCTCTAATTTAGAGCAGCGTGAAGGTCTTGAATTGTGTATACCGACATATTGCCACTGAAGGATAGTGCTTCGCAAACTGCGAGAGCGCCGGCTACTGTTGTCGTGCAGAACACATCGTGTCTTAAGGCGGTGCGCCTGATAAGTGATGAATCCGATATAGCCTGTTTGCCTTCTGTCGTATTGACGATCAACTGTATCTCATCATTTTTTAACATATCGACTATATGCGGTCTACCTTCGGCGACTTTATTGACACCCGCCACCTCGAGCCCAGCTTCTTCTATAACTGCGGCGGTGCCATGTGTGGCGACTATCGAATAGCCCAACTCAAGCAACTTCTTCGCCACCTCAGCAATATGAGGTTTATCTGCAGCGCGCACGCTCAAGAAGGCATTGCCTTTTTTTTCGAAAAATTCGCCAGCGCCCATCTGCGCCTTTGCGTAGGCTTCTGCGAATGTCTTACCAACCCCCATCACCTCGCCCGTGGACTTCATCTCTGGCCCGAGTATCGGGTCAACACCAGGGAATTTATTAAACGGGAATATCGCCTCTTTTACAGCAAAAGTCTTTGGAATAATCTCGCTCGTAAACCCTTGGTCCTTCAACGACTGACCGACCATGCAGCGTGCAGCAACTTTTGCTAACGACCGACCGATACATTTTGAAACAAACGGTACTGTACGCGAGGCCCGAGGGTTTACTTCGATAATATAGATCTCACCATCCTGATAGGCAAGCTGGGTATTCATCAATCCGATAACGCCCAACTCTAGCGCTAGCGCACTTACTTGCTGGCGAATCTTGTCCTGCACTTGAATTGGCAGGTTGTAGGGCGGCAAGGAACAAGCCGAATCACCAGAATGAATGCCTGCCTGCTCGATATGCTGCATGATTGCACCAACGACCACTTGCTCGCCGTCGCAAACCAAATCGACGTCTATCTCGATCGCTGCACTCAAAAAGTAGTCGAGTAACACAGGGCTGTCATTAGATACCTTAACTGCATCGTGCATGTAACGATCGAGCTCTTCTTCGTTGTAGACGATCTCCATGGCACGCCCGCCCAGCACATAGGAAGGTCGCACTACCAATGGATAGGTAATTCGTTTTGCCGCTTCGATGGCCTCTTCAACGCTTCGTACCGTGCTGTTTGGTGGTTGTTTCAGGCCCACCTTCTCGATTAGCTGCTGGAATCTTTCTCGATCTTCAGCGCGATCGATAGCATCGGGACTGGTGCCGATTACCGGAACACCAGCTTCTTCTAATCGTTTCACGAGATTTAGTGGCGTCTGCCCACCAAATTGAACGATGACGCCCTTAGGTTTCTCAAGCTGCACAACCTCGATGACGTCTTCGAATGTCAGCGGCTCAAAGAACAGGCGATCTGAAATATTGTAGTCGGTAGATACAGTCTCGGGATTGCAGTTGACCATGATGGTCTCGTAGCCGTCCTCACGCATAGCTAGCGCGGCGTGCACACAGCAGTAATCAAACTCGATTCCCTGCCCGATACGATTAGGCCCGCCGCCTAGCACCATAATCTTATCTTTATCGGAAGGCATTGCCTCACACTCTTCTTCGTAGGTTGAGTACATGTAGGCTGTCGAAGAAACGAATTCTGCAGCACAGGTATCTACCCGCTTATAGACGGGGCGAATGCCCAATTCATGCCTTTTCGATTGAACAGCCAGCTCCGGCATTTCCAGAACCTGACTCAAGCGCATATCTGAGAAACCTTTCCTCTTGAGCTTGCGCATAAGGTCATAATCGACTTCATCGAGAGTCTTCTCTGCGAGCATCGTTTCATCGTCGATTAGGTCTTCGATCTGCACGAGGAACCAGCGATCAACCCCGGTCAGATCGTGCACCGTGTCGATAGGCCAGCCCGCTCGGAAGGCATCTGCGATATACCAGATTCGTTCTGCGCCCGGCTCGGTTAACTCTCTCGTTAAAATGGCCTTGGCATCACTTAGCTTGAGGTTGAGCACTGGATCGAAACCACACATCCCGACCTCAAGCCCGCGTAGCGCCTTGTGCAAGGATTCTTGGAAGGTTCGTCCAATCGCCATGACTTCACCGACCGACTTCATCTGAGTGGTCAGGCGATCATTCGCTTCTGGAAATTTTTCGAAGGTGAATCGAGGAATCTTGGTAACGACATAGTCGATAGACGGCTCGAAAGATGCGGGCGTTGCGCCACCGGTAATTTCGTTTCGTAGTTCATCGAGAGTAAAGCCTATTGCGAGCTTCGCAGCGACCCGAGCAATTGGAAATCCAGTCGCCTTCGAGGCGAGTGCTGAGGAACGTGACACCCTTGGGTTCATCTCGATGATAACTAGACGACCGTCCGCAGGATTAATACCAAACTGAACGTTGGACCCCCCAGTTTCTACACCAATCTCTCGCAAGACGGCGAGCGAGGCATTCCGAAGAATCTGATATTCCTTGTCGGTCAGGGTTTGCGCAGGAGCAACGGTAATCGAGTCACCCGTGTGCACACCCATAGCATCGAAATTCTCGATAGAACAGACGATGATGCAGTTGTCATTCGTATCGCGCACCACTTCGAGCTCATATTCTTTCCAACCGATTAGCGATTCGTCGATTAGCAGCTCATTGGTGGGTGAGAGCTCCATGCCGCGCAGGCAGATCTCATCAAACTCTTCCTTGTTATAGGCGATTCCACCACCAGTACCACCCATGGTGAACGACGGTCTAATGATGCAGGGGAAGCCAACTTTTTCGAGTGCTTCGTGCGCCTGTTCCAGGTTACAAGCAATACCATGCTGAGGCGTTTCCAATCCGATTTTCTGCATAGCCTCGTCGAAAAGTTCTCGGTCTTCAGCCTTGTCTATTGCCTCGCAGTTCGCGCCAATTAGCTCGACATTGTACTTGTCCAAAACGCCGTGACGGTTTAGGTCCAATGCACAGTTGAGCGCAGTCTGCCCGCCCATGGTTGGCAGGATAGCATCAGGCCTTTCCTTCTCGATAATTTTCTCGACCATGCGCCAATTGATGGGCTCAATGTAGGTGGCATCAGCCATCACCGGGTCGGTCATGATAGTGGCAGGATTAGAGTTAACTAGAATGACTCGCAGGCCTTCTTCCTTTAACGCCTGGCAAGCCTGTGCGCCTGAATAGTCGAATTCACATGCCTGCCCGATAACGATAGGGCCGGCTCCTATGATTAATATGCTCTTTAGATCAGTTCTTCGTGGCATGGTCGCGTTGTCTGTACCTTGTAGTTAGTTCTGCTTTGCAGTCACGGGTTTACACGTTTTAGTCGAGAATGGTTAAACTATTAATTCTGATTGGCCATCAATTCAATGAAATAATCGAACATCGGTGCCACATCATGTGGACCTGGGCTTGCTTCCGGATGACCCTGAAACGCGAATGCTGGCTTGTCTGTGCGCTCTATTCCCTGCAAGGAGCCATCGAATAAAGACTTGTGTGTTGCTACTAGATTGTCAGGAAGGGTCTTCTCGTCGACGGCGAAGCCATGGTTTTGGCTGGTAATCATTACCGTGCCATCTTTTAGGTTTTGTACGGGATGGTTCGCGCCATGATGGCCCAAAGACATCTTCACCGTGCTTGCACCGCAGGCTAGCGCCATTAACTGGCAACCCAGACAAATGCCGAATAGTGGAATACCTGCTTCCAGGAACTCCGATATAGCCGCGATGGCATAGTCGCATGGCTCAGGGTCGCCCGGGCCGTTGGAGAGGAAGATTCCATGAGGCTTCATAGCGAGCACCTCGCTCGCCGGTGTCTGTGCAGGCACAACCGTTACTTCGCAGTCGCGATCGACCAACATACGCAGAATATTGTTCTTAACGCCGAAGTCGTAGGCAACGATCTTGAATCGGTTATCGGAATCCACTTTGTATCCGGACTCCAAGTCCCAAACACCGCCCTTCCAATCGTAACTTTCTTTAACGCTGACCTCTTTGGCGAGATCCATACCTTTTAATCCTGGGAATGCCTTGGCGAGTCGCAATGCTTCGACCTCACCACCCGCTTCAAGCGCTGCACCAGTAAGAAGGCAGCCGTTCAGCGCCCCTTTATCGCGAAGCAAACGCGTAAGACGGCGCGTATCGATCTCGGCGATCGCGACAACATTTCTCGCTTTCAGGAACTCATCAAGTGACTGTTCATTTCGCCAGTTACTTGCCAGTAAAGGTAAATCGCGAATAACGAGACCAGAGGCCCAAACCTGGCTGGACTCATTGTCTTCTTCATTCGTGCCAGTGTTGCCGATGTGGGGATAGGTGAGAGTGACGATCTGTTTAGCGTATGAAGGGTCAGTGAGGATTTCCTGATAGCCCGTCAACGAGGTATTGAAAACCACTTCGCCGCTGGAGCTTCCCTGGGCCCCAATTGCAGTACCATGAAATACGCTACCATCTTCTAATGCAAGCACCGCTGACCCAGCCACTTTTTCTCCTAAACTACCTTTATCATTCTACTAATTTCGGGCGAAAAAAAGCGGAATGAAGAATCTCTTCACTCCGCTTTTTTAATCAATTTGTAATTTTTTCAGCATAGTCATACTGAGTGAGTATTCTATAGACACATGCCCCATCTTGTCTACGTCGAACTGTCTAAAAATCTAGTGAGAAGTGAAAAAATCTTCAATCTTCAGCTAAATTATTAGGATTTCATTAGCCATGAGTTATGCAAACCTATTCGAGAGGCGTCAACTTTTTAGCTCTGATGCTAACTGCAGCTAAAGCTCCAACACATCCTGCATCGAATAGAGACCACTCTGCTTATCCGAAATCCACTTCACCGCGCGGACGGCGCCGCTAGCGAAAGTCATTCGACTGCTGGCCTTGTGTGTTATCTCGACGCGCTCACCTAGACCCGCGAACGTCACCGTATGCTCTCCGACAATATCGCCAGCTCTTATTGTGGTAAAACCGATTGTCTTGCGATCTCTTTCTTGGCTGACTCCTTCTCTGCCGTAGACTGCACACTCATCAAGATCTCTATCTAGAGTGTCAGCGATAACCTCACCCATCTTCAGAGCGGTACCAGAGGGCGCATCCTTCTTAAAACGGTGGTGAGCCTCGGTGATCTCTATATCAACTTCATCCCCAAGTACTCGTGCTGCTTGTTCCAATAATTTGAGACAGAGATTGACACCCACACTCATGTTAGGCGCATACATAATAGGGATATTTGCCGCGGCCTCTTGGATGGCTTGTTGCTGAACGCTAGACAAACCAGTTGTGCCTATTACCATAGCCTTGTTACTCGCCTGACAGTGAGCGAGATGGCTCATCGTCGCCTCGGGCGAAGTGAAATCGATAAGCACGTCGAAGTCCGACTCATCTGGCGTGAGTTCAGCAACTGTTTTTACTCCGATAGCAGCCCCAATTGCCAGTAGTCCAATATCCACACCCAAAGCTGGATCGTCAGCAAGCACTGTGGCTACTGAGACACGCATTGTGCTGCTGTTCTGGCTGACTGCCTCAACGAGAGTTCGACCCATACGGCCGGCAGCACCAACGATAGCGACTTTTAACATAGTTCAGTCCTGGAAATTTTAAAGGCGTGCAGTATACAGCGGCTCTGGCACAAGCTAAACCTTATGGCATCGTCGCATCCATGGAGCAAGGCAATATGATCCTTGTTGGCGAAAAGTACGAAGACCTGAACTAGTTCGCATCCATGTCCTCAGAGAACCTTGAATAGGTAATCTAAGCGACCCGTGAATTTACAGGGCTGCTTAGAACTGCTCCGCCTTCATTGTCATAAGGGATTCCGCACCACTACTAATTTCAGCCAACAATGATTCCGTTCGCGGCAACAATCTCTGCATAAAGAATTCCCCAGTTTTAACTAGAGCATCGGTGTAATCTGCATCAGATGACCCTGAATTTTGATCTACTAATGCCGCCGACAATATTCTCTGCCACATGAAGCAATAGAGCACCAAACCCATTAGCTCCATATAACTATATGAGGCTGCGCCAACTTCATTTGAATCGTCGCTGCTTCTCGCTAACACCGTTACAGTAGCCTCTTCTAAACGTCCACGGCATTCCTCGAAAGCCACCAGATAGGACTGCATCGCATCGACATCTTTCTGGCTAGCGACGAACTCATCCATCTCGCCAGATAAAATTTGGAGCAGCTCGCCCTTAGTACGCACGGTCTTACGCCCCATGAGGTCAAGCGCCTGAACACCATTCGCACCCTCGTAGATTTGCGCGATTCTTGCATCACGAACATTCTGCTCTAGCCCCCACTCTGCAACATAACCATGGCCACCCAGCACTTGCTGACCCAGCACGCAGGCTTCAAAACCGCGGTCTGTGCAGTACGCCTTTTGAACAGGAATGAGCAGTGCTACGAGCTGCCCAGCCTTCTTCCGAGCAACTTCATCCGTGTGGAACCGAGATATGTCCAACTGACTCGCCGCATATAGAGATAGGGCGCGCCCCGCTAAAATATTAGCCCGCATCGTCAACAGCATTCTTCGCACATCAGGATGCACAATGATTGGATCTGCATTCAGACCCGGCTGCAAGGCTCCTGTCGCGGCTCTACCCTGTACTCTTTCCTTCGCGTACGTAGATGCTAATTGGTAGGAGCTATCGGCTAGGCCATTACCCTGAAGTCCCATCGATAATCGCTCGTAGTTCATCATGGTAAACATATGGGACAGGCCCTGGTTTTCTTCACCAACCAAGTAGCTCGCGGCCGAATCGAAATTCATTACACAGGTCGAGGACGCCTTGATCCCCATCTTGTGCTCTATTGAACCGCAGGCTACGGTGTTGCGCTCACCAGTTAACATTCCCGACTCGTCGACCAGGAACTTGGGAACCAGAAATAGCGAGATCCCCCTCGGGCCTGGGGGCGCATCTGGTAATTTTGCTAGTACCAGGTGAATGATGTTCTCGGTAAGGTCATGTTCACCGGCTGTAATAAATATTTTGGTGCCGCTTAGCAGGTAGCTGCCATCGGCTTGCAGTTCGGCCTTAGTCTTAATCATCCCAAGGTCGGTTCCCGCGTGAGGCTCGGTTAGGCACATCGTACCGGACCAATTGCCGGAGTACATTTTCGGCAGGTAGCGCTGCTTCAATTCATCGCTGCCATGATGGCTCAGAGTTAGCGTCGCACCAGTATTGAGAATCGTATACAGCGCGAAAGAGGAATTGGCAGCAAATAACATTTCTTCAATTACAGCAGACAGCATCTTAGGCATGCCTTGACCACCGTAATTCACATCGCCAGTTAGGCTTGGCCAACCTCCTTCAGCAAATGCCTTATAGGCTTCCTTAAAACCCTTTGGTGTAGTGACTGTGCCGTTATCAAAATAGCAGGCTTCAGCATCACCACTGGAATTAATGGGAGCGAGCAACCCTTCTGCTATCTTTCCTGCCTCTTCGACAATAGCAACGATCAGGTCATCGGTGACCTCTGCCGTGTCCGGCATGCTGGCGAATAACTGATCTACATTGAATACATTATTTAAAAGAAACCTGATATCTCTTAACGGAGCCCTATAAGTAGCCATTTCTTTGTTCCCCAACAAAACTTTACTATTGAGATGTGATTATAGGGGATGCTAGCCATAACAGGTACTGCGTTGTTAGGCGCAAATGTTGGGAAGCGCTTAGCGTCATCTATACTTTGACTCGCAGCCAAAGGGTTAGATAAGCGACTCACTGTTTGATTCAACATTGAGGAGAGAGCTCTTCAAATGTTTTATGAGCTAAAACAGTCGATCCGCTGCGCCCTACCAACCACCTGCATCGTATTCGAACAAAATGCAGATTTAGACTACAGTATCTGCAATGACTGTGGATACGAGCTGCCAAAAATCGGCGATTGCTCCCGACGCTGCGGTATCGAACTAAGCGGCGGACTGGTTATGGATTCCTGCTACACTAGTTGCCAACTTTCTCCACCGAGCTTCGATTCCTGCACCTGTGTATTTCCCTATGTTTCACCAATCGATAAATTGGTTGCCGATTTCAAGTTTTCAGCTCGCTTTGATATTGGCTATTTCTTTTCAAGAGTCTTTGCGAGCGCGTTCAATGCTTACTAAATTGGGGGCCAAACCTGAACTGCTTGTACCAATTCCTTTGCACAAAAGCCGGCTAGACTCGCGAGAATTTAATCAGACCAGTGTGATAGGCAATGTCCTCGCCAAGCACTGCAGAGTCTCAATCTCCCACTCCGCCCTAAGCAGAACTCGAAACACACAGCCGCAAACTTCGATGTGTTCGGATGCCGCCAGAAAGGCAAACTTGCTCAAGGCATCTCGAGAATGCTGCGTTACAAGAAAACAAAATGCGAGGAAGGTTGTACCTAAAACTGGTACTTAATAGACCCATAAGCTACCCGACCATTCTGATCCAGAATGCGCGTAGTAGAATTTAGAATCTGTGCAGTCTTCTCATCGAAGATATTGCGAATACCAAACGAAATTATTGCACGGTCATGCAAACCGGTCTTCACACTGTAGCCGTACTCAAAATCGAAGGTAGTGATGTTATCGACTAACTCGTTTATTTCGTCCATGTTCAATTCGCTAATATCTTTAAATGAATCAAAGTAATTAGTTATAGCACTGGCCGTGTGATTTCCGAATTGCCAAGAGAGCATCAGACTACTCTGCAGTTCTGGGCTAATCAACCGCTCATCTATTTCGGTGATGTCGGAAGTGGCGAAGTCTAGTAGCACGCCGTTGTTCTCGAATTCCTCAACATAGGTTGTTGTGGAACTGAGGGTAAACTGACCGAAGCGATTCGTATCCCATATGTAGGAGGCGCCCAGATCAAATCCGTTCGATTCGACATTGGTCCCCAGTAGTGGGTTGTCTATATTGAATTCTGTGATTGCCGAATCATCGATGTATAGATTAGTTAGCCCGCCCTGCCAATTGTTATTGGTCGCCGGTGCCTCATCGATCTGCATTTTCCAAGCATTTGCACCAACGCTCAATCCAGCAATAGGCTCAATCTGCATGCCCAGATTGAAGTTTAAGGCATCGTCTACAACAGCGCCTTGAAAGTCTTTCTGCTCAACACTTCTGGCAATGCTCAAAAATGGCGCCTGCTCATTCAGTATAGAGCTGGGTGCTATGCGGAAGATGGCGTTACCTGACTGGTTATCTGCAGGTTCATCGATGAAGGAATAACCATCCTGAGCCATAACGGAAGAGCCCATAAAGGCTAATCCTAGTAGCAGCAAAGCGATCGCCCGCGCATTATGTTGATGGTTACTTTTCATTACTCTTAATCTTTTCCAAAAACTCTTACTGGTTAGGAGCTCGAGCATCTACCCACAGCTACAATGACTCCTCAAACAACTTTGAGATATTAGCACCATAACGGGCCAATAAGAATTGATTTGTAGCTAGAAACCAATGCCATACCGGCATGATATTGATGCCCTTACATGTCGCCTCATTAAGATATTATTATTTATATCAGTAAGTTATTGCCATTTAAGCTAGTAGGTGCACATTCTCGACGTGGGGTAGTGCAGCTAGAAGCTGGGCGATATTTTCCGAATACCCAGGAAGGACCATTTCAGGGTGGATCTCCGCGAGCGGCATTAATACAAACCTTCTTTGCGTAGCTCGGGGATGAGGCAGTATTAAGTGGGAACTTTCGAGCTCTTGATTTGCATATGAAATGATATCGATATCCAGAGTGCGAGCCTGATTCTGCTCGGCGCTGCGCTGACGACCATAATCGGCCTCAATGCCTTGCAAAACCGCCAAAAGCTCGCTAGCAGAGGTCTTCGAGGCTAAACGCAGAACCATAGCTGCGTTGATGAAATCGCCGGTACCCCAGGGGCAGTCTATCGCCTCACTGAGATACAGAGAGGAGGCTTCGGCCTCGAGGCTAATACGTCGCAGACTCTCCATTGCAGCCAGCACGATCCCTCTCGGAGAAAGATTCAAATAGGGCAGATTCGAGCCTAGGCTGACAGCTACCGCTACTGAATTGCTATCGGTGGTATTGCTCAGAATGCTCATGGACCGCTTCAACGAAATGGAAAACATGGTCAGGATTTACCCCCGGAGTGATTCCATGACCAAGATTGAATACATGACCCTCGCCAGAACCGAAGCTCTTTAGAATAGTTGCCACTTCTTCACGAATGACCGCGGGAGATGCATAAAGAATAGAGGGGTCCATATTGCCTTGCAGGGCAACTCGGCCTCCAACCCTTACTCGGGCATCCCCGATTTCTGTCGTCCAATCCAAGCCGATTGCATCGCAACCTGAATCGGCAATCGATTCAAGCCACTGCCCACCGTTCTTCGTGAACAAAATAACGGGAACGCGCCGGCCCTCATTTTCTTTCTGTAGCTTACTGACGATCTTCGTCATGTAGTTAAGAGAAAATTCTCGATAAGCGTTACCGCTTAGAATTCCGCCCCAAGTATCAAATATTTGCACGGCTTGCGCACCGGCACGGATCTGCGCATTCAGGTAGTCCGTAACTGAATCTGCCAATTTTTCTAACAACAAATGCATGGCTTCAGGATTGTCATACATGAATTGTTTAGCAAGTCGAAAGTCCTTACTCCCCCCGCCCTCGATCATATAGGTCGCCAAGGTCCAAGGGCTGCCAGAAAATCCGATCAGCGGTACTGTTCCATTCAATTCTTTGCGAATTACCGACACCGCATCTGTCACGTAGGACAACTCATCCGCAATATCGACATCGGGCAACTGCTCAACATCCGCCGCCGATCGAATCACCTTATGAAACTTTGGCCCCTCACCTTCGGAAAAATACAAACCCTGCCCGAGCGCATCGGGAATCGTAAGTATGTCTGAGAATAAGATGGCAGCATCGAAGGGGTAGCGCCTCAGTGGCTGCATGGTGACCTCACATGCTAACTGGGGCGTTTTACATACCGTTAGGAAATCACCTGCCTGTTTGCGCGTAGCTCGGTACTCCGGCAGATAGCGGCCTGCCTGTCGCATCATCCATACAGGGGTAACATCTACCGGCTCACCTAACAGGGCTTTCAATAGTCGGTCATTCTTTAAAGTCACAGCTTACTCATTTAGCTTAACGAGGTGAGGGCATCAGCAATTCCGACGCCGGGTTGGAAACAGCACAAGATTGCTCAAGCCAGAAAAAGAGGACAATTTTACACGAGCCGCACTTATTCACAATCCAGACACCAAGTCAGACTGCTCCTGCGTCTTTCGTGCTATTCAAAAGGAGTTGACGTACTCGCTACTTTAAAGATACCAGCGTGGAATCTAGCAGCTGAAGGATGTCAGTTTGAATCCCAGCCACAGATCGCACCCATGGTTCATTGGCGCGCAGCTTGGCCGGAAGAGAGGAGATCGCTCGAGCGGCCTTATCCCTATCATCAAAGAC
>Ga0302137_1000911_pt1 | contig 13222 bp, 12 predicted proteins | sample CBN3_SCM_MG_FD_203127 | JGI IMG/M metagenome (GOLD analysis project Ga0302137, IMG submission 203127) | Marine microbial communities from Western Arctic Ocean, Canada - CBN3_SCM | ecosystem: Environmental > Aquatic > Marine > Oceanic | place: Canada: Western Arctic Ocean | collected 2017-09-15 | reverse complement strand
ATTTTACAAGTAAGCCTTCAGTGACAACGGGGCTATAGAAGATACCAGTAGTTTCCTCTTAAATTAGCCTGCTCAGGGAGATTGATCGGGTTGAACATAATCGTGGGTTCGAGGCGCCACCCTTATATTTACGAAACAGCGACTCACTCAGTCGGTTTCAAAATTCTTATGAGAGCCTGCGCGTGTTCGGCAGCGATGGTTCCGAGCGGGGTTAAGTAACCACCATCAGGCTGTGTCGTAAGATTGGATTCAAACAACCTTTTGGCGGACGCGATCCTTTCGGGTGACGCTACATGATGTATCTTTAAACCAGTCTGCGAACTGTCAAGTTCAAAAAGATTTAACAATTCAACGTCAGCAGAAAATTCTTTGTTTAGAGCCACGGGACAACCTCGTTTAATTGCCTTGCACAAGATTGTCACCCGACCAGACTGTTAGAGCATGGTCGGGTGGCAAAAGTTAGCTATAACTCAGGTGTGGCCGAACGCCAGCATTGCGTCAGCTACCTTGATGAATCCAGCGATATTAGCGCCTGAGAGATAGTCGACTCCATCCTTGCTCTTACCATACTCTACACAGCTATTGTGGATAGTGAGCATGGTGTCTTTGAGTAATCTTTGGAGTTCTTCTTCGTCCCAAGAAATACGCGCACTGTTCTGGCTCATTTCGAGTCCGGAGACTGCAACTCCGCCAGCGTTAGCCGCTTTGCTCGGCGCATATAATATGCCAGCGTTCTGGAACACGTGAATTCCCTCGAGGTCGGTTGGCATATTGGCGCCTTCAGACACTCCCATGCAACCGTTCTTGACGAGGTTTTCGGCGTCGTCTCTATTGATTTCATTTTGAGTCGCGCATGGTAAAGCAATGTCACATGACACACCCCATGGGCGGCCTTCGTGAAAGCTTGCACCCTTAAACTCGTCCGCGTATTCACTAATACGTCCGCGGCGAACATTTTTCAGGTCCATTATAAAAGCGAGTTTTTCGGCATTTATTCCGTCTGGATCATGAATAAACCCGGATGAATCGGATAGCGTTACTACCTTACCTCCTAGCTGATTCACTTTCTCTACAGCGTAAGTGGCTACATTGCCAGAGCCTGAGACAGCGACAGTTTTACCGCGCATATCATCATCTTTATATTCCAGCATGTTCTGCATGAAATATACCGCCCCGTACCCGGTTGCTTCGGTTCTGATTTTACTGCCGCCAAACTCCATTCCCTTGCCGGTAAGTACCCCAACAAAACGGTTTTCCATTCGCTTGTACTGCCCAAATAGATAGCCTATCTCTCGGGCGCCGACACCGATATCACCTGCAGGGATGTCGGTATTTTCACCGATATGTCGTTGCAGCTCGGTCATGAAAGATTGGCAAAAACGCATGACTTCGTTGTCACTTTTACCCTTAGGGTTAAAATCAGAGCCGCCTTTACCACCACCCAGTGGAAGTCCTGTTAGGCTGTTCTTGAAGGTCTGCTCAAAACCCAAAAACTTGAGTACGCTGAGGTTAACGGACGGATGAAAACGAAGTCCGCCTTTATACGGGCCAATCGAATTGTTGAACTGCACCCTGTATCCGCGTTGATTACGTATATTTCCGTCATCGTCTGTCCAGGGCACTCGAAACATGATGACTCTGTCTGGTTCGGACATCCGCTCCATTATTTGCATTTTGTGGTAGATTGGCTTATCTGCAATATAAGGAAATATAGTTTCTGCTACCTCGGCTACTGCCTGGTGAAATTCTGGTTCGCCAGGATTGCGTTTCTCAACACCAGTTATAAAACGTTTAAGGTAGACGTCAGTTTTGTTCGCTGAAGACTTTGACATTTTTTCTCTTTTTTTTGTTGTTTGTCTTGTTGGCGTTAATGCCTTAAGACTAAGTTTGTAGCTAACGCTTTGCAAGTGTCGCTGAATCTTATCCTACATGTCGACTACTAGTTTGACCAGTCGGGAGACTAAGAAAGTAAAAAAGGTTTTAATCCCAGGGTTTTACCAGAACTTTCGCCTGGTTATTGGGTGTCGCTAGAGCTTCAAAGGTCGAAGCAACACCGTCTAAAGATGTACGCCCGGTGATCAGAGGCGAGACATCGAACTTACCTTCAGAGATGTATCGAAGGCTCTGAGTGAACTCCTCCATGGACCAGCCTAAGAGGAAATGAAGACTGAGTTCTTTGTTAATGGCAATGAGTGGACGTATGTAGTCTTTTTGCAGGCATACACCAGCGATCATTACCTTTGCGTTTTTTGGTGCGCCAAGAAATATCTCGTCAATCATACCCGGAATGCCGACGCACTCGAAAATGACGACTACTTCTCGCTTTTTTAAAGTCGGCTCCTTGTAAGGGTCGGCTTTCGAAGGATCGATCACGATATCCGCTCCAATCGCTTCTGCCAGTTTTCTGCGTCCGGGTGAAAAGTCTGAAACGATAATCGGACCTGCATTAATCTGCTTCAATGCGGTGATGATCGCCAGGCCAACCGGCCCTGCACCGATAATCAAAATGGTTTCTTTTCCCGACAATTGCGCCTTGTTCACAGCATGCAGGCCAACGGCCATAGGCTCGGTCAACGCTGCAAGGTCTGCGCTACAGCCATTTGGAACAGGTACGATCAATGATTCGGAGAGCAGCATATATTGCGCAAATCCGCCCGGTATTTTGTCGGAGTAGCCGACTGGTTCCATGGTTTCCCTTAACAATACAGGGGCTGCGCAGACTAGTTGTCCCGGTGCGATGCTGCGCTCTGTCTTGGGGCCATAGTCGACGACCTCGGCGCAGAATTCGTGACCTAGTATGACGGGGTTAAATGTCGTTAACTTGAACGCGCCACCAGCTTCTCTGCTGGTATTCACAAAATCTTCCGTGTGTCTTGCTGCATGTAGGTCACTGCCGCAGATTCCACAGGAGATGGATTTGACCAATACTTCGCCTCGTTGCGGGACTGGATCTGCTTGTTCTACCTTCGTCAGAACACCTCGTTCCATTGTGACCGCTTTCATTAAAGTACAACCCCGGCTGACTGGAGAGGTTCGACGTCTGCGTCACTGTAGCCGAACTCTGCCAAGATAGTTTTTGCATGTTCACTGAGGCGGGGGGCGGGTGAGTGAATCCCTGTATCGTGGGTCGAAAACCTCGAACTGCGGTTCACGTGCCTTATGCTTCCCGCTGCCGAGTCCTCGAAGGTCTTGATGATCTGATGTGCCTGTACCTGCGGGTCTAACAGTATGTTGTCGGGGTCCAGCACGACACCAAATGGGACATCTTCATTTGTCAGGCGTTCCACCAGTGGTGCGGTTTTCCAGGTTCCAATTTGTGCGAGCAGTTCCGGGAAGATTTCCGAGTAATGAGCGTACATTGACATCAGTTCCTGAAACCGAGGATCTTTTGTCCATTCCGGTTTGCCAACTGCGCGGGCGAGACCGTGAAACTCATCGAGTTGAAGAGTCATAAACGTAATATGACCGTCCTGGGTAGGAGCGGCCTTGTAAAGTGCCGTCAGATCACGGCCTTCTAAGTCCGGCTTGTCTACAAACGACTGATCCAGCATACGATCCGGCCAAATAAAATAGAGGCTTGCCTCCAACATAGACACCTCAACGTGTTGACCCTTACCAGTGTTTTTCCGATCGTATAGCGCTGCGGTGATGGCCTGAGCCATAGTCAGTGAAGTGACCTTGTCGCAAATCATCATTTTGATAAGGCTGGGCTCTCCATTTGTTGTTTGGGCCGACGCGAATCCAGCATATGCTTGGATTACTGGGTCATAGACACGCCTTCGTGAGTAGGGCCCTTCCGCGCCAACACCACTTATTGAGGCGTAGATCAGTTCTGGATTTATTTTTTTTAGTTGGTCGTAACCAATGCCGAGTTTTTCAACGACGCCAGGTCGGTAGTTTTGTATGCAGATATCAGCCTGTGCTGCAATTTTGTTGATGATCTCGATTGCTTCCGGCTTGCTTAGATCCAGTGCAATAGATTCTTTGTTTCGATTGATAGATGAAAACAGGCTCGACACGCCACCTTTGATGGCTCCAGCCATCCGCATGGAGTCTCCTCTTGGTGACTCCACCTTGATGACGCGCGCGCCCTGGTCTGCGAGGATACTGGTGGCTAGGGGACCCGATATAACACTGGTCAGATCAAGAATGGTGACATCTGAAAGAGGACCAGTCACCTAATCTTCCTTGTCGGACGTTCGGTAGTCTCCAAATTTACCGTCTCTCTTTGACAGCGCTTCGGTTAAACCCCCAGCGAGTTCTTTGAAGTGAGCTCTCGTCGACTTTGTGTGAAAGGCAAGGGCTTGTATCTCTGTTCCCTGCCTGATCGCCGCTCTCATGCCCATCAAGTCCATCTGTCGATGAACAGCACGCTTGTTCATTTGCTCGATATCAGACGGGATTTTTGCAATCTTTTCGGCAACTTTCATGACCTCGGTTTCAAGGTCGTCCGCCGGGAATGCTCGATTGGCGAAACCGTAATTTGCGGCGTCTTTGCCACTTATTGCGTCACCGGTAAGCATCATTTCCATTGCGTTCCGCATACCTACCACCCAAGGGAAAAACTGGTTGTCAGGAGGGCTCATACTTCGAACTACAGGGTACCCAATCTTCGCGTCGTCGGCGACGTAAACCAAGTCGCAGGAAGTGGCGAGTTCCGTACCTCCTGCCAAGCAGTATCCATGCACCTGCGCGATGACCGGCTTTGCAAGATCCCAGACTCTAAAAGCACCCTCTACGACGTGTCGGGCCCAACTGCCGTCGCCGCCAGCTGTATGAAAAGGTCGATCTTCGTCGCTGTTTCCCTTTAGGTCATATCCGGCGCAAAAGGCTTTACCAGCTCCACGAATAATAGTTACTCGTACCGTGGCATCATTGTCGTTATCTTCAAGGGTGCTATAGATTTCTCCACGTATAGTGTTGTTAAGGGCGTTTCGGGAGTCAGGACGGTTTAGGGTGATACGGGAAACACCTTCAAGCGGTGAATCTACAATGATATGTTTGTAGTTAGTCATACTCGTTGCTTACCTGATGGGTTGTAGATCGAGTTTGGAGCAGCTACAAACAATTTGCAAAGAGCCCTAGGTGGGCGAAAGAGAGTCCTCAGCGGAAGCGAAAGCTCGCTCTCAGCCAGTCTAGAAAGATAGGCTACCCTGTTTGGAAAAGCTTCGGTAGATCTTCATCTGAGGTCTCGAGTATTGTGTCTACCCAGCGGTGAAAGTTATGGCCGCCAGCTTCATTACGCCCAAATAATACGTGTTCCTTTGCGCCAGTTTCCATAGCTTTCTGCTGCTTTAGCCCAGTAGCGTAGTCTTCTTCCGCGACGACGTAACGTAAGAAATCCAGCTGATCGCGAGCCGCTTTTACCGCTGCTTCGTCTTTGGGTTCTTCAGCCATGAGGTAGTGCTGGACGGTGTACGATGTTCCCGGTGTCTCTCCGGGGAATAGCTGGGATAACATTACAGCGCGGCCACCACCCCCGAAACCGGCAATCGAGACGTGCGGGAATATGGTCCACACACCTGCAGTCAGCTCTTCAGTTGCCCAGTCCTCTTCCGCGTCCCCCAGCATTTTTGCCATTCCCTTCATTGGACCCGCCACGCGCTGGTGCGGACCCCAGCTGTAGTAGATTGCTTGGTTGGGAAAGTCAGGACCAAAAGTGTCCTTGTGAAGTATCGGTAAGTGGTACAGGTCCAAATAGCCATCGTAGGCGATTTTCCAGTTGGGTCCTTCTACAACTTGGCTGGCGAAATGATGCCACTGGTCAAAACCAAAGTGCTCCAGCAGTTCATCATAGCCAGACAGGAATAGTTCAATATCTAGGGTCGACTTTGCATCAATAGTCACCCAAATAAGTCCGGCTTTTTCAAGGCAGCGGAGTTCAGTTAATCCATATTGGCTTTTGTCAATTTCCCCGAAGTCTTTTGGCGCATAGATGCCGATCAGATCTCCATGTCCATTGTACGACCACGCATGATAAGGGCAAGTGAATCGATGCGAGTTGCCACAACCTTCATCCATGACCTGCGCACCTCGGTGGGCACACATATTGACGAAAGCTTTTACCTCACCATCCTCGGTTCTCGAGATTAGTACAGGGACGCCGCCTGCATTCATTGCTTTGTAATCACCAGGTTCTCTCAATTCTGCCGTCATCGCGAGCATCAGGGGAACGCGTTTGAAGATTTTATTCATCTCTTGTTGCCAGCGTTCTGTTTCAAAATAGTTTCCCACGGGCACCTTAAATACATCGTCAGTCTGAGGTATGGTTCCAGCATCGCCATGCGCCATATTGATTTTGGCCATCTCGATCAGTTGTTCCCGTGACATTCGTGTCTCCTATTGCGGTTGATTTGTCATTGAGCTGACCGTTTAATAACCATCAGGACTGTCTGTTTTATAAAGATTACACCATAGGAGAATAGTATGTCATCTGATCTGTTTGATCTCAGTGGGGAAGTGGCGATTGTCACCGGCGCCGGTCGAGGTATTGGGGAGGGTATCGCTAAGGTTCTCGCAAATTACGGTGCATCCGTCGTTTGTGCGGCCAGGAGAACGGAGGAAGTCGAGCGAGTGGCGTCTGAAATCGTTGCCGCAAACGGTAGAGCGATAGCCTGCACAGCGGATGTCACTAATGCTGCAGACTTAAATAAACTGGCACAGAGCGCCATAGATGAATTCGGGCGGCTGGACATGTGGGTTAATAATGCGGGTGGCTCTGCGGTTCAGGCGCCATTATTAGAGCTGGATCGAGAGGAGTGGGACAACACGCTATCACTCAACCTGACGGCTGTCTGGGAGGCGACGCGGGTTGCAGCAAAACATATGAATGGTAAAGGTCGTATCCTGAACATCTCATCTATCGCGGCTGAAGACGTGATTGAAGGAAGCGGCCATTACGCTGCCGCCAAAGCCGGCGTTAACATGATCACTCGGACGTTTTCAAAAGAATTGGGCCCGGGTATCAGGGTAAACGCCATTATGCCTGGCTTTGTCCCAACAGAGATCATGATGACAGCACTAAACATCACAGATGAGCAATTACCGATGGTTGAGAAATCACTTAACCTTCCCTCGGGGCGTTTGGGTACGCCCCAGGATCTTGGCGCAGCAGCGCTCTATTTATTGGCACCGGCATCCGAATGGGTCACGGGTCAAGTCATTCGAATTTCAGGAGGCATGTAATGACAACAACACGCAAGGCAGTATTAACGAAAAGACCCGACGGGGAGCCGGTCGAGGCTGATTTCTCGATCGAGGAGGCTGAGTTACCAGAGCTTCAGGCGGGAGAGGTACTCTTGAAGGTGGAGCACCTTTCTATTGATGCATTCATCCGGACGACGCTGGATGGACCGGAAGGTTTGCATGGAACGATGGATGTCGGTAAGCCTGTTATGGCATTGGGCATTGGCAGGGTAGTAGACAGTCGCAGCGATGACCTGAACCAGGGTGACGCCGTATTTGGCCCAATGGGAGCCCAGACAAATGTCATTTGGAACGCATCTATGCTGCGTAAAGTGGAAGAAACAGAGGTTCCTGCAAGAACCTACCTTGGTGCCCTTGGCATGACGACCGGGCTCACTGCATATGCGGGTATGCTGGTCTGTGGAAAGATAGAAGAGGGAGATACTGTTGTCGTTTCAGCTGCTGCCGGTGCTGTTGGGTCAATTGCCTGCCAGCTCGCGAAAATCGCCGGAGCAAGAGTCATCGGTATTGCTGGTGGTCCAGACAAATGTAAGTTCCTGACGGATGTTATCGGCTGCGATGAAGCCGCCGATTACAAAGCGGGTGATCTTAACGCGAGGCTAAAGACGCTGGCTCCAGACGGTATCAATGTGTTTTTCGATAATGTCGGTGGGGATGTGCTGGATGCTGCACTAGACAATATCGCCAAAGGTGCAAGGGTCGTTATATGCGGTGCGATTTCACAGTACAACGACATGGAGAACGTAACTGGTCCAAGACTCTACCTGCGGATTCCGGAACGGAATGCTTCAATGATTGGCTTCACTGTTGATCAATATGCAGAGCAGTTTCCGAAAATGGAAGAAGATATTTCGCGTTGGATCAAGGAAGGTAAGATCAACCTGCCGGAGCACGTGATTGAAGGCGTGGATAACTTTCCCAATGCTATTGTCACTCTAATGAGCGGTGGTCATATGGGTAAACTGCTGGTTGCACCTTAACCCGTTTAATCCAGAATTCTCTAACCGAGAGTGCTCGGCTTCAGAGCACATCAAAGAGGTGTGGCAAAAAAACAAACTAATCCAGCTTCGGCTGGATTAGTTTGTTTTGGGTTTGTTTTAATCGAAAGATTTCGTAACTCTATCTTGCCGCCGGCACTTTGTAATGCGATATAGCCACTACTGAGTTTTGCTTTAGACATCTTCGCCGTTCACTTATCGTTTAGCCATACGCTCAGCTTATCTCCGTTCGCGATAATTCGATATCGATTCCACTTGCCCACAGAATCTAGGTGCACGAAGGGCGGGGTGCTGTGGATGACAATCGCACCGGTCCTGTAATTTTGGTTGGGGTGTCTGTCCCAGATATTGATTTCGTAGCAGTTGCTCAAGGCGATATCTTCGGGGTCCTGGCATCTAACGAGTACGCCTGAGTTGACCGCTGCGTCGGGCTTGAACTCTACGGTCAATTCGAAATTAGCATACAGTTCAGTTGATACTAGAAAGCCACTGCCGGATTGGTTGGTGCTTTTGGTAATGTCGGTAATTGAAGTCCATTCTGCATCGCCGATATGAGACCAACTATCAAGGTTAGGGTCTTTAGCGACACACCCTGTAAGCACTAATATTGATATAAGTGCACAGAACTTCGGCCGATTAGTCGCGATGAGCACCAAATTTCTCTTCGCACAGCCATCGGTCTCTAGTCTATTAGTGGCCCAAAACATTGCTTATCTAGATACAACACCAATTATTGGCGTCTCTTCGCTGCGGCTTCTGCAAGTGAAATAAGAGCTGTCTCGGTGTCGTCCCATGAGATACAGGCATCAGTAATCGACTGTCCATAGGTCAGAGGCTGGCCCTCGACAACATTCTGACGTCCCTCGACAAGATGGCTTTCTATCATCAAGCCTATTATACCCGCGTTTCCCCTGCCGACCTGAGTCGCGATGTCATGGACGACATCGACTTGGCGTGCCGGAATTTTTCTTGAGTTAGAGTGGCTGGCATCGATCATGATGCGAACCGGTAAGCCAGACTTGTCCAGCATGCTGGATGCATCTTCAACGGAGAACATGTCGTAGTTAGGGTGCTTACCGCCACGAAGAATAATGTGGCAGTCTTCGTTACCGGCTGTTTTGAAAATGGCTGATCGCCCACCCTTGGTGACTGAGAGGAAGTGATGTGGTTGCGATGCAGAGTTTATTGCGTCTATTGCTACTTGGATATCGCCATCGGTTGCGTTCTTGAATCCAACCGGGCATGACAGGCCTGAAGAAAGCTCCCGGTGCGTTTGGCTCTCTGTTGTCCTTGCGCCGATCGCTCCCCAGGAAATCAAGTCAGCAACATATTGCGGGCTGATCAGGTCGAGGTATTCGGTGCCACAGGGTATTCCCATTTCGCCAAGGTCCAGCAGAAGTCTGCGGGCTAAGTGAAGTCCCTTGGTGATCTGGAAACTATTGTCCAAGTCTGGGTCGTTAATCAGACCTTTCCAGCCAACCGTGGTCCGAGGTTTCTCAAAATAGACCCGCATCACGATAAACAGGTTGTCTGATAACTTCTCACCAAGTGCTTTCAGACGAGTTGCGTAGTCCATCGCTGATTCAGGGTCGTGGATTGAGCAGGGCCCAACGACGACGAGAAGGCGATCATCTTCACCAGTTAAGATCTCGTGAATCGAACGCCGGGCGAGACTGACGGTATTACTGACTGTCTCAGAGACGGGCAGATCAACAATCAGTTCTTCAGGGGAAATTAGTTCCTGTGTTTCCTGGATACGCAGGTCATCGGTCGTGGCGGACATTATTTGTTTTACTCAAAGCATATAAAGAACACGCATATTAACACTACTGTTTCGTAAGTGGTGCTATTCAAGTTGTTAATGAATAAGAAAACCCAAGCGAGCTGGCAGCAGTTATTGATTACAATGGGATCCGCGTCAATATCAGATACCGATTTATGAACCGGGCAAAAGCATCAACATTGATCTTCCTGACTTAATGACCGTTGAGCCCCTAGAACCAGCTAATACCTTCGTTTGGCAATCTGAATCCTATGGCTTGCTCGGCATTTATGGAGGCCATTTTGTTGTCCAGGATTTGGCTGTTGGGTTCCAGGCAGTTGGTGACGATAAGCTCGTGTTTTCCACTAGCCAAGAATAAATGTTGCGCCGGATGACCGCAGTCTAAATGCGGGCTAGTGTTAAAGGTCCATCGTAACCTTGTACTGAACAGAAATGGAATATAGTGCTTCTATTTATTGCTTTGACTCACAGCCTTTGAATGTCTTACTTATTTTGTCTAAATGCTTTTTGTACGATCAGCATGACTTTTATAAAGGGGTAGATGATAGGGAGCACCTTCAATGTCCTCTCTATCTTCCAGTCTACCAATGCTGCATCAAGGCGGGAATAAAACTGATGAAACAGTGCCTGTGCCCGCGGAGAGGATTGGTCTATTGAATCCATAGACATAGAAAACATCAGTTGCACGACAACAAGGTTTGTACGGTATGCATTGATGAACTTTTTGTAGCTGTAATCCTTGACGCCGTGCTCAACCAGACGGTCATGGTATAGCAATAGCAGTTCTTGTTCTGTTTCCCTACGATCTTCAATGGAGACACTCTGGACCATCCATCGGACAATATCATTGACTGGATCACCTACGCCTGAGAGTTGCCAATCGATTATCGCAAAGCGACCGCCGTTTGCTGATGGCTTGATGATATTATCTGAACGGAGGTCACCATGGGTCAGTGAAAAAGGGAATGGTGGAGCTGGGTCAAATTTAAACAAAGGTCCGAGTAGCGGCATGAGTCGTTTAAGTTCCGGGTAAGCATCAAATTTTCCTGTTTCTTTTACCTCGGCCATGCTTTTTTTTAGTAGTTCGAGTCCTTGTTCCATAGGCATTGCCGTAAGGAGCCACCTCGCCCAATCGTATTGTTCCAGTTCTGTGTCGTTCCACCATTTGGCATGAAGTCGGGCGAATTGCTCTATGACTTCCCGCGAGGTTTCTTTATCTGTACCGATCACCTGGTCGCTTGGCTCCCCGGGGGCAAGGTCTTCCAGTAATAGGATAAAGTGGTTGGACTCTTCGATATATATCGAGTGGTAACATTTTGGGATAGGAACACCTACCCTATCGCCAATATCTTGGTAGAAACCAATTTCTCGCTGATACAGGTTTTGCTCGGCTGCCATATCTCGCGTTGCCTGTTTGGTGGACGCGAACTTTGCTACAAGGCTGTTTGGCGCCTCTGAGGTTTCTTTTTTATACGAAATTGCCACTCGCGCTAGTTGACCCATGAACCCTTCACCGATACCAATTATCTTGGGATCAAAAGCCGAGATTACAGCGCCGTTTAGATGCGGCGCCATGGCGGCTTGCAACCATTCGAGTGTTAGGTCAGCAACTGTGAGTGGTAGGCGAATATTGTCGGGAGCGATTTTTGTCGGGTCAATTTTGAATTCTGCAGGTAGATGTTCGTGGTGGTTCAGAACAATAATTTCCGGGTCCGCGTCCTCTAGCAGAATAATCTCGGTGATAGCCGCGTTATGCATAATGAACTGAGGTCCGAAAGCTGGTTTGCTATCTGTCAGTCGAGCAATCAGGTGTGCGATAGCACTGCCGTGGCTCACGATGATCAGGTTCTGGTTAGGGTGGAGGGCACGAATTTCGCGTAACGATTGTTCCATTCGGTCTGCAACTGCTCGCGGAGATTCGCCATTATGTCCGGTGAAGTCGTCATCAATGATGGAATGCTTTGCATAACCGAACTCGTAGAGTTCCTTGTAGGTGACACCTTCGAGATCACCTAGATTGCTTTCTATTAATCCCTGATGGACGTTTATAGGAAGCCCTAGGGTATCGGCAATTGCCTTAGCGGTATCATGAGCACGTGACAGCGGGCTGCAGTAGATTTTGTCGTAGTCTCGGTCCCAGCCCAGTAACATGTCCGCTGTGCTTTGCGCCTGTTTCACACCGTGTTCGTTGAGGGGCGATTCAGTCTTGCCATGGGCGACCTGTTCTCGATTGCCTTGTGTTTCACCGTGTCTGACTAGGAGTAAGTGTTGCTGAGTGGTCATGTTTTATGACCTGATCTGTTTGATATTACGAAGGTATATAAGAATATCCGGCTCAGTTGGGGGCTGCGGGATACCCTGTGACTCAGGTTGGTTTGTCTTCTTTGACAGCGGCTTAAATAGCGCGGTAAATGTGGTAAAGAACAGAAAATATTGTGTGTCGTTACAGTCACAATCCCCGTCTCGATTTAGATTTTTTGTAGCTTGTTAAACATTAACAGCTCGCTCCAAGTCGTCAAGAGCGATTTTTTGATAGAGGAAACGAAGGGAATTAGAATATAACTCCCTCCGTTATCTTTAAAGAGTTGGGTTAGATTAGGCCATTTGCGAGGTAAATGACGCGAGGTCGAAGTAATCTCGCCACAGGCTAATCTTGCCAGCCGTGATCACGAAAGTACCCATTACTGGCAGCTCAATCCGCTTGCCGCCGGGCATGTCAAAGTTATCGATTCGTTCTGTCAGAACCTTGTTGCCGTTTTCTGCAATGGACAGAACCACCCAGTCGACAGCTTCTGGCGCCATGCCACGCATGGCAGCATCGACGGCGGCTTTCCCTTCTATTGTTGGCATTGGGACGTTATCCCAAACGATGTCATCGGTTAAAAGGTCGGCTGCTGCGTCCCATTCCATAGTGTTCCAAGCGTGTATGAAAGACATGACGATATCTGAATTGGACATAATGTTTCCTTAAATTGGTTTTGGGTAGATTTGAACATAGATATATCGACTTCGCTCGCTGCGAAGGGATATAAGTTGAGATGACGAGAGAAAATTTGGATTGAGAAGAGAGAATAGGGTGAAGGAAGACAAAAAAGGACTGCGATAATAGCCCCTAAGTACCTGTTTTGGCGTTTTTATAAATGTACGGCAACCATTTCTAAGTTGTCGTTCTTTTCGAGTTTGAACCTTTTAGGCTTCTGCGCAGTAACGAATTCCGCGGCGCAACAACTCGTAA
>Ga0302137_1000908_pt1 | contig 13228 bp, 8 predicted proteins | sample CBN3_SCM_MG_FD_203127 | JGI IMG/M metagenome (GOLD analysis project Ga0302137, IMG submission 203127) | Marine microbial communities from Western Arctic Ocean, Canada - CBN3_SCM | ecosystem: Environmental > Aquatic > Marine > Oceanic | place: Canada: Western Arctic Ocean | collected 2017-09-15 | reverse complement strand
CCCGCGCTCTTCTTTAACCACTTGCACCAAAATGATCTGGCGGCGCTTGATGACTTCCTGAATTTTGTAGTTGCGGAAAGGCTGTGTCGAGTGGCGGACCTCCAGGTCCTCGCTGTCGTTGCCTTCGATCGTTTCGATGTCGCCCTTGGAATCGTCGTCGCTGGCCTTACTATTCTCACCATCAGTCGTATTGGCGGCGGCTTCTTCAGCCTCTTCGGCAGCGCGTTCGGCTGCCTGTTGCTCGGCCACAAGCTTTTCCCGGTCGGAAATCGGAATCTGATAGTAATCAGGGTGGATTTCACTAAATGCCAGAAAACCATGGCGATTACCGCCATAGTCGACGAAGGCAGCCTGGAGTGACGGTTCTACCCGCGTTATTTTAGCGAGATAGATATTGCCTTTGAGCTGTTTGCGGTCAGCGGCTTCAACTTCGAAATCTTCAAGCCGTTCGTCGGCCATTACCACGACCCGAGTTTCCTCCGGGTGGGTGGCGTCGATTAACATTCTTTTGGTTGTCATTAACGTGAAGTCTCCTAGCCACCTCTCGGCCGGGTCTAAAGTTCGGCTCAGGTTGGCGGCATTGTTGGGGTGAATTACCGGCGGCGCCTGCGAACGGCCTGCCTAGTACCCCGAAAACGGAGATTTGGCTGATTGGTGCTCGCGCTGCTCGTGCCGGCATGGGAATCCTAGCGCTGTCATGGAACAACAGCGGTCGTTGTGAAACAAAAAACTATCTCCCATCGCAAATTCTGCCCTATTGAGGAAGGCAAAATATATTGCCATGGCAGTTTAAGCGTTGGGTTAATTACGGCGAACCGCAGAGTTAATTGTGAGTAACTCATGATTAACATAAACGTAGGACTTTGGCGGGACAATCATCTTGTTGTGATCTCACGGTCCCAATGATGGAACATCGGTAGGAATTGAATTATTCCGAACTTGGAGACCAGTATGTTGATTTTGGAGAGGTAGCAACGCCAAGATGTTGCTAATTCTACGATTCTGGAGAATACGGGCGCGCGAAGTAGCGAGTGTTGTACAGGCATGCTTGGCTTTCAGTCTCGTGGCGTCGACGACCTATGCTGCTGACGTCGTTGTCAGCGATATCCGGGTTGCCGACCACGGTGCGAAAACCAGGATAGTCTTCGATCTCAGCAATTCAATCGAGTTCAAGACTTTCGTCCTTACTGACCCAAACCGAATGGTGCTCGATTTACCCGAGGTACGGTTGCTTTTACCTACCCGTCCGTTGCCCAGTGGTATCGGATTGCTACGCCAGTTCCGCTATGGCCTCTTTCAGCCCGGTCAGTCGCGTGTAGTGATTGACCTTTCACGCCCTGCCATCATCGAGAACAGCTTCCTTATGCCGCCGGTAGGGGGGCATCGCTATCGTCTGGTGATTGACCTGTTGCTGGAGGAAAAGGCTGCAGTACTCGCCGAGTCCCAGACAACTCCTGAAGAAGTGCCGGTAGATAAAAGCGGAGTCGATTTCGCTGCTGTGGAAACGCTGGGTAGTCCGGCCACCAAGGCATTCGCCCTGCCGCCCCGAAAACCCCGGGCTAAGCAGAAAACCTGGGTGGTTGCCCTCGATTCTGGTCATGGCGGGGTTGATCCCGGCGGCATCGGCGCTAGCGGCACGTATGAAAAACACATCACCCTGGCAATGGCGCGCGAGATTGGAGCGGCTTTGGAAAAGACCGGCCGCTATAAGGCCGTTCTGGTGCGCGACCGTGATGTCTTTATCCGTTTGCGCGATCGCATCGCCATCGCTAGGACCGCGGGTGCCGATTTGTTCATCTCGCTACATGCCGACGTCATCGCTAATAAGGCTGTTAGAGGCTTATCTGTCTACACGCTTTCGGAAAAGGCTTCCGACGAAGAGTCGGCTCTGTTGGCGGACATGAGCAACAAGTCGGATCTTATCGCCGGAGTTGATCTTTCTAACAAAACGCTAGAAGTCACGAACATCCTAATTGATCTGGCTCAGCGCGAGACGATGAACGACTCGTCGCGCTTTGCTGGCCATGTGGTTAAGCAGTTGTCGCGAGAAACGAAGCTCCTCAATAATACACACCGATTTGCTGGATTTGCTGTTCTCAAGGCCCCGGATGTACCCTCAGTTCTTATTGAGCTGGGATTTCTATCCAACGTGGACGATGAAGCCGCCTTGAAGAATCGTAGCTATCGCGACAAGCTTTCTCAAGCGACAGTGCGCGCTGTCGAGGACTACTTCCAGGAGATGGAACAGGCCCAGGCGCGGTGAAAGCTATCTGGTTGGGCCCTAAGATTGACATATTTTCGGCTTATCATTCGACGTTGATGAAATTGCGCTGTGGAATCAGTGCATTAAAAATACCACTAACTGCTACCAGGTTTCCCGCAACAATGTGCTGGGGAAAGGTCAAATTGACCATATCTTGCGGAGAATAGAAGGCCCATGTTGCGTTTGCTAATGACATGCATCGGCGGTCTGTTGATCCTCGCCATAGTCGGCGTGGTCGGGGCGGTCGGCGTGTTCTATCACTTCGGCCGTGGACTTCCTGATTATCGCCAGCTTGCCGACTACGAACCGCCCGTCATGACCCGCGTACATGCGGCCGACGGCAGCCTGATTTCTGAATATGCCCAGGAAAAACGAGTCTTCGTCCCCATTGAGGCAATGCCGAAGCACATTATCAATACTTTTCTCGCTGCCGAGGACAAATCTTTCTACGAGCATCCTGGCGTAAATATGTTCAGCGTTGCCCGAGCCATGGTCACTAACCTGCGCAATATAGGCTCGGATCGCCGGCCGGTTGGTGCCTCGACCATAACGCAGCAGGTTGCCAAGAATTTCCTGCTTACCAATGAGGTGTCGTTGGAACGGAAGGTTAAGGAGGCAATTCTTGCTTTCCGTATAGAACAGGCTCTGTCCAAGAACCGTATCCTCGAGCTTTATCTCAACGAGATATATCTGGGCATTGGCTCCTATGGGATCGCAGCGGCGGCCCTCAACTATTTCGATAAATCCCTCAATGAATTGAGTGTTGCTGAGTCAGCCTATCTTGCCGGCCTGCCTAAAGCGCCGAACAATTATCATCCGTTGCGTCATCCAGCCGCTGCTTTGGCGCGCCGCAATTGGGTCATAGGGCGGCTGATGGATGAGAAGCTTATCTCTCCCAGCGAGGCCAAAATGGCGGTGGCAACACCGCTGGCCATGGAGAAGCGTGGTAAATCTGCAACCGTCGAGGCTGATTATTTTGCTGAAGAGGTTCGTCGCCAACTCGCGGACCGATACGGCGAGACCATCCTGTATCGTGGCGGCCTATCCGTGCGGGCGACGCTCGAGCCTCGGTTGCAGAAAATCGCCGACCGGGTTTTGCGCGCTGGGCTTGAGGCGTATGATCGCCGCCACGGTTGGCGTGGCCCTGTTGCCCATGAAGACATCCTCGAGGGGAGCAGTTGGACCGGCATTCTAGACGGTATTCCTTCACAAGGAAATTTGCGTAATCGCCAGCTGGCGGTCGTCCTAGACGTTGCTGCCAAGAGTGTAAAGATTGGCCTAAAGAATGGTGAAAAGGGAACGATTCCTTTTGCTGAAATGGAGTGGGCGCGCAATTGGATCAAGGGACAGCGCTATGGATACCAGCCTAAGAAGCCGGCAGATGTTTTAGCGATCGGTGATGTCGTCATTGTCGATGCTATTGCATTAGACGCTAAGGGCGAAGCCTATCTACAAGAGGCTTTCGCGTTGCGTCAGATACCCGACATCGGCGGCGCCCTCGTGGCTATCAATCCCCATACAGGCCGCGTTCTAGCAATGAGCGGGGGTTACGACTACGACGCAAGCCAGTTTAACCGGGCGACACAGGCCTATCGCCAGCCCGGATCTGCTTTTAAGCCCTTCGTCTACCTTGCCGCGCTTGACGCCGGCTATACGCCGTCCACCCTCATTCTTGACGCACCGTTCGTTATAGATCAGGGGCCCGGGCTGCCGAAGTGGCGGCCGGCCAATTATACGAACAAATTTTACGGCCCCAGCACCATGCGACTGGGTTTGGAGAAGTCCCGAAACCTGATGACCGTGCGTCTTGCCCAGACGATTGGTATGGAGCGGGTGGCTGATTACGCTGAACGGTTTGGCATCGTCGATCGCGCATCGCGCCAGCTTTCTATGTCGCTTGGTGCTGGCGAGACAACCTTGCTGCGCTTGACAGCGGCATACGCCACGCTGGTGAACGGGGGTAAGAAAATCACGCCGAGCTTGATCGATCGAATCCAGGACCGCAATGGCCGCACCGTTTTTCGTCATGATGGGCGAGAGTGCCTGTCATGTCGCAATATGTTTTGGGCAAATCAGCCGGTGCCCACGGTGGCGGACAACCGGCCAGAAATTACTGAGCCGGCGAGCGCCTATCAAGTGGTAAGCATGCTCCAAGGCGCGGTTGAACGTGGCACTGGCCGGCGGGTCGCTGCTGTCGGAAAACCATTGGCAGGGAAGACAGGGACCACAAATAAGAGTATGGACGCATGGTTTATTGGCTTTTCTCCTGACCTTGTGGTTGGGGTATTCACGGGCTTCGACCTTCCGCGTTCGTTAGGTGAGCGAGAACAGGGGGCCTCGGTTGCGGCACCCATTTTCCGCGATTTTATGGCTGAGGCACTAAAAGACCAGCCAGGAATTCCCTTTCGAATTCCGCCGGGCATCCGGCATGTGCGCATTAATGCTAACACCGGTGAAGAGGCTCGCTGGGGAGACCGGGATGTCATCACTGAGGCATTCAAACCCGGAACTGAGCCGGCAGGAAATAACCAAGTCCTTGAAGGAATAGGGTCTTTCGGAGCGGCCAGTGGCGCTAAGGAAATGACAGGAACGGGCGGCCTTTACTAATTAATTATTGGCGGGTTGGTATGGCTAAAACTAAGTAATTGTTGCACTAGTGCGTTGTTTATCCATCTGCCAAATAATAGCCGACGGCCTGTAAAATTCAGGTCTTCTGGAATCTGAATTGGCGACGCTTGTCGCGTTGAGATCTATCGTGATTGCCAGCGTTAGAGAGGGTTCTCATCATATCACGATACGAACACACTAATATTCCTTGATCGAATAGAGATAATACCAGCTGAGCCGGACTGATGCCCGTGATGAGATTTTAACAAAGTAGGACAAAATTCTAATATTTATATTGATATAGAGTTTGCTGTAATGCCGCTCGATCTAGGGGTTGATTAAGCTAGGCGGCCGCTCTGGAAGTCGGCGATGGCCTGTTGTATTTCTTCAGCCGTATTCATGACGAAGGGTCCATATTTTACGATGGGTTCTCTGAGCGGCCGGCCAGCAATCAACAACAGGCGTGCTGGGCTATTGCCGCCCGATATTGATACGGTATCGCCCGTACCCAGAACGGCAATCTGGTTGCGTAATATGGGCGCATTTCCTATCGTGATGTCACCGTTCCCCTCGAATACGTAGACGAAGGCGCTGTAGTTTGCCGGCAGCGAGTGGGAAAAGGTGGCATTGGCCGGCAGTGCAATGTCCAGGTAGGTTGGATCTGTCGAATCCGCAACTATCGGCCCACGCGCACCTCCATATGTGCCGGCAATGACCTTTACCTGAGTATTATTGTCTAGGGTAACCATCGGGATCGATTCAGGCTGAATGTCCTGATATCGAGGTGTGGTCATCTTGTCCTTGGCGGGTAGGTTGACCCAAAGCTGGAACCCCCACATCAAACCGTCTTCCTGCTCGGGCATTTCCGAATGGACGATGCCGCGTCCCGCGGTCATCCATTGCAGGCTACCGGGGCGCAGCAGTCCGGTGTTACCTTGGTTGTCGCTATGACGCATGCGTCCAGCTAGCATATAAGTAACTGTTTCGAAGCCACGGTGAGGGTGATCGGGAAATCCGGCGAGATAGTCATCGGCTGCGTCAGAGCGGAACTCATCGAGCATAAGGAAAGGGTCGAGGTCGGGTAGTCTCTGCGTGCCGATGATTCGTGTCAGCTTTACACCAGCGCCATCACTTGCTGGCATGCCGCAAAAGACGTCTGCAACGGTGCGGAGGCCTGGATTCGTCTTTGTTGAGGTCAACCCCGCCTATCCTTTCGTGCTTTTGGCATTGCTACTGAACGGTCTGAGATACCACACCATCGGGCTGACCGACGACGACAACGGTTAAGTCGTCCGATTGCAGTAATGCGGCGGCAACTCGCCTGGCCTCGTTAAGTGTGACCGCACCAATGAAGTCGTTGCGTTTTTCCATGTAGTCGATGCTGAGACGGTCAAGTTGGATCGATACAAGGCGGTTCGCGATGTGGCGGGACGATGTCAGGCTGATGGGATAGGAGCCCGTGAGATAGGCCTTGGCGTCTGTGATCTCAGGATTGCTCAAGTCGCCGCGTGCCATCCGTTGCCATTCGTCACGTACGACTTTCAGGATTTCACCGACGCGTGCATTTTGGGTGCCGGCACTGCCGTAAAGCAGGCTGGCGTGTTCGAATGTCACTAGGCCGGTGCCTATACTATAGGCTAGGCCACGCTTTTCCCGGGCTTCCTCGTAGAGGCGGGAGGTAAACCCACCGCCGCCGAGGATGTGATTGATCACATAGGCGGTATAAAAATCGGGATGGTCCCGCTTTAATCCATTTTGAGCAAAAAGGATGGCACTCTGCGGAACATCCTTGTGGATAACGACCGTGCGGCCAGATGACCGCACCGTTGTTTCTGGGACGTCCCAAGAAGCGGCATGACCCGGCAGAGAGCCGAATGCGAGGTCGAGCAAGCTTTCTAGCTCAGCGGGTGTGACGTCACCAACAGCGCCGACGATCAGGTTATCATGGGCGAAACGGCGTCCGACAAATGCTTTCAGGTTCGATTCCGTAATAGATCGCAGGCCTTCCCTGGTGCCTCTATTGCGTCGTCCGTAAGGATGGTTTGGGAAGAGGATCTTATTGAGCGTGCGCTCGGCGATGGCGTTCGGGTCTTCTTCCTCTCGATCAAGACCGACCAGAATCTGGCTGCGGATGCGGTTAACGGGCTCGTCGTCAAAGCGCGCCGCCGTCAGGGCTTGGCGGAGCATATAAAATGCTGCGTAACGGTTCTGGCTCAGCGTCTGAAGAGATCCGAAGAAGTTATCCTTGGCGACATTAAAGCTGAGGCGGATAGACTTATCTTCGAGCTGACGCTGAAAAGCCTGTGAATTCAAAGAGCCCGCGCCCTCGTCGAGTAGACCTGCCACGAGCTCGGCGAGGCCCTCCTGGCCATCGGGATCGAGAGCCGCCCCGCCGCGAAAAGATATTTTTACGGTAATGAGGGGGGTTGTATGGTCCTCGACAAGCCATGCACTTACCCCGCTGGCGCTGGTCACGGCCTGGATATCGACGGCAACGGCGTGCGTTGGCCAGATTACCTGGGTGGCTGCCAAGAGAATCCCCATGGCCAAGATCAGGCGGCCCGTGTGGTGGAGCATGGACATATCATTCGTCTCCATTACTGGCTGGGTGCTTCGAGGCCCAGTAAGCGCGTAGTCACCGACATTTCGGCCTTAAACACGGCACGGGCCGCGTCGACAATTTGTTCGGCCGTTACATTTTGGATGCGCTCCGGCCAGCTTTCCACATCTGTCACTGTCTGACCGGATGCCAACGCGGCGCCGAGAACGCGGGCGCCATGGCTAACGGAATCACGGGCGTAGACAGCGCTTGCCAGCATTAGTTTTTTGGCGCGAGAGACTTCCTCGTTGCTGACGCCATCGGCCAGTATGGCATCAACTTCCTTCATCATCGCTGCTTCCAGCGTTGCCATGTCAGTTCCTGGACGGGGCGATATGTAAAAGCCAAAGCGTGAGGGTCCAAGGCGGTCGGCGTCGTACCAGGCACCAGCGGTAGTGGCCAGTCCTTGCCGAACAACCAGATTGCGGTGCAGGCGGCTAGTGGCGCCGCTGCTGATGATCGTGGCAAGGACTTCGAGAGGATAGGTATGGTCCTTCTTGCCGTATCCGTGACTTGGCGCTAGATAGCTTCGGCTCAAGGCTGGTTGGCGCACTCGTGCGTCGCGCAATGTCACTTCGCGCGCCGCACGCTGGGGTGGCTCTTGTGGGCGCACTCGTTGTGGGACGGGGCCTGGTGGAATAACGCCGTAGTATTTCTCGGCAAGGGGCCTGACATCTTTGGCGGTGGTGTCGCCGCTGATTACTAGGATAGCGTTGTTTGGCGCGTACCAGCGGGCGTGGAAGGCCATGATACCGCCTAACGTAAGTGCCCGGATTTCATGCTCCCAGCCGATAACCGGGCGACGATAGGGGTAATTAAGGTAGGAAACAGCCAACGCTTGTTCCTGTAAAATAGACCGGGGATCATTGTCTGTGCGTTGGCGCCGTTCCTCCAGCACCACTTGGCGTTCTGTTTCCACGGACTCTGGCGTGATGTGAAGGTTGGTCATGCGGTCTGCTTCCAATTCCATGACTAGGGCTAGATGCTCCTTCGCTACCGTCTGGTGGTAGGCGGTATAGTCGTAAGACGTGAAAGCATTTTCCCGGCCGCCGATGCGGGCTAGAAGAGTCGAAAACTCACCCTCTGGGTGCCTTTCCGTTCCTTTGAACATCAGGTGTTCGAGGAAGTGGGAGATTCCTGTGCTGCCCTCGACTTCGTCGGCTGAGCCGACCTTGTACCAGACCATGTGCGTGACGACGGGAATTCGGTGATTCTGCACGACAACGACCTGCATACCATTGGCGAGCTTAAATGTTTCAGGACCGAAGACGGAGGGTCGTGCGGGGCTCGCCGCCAGAGAGATGGCAACCAGGAATGCCGCGAATGCTAATGAAATATGTCTGTGAAAGGGCATAGATCCGGTCCGATACATTTAAGTGCGATTATTCTGAGTGGTTGTGGCTGCATACTTGCTGCACCCGATACATCATCGCGTATGAATGTAAGTCAGTATGGATCACTCGCAAGTAAACTGACCGTGCGAGCTTGGTATTAGTCGAAGATACCTTCGAAAATGGCCTTTTTCTTGACCTCCCTGACGGGGATACTCCCCCCGGTCACCGGCTTTCCGAGCGCCTTTCTTTTTCTTATCCGCTTTGCTTCTACTTCGGGGTCAACGAGAACATTGACCTTCGGCGTGGTTCTCCAGAAAATGATCTTATCGACGACCGAACCCTGTTCCTTTGCATAGAGCGATGTTTCGCGATCTATGATGGAACGGACCCCTAGCTCGGCCTGATCCACGCCGGCCTGCCGTAAGAACGCCAGTGTTGCTGGTGATGTTGCTTTCTGGGAGTCGGCAAAGGTTGCACTCGGATTGTCGCCGCTAAGGGCTTTGCTGGCCTGGCTAGTGGAGCCGGGGTCTTGCGGCCGTGCCGCGTTTGTACCCGGCGGTCTCAGGCCGAAGTCCGGAGGCTGACTCAAGGGCGCTCGCTGGTACACGGCAAATTCATCTGGTGCTCGTTTCTCGCGAGATAATATCCGCTTGGCATCTCCGCAGGCGGATAGGAAAAGTGCCGGCAGGCAAATCATCAGGACTAAGCGCCCGCGCATCATCAATTTTCTGCTCATTGCGAATCCATTGAACTTTGATTTTTATTCCGTTCCGAGTTGCTAAACAAGGAATCCGCAACCATGGCAATGGCGCCGACCGTAATGGCAGCGTCTGCGATGTTAAAGGCAGGCCATGCGTAACCACCGGCATGGAACGAAAGAAAGTCCGCTACGGCACCGTCGTAAATCAGCCTGTCGGTCAGGTTACCGATGGCTCCGCCGATGATTAGGCCCAAGGCAATGGCGGTTAGGTGGTCTCTAACCCGCCAAAGCCATACCAGCAGGGCGACCGAAATCAATATGGCGAGTATTGGCAACGCCCAGCGGATAATGGCGCCACTGTCATTAAACATTCCGAAGCTGATACCACGGTTCCAAACCATGACTAGGTCAAAGAAGGAGGTCACCTCAATGGATCGTGGTGGTTGCATGAGCACGTTGACTACCCACCATTTAGTGGCTTGGTCGAGCATAACCGTAGCTGCTGCGAGGCCAAGCCCCAGCAACGTGGCACGGGCTGGAAAGATATTAGCCACGGGCTGACACGACGTGCATCAATTTGCTGCGACCAAGGCATGGCCGACGGCGTTGGCACAGCGACCGCAAATATCTAGATGGCCCGGCTTGGTGCCCACATCTGCTAGTACCTTCCAGCAGCGTGCGCATTTTTCGCCTACGGCTTGACCCGGGACGACGGCAATGCCTGGGATGTCGTCTACCCGGAAGGCATCCGCCGGCGCCGGACCGTCGGCGAACGTCACCCCGGATGTGATGAAAAGACTGGAGATCTCCGCCTCAGTAAATCCGTTCAACGCTTGGCGGTAGGTATCGTCGGCGTGAACGATGGGGTGTGCCTGCAAGGATGATCCAATCCGTTTCGCCGCCCGTTCCAGTTCCAGCGCGCCTGTCACAACTCTGCGGAGGTTGCGGATGTGGGACCATTTAGCCGCCAGATCAGCATTCTTCCAGCTCTGGGGGACCTGCGGAAACTGGCGCAGGTGGATGCTTTCATGTTCGCCAGGGTTGCGAACTAACCACGCTTCTTCCGCGGTAAAACAGATGAAAGGCGCCAACCAAGCTGTAAGGCACGAGAATAGGTTATCGAGAACCGTACGGCAGGCCTGCCGCTCGCGGCTGTGAACGGGATCGCAATAAAGCGTGTCCTTGCGGATATCAAAATAAAAAGCTGAAAGGTCGTTGGTGCAGAAATTATGCAGATCGACAAATAGGCCATGGAATTGATAGCTCGACGCGACCTGGCGCATGCGTTCGTCAAGCTGGGCGAGACGATGCAACACCCAGCGGTCAAGTTCCGGCATTTTGGCGGCCTCCAGGCGCTCGTTCTCATCGAAGCCTTCCAGGTTGCCGAGAATATAGCGCAAGGTATTGCGCAGCCTGCGATAGATATCGACTTGGCTCTTGATAATTTCGGGGCTGATACGCAAATCTTCAGAGTAGTCCGAGTCGACGACCCACAGGCGGAGAATGTCGGCGCCGAACTGTTCTACCACTTCCTGCGGTGCGACCACGTTGCCTAGTGATTTAGACATTTTTTGGCCGTCCTGGGCCATAACGAATCCGTGCGTCAGAACTGCATCATAGGGCGCGCGGCCGCGCGTGCCGCAGCTTTCAAGTAGGGATGAATGGAACCATCCGCGATGCTGGTCCGAACCTTCCAGGTAAAGTGAGGCTGGCCATTGCAATTCGGGCCGATCTTCTAGGACAAAAGCGTGTGTCGAGCCGGAATCGAACCAGACGTCGAGAATGTCCGTAACTCTTTCATAGCGCGCGTCGTCGTGGTCATCGCCAAGAAAACGCGAGGGCTCGGAGGTGAACCATGCATCGGCACCCTCTGCAGCGACAGCTTCGACGATCCGTTCCAGAACGGCGGGGTCGCGTAACGGCTCGCCGGTTGTCTTATCGACGAAAACGGTAATCGGGACGCCCCAGGCGCGCTGACGCGATACGCACCAGTCTGGACGAGATTCTATCATACCGCGCAGCCGGTTACGTCCGCCTTCCGGCACAAATTTAGTTTCATCGATGGCGGCTAAGGCGGCATCACGCAGGCCATTGGTATCCATGGAAATAAACCACTGGGCCGTGTTGCGAAAGATCAGTGGGGCTTTCGAACGCCAACTATGCGGATAGCGATGCACGATCTTTCCCTTGGCCAGCAGCGCACCGGCGGTCGTCAGGGCTTCAGCAACTTCGTCGGCTACCTTGTAGACATGCTTGCCAGCGAACATTGGCACATGGGCAAAATACGTTCCGTCCTCGCTGACTGTCTGCGGCACCTCAATGCCGTTGGCCATACCTAGTTCCCAGTCCTCGGCCCCATGACCGGGGGCGATATGCACAAGCCCCGTGCCTTCCTCATCCGTGGCATAGTCGGCCTGCAATACACGCACGTTGAATTCATACCCTTGGCCGCGCCATGGATGGGCGCAGACGGTGCCGACGATATCAGCGCCACAGAAATGGTCGAGCACCTGATGGCCGGTGATACCACCGGCCTTGGCAACTGGAGCAATAAGGTTCTTCGCCATCACCAGTTTTTCGCCGGTGCGCGCCAGCCCGCCTTCGGCGGCTTCTGTAACTTCGATCAGCACATAGTCGATGGCGGCCCCACAGGCCATCGCCCGGTTGGCAGGAATGGTCCACGGCGTTGTTGTCCAGATCAATAGGCTGGCACCATCCAGGGATGGCCTCGGAGAGCTGATGACAGGGAAGCGCACGTGGATCGTTGTCGAGGTATGGTCGTGGTATTCGATTTCGGCTTCAGCCAGAGCCGTTTTCTCCACTGGCGACCACATCACCGCCTTATCACCACGGTAAAGGCTACCGCTGAGCAGGAACTTGCCGATCTCGCGGACGATCTGCGCCTCAGCGGCATAAGCCATCGTGGTGTAGGGATTATCCCAGTCACCTTCGATGCCTAGGCGCTTGAATTCTTCGCGCTGAATATTGATCCAGTGATTGGCAAATTCGCGGCATTCACGTCGGAAGTCTGAGATTGGCACGTCGTCTTTATTCTTGCCGGCGTCGCGGTACTGCTCTTCGATTTTCCATTCAATAGGCAGGCCGTGGCAGTCCCAGCCCGGCACGTAGTTAGCGTCTTTGCCTGACATCTGTTGGGTGCGGTTGATGACGTCCTTGAGAATCTTATTCAGTGCATGGCCGATATGCAGGTGCCCATTGGCATATGGCGGTCCATCGTGGAGGATAAATTTGTCGCGGCCTTTGGCGTCATCACGCATAAGTTGGAACAGGTTCATCGTTCGCCAGCGTTCCAGCATTCGGGGCTCTAGTTCCCGCAAATTGGCTTTCATGGGGAATTCCGTGTGGGGCAGGCGAATTGTTGATTTATAATCGGCCGTCATTGAAACGCTCTTTTTTTGTTTAGTTTGAGAATCTCCGCCGTGGCAGGTTCCGGTCGTGTTTCCAAGAGAATTTGCCGCGCCTGATAGGCATCGGTGGCAATCTGTTGTTTCAGATCGTCAATGCCGTTGAATTTGAGTTCCGGGCGCAGATAATCGACAAATTCGATGCGAAGGGGCCGGCCATACAGATCTTCGTCGAAGTCGAAGATATGGGCTTCGAGAAGCGTGTCGGCACCGTCAAATGTCGGTCGGTTGCCGAAATTGGCAATACCATTAAGCCATTCCAGCGAAGCTTGGTCACCGTCATCGGAGACGACGGCCGCG
>Ga0302137_1000906_pt1 | contig 13241 bp, 7 predicted proteins | sample CBN3_SCM_MG_FD_203127 | JGI IMG/M metagenome (GOLD analysis project Ga0302137, IMG submission 203127) | Marine microbial communities from Western Arctic Ocean, Canada - CBN3_SCM | ecosystem: Environmental > Aquatic > Marine > Oceanic | place: Canada: Western Arctic Ocean | collected 2017-09-15 | reverse complement strand
CCGGTGGAACTGCAGATGTTGAAGCACTAAATTACAACTCAGGCGTTGGAAATGGCGTCAGTATATCTTCAGGAGTTAGTGGAGATGTCGATGGAATGACAGGGCACTCAATCAATGCAATAGTTTCAATGGACTCAGCGGGATTCAGTTTTTCAAACTTAGATATGAGCGGTGAGCGCTTAGTCAACTCGTGGTCTGCAGGAAACCTGTCAATCACCAATGCTGTATTCGATGCAGATAGTGGCGAGGCGCCTATTGATATGCGAACCTCTGGAACAGTCACCTTATCCAATATCGAATTGACTGGACAATTCAGTAGTCAACAAGGAACATACAATGCTCCTTGGATTGGTATCGCTATTGCAGGAAGTGGCGATTATATCATCGATTCATCTAGCATTGAATCTACCGATACGGCACTGAAAGCTAGTGGTACTGGCACCTTAACAATTACAGATACCACATTTTCTTCAGATAGAGTGGGATTATCATTCTCTGGAATTTCTTCAACAACACTCGATAATGTCGATGTCAACATCGCAACTGGTGGCGAAATGGGAATTGACATTCTTCAAGGATTGCATACATTCTCAGAATTAGAAGTTAATATGCCCTACAACCCACTTGCAAGTGGTAGTACTGGAGTGGACGCATGGTGGTGTGAAATCATCGCAGAAAACATTACAGTAAACGGGTTTGCAAATAGCATGTCTATCTACGAATCAATCCTAACAGCGGAGGATTTACTTCTCTTGGATTCGAGTTTACAGGGACTATATGCCTCTTCTTCGGCGATTACAGTCACCGATTCTTTCGAAACTAGAGTTTCCGATAGTGGACTTGTAATGATATCCTCAACTGCAGTATTTCGAACATGGGTGGCCTCCTATCATGAAGATGGAGGGGTAATCGATTCCAATTCCGAAGTAATAGCCTGGCAATTATCTTCTATTAATAATCTAGATTCCGATGTTACAGGAGATGGAACAATCAGTTATGGGACAAGTCAAGAACTGACAATCAACACGGCGGCAAGTAATCGATTATGGGAGATGACAATCTCTTTTGAAGATCTAACTGGCAATCCAGTGGATGCAAATTGGGAAGTCTTAGGATTCCAAGGAACAGCGATTGCTGGCGAATCGATTCTTCCGGTTAGTGAAGCGGGTTCTAAAATAACTGCAACACATTCAGGAGTGGGTGCACTATCTATCCCAGTTGGAGTTCAAGGGGGGTCACATACAATTCAAGTTCCTATCATGCCACAGGGAGATTGGGCATTGATAGGGGGAACAGTGGTAGTCCTAGGCCCAACAGAAGACGGCACACCCCACATTGCAGGCGGAAATATCACAATTCCATCTAATGCTCAATTGATATTGCAAGACACAACATTACAATTACCAAGTTATGCAACAATGACAATTGACAGTTATGGCGATTTCGAAGGCTATGACTCCCAATTAATAGGAGAGGTCATTTCCCATTCTTCCGAATTTAGCGATTCGCAATCATCTAATCTAACAATAACGGGGGACGTATCATGGACCTCTTGTCAAAGCGATATCAATCTGTTTGGACTTCAAGTGGAAGGGGATATCCAACTCGATAATTCTTGCAAGGTAATAATCACCTCAGGAAGGGTAACCGGTCAGGTAGATGTTGGAGTAGGTGCCACTTTCGAGATTGTAAACACTCTAGAAGTCACAGTTCTCGACAAAGGCGAACCAGTTGAAGGAGCAACAATCACAATCCAAGGCCAGAGTGTAGCAACCGATGCTGACGGTAAAGCCACTAAATCCACAACCGCCCTTCTGGTGGATTCCAGCGGTTCGACAACTGCTGGGCTGAAGCAGGTTTCAATGCAATGGGGCTCAATTTCAGGCTTGATGGCCTGGGACCCCTCGTCCTCAAAAGAATACACATTCACAGCATCTACAATATCAGGTGGCACATTGGGCGAATGGCTAGTTCTAGAAAAGGCATGGAGCCCTTACCACCTCACAAACAATCTAATTATCCCACAAGACCAAACCATGACGATAAATGATGGAGTTTCACTAAGGGTTGCAGATGGGGTAACAATATCGGTTGAAGGGATATTCAATTCAGGATATTCAACCATTTCATCGATGGGAAATGGCGCTAGATGGGGCGGATTAATCGTTGGAGATAATGCCGATACTAGTGCTTCATTATTGGGCACAAGTTTAGTTGAAGGGTCACCATTACTAACTTTGGACGGTAACGCAGATGTCGTTTTGAGTAATGGTTTACTATCTCGTTCCAGTGGTGCAGAACCACTGATCAGACTAACCAATTCAGCTTCAGGCAGTATGCAAATCGTATCTACTACACTTTCAGATTCGGCTTCACACTGTATTGAAGCCCAGGGCTCCGCCACACTATCAATGCAACAAGTGAGCATGCAAACCTGTGCTGCAAATTCACTTTGGGCCCGTAGCCTACCCCTTTCAATCGACGGCCTCTTGGTAACAGAGAAAGTCGATTTGAATGGAGTTACTGGAGAAATGAATAACTTTGAAGGAGGAGAATTAAACATCAATAATTTGGACGGATTTATGATGTCAGAGTTGGTCTTGACTTCATTGAATGGCTCAGATAACCGTGAAATTACTATTGCTGGGGCCGCGATTAATAGCGCTCCTGCAATCGATCTCGAAAATACCGCAGGAAGTATTTCGTATCTTACAATCGACTGTGGCGGTAGTGGGGTTGGACTAAGTTCACACCATGGAAGAGCATCTGCACCACTAACAATTAGCGATTCATCAATTTCGTCATGCACCAAAGGTATAGATTTGCACACCGATGGAGAATCGGCTGCAATCGTATTGAATGATGTAAACATCGACTCGATGGTAGCAATTTCTAGCGATGGCAATGATATGATTATCCATAATGGAATTCTAAACGGTTCATTAGATGTCGATTCAGCAAATGCAAATCTCTACGATGTAATTCCATTATCTGAATCAACAATATTTGGTGAAATATGGATGTGGAATACTCATGTCCTAGATGTACGCCTAAGCGGCATCTCTTACTCAGTAAACATTGAACTCTCAGTTGCCCAGTCTTGGTCTAATTCGGTGACTGGAAGTAGCATAGAAGTGGCACTACCGCACACAATAGTGTCAGATTCTGGTACAGAAACGAATAACGTAGTTGATATTGTTGCAACATCAGAGGGCCTACCCACTCTTAGCGAGCAGTATTCCTTTGGCCCTACTGAGAGCAATATTATTCAAATTAATATGGTTAGTAATCAAGCACCTGAAGTTGAGATAATTATTCCTGACGATGGATTCACAATTATGGAATCGCTACCGATTGAAATCAGGGCGGTAATCAGTGATGACCTAGATTCAAATGAGGACTTAGAAATCACTTGGATAGTAAATTTTGGTCAAACCGAACTGATGCAATTGACAGGCGAGTGGAACAATATCACGGATTTAGCAGCAGGAATGTATGTGCTAAAATTAGAAGTCACCGACACTCAAGGATTAATGTCTAGCAATTCAATTTCCTTCGAAATTACATTACTAGATTCTGACGGTGATTGGATTAATACATGTAATATAGAAACATGGTACGATAAGGATGAGAATTTGTATTGTGGGCCGGATGTCTATGATACAGATGATGACAACGACCGCGTAACCGACATCAGAGATCCATGGCCAACAGATTCTTGCGCTAGTATGGATACAGATGGTGATGGACAGCCTGACAACATGCATTGTCCCCCTGGAGTTACTACTTGGTTAACCGTAGACCCTGACGATGATGGGGACGGCATACCTGATGCCTCAGAAGGTGCAGAATCTGGAGGGGACTCTAGTGGCAGCCCAATTGTAATAGCGCTATTTGTTGGATTATTCCTAGCTGCTGCAGCATTTATGCTAATGCGCAGTAAGCAGGAAGTGGAGTGATGGTGGAACTTACCAGCACATTACCCGACCCAGCATCAATGGCTCAGTTTTGTGTTGCAGTGTTGACTATAATCGTAATATGGGATGCATGGTGGCTCGGCCGTCAAAGAATCGATATTCCAACATTAGGAAGCCTTTCCAATTCAGGATACGCATGGGAATCTAATCAGTCCCAAGAAGTATCCCGCCAGTGGGCTAATTTGATGACTATGGGCGCTATGATGATTTTACCATGGATGCTTGTAGAACTTTCTGATACACCGGTTATTTGGGTTTGGATTTGGGATATTTTACTTGCAATACACTTGATATCATTACTAATTCCTAAGCGATATGCAATTACTTCCACGCACCTATTTGCCGATGGCCAACGGTATGAATGGAATCGTTTGAAACTAGCGAAGAGACAGCCTAAGAAACGAATTATGCTTCTTCGTAAAGGCTGGGGCCCGTTCGGGCCACTCCCTTTAGGAGGCCAGCGTTCTGACCTGAATATTGCTCTAATCCGAATGAATTCTATCCTAAATGAAGAAGAGTAAGTCAACTTTCAAACGATTCTAATTCACCGGTTTGTACAGCCCACAGCCTTGCATATGCACCGCGCTTATCGACCAACTCTTCATGCGTCCCATCCTCTAAAATGCCTCCATCCTCTAGAACTATTATTCTGTCAGCATTGCGAATTGTAGAGAGACGATGAGCGATAATTACTGTAGTTCTGTTTTTGGAAACCTTACTGATTGAACGCTGTAACGCCGCTTCAGTTTCATTATCAACCGCCGAAGTTGCCTCATCCAAAATAAGCATAGGAGCATCTTTGAGAACAGCTCTAGCAATTGCCAATCGCTGTCTTTGGCCACCCGATAGACGATGTCCACCTTCTCCAACCAATGTGCCCCAGGCATCTGGTAAGTCATCAATAAATGCCGATGCTTCTGCAACAGCGCCCGCTTCTTTCACTTCTTCATCAGATGCAGCGGGGTTTCCATATCGTATATTCTCTAGAATCGTAGTTGGAAATAGCGTGATATGTTGGTCGACCAAAGCCATCGATGACCGAAGGCGATTCAAATTCCATTCCGATAATGGAGTTCCAGCCCATTCAATACTTCCTTGATTTGGTTCTGCGAAACGTAATAGTAGACGAACTAGAGTTGTTTTTCCAGAACCAGTAGCGCCTACCACCCCAGTTGTTTTACCTGCACTAAGAGTTAGATCAAGTCCACTAAACACCTTCTCACGCCCAGTATAGGCAAAGTGGATGCTATTGAAGCAGACATCAGATTCCGCGATATCATCCGATGAAGGATTAACATCACCCTGCTTGACTTCTGTCGGAGAGGTCAATACATTGAGTACCCTTGTGGATGAAGCCATTGCCCTTTGATACAAATCGAATGTTTCCCCTAATCGAGTTAGGGGCCAGAGTAATCTCTGAGTCATGAATACCAATACCGAATACGCCCCTATTGCAAGGCCCCCTTCAAGAGTAATCCAGCCTCCAAGCAGAAGCGTAGCAGTAAAGCCACATAGAATCGCCATTCTAATCATAGGAACGAATGCTACCGATAGGCGAATCGCTCTTTTGTTTGCATTCCTGTACTCGTTACTCAAATCCGCAACCCTATCCAATTCCCTCGACTCGGCTGTAAATGATTGAATTGTAGACATTCCCGAAAGATCATTTTCGAGCAAAGCGTTCAGTTTTCCAGCAGTATCCCTAACTTCGGCATAGCGCGGCTCAAGACTTCTTTGATACAGGAATGAACCCCAGATGATTATAGGAATTGGTAGAACTGCAAACAATGCAACTTTCCAAGAAATTGCTAGGAATACCGCGCCGACTACGATAACAGTTGTACTGACTTGTAGGAAATCGTTAGCACCTTTATCCAAAAAGCGTTCAAGTTGATTGATATCATCGTTTAGAATAGCCAAGATGTCGCCCTTTTGTCGTTCATCAAACCAGCCCATGCCTTGTTTTTGAACATGGGCAAAGGTCTCGAGTCGCAATTCATGCTGCACAGTTTGAGCCAGATTTCGCCATAATATTCCGTAGAAATATTCGAACAATGATTCAAGTCCCCAAATCAAGAAAGTAAATACAGAGAGCAGAATCAACTGATGCCAAGGATCTGTAACTCCAAATCCAGCAAGGAATGACTTCTCACGAAGAACCACAACATCGACAGCCAATCCAATCAACAAAGGAGGGGCTAAATCCCATATTTTGTTTAGGACCGAGCAGAATGTGGCTAACCGAATGGTGCCTTTATGCGGAGCCATATACCTCAGCAATCGCCTGAATGGCCCCCCTTCGCTCATAGACCCGCTAGTGGTCTAGAATATGAGAATGCTCGCATATCTTTCAACATCAATATCGAATGGATATGCATGGTTGTGGAAGCGAACCCTAATCAGGTGCCTTTTCGAACCGGAAAACATGGAATGGACGCGCAGTGGCGAGGACCTGTTTGTTAGAATCGATCCAGGCGAAGAGATTCATCAGTCATTACAGAGGCTTGCAGATGAAATTGGATTCAATGCTGCAGCGATTACCAGTGGTATTGGAAGGACGCGAGACAACGTATACGGCTACATGAACGAGGAAGGAGTTTATCAGCGCCGGGATTTAGATCCCCCCTCTGAATTGGTTAGCTTATCTGGAAATATTGCCCGTACACAAGAAGGCAAGGCCTTCACACACATCCACAGTTGTTGGTCTGATGATAGCAATAATGTCCACGCAGGACACATGTTCCAAGCGACGGTTCACGTAGTAGCGGAAATACATATCCGTATTTTATCAGAGGCCATAATGACCCGTTGCCCATTAGCGAATTTCGAGTTGTTGGGGCTACAATTTTCGTGATGTTCATATCCTGTGGCGTAGGTGAATAATCATGGCCGGAGCGGAGCGAATCCAACATCTGGCCGATGCGGTCAGATATCACCGTGAATTATACTACAATCTTTCAGCACCTGAGATTAGTGATGCTGATTTCGATGAACTTTGGGATGAATTGGAGAAACTCGATCCTACTAGCGATGTATTACACGAAGTTGGCCCTGAACCCCTTCCCGGTACTGTAAAAGTTCAGCACATGTTTCCTATGCGTTCACTCGACAAAGGAATTTCAGATGACGACATTATACACTTTGTAACCCAATCTACCTTTGGAGGTAAAAGATACCTTGCTCAACCCAAATTAGACGGCTCGGCACTATCTTTGGAATATGTTGCAGGCAATCTTCACCGCGCAGCAACTAGAGGTAGTGGTGAGCGAGGAGAAGACGTAACTCTCAATGCCAAATTAGTTGCAAATGTGCCTCTAAGGCTCAATACTGCAATAGATTGCCATGTGCGTGGCGAAGTGGTAATGCCGTTAGCAACCTTTGAAGAAAAATACAGAGATATTTCACCAAACCCCCGCAACCTATGCTCTGGCGCATTACGCCAGAAACATGGAGACGGTAAAGCCGAAGCTTCCGACCTCGTATTCCAAGCATATGACGTAAAGTTTCCAAACAATGCACCAGATGCTACTAACGATAGTGAACTACTATCCTGGTTAGAATCAGCAGGAATTAAACCCGCACCATGGACGATTTTTGAATCTCAGAGCCCACAATTAGAAATGATAACCTTTACACAAGAATGGGGTGCTAAGAGGTCAAATTATGAGTTTGAAATCGATGGCATTGTATTCAAATTAGACGACCTTTCACAACGAGAAAATCTAGGGATGACCGCACATCATCCACGTTGGGCATTAGCGTGGAAATTCCCATCACAAGAAGCACAATCTGTGCTCTTAGATGTTGATTGGCAAACCGGAAGAACCGGAGTCGTAACCCCTGTTGCACGTATTGCGCCCCAAATGGTAGGTGGCGTTACCGTTGAGAATGTTACCTTACATAATGTAGGCGAAGTTGTAAGACTCGGAATTCGAATTGGCGATAAAGTAACCATCACCCGCAGAGGTGATGTAATCCCCAAAATAATTGAGAATCTAGGTCCTGCTTCAAGTACTGATTTAGAGGGGAGATTTCATGCTGACGGGACTGGTTTTATTGGAGAATTATCTTCGGTAGAAATCGATATTCCAGATAATTGTCCAGCCTGTGACCGTCAACTAAGCATGGAGGGGGCATTCCTTCGGTGTGTTGCACTTGAGTGCGATGCTAGAACCGCCCGAGCATTGACGTATTGGTGTCGAACTCTTGAGATGGACGGAATCGGTGAAAAATTAATTGAAGCCTTACTAGAAAAAGGCCTGGTTGTAACCATCGCCGACCTTTACCGAATCAGCCATTCACAGATTTCAGAACTAGAAAGAATGGGCGATAAAAGCGCATACAATGTTCTTGATGAACTTTCTAAAACAAGAAAATTAAATCTTTCAAAATTCCTCCATGCATTAGGTATGGAAAGAATTGGACCCGAGGTTGCAACAACAATTTCACAACACTTTACCTCATTAAAAAAATTACTTCATTGGGTGGATGAAGGCGAAGACGAAGAACTGACAATCATTGATGGAATTGGCGATAAAGTTGCAACTATTTTCAGGGAAGGGATAGATCGGCGCCGATTATTAATCGACGAACTTTCGACGATTATCACAATTATCGATGAAAGTGAAGCATCTAGTGGAATATTTGACGGTAAGTCATTCTGCATCACGGGTTCACTTTCCCGTCCAAGAAAGGAGATTGCGTTAGCAATCAAAAATTCCGGAGGAAAAGTAGTAGGTAGTGTAAGTAGTAATCTCGATATTCTTGTTGCAGGAGAAAAAGCAGGCAGCAAATTAGCAAAAGCCGAATCCTTAGGGGTAATAGTTTGGAGTGAAGGCCAATTGTTTAATCAAATCGCAACGCCAGCAAATACCAAGAAGACGCTATTTGATTATGACCAGTAACCCGTGAACCTAAAAGGGCCGACACGCTGGAAATATTATGAGATTGAAAATAGTATCTGCAATCATAGTGGTTCTATTGCTAACATCCATTGCTCCCTTATCTATGGGCAAACAAAATGGTAAATTCTCAAGCGGCACAGGATGTAGTTGCCATTATGGCGGTATTGCCACCGTTGCCATGTCTGGCCAACCAGCATCTTACACCGCTGGCCAAAGTTACACACTCTCTATCTCAGTTAGCGGAGGAGTATCGGGTTCAAACGGTGGATTTAGCCTCGATGTCGACAAAGGAACACTGTCAACGGGCGGTATTGGAATAATGGCAGTTAAGGTAGATGCTGCAGGTACAAGTGCCACTCATACGACTTCGAGTTATCGAAGTTGGAGTGTCGATTGGACCGCACCTTCAACGGGATCTGGTCTTACATCATTCGATTTGGCCGGCCTTACAGCCAGTGGAGATGGAACAAACAATGGAGACGCATGGGGCACTGCGAGTTATCAAATATCCGAAGCAGGTGGCCCAAGTCCAAACAATCCCCCCTCGGTATCAAATATACAGTTGAGCCCTTCTAATACGGTAACCACCGATACATTATCGCTAACATATTCATATCAAGATTCAGATAATGATGCAGAAAGTGGTACTGAAATACGTTGGTACAAAGACGATGTTTTGGAAAATTCTCGTAACGACCAATTGACGGTTCCACCTTCTCTTACAAGTAAAGGAGAATCTTGGTATGCAACAGTGACCCCTAGTGATGGGGATGATGCAGGTACTATGGAAACGTCATCTAGTCTGAATGTTGTAAATTCAATTCCGGCAATTCAGACAGCTTCAATCACCCCGTCTTCACCAAATGAAAACGATGATTTGACAGTTGATTGGACTTCAATTGATGCCGATGGAGACGTACGTACAGTTAGTGGAATTGAATGGTATGTCGATGGTTCTAAAGTTTCAGCATTTGATAATGATGTAACAATCCCATCGGTTGCAATTAGAGATGGCGATGTTTGGCATTCCAAAGTCAAAGTAAATGATGGCGAGATAGACAGCGCCTGGTTTACGTCTCAGAATGTTACTATTGGCAGTGATAATACAGCGCCTGTAATGTCAAGTGTGACCTTGAATGGGCCTTACACAACGGTTGATGATTTAGTAGCCTCAGCGCTTGGAAATGACATTGACGGCGACACACTTACTTACGAATGGGAATGGCTTGGAACCTCAATTACGTCATCGACGCTTCCATCATCCCAAACTAGCAAAGGAGAATCATGGAAAGTTAGTTGCCGGGTAACCGATGGAACAGTTTTCTCGGAATGGATGGAAAGCAGTTCAGTAATTATTCAGAACACAGCACCAGTATTATCGAGCGTTACAATCGATCAAGATTCAGTATTCTTTGAGAGCGAAGCGACCTATTCTTTTGAAGCGACAGATGTTGATGGAGATGTTCTATCTCCAAATGAAGTATGGTCATTAGAGGGCGATATTCTAACTCTACAATTGTATGTTAACGATAATGATTTTAGTAATTCAGAAACACTTTCAGACACTGTTTTGATAGCAAACTCACCTCCAATAGTCACCTATAATGGAGGTCTAAGTTTTGATGCTTTACAGGACATTGAGCCCTCAGCAGATTTGATTACAGATGATGCCAATGGTGACGATGTAACTCTTTCATGGGCATGGAGCAGAAATGGCTTTTCTACAAATTATAATCAAGGTACGATTTCAGCATCTAGTCTTGGAGCAGGCGATAGTTGGATGGCCTTAATAACTCCAAACGACGGAATAGAAGACGGCCAAACCTTGGTACTGGAGTTCACTATTACCAACACTGCTCCTACTGCAGTTATCAGCGGCCCTGCGAGCCTTATTCAGGGCGCTACGGCGACATTCTCAGCTAGTAACTCTACAGATATTGATGGTGCAGTAGTCAATGCAATTTGGAGTATTGATGGCGCAGTAGTTCACAACGGGATGACATTGAACACTTTGATGGTTGACGAATTAAATCTCCAAGTGAAAGTAGTTGACGACATGGGCGCAACAGCCACTTCATCGATGACATATACGGGGGTTTTGCCACCTTATGCGACCAATACAGAAGCAAAGTCTGACGGAAGTGAAGTTGTTTTGACGTGGGAAGGTAATGCTGAGGAATGGGCGATTGTCCATAATGGTGAAGTCATAGATACTACAAAATCAACAAAATACCGACACGCCCCTACAATGGCCGGCGAGCACACATACAACATATTGCCAATCATCGATGGCCAACAAATCCAATGGGATGGAGCCACTTCTACAGACAATGTCGAATTGAGTTCGACCTCTGTTCCTGAAACTCCTGGACCGAGTGAAACTTTTGGAACGATATTCAGTATCGTGATGCTTCTTGCCGGTATTGCCGGAGTTACAGTTTCATTTATGCCCAGGAGGGATTGAATGCGCACCAAAGCAGCAACGATTCTTCTATTGATGATACTATCATCAACCATTTCCACAGCAAACCCTGGAGGGGAAGGGGATGCGGTGCAATCTAGAGATTGTGCTGGGTCATGCCATGCTTCTTCTTCGACAAATGGAGTTTCTTCAGCGAATCTAAGCATTGAACTTCCCGATGAAATCTATGCTGGCTTACTGATGGAGATTCAAACTTCAGTCGGAAACGTAGATGTAAGTTCAAACAGCATGGTTGGAATGGCAATACTGATTAATTCGGATGGCGCAAAAGATTTACCTGCAAATAGTGGATGGGAGATTATTACCGATCCTAATGGAGGCATGAATAATTATGTTGAAATCACCGGCTCATTTTCATCTCAAAATGTGGTTACCAAGAGTTGGACTTTGCGTGCCCCTTCAAATCCCGGAATGTATGATTTATTCTTGGCAGTTCAGCATGGTTCTCCAAACGGAGGAGTGGCAATGAGCGGGATATCCAGTTTGATACAAGTTGAAGTGTCGGAAGTTCCTGAAAATTTGCCACAATTAGCACCGGATTGGACGCCAATGAACATCCGTAATCTTGGCGAAGAGACGACGATTAAACTTGAAACATTGAACACAGATTCTGCAACTGTAGAATTGAAGATTGGAGCTGAAATTTCAGAAATTTCAGTTGATGATGGCGAATTTACAATTCCTGCAGCAGTTAACCCTGGTGTGGTAGAATGGAGAGTAGTTCTAGAAGGTGAAGGGCCAACTCAGACCTCGCCTTGGTTTAGATTGACGGCACAAGAACCTGGATGGGAAATCGATGAAACCGCTCTTTATCTACAAAGTATCGCTCTATTCTTATTGTGTGCTGGACTTGTAATATTAAGAAGGCCGGCTGGAGATGGTTACCAAAAGAATTACCATGATACAGATCCTCTTTCAACTGGATTCGAAGTAGAAGCAACTCAAGTGACGGATCAGGTGCCAGTAGCACTCACTCAAGAAAGCACTACTAGTGCTGGGCCACCAATACCATCAGAGGGATTACCAGCCGGATGGACAATGGAACAATGGCAATATTATGGCCAGGAACATCTTGACAAATTAGCACGAGGTGAAATTTTATGATATCCTCTGGAACTTTGCACGTTATCTCCACCGAGCTAACAATCGGTATGTTTGCTCTATCAGGAGTCGCCTTCCTTCTTTGCCTATTGAAAAAGGGGCCACAATCACGAGAGGCTGTTGCTCATTGGGCACTTTTAGGGGGATTAATTGCAACACCTCTTGCTATATTTACAGGGCTTAATGCAGCACCGGGGGAGGGAATTACCAATCCACTTCTTGCAAATAAGATGTTACTATCCACAACATCTGCGGGCTTGGCAATAGGGATTTTGATTAGAAGAAAATTGGGTGGAGATATAGATTCAAGACACGCCAGCATTGGCATGATTTCAGTTGCGATGATGCTAACTACTGCAGGAATGGGCGGAGAGTATTCACGAAATGAAACTCTTCTATATTTCATTCCAAAAGAAACAGTGCTTATATTCCCTGTTTGGGCTAGTATTATATTGATAATTCTAGGAACGGTAATGCTAGGAAAATCAGCTATAGAGCATAGAGGTTGATGCCGAAATTGGTTCAGAATCAGCCCCATCCATCATACTACGAATTTGCTCTTCTAATTTCTTAGCTTCCTCGAGCAGTGGCCCGTGGTCCAAATCGATTACAGGAAGCATTTTGTTCAGATGTTCGATTATCACAGCGGCTGCTCTAGCATCCGGGAACCGAGGGTCCGCTTCAACCATGATGCTCATGATATTACGTCCACGACTTGCTCCTTCACTAAGCATAACTCCAGTCATCCCTTTGATGACACCTTGCTCAAGAAGTGGA
>Ga0302137_1000905_pt1 | contig 13251 bp, 11 predicted proteins | sample CBN3_SCM_MG_FD_203127 | JGI IMG/M metagenome (GOLD analysis project Ga0302137, IMG submission 203127) | Marine microbial communities from Western Arctic Ocean, Canada - CBN3_SCM | ecosystem: Environmental > Aquatic > Marine > Oceanic | place: Canada: Western Arctic Ocean | collected 2017-09-15 | reverse complement strand
GGCCGCGCCCTCGCGACGCGCCTCCTCGTTCACATGGGTGATCACGGCCTCGCTTGCACGGTCCTCCTCGCCGAACAGATCGCCCAGACGGATCGTCTCGCCCTCGGTCTCGCCGGACAGCATTTCCCAGTCTTCGTATGCGGCGATCAGGCGGAGCGCGGCGGGCATCGCGACATGGACGGCGAATTGCTGGCGGTAGAGCTGTTCCTCGACATCCATGTCGCCGCGGTCGCCGCCGAACAGGCGGTGGGCCAGATAATCGGCGCGGTCGCCCAGCCCGGCCTGCTCCATCGCCTTGACGATGGGGGCCAGGACATGGTCGCGGATGATCTGGAAGGCGATGTCGTCGCCCGCCACGCTCATCCCCTCGCGGAAGATCTGCTTCGGGAAGAGGGTGACATTGGCGCCCCGTCCCTCGACCCGGTAGGAGGTGACGACGAGATCCGTCGTGCCGCCGCCGATATCCAGGGTGGCGAGGCGGAAGTCGTCCTCCAGGGTGGAATCGGTCCGGTTCACCGGCAGGCGGCTGCGGCTGAAGAAGGCGCGGGCGTCGCCCGAATAGGCCATGGCGATCTGGCTGTAGAGATAAACTGCCTGGGTCGCGCTGGCCTCGTCCCAATCGATCATAATCTCCGGCAGGACGACGCCCGGCGCGGGTTTCAGCACGGGCGCGCCGTTCGTCTCGCCCGGCACGACCTCGGCCAGACCCAGACAGAGATAGACCAGATCGCGCGCGGCCTCGGCCTGATTGCGCAGGATCTGCCGCTCGGCCAGGGGCAGGGCCGTGGGCATGGTCATGATGATCCGGCGGAGGCGACGCGGCAGATCGGCGTTCCGACGGCGCAACCGGTGGGCCGGCGAATTCATCATCACCAGGGTCTGGAGAAAGGCCTCGGTGAGGGCGAAGGACATCAGGTTGCTGCGGGCGTAGAGCGCACGGAAAGACGGGAAGCGCCGCTCATCGTGCGGCGGCACGTGATCGGCGATTTTGTGCAGGGGCTCGCCCGCGTCGTTGACCAGGGTGGTGAAGGCGACGCCGGTCGCGGCTGGCGCGTGTTCGCCATGCACGGCCGGGCTGTTGAAGCGCCAGCCGTCGCGGCGCAGGTCCTCGTCCCAGAGATAGCGCTTGGGCGAGGACATGCCGGTCGCCCCCTCGCTGCCCCGGCGCAGCCCAGCAAGGCGCTGCGCCTCGGGCCCGATGCGCGCGACCGTGGGCCAGGCGAAGGCCGTGGCGCGGCCGCTGGTCAGGGAAATATCGTCCTTGCCGAAGCTTGCCCGGTTGAACTCGATGCGGCTTTCGAAGGGGTCGGAATAGACCTGGGTCGGATCGGAGAGGTCGCGCAGCTGGACCTTCACGGCCTGGGTGATATCGCTGCCGACCTCGTCCGGATGGGTCTCGATCAGCATGCCGCAAGTGCGCGAATTGCCGACATCCAGGACCAGATCGACTTCGATCGGCGCCGGGGCTGGCTGGGTGTAGCGGTCGATCATCCGGATCTTGGGCAGCAGGTCCATATCGGCCAGCAGATAGACCAGCGCCTTGTAGCGGGCGATGTCCTCCTTAGGGCCTTCCAGCCGCTCGAAGACCTGCTCGTCGCTCACCGGCCCGGCGGCGCGGCGGCGTTTCGCCTCTTCGCGCTGGACCATGTCGCGCACGGCCTCGCGGCACCAATCGGCGACCCATTTTTCCTGGACGAACCAGTTGAGTGCTTTTTCCGACTGGCAGATCGAGAAGGCGGCGCCGCGCTGGGCGTCATCCTCGGAGGGGGAGAGATAGGCTTCGCCTTCGCGCAACGGCAGCATCTCCGTGTCGAAGGCGACCAGCACGCGGTGGTCGAAGCCGTTCTCGTCCGGCTCGGCCAGGCGGGTGAGATAGACGCGCGCCCAGTTGGTCGGGCCGTGGAAATAATCGCCGCCCTGTTCCTCGCGCAGCATCGGAATGGGCATCCAGGCGCCGCCGAAGGTCTCGACCAGCTTCTTCAGATCGACTTCGTAGCTGGTCGCGGCGCTGTCATCTTCGGTCTCTACGCGGATGGGCGGCCCGGCCTCGCCGGCCTTGTCGTAGAAGCCCCAATTGGTCTCGATTCCGGCCGCACGGCCGCCGGCGAAGCCCAGATCGATGATCTGAACGCCGCTAGAGGGGATAAGTGACAGCACCGGCGGGCGCTTGAGAATGGGCGCAAGCGGCATGGGTCGCTCACTGCCTCTCGAAAAGTGGATTATCGCCAAGCGTAGTCATCGGGTCCGGTCATGGTCAATGCGGCAGGACGCCGTGCGGGCCGGGTGGATGCGGTCGGTTCCGGCGAGGCGGGTGCGATTCACGGCTGGCCGCCCCGGTTCAGATCCACCTTATAGCGGTTGCCGTCCGCATCCGTGCCGATGCATTCGGCCTTGCCGGTGGCATCGCGGGTGCAGACTGTGTTCGACTTCCTGAAGGCGGAGCCGTCGTCGCATTTCAGGTTCTCCAATTCCTCGACCTGCAGCTTGCCGCCCTGGATTTTGGCCGTGGCGGGGGCGCGGCAGGTGACGCCGTCGGCCCGGCGGATCACCGTCTCGCCCTTGCCGTCATCGTCGAATTGATACTCCTGGGTCAGCTTCTGCTTGGCCTGGCGGTCGACCAGCCCGCTGTCGCTGCGCCAGTTTCCGTTCATGAAGCCGGCGGCGCCGTCCTGGGCATCGTCCGGGATGGTCGGCGGTTCGCCGGGCGCCGGGCTTTCCGGCGCGGGCGGTTCGGCGGGGGTGTCGGGGGAATCCGCATCCGGCTCCTCGCCCTCGGGCGGGGTCTCTTCCGCGCCGGGTTCAGGCGGCGGCGGTTCCACCGCCTCGTCGGGCGGGGTTTCGCCTTCGGTGCCGGCCTCCTTGTCGCCGGGGAGAGTGCCGTCGGTCGCGGCCTCGCCTTCGGTCAGGGGATTGCCGTTCTCGTCGACCGCGCCGTCGAGTTCGCCGCCGGGAACGATCACGCCATCGCCGTCCACGACGACCCCGTCGCCATCGACGATGGTCCGATCCAGCGCGCGGTCGATGGGCGCTTCGGGGCGCGGGTCTTCCAAGGGTTCTTCGATGACCGGCCGATCGACCACGATCTCCGGGTCCGTGCGGCCGTCCGGCCAGAACCACCAGAGCAGCAGGGCCAGGAGCAAAAGCAGGAGGGGCAGCAGAAGCCACCACCAGGCGAACCGCTTCGGCGGCTCTCCGACCGGCGGCGGCGGCGCGGCGGCGGCCTGGCCGGCCTGCGCGGGGGCGATACGCGGCGCGGCGGTCAGGGTCTCGAAGGGCGGGCGGTCGATCTCCTTGAAGCCCCAGAAGGTCGCGACGGGCTGATCGCCGACGAAAAAGAGATGCCCGTCATTCGGCGTCTTCAACGCCTGTTCCAGCACGGCGACGAAAGCCTTGGCGCCGCGCGGCTCCTTGCCTTCGTTCTGATAGGTACGGAGCTCGGTCAGATAGGTGTCGAACTCGCTTTTCATCACCTGGAGGTCGAGCGAGCGGGCGACCTGGTCTTCCTCGGAAAGCTCCGACCAGCGCAGGGCCTCGCCCTCGACGGGCGAAATCCAGCGCACCGTCTTGCCCTGGGAATCGAACTGCGGCAGGGCGAAGAAATCAGCATATTTCGCGCCCAGCCGCTGGCGCAGGGCGGCCTGGAGCTGGACATGATTCCGATAGACGGGCTGGCCGAAGGCGCCCAGCGGCGCGAACCTGTCCAGCCGGCCTTCGGTCAGCGTGGGGCCGGTGCGCATTATCATTTCCCGGATTGCTTCACGGGTTGCATTGGCTGGTGTCGGGTTGGCCCGTGGCTTCCTGCATTTCCCGGGTTATCTCCACAGCGTTCTTGGGCACGAAGACGCGGCCGCCCGTTGCGTTCGCGACGCATTGTAGTACGGACGAGCGATCGCCGCTCAGGTCTATGACATTGACCGTCAACAAAGGCTTCTGGGACTTGAGGGCGCGGGCCGCGGCGCAGGGATCGCCGCCGCAGGTATCCTCGCCGTCGCTGACCACGATGACGGTGGCCGGCCCGACCGACTTGGCCGCGTTGCCCGCCCGCCGGATCGAATTGGCGAGGGAGGTGCCGCGCGTCGGCGAAACGGCGCGCACCCGGGACAGCAGCTCCGGCCGCTCCGCATAGCTGTATTTTTTCGGCGCCGAGGTCTCGTTGCAATCGGTGAAGGAAACCAGGCCGGTCTTGATGTCCTTGTGCAGGTTCCGGACGACCTGCGTGATCGATTTCTTGGCGGCGTCGATACGCGAGGATGCGCCCGGAAAGCCCTCGCGCATGCTGCCGGAGCCGTCGATCACCACCATCACCTCCGGGCGCTGGGTCGGCGTCCAACCCGGTTCGCAGACCGAAGGCTTGGGCGTACTTGCCGGCGGCCGCTCCGCGATCAGCGGCGGCGTCTCGTCGGCCCGGGGCACTTCGGCGGGCAGCACGGGACGCGGTCGGGGCTCGGGCGCCGGTTGGGGCTTGGCCGGAACGACGGCTTCCGGTTCCGGTTGTGGCTCGAGCTCGGGCTCGGGCTCGGGCGGGGCCGGCTCGACACGGGCTTCCGGGATCGGCTCGCAGAGCTTGGGCAATTCGTCCAGCCAGACCCTCGCCGTCTCCAATTCCGCCTTCAGCGCGGCCAGGTTGTCCTGGGCGGCGGGCACCGGATTCTCCGGCGGCGGGGCGGGCATCTCTCGCTCCACGACGGTGGGCGCCAAGGGCTGGAGCAGCAGCCAGATCAGGACTGCCAGGGCGATCAGCAGGGCGAGCGGCAAGGCCCAGGCCAGCCAGCCGAGGCCGTGCCGTGCCGGTGCGGCGAGGGGCGCGCCGGTCGGTCCGGCATCCTCATCCGGCGCGGCGGCCGCCGCAGCCATGGCTGTCGGTGCGACGCCAGCCGGCGGCGGCGCCGGCTGCGCGGGCTGCGGTATCTCGGCCATGACGGGGATGTCCTGGCCTTCCGCGGCATGGCCCCAGTTCACCAGGACCGGCTGATCGCCGGCGGCATGGAGCGCCGGATAGCCCTCCGGCGTGACCAGGGCCAGACGCATCATATGGGCGGCCAGCCGCTCGGCATCGCCCTCGCCCGCGATCCGCGCGGCCAGGGTCTCGATCTCGCCCGCGATTTCCTGATGCCGTGCTTGCAACTTCGCCGCCCGCTCCGCCGGCAGGGAGGCGATGGGGGTCAGCGCCCCGCCATCGGCGCTGCGCCACTCGGCGCTGCCATCCGGCGTCGTCTCGACCTCGGCGAAGAGGGTGGCGGCATGGGGGCCGATGCGGTTTCGGAGGATCGCCGCGATCTGGTCGCGCGCGGCCACGGCGTCGCGGCTTCCCGCGCCGAGACGGCGGTGGCCTGCTTCCCCTGTCGTTCTGATCGTGGCTTGGGCCATTACGATCCGCTGAATGTGAGCCGTCGAACGCCTTGCTGCGCGGGTTCGTTGCGGAAGTAATCCGCGAAAACTACGATAGCTCAAGGACATGTGGAAGGGCGCATGATGCTTGCGCGGCGCAACGGTTGACGATCGGAACGGTCGAGGGATGAGCGAAGCGGCAGCAACCGAGCGGCGAAGGGGCATTCGGGCAATACCCGGTCATCGGGCCTGGCTGGCCCTGTCCCTGTTGCTCGCCGTCGCGGTCGGGGTCGCGCTTGTCCTCTTGTTGCTGCGCGAACCCGACATGATCGCCCGCGACGGGCCGATCCCGCCGGTGCCGCCGCCGACCGAGGAGATGCTGGCCGAGGTCGCCCAGCTGAATGCCGAGGCCCTGGCCGTGTCGGCCGACCTGACGGCGATTCTGCGTCAGGTCGCGGGCTATGACTGTCCGCCGGGTGGCGCGCCGACCGATCGGACGCGGTTCGGGGACATGAAGCGCAAGGCGGCCGCTATTCTGGTGCAGCTGGCAAAGGCGGTGACCGGCTGATCCGTGCCGCGCCAGGGTCTCGCGTCTATCTGCCCCGGCCCGGCCTCCTATTCGGCGACGCGCTCGCTCGGCAAGGCGCTAGTCCCCGGCGCTGTGCCGGGCGAAGGGCGCCGAAGCCACCACCAGAAAGGCCGGAACGAGAAACGAGCCATTGCCGAAATTCACGGTCGCGAGAGCCCCGAGAACGCAGCCCGTGCCGTAGGCCAGGATCAGGATCGGCAGCAGGGGGTTGCTCTTCGGCATGTCGTTGATGAGCGAGCGCGAACTGCGCCCGGCCAGATGGCGCGTCCGGTCTATGAAGAATTGAGTGATGTTTCCGGTCATCACCGTCGTGGCCTGAGCGCACAGGTCCAACGAGAGCGAGGGGTGGGAAAAGAAACCAGATCGGTGGATCGTTGCAATCCACCTGATGCCCAACCGTATCGTGAGAGTTCGCCGCGCCGGGGATATCCATCCCTGGCGCGGTTTTGTTATGGTCTGCGGCCGCGCGGATGGTTCGGGATCGGGGGTAGCGTGGTAAGACAGACAAGAACGAGACGACAGATGGGGAGGGGGAGCCGTGGCGGAGCTCAAGTCAGAGATTTCAGGGCGTGTGATCGAGGTTTCGGTCGCCGAGGGCGATGCGGTCGAGGCGGGGCAACAGATCTGCCTGCTCGAAAGCATGAAGATGGAAGTTCCGGTCGAGGCGCCTGCTGCGGGGAAGGTGCGAGAGCTTTTGGTCGAAGAAGATGATGTGCTGACCGAGGGGCAGACGATCGCCATCCTGGATTGAGCGGAGAGCAGATGCCTGACGAAATGAAAAACACGGCGGCGAGCACCCCTCGCCCCGACCTCCAGACCGCGCTCGACGCCAAGGCGGCGACCCTCGATGCGGCCCGGCCCGAGGCGGTCGCCAAGCGCCACGACAAGGGCAAGCGGACGGCGCGCGAGAATGTGGCTTCCCTGGTCGATCCTGGCAGCTTTCAGGAATTCGGCCAGCTCGCCAAACCCGCCTTCAAGCGGATCGAGGGTCCGGCAGACGGTTTCGTCATCGGCTTCGGCACGATGGACGGCCACCGGGTCGCCGTCGGGGCCTATGATTTCACCGTCCTCGGCGGCTCCCAGGCGACCATCAGCCATGCCAAGTTCGACCGCATGGCTCATATCATTCGCGACCTGCGCCTGCCCTTCGTGCTATTCGCCGAGGGCGCCGGCTGGCGCGCCCATGAGGATTACATCAACCCGCGTTTCTTCGAGGAAAGCTTCGTCATGCTGGCCCGGCTTTCGGGTCTGGTGCCGACGGTCTCCATCGTCGCCGGGCGCTGTTTCGCCGGCACGGCGAACATGGCCGGGCAATGCGACACGGTGATTGCGACCAGGGACGCCGCCATGGGCATGGCCGGGCCACCGCTGGTCGAGGCAGGGCTGGGCCTCAAGCTCACGCCTGAGGAACTGGGTGCGGCCGAAATTCACGAGAAGAGCGGCACTGTCGATATCGTCGTCGAGACCGAGGACGAGGCGGCCCAGATCGCGCGGCGCTATCTCTCCTATTTCCGGGGCGAGGGCATGGGCGACGCCTGGACGGGCGAGGCGCCCGACACGATGGCCCTGCGCGATGTGGTGCCGGAGAACCGGCGCCGCGCCTACGACGTGCGCAAGGTGCTGCTCGGCATCGCCGATATCGGCTCGATCATCGAATTGCGTCCGCGCTTCGCCAAGGCGGCGGTGACCGCCCTGATCAAGGTCGAGGGTCGGCCGGTCGGGGTGATCGCCAACCAGCCGAGCTATCTGTCCGGGGCGATGGACAGCGTGGCCTGCGACAAGGTCGCGCGCTTCGTCCAGCTCTGCGATGCCCATGACATCCCGATCCTGTTCCTGTGCGACACGCCCGGCCTGATGATAGGCCCCCAGGTCGAGGCGGAGGCCCTGGCGCGCCACAGCGCCCGGATACTGACGGCCGCGGCCAACGCCACCACGCCCTTCATGACGGTGGTCCTGCGCAAGGCCTATGGCCTGGGTTTCTACATGATGGGTTCGCTCGCCCTCGGGCCGAAACTGCTGGTCGGCTGGCCGACCACCGAATTCGGCAATATGGGCCTGGAAGGCGCGGTCAAAATCGTCCATCGCGACGAGTTGGCGGCCCTCCCTGACGACAAGGCGCGCGACGCTCGCATCCGCGAACTGGCGGATGAGAATCTGCGCCGGAATCTGGCGATGGAGGTCGCCGAGAGGTTCGAGATCGACGACATCATCGACCCGGCGGATACCAGGGCGGCGGTGTTGCGCTTCCTGGCCGTGCTGCCGCCGCAGGCGCCGCGCACGGGTCGCAAACGCACGATAGACAATTGGTAGGCGACAATTGGTAACCGGACACCCCTAGGACAGGAGACGGCGATGCCCGTCGGCCGGTTCGATGGCAAGAGTTGCGTGGTCACCGGCGCGGCGCGGGGCATCGGCCGGGCCATCGCCCTGCGCCTGGCGCGCGAGGGTGGGCGGGTCTGTTTCGCCGATCGCGACGAGGCCGGCGCGGCGGCGGCGGCAAGCGAAGCCCGGGCGGGCGGCGCCGAAGCCGTCGCCCTGGCCTGCGATGTGACGGAGCGCGCCAGCATGGCGGCGCTGTTCGATGCCGCGGCGGCGGCCCAGGGCGGCCTCGATATCGTCTTCAACAATGCCGGCATCGCCCAGACCAAACCGCTGCTCGAGATCGAGGACGCGGATTGGCACCGGATGATGGAGGTCAACGCCTTCGGCGTGCTGCTCGGCATGCAGGAGGCGGCCAAGCGGATGATCGCCCAGGACCGGGGCGGCAAGATCGTCAACACGGCCTCGGTCGCGGGCAAGCAGGCCCTGCCGCTCTGCGCCCATTACTGCGCCAGCAAATTCGCCGTCGTCGCCCTGACCCAGGCCGGCGCGCGCGCCTGGGGCGGGCACGGCATCACGGTCAACGCCTTCTGCCCGGGCATCGTCGAGACCGATATGTGGCGTCAGCTCGACGACGAATTCCGCGCCCTGCCGGATACGCCGGTTGGAACGACCCTGGGCGACGCGAATCCGGATTTTCCGCTCGGCCGCTTCGCCGCACCGAACGACATCGTCGGCCTCGCCACCTTCCTTGCCTCGTCGGATTCGGATTACATGACCGGTCAGGCGATCCAGGTCGATGGCGGCATGGTCATGCAATAACACTCAAACGGGGAAAGACGTCGCATGGTGGATTTCGACAAGCCCTTCGGCCTGGCCGAATATGCCGAGCGTATTGCCAAGGCGCGCAAGCGCATGGTGGCCGCCGAAATCGATCTGCTGGTTTCGGTCGATCCGGCCAATATCTGCTGGCTGACTGGTTATGACAGCTGGTCCTTCTACACGCCCCAGGCGGTGCTGCTGCATGTCGAGGAGGGCGGGCCGGTCTGGTGGGGCCGGCCGATGGACGAGCCCGCGGCCCATATCACCACTGATCTGCCCCCGGACGATATCGTCATGTATGCCGACACGCTGGTGCATCGCCCGGATGTCCATGCCTTCGACGATCTCTGCCTGCTGGTGAAGGCGCGCGGCTGGGACAAGGGTTGCATCGCGGTCGAGGGCGACGCGCATTTCTACTCGCTCCGATCCCACACCCATCTGGTCAAGGGCCTGCCGGAGGCGGCCTTCGTCGATGACGGCAACCTGGTGAATTGGGCGCGCCTCGTGAAGTCGGAGGCCGAACTGGTCCTGATGCGCGAAGCCGGGAAGATCTGCACCTCGGCCATGATGCGCGCGGCCGAGACGATCCGCCCCGGCGTGCCCCAGAACGTGGTGGTCGCCGAGATCTTCCATGCCCAGACGATGGGCATTCCGGGGGCGGGCGGCGACTACACCTCCCTCGTTCCCCTGCTCCAGGCCGGCGACAGCACCAAGACGCCGCATCTCACCTGGACCGACAAGCCCCTGCCCGGCGACACCCTCGCGGTGCTCGAGATCGCGGGCGCGCGGCGACGCTATCAGGTGCCGAACACACGGACCTTCTATCTCGGCAAGCCGCCGCAGCGGATCGTCGATCTGGCCAAGGCCGTGATCGAGGGCGGCGACGCCGCCCTGGCCGCCGCCAAGCCCGGCGTGACGGGCGAGGAGGTCGAGGCGATCTGGCAGGCCGTGCTGCGCCGGCACGGCCTCAGCAAGGACAGCCGGGTCGCCTATTCCATCGGTCTCAACTACCCGCCCGACTGGGGCGAGCGGACCGTGAGTTTCCGCCCCGGCGAGAAGACGGTGCTGGAGCCGGGCATGTGCTTCCATTTCCAGTCCGGCGTCTGGATGGACGACATAGGCGCGGCGGTTTCCGAATCCTTCGTCGTCACCCCGTCGGGCGGCGAGCGCCTGTGCAACGCGCCGCGTGAGTTGATCGTCATCGACTGATCGTCATCGGCTGGCCGGCGGCCAAGGGGCCGCCGGCGGCTTAAGGGGGGAAAGCATCATGCCGTTCGAGAAACCGTTCGGGCCGGGGGAATATACGCGGCGCATCGCCGATACCCGCAACCGCATGGAAGCGGCGGGGTTCGACCTGCTGATCCTGGTCGACCCGGCCAATATGAGTTGGCTTACCGGCTTCGACGGCTGGTCCTTCTACACCCCCCAGGCCGTGCTGCTGCATGGCGGCGATGGCGGGCCGATCTGGTTCGGGCGACCTCAGGACGCGCCCTCGGCCCATATCACCACCGGCCTGCCGCCGGCGGATATCGTCTCCTTCGACGAAAGGCTGATCCACCACGCGACCGAGCATCCCTTCGACCAGCTCTGCGATCTGGTGAAGACGCGCGGCTGGGCCAGGGCGCGGATCGGGGTCGAGACGGATGCCCATTACTACACGGCCAAGGCCCATGCCCATCTGGTCGCGGGGCTGCCGGAGGCGTCCTTCGCCGATAACGGCAACCTGGTGAATTGGGTGCGGCTGGTGAAGTCCGAGGCCGAGCTGGCGCTGATGCGTGAGGCCGGGAAAATCTGCACCGCCGCGATGATGCGCGCGATCGACAAGATGCGGCCGGGCGTGCCGCAGAACGAGGTGATCGCGGAGATTTATCATGCCCAGACCATGGGGGTGCCCGGCGCGGGCGGCGACTATACCTGCCTCTGTCCCCTGCTCCAGGTCGGCGAGGGCACGACGACTCCGCACCTGACCTGGACAGACGAACCCCTGCCGAACGATGTTTTGGCGGTGATCGAAATGGCCGGCGCGCGGCGACGCTATCAGGTGCCCAACACCCGCACCTTCTATCTCGGCAAGCCGCCGCGGAAGGTCGTGGACCTGGCCAGCGCGGTGATCGAGGGCGGCGATGCGGCTCTGGCCGCGGCCAAGCCCGGGGTCACCGGGGAGGAGGTCGAGGCGGTCTGGCAGGCGGTGCTGCGCAAGCATGGCCTGAGAAAGGACAGCCGGGTTGGCTATTCGATCGGCCTGAACTACCCGCCCGACTGGGGCGAGCGGACGGTGAGTCTGCGCCCCGGCGAGAAGGCCGTGCTGCAGGAGGGCATGTGCTTCCATTTCCAGTCGGGCATCTGGCTCGACGATATGGGCGCGGCGATCTCGGAATCCTTCACGGTCACACCCTCGGGCGGCGAGCGCCTCTGCGCGACGCCGCGCGAACTGATCGTCATCGATTAGGCTGCCGGGCGCCTGCCCGCTGCTCCTCTCAGAACACCCCGGCTTCCAGGCCGGCGGCCATGAACATGCCCAGTTCCTCGCATTCGACGAGCCAGTCCTCCCGCCATTCGCCCCGGCACAGCAGGGGCTCGCGCACGGGCTTCCAGCGTATCCCGCCCAGGATCGATTCGACGGCGCGCCGGGTGCCCGTGCCGTCCTGCCCGGCGCGGATATAGAGGGCGCAGGGCATGGCGTCGGTTTTGTCCATGCAGGGGTAGTAGCTGCGGTCGAAGAAATCCTTCAGCGCACCGCTCATATAGCCGAGGTTTTCCGTTGTCCCAAGAATGACCGCCTGGGCGGCCAGCACATCCTCGGGCCGGGCATCGAGCGGGGCGATGTGAACAGCCTCCACCACCTCGATCTCCGGTGTCCGGGCGCCGGCGAGAACCGCTTCGACCATCCTTCGCGTGTTGGGCGAAGGGGCGTGGGCGACGATCAGCAGGCGCTTCTTTTTCAGCATCGAATTTAATTTGATTTTAGTCGAAATACCCCGCGCGCACGGCTGCACCGATATAGTTGGTGATGCAGCGGCCGGCGGTGATGCAGGTAATGCCGCCGACATCGCATTTCGGCGTGATCTCGTTCACGTCCATGCCGACCAGATTGCCCTTGCCGACCAGGCCGTGGATCAGCTTGCGGACCTGGTGGAAGGTGATGCCGCCGGGGGCCGGGGCGGCGACCGCCGGGGCGATGGTCGGGTCGAGGCCGTCGGCGTCGATCGTCAGGTAATAGGTGCCGCCGTCGGGGATGCGGGCGAGGACCGACTCCATGCCGTGATCGTGGACCTCGTATGCCGTGACGATATGCGCGCCATAGGCGCGGGCGGCCCTGTCCTCCTCGCTCCGGGCGCTGCCCTGGCCGCGGATGCCGATCTGGAAGATTTCGCCAAAATGGTCCATCTCGGCGGCCCGGCGGATTGGGCTGGAATAGCCCTCGCGCACCCCGAATCGTTCCTCGCGCCAGTCGAGATGGGCGTCGATCTGGACCAGGGTCACGTCCTTCCAGCGGTCCATCGCCCGAAAGATGGGAATCGGCACGCCGTGATCGCCGCCCAGGGCGACGATTCGCGCGCCGGCATCGAAGATCTTGCGCGCGGCCGCCTCGGCCTTGCGGAAATGGGCGCCCAGGTCGCGGGCGTCGCCGGGCACATCGCCGACATCGACCAGTCGGATCGGCCTGCCGTCCAGCATGGGGCCGCCGACATCGTAGTCGAACTGGTCGGGCCCGATGCTCAACTGCGCCGATTCCCGGCGGATCGCGGTCGGCGCGTTGGTCTGGTCGTTGGTCACCTCGTCGATCGTGTAGGGATCGCCGTAGGGCAGACCGATCACGGCGACATGGGCGTCCAGGGACTCCAGGTCGGTGTGCAGCAGAATATCCATGAAGGTCTGGAATTCGCGGCGCGGCGGCACCGTCAGGCTTTCGGTCATTTTCGTCTCCCCCTTATCTCGTTCTTGCGTTGCGGCCGTTGCGGCTCGGCGGCGTGCTGGATGTCCCTCGCGGCGCGGGCTTGGACGGTAGCGCGCCGCTGCGCCTATGATTGCCCTGTTTGCCGCAGGGGGGGAAGACAGCGATGAAATTCGGTCTGATGACGCAGATCCAGATGCCGCGGCCCTGGGAAGCGGAGACAGAGCGCCGCGCCTATTGGGACGGCCTCGACCAGGCGGCCCATGCCGAGGCAGTGGGCTTCGATTATTTCTGGATC
>Ga0302137_1000901_pt1 | contig 13291 bp, 16 predicted proteins | sample CBN3_SCM_MG_FD_203127 | JGI IMG/M metagenome (GOLD analysis project Ga0302137, IMG submission 203127) | Marine microbial communities from Western Arctic Ocean, Canada - CBN3_SCM | ecosystem: Environmental > Aquatic > Marine > Oceanic | place: Canada: Western Arctic Ocean | collected 2017-09-15 | reverse complement strand
AACCATTCCATACGATTCTGCACTTCGTTCCCAAAGTCATCCGCTTGACGAGCAAGTTCGGTTTCGGAGGCCTCTAGCTCACTTCGCATGCGATCGAGATACAGCTGACGCGTACTCAATGTTGCTGCAATTTGAGCCTCAACCAAAGCCCTAAATTCCGCCTCGATGGCAAGGTTCGGCGTGTCGCCACGAGCTCGAGAAATGCGAATCGAAGCGGCCAATGGTTCGATGGTCGCTTCAAGATGAAGTTCGCGAATCTTTCTCCAGAACAACTCTGGATCAGACTCTTTCAAGTCAACGAGATCTCCAAGCACCGGACCGAGTTGCCGAAGCACCTTGGCAAATCGATTAGGGTCGAGCTGGCACATTGATCGCAATTCATCGGCCAGCGCTGAGTCGATTTCTGCGGCAACATCAAGATACCGATCCACAAATGCAGCTCGGTTCAATGTCGGGCGGGCGGTCATATTGTCCGCCTCGGCATACAACACTCCGCCGCCATGCAAGACCAGAGCCGTGACAATGGCGAATCCGGCCCAGCACAATCCAAGTGAATACCGTGGTGATTTCGTCATGACTGCGTACTCCTTCATCCGTCCATCCTCGCTACGACTCGCACGGAGTCCAGTTCATTCTCGATAGTTTCCATGTCAGTCTGCCCAGGAGAAACTACGAGCGCCGAGCCAGCCCCATTGCGAACAGCAAATACAACATCCTCAAGATTGCCTATGGCGCCAGAAAAGTCCAAGTCACTCACTCGTTTCAAGCCTTGAAATCGAGCGACAGAGCCGGTTGGATCTAGAGATACCGGCAGAACCACCTCGGTAGCCATTCGACGAGCGACTGAGCGACCCTCAAGCAAGGGCTGCCGCCCAACAAGCCAGAAGGCCCCCACAACTGCGAGCAAGACGCATGCGGCCATCGCGAGCTGCGCAAGAGGGCGGAAGACAAGCCGCCGCGGTGGCGCGAACTGAGCCTCACGAAGCTGCTGCAAGCTCGCCATGGACACGCGGTCTACCAATCCAGCGGGTATGTCCCGCGGGGCCGTCGCGTCAAGCGCTGCGTCGATTGCAGCATCAACAGCGTCACAGCGCGGATCGAGTGGATCCTGCTGGCTATTTCGGGGGGTCCAGGGGCCGTTTTCAGTCATAGTGTGTTTCCAACGCCTGTATAGGCAACCGATTGCATGAACTAACTACCCCGACTCATAAAATCTTCTGCAATTTCATCGCCGAGGGCCTCTCGCAGACGCTTGAGGGCGCGAAAATGCCGCGCAAGCACCGTGCCAAGGGGGTGCTCCAGTTGCTCGGCGATCTGCTTGAAACTCAGCCCAGCCATATGCCGCAGATGAATCACCTGCTGGTCAGCTTCGGCCAAGCCCTGCACAGCCGCCCAGAGGGCTGCAGCCGTGTCAGAATCGATCTTATCGTGGCGAGAACGATCCTCACGCCCAGTCTTGAACACCGGACGAAGGACCTCGGCAGCCACCGGGATCGCCTGCCGCTTTCGGCGGCGCATCTCATCTCGAAGGCGATTCATGGCGATTCTGAACAGCCACGAGCTAAATTTCCCTTGGTCGACGTATGACTGCAGCTTTGCAGCCACGGTGCAAAACGTGGATTGTGTGATTTCCTCGGCCAAGTCATGGTCATGGCAATTTGAGACCAGCAGGGCATGCACACGAGGCGCATACTCGGCAACGATCGCGCACCACGCGGCATCATCGCCAGCGATTGCTTGGGTGATCAGGTGCGTGGTATCTACTGAGTCCAGGTGAAAATCCTCTTGTCTTGGAAACTCTAGTCCGCATTTGGGGATGCTGGCTTCCGTCAACTCTACAATCGGTTCCTCTCATGGTTCCACTCCTGTCAGCTTCGGTCGATACCGCTCAAACTTCCACGCTGCTCGTATCACTCGCGCTCTTGGTGGGCGGATTGGCGTTGCTACTTGTCGGGGCTCACTTCCTGGTCGATCGTGCGACCGCCGTTGCTCAGCGTCTGGGTGTCTCGCCCCTGGCCATTGGACTCACAGTCATTGCGTTTGGCACCAGTGCCCCTGAACTGGCACTCAATGTGGTGGCGGCGGCATCAAGTGAGGCCGGAGCGAAGCTGGCCTTCGGCAACGTCATTGGGTCGAATATTGCCAATATTGGCCTCGTACTAGCGCTGGCCTGCATTGTTCACCCCATCGTCGCTCATCGCAGTATTCGCTACGTCTATTACCCACTGCTTGTTGCCACCGAGATACTGCTGCTCGTACTCGCTGGTGGAACTGACAACGTGACGGCGGTTGATGCCATCATCCTGCTCGCGAGTCTTCCGGTTGCCCTATTCGTATTGCAGTGGGCCGCCCGGAAACACGCACATCAGACTGAAGAAATTCAAGCCCCCAGTGAGACATCCACAACGTGGAACGCCGCTGGAATACTCGCGTTGGGCTTGGTCATGCTTATCGCTGGCGCAAAGCTTGCAGAAATGGGCGCCATTGATATTGCTCGAAAGGCAGGCTTGTCTGAAGCGATCATCGGCCTCACTGTTGTGGCTGTTGCCACGAGCCTCCCAGAGAGCTTTGCCGCGATTATTGCAGCTCGCCGCCGGCAGTTTGATTTGGCCATGGGCACGGTGATCGGCTCGAACCTCTTCAATATCCTCAGTGTGCTGGCTATTACCGCATTGGTGAGACCCGTGCCGATTCCCTTGGTCGTGGGCGGTGAATTACTCATCATCATGTTCGTCTTCACACTCGCGATCGGTGTGATCTACATCAAGCAACTCATCGGACGTAGCAGTGTCGATGCTGCCCGCGGCGTCACACTTGGCCGACTATGGGGTGGACTCATGCTCGCCGCTTGGATTGGCACCATGATCTGGTATGTTTGGAATGGCGAACAGGCCAGCTAAATTGGCAAGTCATCATCGCCAGCAGGCGGCGAAGGAATTGCGGCAGCCGCGGGCTGACCCCACTGAGATCCGCCACCGGTCTGCGTGGAATCCGTGTACTCACGGAAGCATGTCGACCGCGAATCCCAATTTAATTTCACTGTTCCCGTTGGGCCGTTTCGCTGCTTGGCCAAGATAAGTTCGGCAAGATTGACCTTGTCAGGGTTCTCATCACGCCACTCTTCATCACGGTGATAGTACGCCTCACGGTGCAGCATCATGATGACGTCGGCATCTTGCTCAATGGAACCCGACTCACGCAAGTCGCTCATCCGAGGGCGATGACCCTCACGTTGTTCGGCCGCTCGGTTGAGCTGACTGAGGCATAGCACTGGGACATCAAGTTCACGCGCCAACGCTTTGACGCCACGACTAATTTCACTTACCTCTTGCTGTCGTGACTCGGTCCGGTGACCCGACGTCATCAACTGCAAGTAATCGATCACAATAGCAGTGAGCCCGTGTTGTTGTTTCATTCGACGTGCTTTGGCGCGCAGCTGCAAGAGCGTCAAGCCAGGAGTGTCATCGATAAACATCGGTGCAGACCGCAACTCATCGCACGCCGAAAATAGTGCGCGAAACTCTGAGGATCGAAGCGCGTTGCGCCGCATGCGGTCTCCATCAACGCCCGACCGACTTGCGAGCACACGCTGCACCAACTGACCGGCCGACATTTCCAAACTAAAGACACCAACCGCTTCGCCTCGGCTTGCAATGTGCTCTGCGATATTGAGTGCCAATGCGGTCTTGCCCATTGAGGGCCGCGCCGCCAAGATGATCAGTTCGCCTGGCTGGAATCCGCTGGTCAATATATCGAGGTCGCCGTAGCCCGTCCCAACACCAGTCAGCGGCTGACCATCAGACGCTTCTAATCGCTCAATCGCCTCGCGAATCAATGCCGATAGTTCGACAGCCTGTCGAGACTCAGACTCTTGCGCAATCTTGAAGATGCGTTGTTCGGCCTCGTCAAGCAGATCTGCTGCAGACTCTGGATTGGTGTACGCCTCGCGGAGAATGTCCCCAGAGGCCTTAATGAGTTGCCGCACCATTGACTTCTCGCGAATAATTCTCGCGTAATGCACAGCGTTCGCTGCGCTCGGTACTGAGTCGGCTAACTCTACGACGTAGTCAAGACCACCCACTTGCTCGAGCGTGCCCCGATCTTCCATGAGTTGCTGCAACTGCACCACGTCAACAGACTGATGCGTGTCGTATAGCTTGAGAATCGCAGACCACAGTTCGGCATGGGCAGGACGCGAGAAATCGTCGGCGCTACGAATCACCTGAACAACATCACCACACACATCGGGATCAAGAATGATCGATCCGATGAGACTCATCTCGGCCTCAACGGCGCATGGGGGCAGCGCATTGAACAAGTCAGAGAGCGATCGATCGTCGCGAATGTCATCTCGCCGAGCACCGCGTCTTGCCATAGGACCACTCATGTAACATCTCCGCGAAGGCGATACGTACGCTCTGCGTCTAAACCTATTCCCATGATCCCCGAAACGAAGAAGAACGCAAGTACTACTTGACGGTCTGAAGCGATTCAGTTGATTCTGTCTCGCCAGTTTCAACAGCCATCTTCATGAGCCGGCCAACCTTGAACTTCACGGTGTTGCGAGCAGGAACCGGAACACGTTCAAGCGTGCGTGGATTCTGCGCCACTCGTGCAGCTCGCTCACGCGTTTCGAACACGCCGAAATCGCGCAGTTCAAGGCGATTGCCTTCTGAAAGTTCAGTAATTACGCTGTCGAGAAACGCCTGAACGACTTCTTTAACGTCGGCGCGTTTGCGACCAGATCGAGTAACAATCCGATCAATTAAGTCTTTCTTGGTGATAGTCCCCATCCGACCGTCCTTTCCCCACACATTCGTGATGCATGTACACAACAAGACCTCGCGAAGTTGCCCGCAAACCTAGCAGGGCAAGGCGATCCACATGGACCCACAATGGCGTCTACAACAGGGGAAACGCCAAAAGCAGTATCCGGGAGCGGAGGGCCCTCGTCAAGAGCGCGGGGGCAACTTGCCCAACCTTGGGATGGCCTGTGTATACACTGCCGATTCAAGCCTCTTGGAGCACACTCTCACATGGACATCATTCTTTGCGGCGGAGGCGACATTGGAAGCGCAGCAGCAGAAACACTGACGCTTGCGGGCGAGAGCGTCACCCTGATCGACCCTGACGAGCGAAGAATCAAGTTTCTCCGGGAGAATCTGGATATTTCGACCATTGAGGGCTCAGCGAGTTCAGCGAGCGTCCTCCTCTCAGCCAATGTCGCCAATGCCGATGCAGTCATTGCCACCACCGATATTGACGAGGTCAATCTGGTGATTTGTGACATTGCAGCCTCGCTTGGGGCCGCCCGAACCATGGCTCGAATCGACCACAGCATGTTTTTTCAAGACGAACAGCTTGATTACGCCTCCGTGTTCTCGGTGGATCGGCTCTTTTCGCCTGACCGTGTCATGGCTTCTGGTATGGCTTCATGGCTTCGAAATCCGGCTGCAATTGCGATCGAGCAGTTCACGGGCAACGAAATCGAGCTCCAACAATTGACCGTTGACCCTCAAGCCCAGGCAGTCGGCCAACGACTTCGAAGCCTTGCGATGCCTCGGGGAGCGCGGCTTGCCGCGATCACCCGCAACGGCATGGCCTCGTTGCCCTCAGCCGAAGCCGCGGTAGAGGGCGGAGACATTGTGACACTGGTCGCCGAGCGAAAAGTCTTCCCGGCGATGCGAAATCTCTTCACAAAAGGCACATACGGCAAACAATCCATTGCGATTTCGGGCGGATCTCCTTCCGCCGCCTGGCTCTGCCGCTTTCTGAGCGACCGAGCCTTTGACATTCGCCTCTTTGAAATGGACCGTAATAGAGCCGAGGAACTGGGAGAGAAACTGGACTGGGTGACAGTGATCAACGCTGACGCCGCAGACCCAGATGTATTCGCAGAAGAACAGCTTCACCGAGTCGATGCGTTCGTATCTATGAAGTCTGATGAGCAGAACATGCTGGCGTGCGCCTACGCCCGGCGAAGCGGCGTCAAAAACGTCATGCCGGTCATCCGCCATGCTGAATTTAAGCCCCTTCTCAAGGAACTTGGAATCGATCGCGTCTGGAACCCACGCGAAGATGCTGTACAGGCCATTCAGAGATTCCTGCATTGCCACGAATTTGAGCAAATTGACGGCTTCTTCAACGACACGCTCGAGCTCATGCGACTTCGAGTTGGTAGTCAATCGACCTTGCTCGGGCAGACACTTGCAACCATTGGCGACACACCACCCATGCTGGTACTGGCATGCGAAGACGGGGACGGCACGCCATTTGTACCTGGCGGCGATCTTGAAATCAACGCTGGACGGCACATGATTGTGCTGACCACGACACAAAAAGCCGACGAGGTCCGCAAGCAGCTTGACGTCGGGGGCTCGCGGTGAATTTTCGCTTTGTGTGCGCTCAGTGGGGCAAACTCAGCATGCTCCTCGGCACGCTTCTAGCGGCGGTAGGCGTGCTCTTTCTGCTCATTCCAGGAGAACAAGGCGTCATGCTTGACGCTGCGGAACTGAGCTTGCTCGGGAGCGGCGGCGGCGCAGCTGTGGCCGGACTGATCGCGTGGATGGTGTGCAAACGAGCGACCCTCATTGAGGTCCGTCCAATCAGCGGAAGCAGCGAAGCCGTCACCAAGCCGTATCGCATGAGTCGCCGAGACGCGGCGCTAGTCACAACCGGGGCGTGGGTCATTGGTGCCGCAATTGCTGCCTGCCCTTTCTTGATGTGGGCGACGCTTGCAACAGACGTCGCGCAGGACCACCCATTCCACTCGGTCATCGACTGCTACTTCGAGGCCATGAGTGGCATAACGACCACGGGCGCCACGGTCTTGAGTGACATTGAATCGCTCCCCCGCTCGCTGCTCTTGTGGCGTTCGCTCATCCAGTGGCTCGGCGGCCTTGGCATTTTGGTGCTGTTTGTGGCGATCCTGCCCGGACTCGGGACGGCTGCCAAGAAACTCTTTCGTATTGAATCGCCCGGGCCCGACCCAGAAGGTGTGCGGCCGACCATCCGGCAGACTGCCCGCCGGCTTTGGATGCTCTATCTCGGGCTCACCGTTGCCCAAATTGTGCTGCTCTTGAGTACGGGAATGGGCCTCTTTGATGCAGCCAACCACACCTTTACCACGCTGGCAACAGGTGGATTTAGCACAAGAAACGCCAGTATCGCGCGGCCTGAATCACTCAGCGCCGAGATCGTCTTGATTGTATTCATGGTGCTCGCCGGGTCGAACTTCACGGTGCTTCTCGCATTCTTGAAGGGACGATGGAAGGCTGCGCTTGGGGACACGGAATTTCGCATCTATCTGCTGTGCCTGATCGGTGGCACCGTGTTCATTACGGCCGCGCTCGTTGGGCACAGCGAGCCCCTTGTGCTGACTAATGGCACAGAGCTCGCGGCCTCAGGTGGCGAATCGCTTCGAGCAGCTGCGTTCACAGTCGTCTCGCAGCAAACAACAACCGGCTATGCCACCTTTGACTTTGATATCTGGCCATTTGCCGCCAAGGCAATGATTATCGCCCTGATGGTGGTGGGTGGCTCAGCCGGATCAACCGCCGGGGGGATCAAAGTAATTCGTATCTGGATTGCCCTCAAAGTGCTCTGGGGTGAACTCGAGCGGTTTTTCAGGCCGGATGTCATCCGGCCACTGAAAGTCAGTGGACATGTCATCGACCATGAACAAAAACTCAACGTGATGACCTATGTCCTCGGTACATTCCTATTGCTCGCCCTGGGTGCTGTCATCATCATGGCACTTGAAGCAGAAACATCAGGCTGCACCTTTACAACGGCCGCCACCACCAGCCTGGCAACGATTTGCACTGTAGGACCTGGGCTCGATGCGGTGGGCGCCATCCGCAATTATGGCTGGTTCACAGATGCCACCAAGATTTTCCTCTGCTTCCTCATGCTCGCTGGACGCCTCGAGATGTTTGTCATCTTTGTCCTCTTCCAACCCCGCTTCTGGAGGGGCGGATAACGCCACCGCTTCTTAGAGACCACTCGATCAGGGCGGCGAAGCGGCTGTTAACTTACACTTTAGAAACGCCATGACCACAGACCCAGCCAATATTGTCGACGTCACGCCCGCACCCATGTCGCGGGGCGACCGGTTGTTTTTGCCTGCAATCTTCAAGGGGCTCGGCACCACCCTCCGGCACACGCTGGGCAACATGGGCCGTGATGGCAAAAACAAGAAGAACATTCACGTTGTCAAGTATCCCGAAGAGCGGCGGGAACATCGCGACGTACTCGACGGCGGATCCTATGCCCCCACATTTCGCGGTGTACATAGGCTTAACAAAGACGAGCAAGGCCGCGTGAAGTGCGTGGCTTGTTTCATGTGCGCTACTGCTTGCCCAGCAAACTGCATCGATATCGTGGCCGATGAAGCCCCATGGGACGACCGCGAGAAATATCCTAAGCAGTTCGACATTGATGAATTACGCTGCATCTTCTGCGGCATGTGTGAAGAAGCGTGCCCCGTCGATGCCATCGAGTTAACGCCCCGATACGAAATCGTGGGTCTCACTCGAAACGAAATGATCTTCGACAAAACAAAACTCCTCGAGGTCTACGACCAGACCATCGAGGAGAAGCCTATGTAGCTTTGGTGCCAAATCATGCTGCCCTTCGGAAAATCTCAACAGTCGCCTGAAGAGCAGAATCGCATGTGGCGCCTCGCTGGAATGGGCTGGACGCTTGTTACTGAGATCATCGCTGGCATGCTGATTGGCTTGCTGTTCGACTGGATCTTTGGCCTCGAGAAGGTCCTCATCGTCGTGGGTGCTGTTGTCGGCCTTTTGGTTGGGCTCAGCAGCTTTATTCGCGCCGCACTGGCTGAGAATCGACGGCTTGAGGAAGAACGGAAGCAGCGATGAGTGTGCCTCCAGTGCCTGAACTTACCCTTCCGACGAAGTCCCTGCTGGTCGCCGCAGTCGGCGGACCCGCCGTTGCAGCCGCAGCATGGGCCATTGTGACAATGCTTGGCCCATGGGACATAAAAACAACGCTCGTCGGACTGCTGGCAATCGGTGTTGTGGCCTGCGTCGCGGTAACAACGACCCTCACAATTCAGCCATGGAAATCTCGAGCGATTGTGACCTGGGGCAGCGTGCTTATTGCTGCGTCAATGGGTCGTATCGCAGTCGCCATTGGCATCTGCGTTTTGCTATACTCTGCGGCTCGTCTGCCGGCGGGCCCCCTGCTCATCGGCGCGATGGCTGGACTCGTTCTTGTGCTGGCTGCCGAGACCTCAATCGTTGCCAAGCACTTCCAACGAAAGTGATCTGACCCAACGTTTCTGTTCCCCTTCTGGACCGCACGTACCACGATATGACTCATTTGCTGGCATCTAATCCGATTCACCACATCGTTGATCAAAAGATCGAGTGGCTGCATCCTGATTTGACTCTGCACATGGCGACGCTCGTTGTGGCTGGAATTATCACACTGGTCGTACTGCTTTTTGCAGCATCTGCCATTCAAACTGGCCATGTAGACAGCGGCACGCCTCGTTACCTCACCAGGGGCCGGCTTTCGCAGCTCATCGAAGTCATTTCGATGTACCTCATCGAGAATGCAATTCGGCCGATGCTCGGAGCCGACACGAAGCGATTTGTGCCTTTCCTTCTATCGCTCTTCTTCTTTATTCTCACCTGCAACCTGCTTGGGCTTATCCCAACCGTTGACTTTCAGCACGCCTTTACTGGACTAACTGACGCCGATCAACGCTGGGCGATCTTCGGGGGCACGGCCACAGCCAACCTCGCTGTCACCCTTGGACTTGGCATTACGGCATTTGGTGCGATTCAATACCAAGGGTTCCGGTCACTCGGAGTCAAGGGCTGGTGCCAGCATCTCAGTGGCGGTGCCCCGCTGTATTTGCTTCCCATCATGTTGCCCGTCGAGCTGCTCGGCTTGTTTATCAAGCCAGTCGCACTGGCCATTCGCCTCTTTGCGAACATGGTGGCTGGCCACACGCTGATGGCGGTCCTTGCTGGATTTGGCACCACCGCCTATGTCAGCACGCAGAATTGGCTTGCATCTGGTTCTATTACCCTCATCTCAATTCTCGCTGCGATTCCAGTTAGCTTCCTAGAGCTCTTCGTGGCGTTCCTCCAGGCCTTTATCTTTATGTTCCTTACGGCGGTATTCATCGGACAGATGACACACCATCACGAAGAACACGCGGAAGGTGAAGGCCACCCGGCCGTTGCTCACTGATCTCCCCTATCACAGTCATGCGATCCGCTCAGTGGGACGGATTGCTTAAGTTTGTTCCTTAACTCATGAAGACGCGTCCCACGGCGTCAACACCACTCGCCCTTCTACGGGCGAGAGACAGAAGACGAAATAGAGCCATGAAGAACATCATTATCATGACCGGTCTGACCTTCCTTGCCTTGGCATTCTTTGGCGACAGCGCCATGGCAGCCAGCGCAGCAGAAGCTCATCAGAAAGCAATTGACCTCCTCAATGCCACCAACGGTGGCCTCAAAGGCATCGGCGGCGGCATCGCCGCTGGCCTCGCCGTAGTTGGTGCCGGCATCGGCATCGGCCGCATCGGCGGCAGTGCCTGCGAGTCAATCGCCCGGCAGCCTGAAATGGCTGGCACAATTGGTACCAACATGATTATCACCGCGGCCCTCGTTGAAGGCGTTGCCCTCTTCGCGGTCGTTGTTGGTCTCTTGGGCATCCTCTGAAACAGTTCGTGTGATTGGCTTCTTCGGGGACACCCCCGAAGAGGCTTTACGCGTACCACTGGAGCGACGCAATGCTGCACATTCTTGCATCCGATGCGGGCGTCAACCCCGTCAATGTCGAGTGGCTCACACTCGTCACGACCGTTGTCGTCTTCCTAATATTCTTTGGCGCCGCCGCCGTCTTGGTCTGGCCAAAGATCCTTGCTGGACTTGATGAGAGAGATCAAAAGATCCGTGGCGAAATCGAGCGCGCCGAAGCTGCTCGAGCAGAAGCTGCCCAAGCCCTGCGTGAGCAGGAAGAGGCACTACGCGCTGCTCGTATCCAGTCGACGGAGATGATCACCAAGGCCCGTTCTGACGCCGAAGATGCCGCTCGCGATATGCGAGCCAAAGCCGAAGCTGAACTTCAACGGCTACGCGAGCAGGCCCATCGCGAAATCGATTCGGCTCGCGAGTCTGCGATCAAGGACATCTCTACTCATGCAGCCAGCCTCTCAACGGCTATCGCAGGGCGGATTCTCAACCGCGAGATTTCGGCGAGCGATCAACAAGATCTCATTGATCAGGCGTTGCAGCAACTTGCCGCAACTGAATCGAACTGACGACCATGACTGCCCACACTGACACACTCTCTCGCATCTATGCCAAGAGCCTCTTCGAGCTTGCCGACGAGGCTGGTGGCCGCGACAAAATTCTTGAGATCGCAGAAGAGCTCAAGCAGGTTTGCGAATTGATTCGAGACGATGCCTCCTTTTGTGAGTACCTCGACTCACCAGTCATCGATACTGCTCGGCGTGCCCTTGGTATCCGAGCAATCTTCACTGATCGAGTCACTGACTTGCTTATGCGATTCCTCTTGGTCTTGAATACCAATAAGAGACTCGGGCACCTCGAGATGATCCAAACAGCCTTTCATCTGCTTGTGCAGGAAGCTTGGGGTCGGATTGATGTTGAGATCTGGACGGCCGTCGAGCTCGGAAGTGAACAACAAACAGCCCTTGCAGCTCAGCTCCATGAGATTCTTGGTAAAGAACCGGTGCTCCACGCCTCGACCGATCCGTCGCTGATTGGCGGCATCAAGATCCGCATCGGCGATCGACTAATCGATGGCTCTGTTGTGGCGCGACTCAAGCAGTTCGAAAAGACGATTCGGGCCAACGGCAATCGAATCATCTCAGAGTCGCCAACCAACTTTATGGCTGTCGCCGCAAGTGAGGAACGCTTCCAATGAATCGTATTGCTGCAATCATCGCCGTACTTGGGAGCTGCATGGCAGCCTCTGCCGCGTCGATTCTGACTGTGCGCGGCGAAGCACGTCTTGAAGTGCCGGCGGACCAGTTCTCCATCACAATTGGCTCCATGTCAACGGCTCCGACGGTCAAAGAGGCCCGCACCGAAGTCGATGCCACAATGAGCAAGCTTGTCAACGTCGTAACCGCCGCTGGTCTTACCCGCGACGATGAGTGGCACACCGGGCGATACGACGTGACCCCCCAATGGGAACCCCGGCCAGCCCGCACGCAAGGATCAACCTGGACGCCCAAGATCATCGGGTATTCGGTTCGAGCTTCCATTGCAGTGATGACACAGAAAATGACCCTTGCTGGAGCGTTGATTGCAAACGCGGCGAAAGCAGGCGCCAATGAAATTAGTGCCTTGAACTTCTCGCTCGCAGATCCACGATCGAGCCGAGCCGAGGCCATCAAGGCCGCCACGAAACATGCGATCACCGATGCCACAACCCTGGCAACTGCAGCTGGAGTCGACCTGACTCAAATCCTTCAACTCTCGCTCGACGGCGCGCAGGCCACACCGCCCCGCCCCGTTGAGCATCGATATATGGCGGCGAATAAAGGACGCGCCGCCTTTGACATGAACATGGAATCCGCACCAGACATCTCGGGCGGGACCGTAACGGTAACGGCCAACGTAACTGCCGAATGGGCAATCGATCCCAAAAAGCAATAGCCCGGTTCAACCGACTGACAGGACACAGACCCGTGAAGATCAAGACCGACGAAATCACCGCAGTTATCAAGCAAGAAATCGAACAGTTCGCAAGCGAACTGGAAGTCTCTGAAGTGGGACGAGTCGTGGAGGTAGGCGACGGTATCGCCCGAATCTACGGCCTTTCCTCATGCATGGCTGGCGAACTGCTTGAATTTGACACGAACAAGGGTGTCGTGATGGGCCAGGCGATGAACCTGGAATCAGACACAGTTGGTGCCGTCATTTACGGCAACTGCCTCGCCGTTCGGGAAGGCGACACGGTCCGCACTACGGGACGCTTGCTTGAAGTGCCTGCGGGTGAGGCCTTGCTCGGCCGCGTGATCGATCCGCTCGGCGTCCCCGTTGATGGTCGTGGCCCAATTGAAACAACCACCACCATGAAGCTCGACATCGTGGCTCCGGGCATCTCTTCTCGGCAGCCAGTTACTGAGCCACTTCAAACAGGCATCAAGGCCATTGATTCGATGATTCCCATCGGCCGCGGCCAGCGAGAATTGATCATTGGCGACCGAAAGACTGGCAAGACTGCCGTTGCCCTCGATGCCATCATCGCGCAGAAGAAATACTGGGGAACT
>Ga0302137_1000895_pt1 | contig 13363 bp, 13 predicted proteins | sample CBN3_SCM_MG_FD_203127 | JGI IMG/M metagenome (GOLD analysis project Ga0302137, IMG submission 203127) | Marine microbial communities from Western Arctic Ocean, Canada - CBN3_SCM | ecosystem: Environmental > Aquatic > Marine > Oceanic | place: Canada: Western Arctic Ocean | collected 2017-09-15 | reverse complement strand
AGAGTTCTTCTTAATCATGGTGTGAACGTAGATGCTATACTCGAGCGCGCTACGCCTGCACGCCGTCAGTCAACGGACTACCATTTTCATGTAGCACTGGTAGGTGCAACCTCGTTATGGCTTGCAGCGAGATATGGCGAGCCCCAGATGATGGAACTGCTACTTGAGCATGGTGCGAATGCGCAGATTATCAATAATGTCAGCTACCCTTCCCAGCGTCTTGGAGAAGCTTTCGTTACCGAGGAAGGCGATATTTCTTTACTGATGGCTGCCCTGGGCATGGGCCACCGACGGCTGCGAGTAAGCTGGCATAATGCCGATCGGCGGGCAGGTCGAATTGATCAGGATCGAGAGGCCATGCTACTGAATGCCAGCCGGATAGCGCTCCAGGCTGGAGCCGACATCAATGTGAAGAATGCAGCGGATGAGACTGCACTTGCTTATGCCAAGAACCGTGGCTACGAATCGGTGGTTACTTTTCTACAAGCAGCCGGTACTGTAGACAACTAATCGAGCTCGGCATAAAAATCCGGATTTCAGTACATTAAAGGTGGAGGTGCAATTTCCTTAGCCATCGTTCCGTTTTAATCAATAATTTCATTCCCTGTAATTTTTTCTACAATGCTCTTTGCTATATCCTTTGCAACCTTTCTTCCATTTTTTCGTTTTGGTTAGTGGGGAATAAAATAAGGAGATAGCATAGTAACGTGTATTACCCAAAATAATTTGCCAACCGACAAAAGACCTTGTATTTCGTGGGAATGAATAAAAACAGTATTCAATTATTTGTCTGTTTTAATAATTGAATAGTAAATACTCCAATGTGGGGCTTAAAATCAGCCTCGGTTATGATTGTCTGCCTTTTTTATGACTTTCTTGGTATGAACTTATCGGTGCATTTTCCTGTGAATTATCTTACTCTATGCATAAGGGTAATGAATTACCTGAACGCCATTGCAAGTCTCTTGAGGACTAAAACAGCAATTTAATAAATATTTTTTTAACCTACAATTTCTACCATCGCGGTGAGGGGAGCTCTATGAAAAGGAAGCAGATTCAGTCAATTACACCACTGGTAATTCCAAGCCAATTAATCATAGGTCTGTTCGCATTAGTGGTCTCAGCCACTTCTTACGGACAGTCCACAGAGGTTACCTTCCACAAGGATATCGAGCCAATCTTGCAGCGCAGCTGCCAAAATTGCCATCGTGATGGCGGCGTAGCTCCCATGTCGTTGGTTACCTATGATCAGGTAGCCCCCTTTGCCGGGCTAATTGAATATAAGACTGGCCTGCGGGACCGTGCCGGTGCCATGCCACCCTGGTATGTCGAGAAAGATATCGGTATTCAGCAGCTCAAGTATGATCCGTCTCTTAATGACGAAGAAATCGCGGCGATTTCCACCTGGGCCCGGAGTGGTGCTCCACAAGGAAACCCTGCCGACGCTCCTGAAGCCTTGTCTTTCGATGATACGACCAAGTGGAAACTGGGCGAGCCTGACCTGATTGTGAATACGGAAGATTTCTTCATGGCAGGTGACCGACCTGATTGGTGGGGTGAGCTTCCCCGTATTCCAACCGGCATGACAGAAGATCGCTATGTGAAGTCTATCGAAGTAGTGGAAGTTAACGATGTAGGTTCTGCGGGTGCTGAAGCAAACGAAACGGTGGGTGGCCTGTTTATTTTTCACCACATGATATGGCGTACTGAAGAATTAGATGAGAGTGGCGCTGTAATAGGTAGGGCCGTTAATTGGCCGGTACACGAAGTTGGGCGTAATGGTGATGTCTTCGACCCGGAAGCAGGCCTCTTACTTAAAGCCAATTCCGTTTTCGCTACCGATTCGGTGCACATGCATTCCAACGGGCGTGATACCACTGCTCACTTGCAGCTAGGCTTCACTTTCCATCCTGAAGGTTATGAGCCGAAGTACAAGACTGCAATCAGTTTCGTGGGAAATGGCGTTGATATCAGCATCGAAGGCGATGGCAAGGATCAGGAGTTACACGCCTATTCTGTGCTGACTGAAAACACCAAGGTCATCACTTTTGAGCCGCATTTGCATGCTCCCGGTGAACGTATGTGCCTTGAGGCTATCTGGGGTTACTCAGTCGAGACACTATCTTGTGTAGGCTACGACCACAATTGGGTAAGAGGCTACCCATTTGCAAATGACTATACACCTCTGTTGCCCAAGGGCACTGTGCTGCACATCACCGGTTACTTTAACAATACCTCAGAAAATTTTAACGTACCGGATGCACGTAACTGGCAGGGTTCTGGAAACCGCTCGGTAACCAATATGTTCATCGACCTGGGAATCAGGGTGAGCATGACTGATGAGCAGTTTATGGAGGAGATGGAGAATCGGCGCAACAAATTGAACCTTGGTCCTAACGACCATATAATTGGTTGCCCACTGTGTCTGGCACCTTTGGTATGGCCAATTGCAAATACCTCCGGAGACAGTGAATAAAGAACGAAGTATGGTGGTATTGAATGAGACGAAACTGTTTCCTGCAATGCCAGCACGATCTAAGTAATTAAATGGCGAGGCTCAAAAATGAGCTCCTCCGTTTACCAACAAAACAACTTATACAGATGGAGATCTTACTGAGAAAGTAAGATGTTAGATATGAAATTAGAGTCCAATGATTTGTTAAAGTCCATCCTCATGCTCCTCGCAAGCTGCTTGGCACTCGTGTCCACTATGGCAATGGCCCAGCAGGATTACGAATACACCAAGCACAGCTATAGCAGTGGCCAGCACACCGAAGTTGCTTATGAAGGTTGGCAAGAAAATGACGGCGGCACTGTGACACTTACGTTCGGTTACTTTAACCACAATTGGAAAGAAGAGCTGGATATTCCAATAGGAGAAAATAACCGTTTCACAACGGGTGAACCGGACCGAGGTCAACCCACTCATTTCCTGCCCCGCCGTAATCGATTTACATTTGATGTTGTTATGCCTGCAGACTTTGGAGAAGAGGATGAATTGGCATGGGAAGTGACTTCCCCGAACGGCGTGACTCGAACTGCCTATGGCACCCTCCGGGCCGACTATAAAATAAACAACGTAACTATTATGTCTGAAACCGGTAGTCTCGGGGCGGGTACATCCGATGCGGAAACCAGGGCTAATATACCCCCGGTTTCCGAATTAATCGGAGACGAAATTCGAACTGTCAGTGTAGGTCAGTCACTGACCTTCCAGACCCGGGTAAGTGATGATGGCGTTCCTAAACCGTTTGATCCGGTAGGACGCATCAGGGCTTTCGGAGGCGCCGCAGCGGCTTTCGCAACGCCTGCACTGGTTCGCACCAGGTTAATGATGACGGCTCCCCAGAAGCCTACTGTGGCAAAAAATAATGGCCTATTCCTTTCCTGGAACGTTTACCGTGCTCCCGAATCCGTGGTGGCGGCACAAGATGTTGTCCATTTCGATCCGCCTCAAATTAAGCCCTGGGAGGATACACGCCCAACGGCTAATTCACCTTGGAGTTGGATGTGGCTACCACCAGAGCCCCCTGAGGACGGAATGTATGAAGTGAGTGTCAGCTTCGATGAACCAGGCACTTATCTGCTTTGGGGAAGAGCAGACGATGGCGGGCTTTATCATGATCAGTACCTGTCTGTGAATGTGACACCCTGAGTTATTTGGTTACATCGGTTTGGTTAACTATCAAAACCAGGGGAAGGAGTTTCTTTCCCTGGTTTTTTGATATCTAAAGCTTGAAATATAAAACTTACGGGCATATTTTTTCGCTGATAACAACAGAGCAAAAAAAAGACACTTTTCTAACTGACCTGCGAGTAATATTACGTGAGTACGAGAACAAATAGAGTCGATTGTGTTTTGGGAAATCAGGCAAGTAGAATCTATCCAATCCTCCTATTACTTATGAGCTCTTTGATGCCCTTGTTGTTTAGTTCTATATCGATGGCTCAACACGAAATGCATGGCATGAATACTGCAGATAGTGTTCTTGCAATGACGATGCCTGAAAACGATGAGATTCTCGCCACTGCCCCCGAGTCAATGATGCTGCATTTCGAGTCCGACGTTCTGCTGGTAAAATTGGTGTTAAGGGATCCACGACAAGCCAAAAACATGATTAAAATTGATTTTCGCTATAGCCCAACACCCGGTGTGCATTTTGTGCAACCCCTGCCCGTGCTAAAGTCAGCGGACTACTACACTGCTGAGTGGGCTGTATTAGATGGGGGCGGAAAGCTTATCAAGGGCGTTTTCTACTTTTCTTTTGGAGATAATGCCAGACCAGCTTCCTATTATCTGAACCAGATGAAGCACCCGGACCATATTATGCCGTCTGATTATCGGCTACAGTGATTATTAAATAGGACTATTTTCGAAGCAATAGAAATTATGAATATGTATAAATTAAGCAAACTATTTTTGCTCAGCCTGCTTCCGGCGCTGGCAGCCTGTAGCCCCCCAGAGCAAAGCGTAGAGGAAGAAAATGCAAGCTCAGTGACGGAAATCGCTCCTTTGGAAGGCAGCAACTGGCAACTGGTAAAGATGACAGTGATGGGAGGCTTCGAGTTTATTCCGGATGACCCCGGCAAATATGTGCTGCATTTTCGCAGTGAAAACCGACTCACTGGAACTTCTGATTGCAACCAATTGAGAGGTTCCTGGTTGCAGGAAGAAGCAGCTCTGCGCTTTGACCCTTTTTCTCCGGGTCGCTCACTATGTCCGCCGGGCTCGCTACATAATAACTTGGCCTTGAACCTAAGAAATGTAGTCGAACATGAATTCCAGGCAGGTCACATGATCCTGACCACTACCACCGAAGGGGTCGAACTCGAGTTTGAACCCCGCGACTAGACCTGTCTTGGTGAATTCAAAGCATTTTAAATAGTCAGAGTCTGCTGCACCGCTACAAAAACTTAAAGTTCATCGCCTAAGCATTGATGTGCTTAGCGGGAAACCTCGGCATCAGTGCCGATACAGGCTTCTTTATTGGCTGTCTAGTAGTAATTTTTGAGTTACAAACAGTCACAAGTCCTTACATAAACAATTCGTTAAGTCATTGATATTACAATATGTTTCTTGGGCTCATTGCAGTTTTGGACTTGCTTGTGGGGTATAGATTGTTTATCCTTGTAGTGCCTATCCTTGGCTGCGATCAAATCTTATAAATTTCCGCTTGATGTAGCCTCGGTAGCCGAACAGCAAGTTCGACTCAACTGACGGATAAGTAGGGTTTAGAGACATGAATTATGGAAAGTCCAAGATGCTAGCAAGAAGGCAATTGATTTCGTCATTCGTCGTGAGTGCCCTTGCCCTTATTTATGCTCCAATAGTGCGGAGTCAGTCCGGGCTGCCATTTACCTATGAGCACGATGACAAACAATACCTGACCATATTCGTTAGTGACGGCAGTATGCCCTTTGAACTGGTTGCCTACACCCTACCGTAACTTAAATAGCAGGAGTAATGTATTATGCGAACTTTAATTAACCGAATGGTGCTAGCGCCGATTCTTCTGTGCATTGGCTTGCCAGTGCAAGCCGCTACCTGGGTGCTCGCTCCAGGCGAGTCCCGCGTCGCTTTCCAGTATAAATATGGTAGCGATCCGTACGAGGGTGTATTTACAAACGTAGATGCGACCTTCGAGTTTGATATCATGCAACCAGGCACTTGTGATTTCCAGGTTACCATTAATCTCGATAATATCGATATCGAATCCCCCGAGGTACTGGATTATTTGCTCGATTTTGAACTATTCGATGTGGATCAATTTCCAACGGCTAGTTTTAAGGCTGAGAAATGCAGCTTGAATTCTCTTAATTCCTTCACGTCCGACGGTACCTTAACCATCCGCGATCAAACCCATCCCTTGAGCTTTCCGTTCACATTCGACATAGAGACGCTTGACGGCCAGATCGCCTTTCACCTGACCAGTGAAGTAACCATCCTGCGGCTGGATTACGGTGTCGGTCAGGGCTACTGGGCGAACACCGCAGAGGTTCCAAACGAAGTGGTTGTCTCAGTGGACGTCTACGCCATCCAAAAGTAATTAAACAAGCTCAGTCGCAACTAAACGAGCTGCGACTGAGTCCGTGAAGTTGATTATGATAACTTAAGTCTATCAGTGTGGTTATCTTGAGGAAAATCAAGAATTAGTGTTATGTATACATTATAATTGCCGTCGGCTTACAATCACTAAAAGTAGTGACTCTGAATTTTGTTGGTAGCGACCATTGATACTAAAAAATAGTCGCTCACACATTGGGGGGGCAAGCCGCGCTTGGTGTCCGTTCATTTGGTTTCAGTAATACTGCCCAGATGAGACTTTTTGAAATTTGGCTAATTATGGGTTTATTGTGTAACTATGAATAATTTATTTAACACAAAGTTTTTCAGATTATTTCCTAAATACCAGCGGGTTGTACTTATCCTGGCCGGTTCATTATTTTTGGTCTCATGCGACCGCATACTGACACCTGATTTTGAAACCGAAATAACAGAGGTCAGGTCTGGTAATTACATTATAGATCCAGATCATGCGACACTGTTGTGGAAACTAAATCACCTGGGTTTTTCTACATTCATTGGCCGTTTCAACGACATTGATGCTTCTTTAGATTTTGATCCAGAAAACATAGGAAACTCTAACCTGGAAGTTGTTATTAATACGACCTCATTAGATATTAATAACGCAGAATTTGAAGAGGAACTTCGCGGCTCTAATTGGTTTGATACAGAGACTTTCCCACAGGCTGTGTATAGAACGAGCTCGTTGATAGAGGAAAATGAAAATACATTTGTATTTGCAGGCGACCTAACATTACTGGAAACAACTGCCCCGGTGAATATTAATGTCACTTTTCACGGGGGTGGTCGTAACTTTCTTACTCGAAAAGACACCTTAGGTTTCTCGGCAGACGCCACGTTTATGCGATCTGATTTTGGCCTGGATCGATTCACCTCTTTTGGTGTTGGTGATGAAATTGAACTTGAAATTCAAATTGAATTTCAAGTAGTTGAATAGTTTCCTTCACACATTCTTATTAAAAATTCGATTCAGCTAAGCTGGCTAGAATTTTTTTATACACAGGCATCGCCTAACTATAATCCCCAGAAGGGCACGCCCGGAGGGTTTCGTATATCCAGCATATCTTCTTGATATATAATGATATTTACTTATAACATTCAGGGCGATGTTACATCCAATGCGACATTGGTTCAGAATCATCCCTTCTTTGACCTTCAAATTCATAATGCTGAGGTCGGTAGTTCAAGCCCACCCATAGCAGACATTCATTTTAAATTTCCAAAGTATAGAGGGAAACACTCAAGTTTTTCTGGATGTAAGAAGTACCAGAACTGCGTGCCTTTACGTCCTGGGAAAAGGCAGCGGCAATATAAAACGCCAATAACCCGGTTTTTCTCACCTTAGCTGGTTAACTTATCAATACCTAGATGACAAGCCACGAAACCAGCAACCCTGACTAGCTATTGTCAGTCAACGCTAGGGTATTAAGGTTTAGAGAATTCAATCGATTACATCCAACATCTCATTGATGGATGTGTATTTTTCCCTCGGTTTTCCTTTAGGCAAACCTCTTTCAATTTCACTCTGATTTATTTTTTTCCAATCAGATAAACTTACATAGCGGACACTTGCTTCATTTAACAGATTTTCTGCCCCTTCGGAACCTGATTTTTCCTCATCAGGATCAAGCATGTCAATATCTTCCAGCAATGACTTAACGGTGGCAACACTATCGGCCCTGTTAGTTCCAATAATGCCTGTAGGACCACGTTTAATCCATCCGGCCACATACAAATTTAGCAGCACATTATTGCCTTCGACAATGCGGCCGTCTTGATTGGGAATAATCCCTCGATTATCATCAAAGGGCACACCAGGCATGGGTATTCCCCTGTATCCAATGCTGCGAAAGACTAATCCGGTGTCCAGTTCAATAAAACTCCCTGTGCCTCGAGCAGATTGTTCAAATGGCTTTCCTACCAAAGTATTAATTTCCAGCCTGGTTTTTTCTACTTTGCCATTACCTATAAGCTCGACAGGGCTTTTGAGAAAAGTAAAATGCACGCTTCGTTTTTTGGATGATGTACCGGTTGGCTGTGAATAGCCTTCAAACAGATCGACTACTTTTTTACTGCTGTCATTATTTTTGTCTGAAAGTTCTATTTCACTTTCTGGATTCAGTACCATTTCACTTTTATCAATTAAAGCATCACATTGTTCCAGCCCGCCAAATTCTTTCAATTCTTTAGACGTGAATTTTGCCTGTGCCGGACCGCGTCTTCCAATAACAAAGATATCACGGATATTACTTTGCGAAAGTTGGTCCAGTGCCTGTGTTGTAATATCGGTATTTTTCAGCTCGTCATTGGTCTTGGCCAGAATTCGAGCAACATCTGCAGCGACATTTCCCTGTCCAAAAATAACTGCAACTTCTTTTGATAAATCAAATGTACAGTCGCGATAATCTGGATGACCGTTATACCAACCGACAAATTCTGTGGCGGTATGGCTACCCGAGAGTTCTTCACCAGGTATTCCGAGCTTTCGATCAGACTCCGAACCACAAGTAAAAATAATTGAATGGTAGAAACACTTCAAAGAATCGACGGTTAAGTCACTTCCAATTTCGACATTACCGAAAAATCTGAAATGCGGCGATTCGGCAATCTTTTCATAGACCTTAATTACCTGCTTTAGCTTGGGATGATCCGGTGCGACTCCACTTCTAACAAGGCCGAAGGGGATTGGTAGACGATCATACATATCCACTTGGGCAGTAACATCAGATCTGAATAGGGCTTCCGTTGCATAAAACCCACTGGGACCACTCCCAATAATGGCAATCTTTAAAGGATTTTGTTCACTACCGACTTTATTCATAAATTTACACAACCACTGCAGATAGAAGAGGGTGATTATAACTAACCTCTACCAATTTCATTTTTCTTTTTTAAAATCAGAAACCCAGCTCGTCCTTTCTCTCTTCAGCACCTGGGAGAGGATCCATTGGTGCCAACAATACAGGGAGGCCAGGTGCTTTTGCTGCGTTGATTTCTATCCATTGATGCTGATCTTCTGGCAGATCATCTTCTTCGAATATCGCTTTAACTGGGCATTCCGTAATACAAGCAGCGCAATCAATACAAACCTCTGGATCAATGTAAAGCATTTCATCGTCATAATGAAAACATTCCACCGGGCAGACGGCAACGCAATCAGTAAAGCGACATTTTTGACAGTTCTCAGTTACAACAGTAGTCATCTATTTTTCCTCTAATTTGATATTAAAAATAATATGCAAACTATTTGTAATACCCGTAGTGTTCAGGATTTTTCAGTTTATTTGCACAGCATCTAGTTGTCTTATGCTCTTGTGGCAGGTCCAAATTAACTATTTTTTATTTATGACGCCAAAAAATTTTTGATCCTTGGATTTTTAAAATCCAAATTGCCAGATTAGTTGTTAGATTCTCGGTATAAATCACATCATTCGACTGATGATAGTCTTTGCTCGGCCTTCACTTAATTCGGTTTGTTTTTGGCAAACAGCAACACCATCATCAAGAACGGGTTCCCGATGACCGAGGTCTGTCTTTTCCTTATTATGAAAAAACAATCCCGTGTATATAGTATCATCCCAAATCAGAGCTTTTTCGCAAGCAGATTTCCAGTCACTGGTATCATGGTTCTCATCTTCCAGTTTACGTATTCGTTCTCTAAAGAATGGAACATCATTGTCGTGGTTATACGTGACACAAGGACTGAACACGCTGATATGTGAAAATCCTTTGTGTGCAATCCCCTGTTTTATGAGGTCTGATAAATGCTTTGGATCTGAACTGAAGGCACGGGCCACGAAGGTTGCACCATTCATAATTGCTGAAGTAATTGGATTAAACTGAAACTCGACATTCCCGAATGGCGTGCTCTTGGTCTTCATGCCAAGACTGCTGGTCGGTGATACCTGACCTGTAGTCAAGCCATAAATCTGGTTATCCATTACAATATAAGTCAGGTCCACATTACGTCTCGCCGTGTGGGTAAAGTGATTTCCACCAATGCCATAGCCGTCCCCATCACCACCAGTCACTATTACATTCAACTTGTGATTAGCCATTTTTGCACCGGTGGCAAAAGCGAGCGATCGACCATGCAGAGTATGCATTCCATAGGAATTAAAATAACCAGGGAAATTAGATGAACAACCTATACCACTGACAGTAAGAATATCGTGCGGTTTTAGTTCCAACTCTAGACAAGCTTTACGAAGGCTGTTTAAGACACCGAAATCTCCACAGCCAGGGCACCAGTCAGGATTGACTTTGCCTTTGAAGTCACTGACTTTCTCAGGATCTATAACCAATATTTTGTTTGCAGGCATATTCATTGTTATTTCCTTGTTAAACTATAATTTCCTGAGTGGGTACATAATGGGTGGTATTTTCAGTTAGTTGTTCCTTCACACCATCGACTATATGATGGGGCATGAAGGGCTCACCATCATATTTGCGTATGTGTCCATTGACATTCAAGCCAGTCTCACTACGAAGATAGCGAAAGAATTGCCCTGAGTAATTGTTTTCAATCATGATGGTGTGGCGAGCATTGTTAATAATATTGGTCACAGCTTCTGTGTGAAAAGGCACTATCCACTTAACCGATAATTGATTCGCAGTAATTCCTTGCTTTGCCAACTGCGAGACGGCTTCCTTGATAACGCCGTAGGTTGATCCCCATCCAATGAGAGTCACCTCGGCGTCCTCGGGTCCTTCCAACTGTGGCGGCGCTATTTTATCCACTATATTGGCAAATTTTCGTGCGCGCTTTTCAACCATCCTTCGACGTTTGATTGGATCAGTATATTCATCGCTGATTATCACACCGTTTTCATCATGTTCATCTGTCGCCACAACATGCGCGTAACCTTCAAGACCGGGAAGGGCACGCGGTGATATGCCACTTTCGGTATTTTTATAACGTAAATAGCTGCCATCATTTGAACCTGTCGTAATGACTTCACCACGGTCGATTTCCGGTTGTAAGTTAATATTGTCTGGATCAACACTGAACGTACCTTCTGAAATCAACAGGTCAGTGATGACAATGCCAGGACATTGATAGCGATCACAAAGGTTAAAAATTTCAGGGATGGTGTTATACGCGTCTAGTGCGTCAATTGGTGCGGCAATTAACCTTTCAAAATCTCCCTGACTGGCACCTAATACCTGCCAAAGGTCCCCCTGTTCAGTCTTGGTAGGTACACCAGTAGAAGGCCCTGCGCGCATCACATTAATGTATACACAGGGTATCTCCATTATTGATGCGGCTCCGATAGCTTCAGTCATAAGTGCAAAACCACCCCCTGATGTTGCACACATGGCCCTTGCGCCGGTGTGGGCAGCCCCGATTACCATATTGGCGACTGCAATTTCATCCTCTACCTGGCGCACCATGATATCCAGTTCGCGAGCATTTTTTGCCATCCAATGAAGAACACCAGTTGCTGGACTCATGGGATAGGCGCAATAAAACTTGACCCCCCCTGCAGCACCACCCATAGCCAGTGCATCATTACCTGTCCAGATTGCTTTCGGTTTGCCGCTGTCGGGGATTGTTTTAGTATGTGCTTGAAAGTTTTCCTTTGCGTACTCATAGCCAGCCCTGGCTGCAGCAACATTTTCATCGACAATCTGCTGACCCTTACGTTGCAACTGCTGGGTAAGTGCCTTCGCAAGCACTTCAAAATCCATCCCTACTAGAGCAAGAATAACGCCAAGGGCAATTGTGTTCTGGATTAATTTATTGCTACTACCACCGGACAAAGCCTTGACAGAGATTGGACACAATTGGACATTTTTTTCCATTTCACCAGCAGAGATAGAATCCGAGTTAAATATGACAACTCCCCCATCCCCCATTAGTCCCAGATGGCGATCCATAGTGTCTTGGTTCAGACAAACCAGCATATCCAGATTGTCCCCATGACTATAAATTTCCTCATTGCTGAAGCGGGTAGTTAGGAAAATATGCCCACCCCTTACGATTGATTGATAGGCATTATAGGCGTTGAAATGAAGGCCATGGCGGGTAAAGAGGCGTGCAAGTATATTACCTGGTGTTGCAATACCCTGGCCGGCGGCACCACCAATTGCCAATGCAAAATCATAATTCTCGGACGGCATTATTTAATATCTCCAACTGATTTAGGAAGTAACAAAGTAAGGCTACTTAACAACTTAACTGATTAATCGAAGAAATAACAGTAGATTGATGGGAATCAGTGGAATCAAAATGCAAAAACTAGAGCCTCTTAGCAAAAAAGATAACAATGCGGTCAAGGCTGACTGAAAACTGCTGACCTACTGGGTGCGCTGTGTGCTGATGAAGAGGCACCTTGGGCATCGTGGCGTCGAGATAAGCCGACGCGTGGCTGCGGTATCTGCCCGCTAGAGGCCACTGCTGACAAGGGATTCGAAGATATTCAACCCGCTAGGACAGCCACTGGTCTAGCGGGTAATTCTCAGCAAGAAGCCAGAATTCACGCGGGTTCTAGCGGACTAGCGAGTAACAACCCCATAGTCAGAAGCGACCAGAGTTAGACGAATGAAAGAAGGTATACTAAATTCCGCTGCTCTTAAGGAAATAACAGGGTACAAACGAGAAGCATGCCTCAAATCATTTCTAGAGAAGCAAGGTATTGCTGTGTTTGATGGTAAGAATGGCCCTTCTGCGGCAAAGAAAGTGAGAGAGTACTTAAGCAGGCTCTTCAACTGGGGGATGAATCGGGATTACTGCACAATCAATCCTGTCAAGAAACCAGAAATGCCGCAGGAGAGAAAATTACAGCGCCTACCCGAAAAAAACTACTATCCCGCCTTGTTGCATTGGCTCGGCAGCGTGGCAGCAAAGACAATATTACCCGCTGGGATGCAACGCTAAAGACTGCTGTTGATGAAGCAAAGGCATTACGGGCTAAAATATGGAACAAACGCGGTAAGGCTACTTCTATCAGAGCAGAGAATCGGCTGCTAATTGTCGGTAAATCTGGTCAAGCCATTAGTGGTCGTACATGGCAGAACGCTTGGAGACGCTTTCTGGAACTCGACATAGAGGAAGGGATAATGACCAAGGATGAATGGTTTGGGCTTCACGATATGAAACGAAGAGGCACTACCGACACACTCAGAACCAAAGTTGAGAAATTGGAAGCAACTGGCCTCAGCGAAAGAGTGTTGCCGGTTTATGACAAGTCTGTACCGATAGTAGACCCGGCTCCCGATTAATTCCACGGAGCTTTTTCACGGAAACCGATTTGTTCTATGGGCTACTTTTTCTGC
>Ga0302137_1000892_pt1 | contig 13377 bp, 11 predicted proteins | sample CBN3_SCM_MG_FD_203127 | JGI IMG/M metagenome (GOLD analysis project Ga0302137, IMG submission 203127) | Marine microbial communities from Western Arctic Ocean, Canada - CBN3_SCM | ecosystem: Environmental > Aquatic > Marine > Oceanic | place: Canada: Western Arctic Ocean | collected 2017-09-15 | reverse complement strand
CGCGTGAGGATAAATCGATGGTCATCGCCGGGCGTACCCGGGCCCTGACTATCGAACCTCTCAAGAGCGTGATAGCGCGGTGCGTCGCTTACGAAAAGGCTGGCGTCGATGCCATGTTCCTGGCTGGAGCCAAGACACGTAAGCAACTTGAAGCAATACGTTCGGCTATCAAAATTCCGATCTTCCTAGGCAGTGTCGATCCGGACAGCGAAATAGGAGACAAGGTCTACCTTGGTAAGATGGGTGTACGGATCGCTTTGCAGGGGCATCTTGGAATCCGGGCGTCTGTCCAAGCCCAGTACGATACCCTGAAGGCCCTTCGCGACGGGACCAATCCAAAGACTGTTAAGGGCATTGCCTCGGCGGCGCTAATGAAGAAAATCACCCGCGAAGGCGATTACCAGCGCTGGAGCAAAGCGTATCTTGGCGGTCCTTGGACCGGGCACTGACCGGCGGCACGCATGGATAATCTGACAAAGCAGATTGCCGCATACGCTTGTGGCGTATCGTTCTCCGACCTGCCGGACGCCATCGTAGATGGCGCCCGGCAGCGGGTTCTAGATTCAATTGGATGTGCGTTGGGGGGCAGTACCTCTGAGCCGGTGGGCATCGCTCGCCGGCTTGTCCAGGGTAGTGCCCCAGCGGTTTACCCTGGCCGGGTTTTAGGGTCTAAAATGCAGGCATCAGCAGAGTCCGCGACGTTCAACAATACGGCGATGATACGCTACCTGGACTTTAATGACGGTCACCATGCCGGCCACCCCAGCGATATGATCGGGGCTCTTCTCGCCCTGACTGAAGCGGCTGGCGGGGACGGGAAGCGGTTGATCAGCAGTATTGTTGTTGCTTATGAAGTCGGCCTGCGCATGGTGCGAGCGACGGAGATGCGCGAGAAAGGCTGGGACCAGGGGTTCGCCATTGGTATTGGCACGACGGCCGGGGTTGGGCACCTTCTTGGGCTATCAGCGGAACAGATCGGCCACGCGGTATCCATTACGGCAGTCGCTAACGTGCCGATGAGGGCCACCCGGGCGGGTAAGCTATCTCACTGGAAAGGCGTGGCGTCCGCATTCGCCTGCCGTAACGCGGTATTCGCCACGTTACTGGCAGCCGAGGGGATGACCAGTCCGGACAAGCCGTTCGAGGGACGCCACGGTTTGTGGGAGCAGATCACTGGTCCATTCGAATTACCGCCCTTTCCGGATGTTGGTGGTGAGTACGTGCTATTGGCTAGCAAGTTCAAATACTGGCCGGTGGAAGGCAATACGCTGACCGCAGTTTGGGCAGCGCTCCATCTTCGCGAAAAGGTGAAGGCGGAGGATATCGCCGCTATCGACCTCGAAACCTACTGGTCAGCCTGGCACGAAACCGCCAGCGAGCCAGAGAAGTGGGATCCCAAGACACGGGAAACCGCTGATCACAGCATGCCCTACATATTTGCTCGTACCTTTGTTGACGGGACGATCAAAGTTTCTTCGTTCAATTCGGAGCCGGTTTCTGACCCAGCGCTACGGCCGCTGATGAACAAGATTAAGGTGCATAATTCGGAAGAGGTAGAGGTGATCTATAAGTCAACCTATCCGTTCACGTACTTCCTACGCGCCACAGTCACAAAAAATGATGGCGAGAAGATTGCCGTTGAGATCAAGAATCCTCGTGGCACAACACAAAACCCAATGAATTCTGACGAGGTAGCCGCGAAGTTTTGCAATCTTGTGGAGCCGGTGATTGGAGGAGAGCGGGCTGCCGCGGCCGCCGAAATATGGGGAAAAATTGATACAGTTAAGGACATGTCCCGCGCGTTCGACATGCTGGATCTGTTGGCGTGATGTGGCGCACCTGCTGCAGAATCATAATTAGGGAATTGCCGCTGTGAATATTTCCATGATGAAGTCGGCGATGAAGGTCACCAAGATGTCTCCGCTTGTGGGTGCCGAGGTGACGGGGGTTGACCTGACTAAACCGCTTGAGGGGGAGACACAGCAAAAACTCAATAAGGCCCTGGTCGACAACATAGCCTTGGTCATCCGTGATCAGAAATTCACGGCCAAGAAGTTCTACGAGGCTGGCAGTCTATTCGGCGAACCGATGGAACGTGATTACTCGGAGTACAACATTCCGGATGCGCCGTTCGTCCACCAGATATCTAGTCACGACCGCAATAAGGACAATAGCCTGAAAAAAACCGGCCCGAAGTGGCATACAGACCACGCCAACCACGAATATCCACCCAAATACACGACCCTATACGCGCTCGAGCTATTCCGTACTGGCGGTGGCAGTACGGGTATCGCCAATACACGGGCGGCGTACGATGCCCTGCCCGAGGACCTTAAGAAAAGGATCGACGGCATGAAGACCGTCAACGTCATCGCCGGCAGCGCCTCTAAAGATATCAATAGCGACCGCCTCGCTTGGCAGGCCAAGGCAAATCCAGAACCGGTGATACAGCCCTTGGTTCGTACCAATGCCGATACAGGAAAGAAAGCCATCTATTTTCATCCTGGCCGAGTCGAGAATATTGTCGGCATGAGTCCGGAAGATTCTCACAAGCTGCTAGAGGAACTTCTCGAAAGGGCCCTAAAGCCAGAGTTTATTTATAATCATCAATGGAAGCTCGGCGATATGCTGATCTGGGATAACCGGTCCGCCCTGCATCGAGCAAATTATGACTATGACGTGACCGACATGACCCAACAGCGGTTAATGTATCGAATGTTGGTCAAAGGCGAACGCCCCGTTTAGAGGATCATTCTTGCTCCAAAAGCGACGGGCGTCACCGGCCAGGCTGTCAAAACCAACGATAGTCTTCGGCCTGCCGCGTTGCGTGCAATGCGGCTGCTGTTGATGTCACCACCAAAAATAGAGATATATGAATTATTGGAGTTATTCTGCATCGTCTAGTGAAAGTTTGGATGTTGAAATTCCATATTGCGGTGACGTAATCATCTGGGATAACCGCTGCGCCGTGCACCGTGCTACTGGAGACTATACCTAAGGGGAAAGGCGTCTGATATGGCGCGGTACCATCATGGATTATGACTGGCAGGAGCGGCGCCCGTCAGCATGACCTCCGTGGTGATTACGCCGCGGAGGCGGCCTTATTTACGGATGCCCAGGCCCTTGTCGCGGCGGATGCTTCTGCCGCGTCGAGGACGTCATGAATTTTCAAGGCTTCCTCGAAGCCCGGGGCATAGGGCGTATTGGTAACGATAGCTTCGTGGAATGCTGCCCAAGCTTGGGCGACGTAGTATGCGGCCCGGCCTTCGGGAATATTGGTCGCCGGTGCATCGCGGGCTAGGATTTCCTTGAATTGCCGTTGCAACCGCTCCGGCGGTACCGGGTTCTTGATATAGTCCTCGATCTCAACTCGGTTTCCGAACAGGCATAGCCCCCCTCGGTTGGGATCGCCATCGCTGGTAGATAGTTGCCAGGCTTCTGTCGGTGCGACCGATTGCAGCATCAACATCCCCTCGGTCCCATAAAGCTCGAACCGTTCCCCCGAAGCAAACCAGGCCGCATTGCTAAAGTGTAGCGAGCCGGTGATCCCGTCGTCCATCTCCAATAAATATGCGGCGGTATCGTGCTGGTCGCTGCGGATAACGCTGCCGCCATCAACGGAAGGACGTTCTGGCACCTTGATCGCCATATCGGCGCATATGGCGCGGATATCTCGGCCGAGCACAGCCATGATCCGCTCCAGCCCCGATCCAGTGCGATAGCCGGGATGGCCACTCGACTCGAGTTGGAATATCCACTGGCGGTGGGATGGGCGCGGCACGATGTAATTACTGCCAAAAATGCCGTAGCTAAACGTTAACGGGCGACCGATGTAACCTTCGCGCACAAGCCGCATCATCTCCAAGGCTGCCGGATGAAAATGCTGTTGGTGGCCGAGCGCCGTGCGTACGCCCCGAATACGGGCAAGCTCAGTCATTTCCCGACCCTGGGCGGTGCCGACGCCGAGCGGGTGCTCACAATAAACATGCTTGCCGGCGCGCAGGGCCGGCATGGTCACGGCATGATGGGCGGATGGGCGTACTGCAACACAGACGATGTCGATCTCCGGCAAATCATTGAGCATCCGTTCGACGCCGTCGAAAGCATGGGGTATGCCAAAATGGCGGGCTGACTCGTCGGCTGATTCTTGGCGGCGGGTGCAGACGGCTACAACCTCAAAGCGGTCAGCTAGAGCCTTGAGCGCCGGCAAATGACCGCGGATGGCAAAATTTTCACGCCCGTCTGGGCTATTAGCGAAGCCGGCGCCGACGACGGCCACTTTGAGTTTTTTCGTAGGTGAATTCATTCCCTAGATGCCCCCCCCCTGCGTTGCCGAGCCATTTTGCCCAAGGTTAGGCTTAGATCTGCTGTTCAGTCGCTAGCTTCATTCAGCTGCTCAATATCCGCGAGTGTAAGCGTGATGTTGACTGAAGCGATCATCTCGCTGAGTTGATCTAGGTTGGTGGCGCTAGCAATGGGCGCCGCCACGGCTGGGCGCGTCATCAACCATGCGAGCGCAATCTGGCCCGGTTTGGCATTGTGCCGTGCGGCTACGTTATCTAGAGCAGCGACAATGCCAAATCCCTTATTGTTGAGATATTTCTCAACACGGGGGCCACGGGCCTGGCCTTTCATGTCCATTTTCGAGCGGTACTTACCGGTCAGGAAGCCGCTGGCCAACGAGTAGAATCCAATAATGCCGATCTCCTCGGCAACGCAGAGGTCCTGAAGTGGTCCTTCAATGGTATCGCGTTCGACGAGGCTGTATATGGGTTGTAGGGTCTGGTAGCGGGGGAGGCCCTGACTGGCGCTGATATCGAGTGCTTGTTTTAGGCGGTCAGCGGTAAAGTTTGATGCACCGATCTCGCGCACTTTACCCTGTTCGATCAGCCGGGCGTAGGCTTCCAGCGTAGCTTCGATTGGAGTGTCGGGGTCGTCTCGATGAGATTGATAGAGATCGATGTAATCCGTTTTCAGTCGGCGTAGCGAATCCTCTACCGCCCGCATCATATATGCCGGCGCCAGCCCGACCCGGCCTGCACCCATCTCCAGCCCAAATTTGGAGGCAATGATCACCTCGTCGCGTTTGCCTCGGCTAGCCAGCCAATTGCCAATGATGACCTCTGACTCGCCGCCAATATTCTCCGGCGCCCATTTCGAATATACATCTGCGGTATCAATGAGCGTGAATCCAGCATCAACAAAGGCATCAAGAAGCTTGAAAGACATCGCCTCATCCGCCGTCCAGCCGAATACGTTGCCGCCAAAAGCCAGAGGCGCTGCCGTCAGGTCTGACTGCCCCAATCTCCGTTTTTCCATTTTTTCCCCGCAGAAGTGAGCCTACTGTATTATGCCTTCTGTCGTGTGACGGGCAATAAGCGAACATGGGACAGGCAAGAAGGTTCCTAATTTTATGGTGGAATGATCTATCGGCCGTCAACCGTTGGATGCCTAGGAAACCCAAAGTTATCGAAGACAGCCCGGCCCTGGGGGCCAGTCAAAAATGCAAAAAATAGTACGACGGACGGTCTGGCATGCGATTTGACGATAGCGAAAGGGTAAATGATGGGTGGATGGCTGCCTTCGGGGAACGCACCTAAGATCATCACCCGTCGCGACAATTTAGCATCAGTTCCATAGACAATGCCGAGGGGAACCTCCCCCCGCTCAACGAGTGAGAGTGCGGCTCGGACGTTCCCGGTGGGAGCTAGTCTCTTTTCCACGGCGGGCCAAAGGTTCAGAGTTTTTAGAGCCTGACGGGCGTAGATTCCGGCGGGTACGTGTGCTGGATCGCCGATAGCCAGCCGGCCATCGCCCAATAACCTAGTAATGTCGAGGGAGGCATCGATGGGGGCGGCTTTTAGGCTACTATTCGTAGGCGCAATCAAGACTAAATCGTTACCGGTGGGGCTTATGCGGAACTCTGAATCGATGAAGTTGCGTGCCGCAAGTTCGTTCATCCAGGCTTCATTGGCCGAGATGAAGATGTCGGCAGGAGCGCCAGCAGAAATCTGACGGGCCAGTGTCGAAGAAGACGCGAACGAAAACCGCACTGTTCTGCCCGTTTTCTCGGAGAAGAGCCGGCCGGCTGATTCTAAGGCATCTGCTAGGCTCGCGGCGGCAAAGACTGTAACGGGCTCGTCGCTAACGGCCAACCGGCACGGCAGTACGAGGACGAGAGCACAGGCTAATAGGCCGGCGGGGGAGGGTATTTTCATTAGAGCCTCAGCGGCAATGGCTTGGCCATAGGTTTTTGGCATTAATGGTATGGTTTGTTGGTGTCAAACGCCCGGGGATTAAGCCACCTAAAATGCGATCCTCTCGCCCGACGCAGGGAACTGGCCTTAAAATGCCGTTTGGCGGCCACTCTATCTCGTCACATTATACGCGATTGTATGGGTGTGCACTGCACTGGAACGCAATTACTATGATAGGGAGGCCGACTTCACTTTTGGCTTACTGCTCGTATGACCTTTGCACAAATTGATAGACGGGGTGGCGCCGTGTCGCCGGAGCCGTAACGCTAAGGAGCAGAACGATTGAGACGCGAGAGAATTAGAGCCAGGAGCATGAGCACGAGACAGTCGACCGTCAAAATTAACAAGCCTTGGTCGAAGTTGCCCGTAGCATCATAGGTGATCCCCAGGGTAAGGGGGCCAAGAACCCCGCCAACCTCGGCGGCGGAAAAGAACATACCGCTGGCCGAACCGGTGTGGCGCGATCCCACCTCGGGGATTTCCATCACGGTTAACAGGGACAGTGTCATCATAGAGCTTTTAGCTAGCCCTTGGAGGATGAGGGCCAAGCTAAGCGCTAGACCGGGATTGCTGTGCAACAGGAAAGTCGAACCGGCGGCACAGACAAATAGAAATACGAGAACCCGAAGGCGCCGCTCTGGCGTTGCGAATCGCGGAATGATTAGGGCTCCAACGATACCAATAGCCGTCGGGATTGCTGCCCAGAAGCCAGCGGTTGACTCGTCCATGCCGCTATGGCGCAGCAGCTCGGGCAGCCAGTTATTGAGGCTGTGATTAAAAAAGAAAATTCCAACAGCCATCAACAGCATGACCTGCACAGCGCGCACGTGAATGAGTTCAGCGAATACTTTGAGCTGCGAGACCCGGGGCTCGGCAGCCACGCGGCGCTCCATTTCCCGGCTCGCGGGATGGGCACTGATTACCAGCCACACGAGGCCGCAAAAGAGGGCAAAAGCGGCATAGGCGAATAGTACATGGCGCCATTCACTGTCGAACAGTGGCATGATAAAGCTATTGGTCAGCGATAGACCTAGAACAGAACCAAGAGACGGTCCGGTAATATAAAGCCCCATGGCAACGGCTCGGTCCTTGCCGGCAAACCACAAGGAAATCAGCTTGGGTGAGCCTATGGCAACCAGAGGTCCGCCGACGCCGAACACGCCAACCGCGAAGAACAAGCTGGCGAATCCTTCGGCGGTACCCCGCAGAAATCCTGAAACGGCAATGAATAGGGCCGCGAGCAAGAGCGAGCGCCGTGGCCCAATGCGGTCCATAAGGGCGCCGCAGGGCATGGCTGAAAAGATAAAGACGAGCGTCCAGGCGCCGAAAATGCTACCCATGGCTGCATGGCTGAGGCCGAGTTCTGTTTCGATGGGAACAACCAGTGTCGCTAAGGCCGACGCCGTCAGCCCAAAGCTGAAGTAAATCAACCAAGTCCCCGCCAGCATTGCCCAGCGGTAGGGGTGAGCCGCGGGTTCGGTGGCGGATGAAGATTCAGTCATCATTGTAGCTGTCGGGCAAAGAATCGGCAGGAAAGCCGGGATGTTGGATGGATGGAACCGGCGCGATGCGTCGAGAATGCGATAAGATTGCCGCCTGCGGGGCTAAGTGCAAGTGACAGTGACGTCTCTCCATAAAAAACCGTCGGTTTGCGGTGGCGGTCTATTTATGAAAATCTTCCGCTCCTAGCGGGGTCTGCGGCGAGTGCCTTGAAAATAGGGGGAGAAAATGGTGCATCTTGGAATGTTCATGATGCCATTGCACGACCCGAACCGGGACTACATGACGGTCCTCGAAGAGGACCGTGAAGCAGTCATCCTGGCGGATAAGCTCGGCTTTTCGGAATGTTGGGTAGGCGAACACTATTCGACAATTCCAGAAGGCATTACTTCTCCCCTAATTTTTTTGGCTTCCGTCATCGACGCGGCGAGAAATATTACCTTTGGTACCGGCGTATTCAATCTGCCGCACCATCATCCAGCCCGCCTGGCTGGCGATGTGGCCATGTTTGATCACTTGTGTGGCGGACGCTTTATGATGGGTATTGGTCCTGGGGGCCTTAGCACCGATTTTGAGCTATTCGAGCGAAGCGATCCAATGACACGCGGTAAGATGATGATCGAATGTGTCGACACGGTTCTAAAAATCTGGGAATTGGATGCTCCTTATGACATCGAGGGCGAATACTGGAACGTTCGCATCAAAGATAGCATCCGCCTCGACCATGGTGTTGGCGGTATGCTCAAGCCCTTGCAAAAGCCCCATCCTCCCATCGCTACATCAGTCATGGGCCCCGCATCATTTTTGGCGAAATTGGCGGGTCAAAGGGGCTGGATACCTATTTCTGCCAATTTTGCGGCGGAGGGTCACCTGCTTGGCCATTGGAAAACTTATTCAGCGGGCGCAGCCGAATCGGGCTATGAGGCGGATCCGTCGATCTGGCGTGTAGCACGCAGCATTCTAGTATCTGACGATGAAGCACGAGCGTGTGATTACGTTGCCAACCCCGAAAGTGGGTTGCATTTTTATTTTGATTATTTGTTCCAGAACGCACGCCGACGGCCTGGTGCTATCAATAATTTCAAGACCGATCCTAGTCACGGCGATGACATGGTGAATGCCCGTTATATGGTTGACGGCATGGTCATCGCCGGTACGCCTGATACAGTTCTTGATCAACTCGTGGCGCTACGCGACAGGCTGGGGCCATTCGGTACTTTAGTAATGTGCGCCCACGATTGGGACGATAAGGCGCTTTGGACCCGGTCCATGCAATTATTGGCGGAAGAGGTCATGCCTCGCCTTTCCCAGCACGCGGTAGCGCAAGTAGCGGCGGCTCAATAACGCGGGAGCTAGACAGCAGTTATGTTGCCCTTTGAAATCATCGATGAACGTTTCCAACCGTTGGTCCTCGGGAACGCAGGGCTTGAAACCTTGTGGACCGATGGCGCGTGGACGGAAGGCCCCGTTTACTTTGCCGATGGCGATTTTTTGTTGTGGAGCGATATTCCTAACAATCGCATCATGCAATGGGTGCACGGTGCGGGGGCAAGAGTGTTCCGCCAGCCTGCGGAAAACACCAACGGCCATACCCGCGACCGCCAGGGGCGGCTAATATCCTGTGAGCATCGCACCCGGCGCGTGACCCGAACGGAATACGATGGCCGCATCACGGTGCTAGCTGACCGTCATCAGGGAAAGCGCCTGAATTCTCCCAACGACGTGGTTGTGACGTTAGATGATGCTGTGTGGTTTACAGATCCGCATTACGGTATCATCACCGACTACGAAGGCGACAAGGCACCGCAGGAGCAAGATGGTTGCTACGTTTATCGTCTTGAGCCGGGATCTGGTAAGCTAGCCGTCGTTGCCGATGACTTTATCTGCCCCAACGGCCTCGCGTTTTCACCGGATGAGAGCATCCTCTATGTCTCTGATACCGGCGTTCCAGACACCGCCCACGACATGCCGCATATACGGGCGTTCGATGTCACTGAGGGCAAGCGGCTGTCCAATGGACGGCCCTTCGCTCGATTAGATGTGGGAAAGTCGGATGGCTTTCGCCTCGATGTTGATGGTAATCTTTGGTCTAGCGCCGGCGACGGCGTGCATTGCTTTGCACCAGACGGCGCCTTACTTGGCAAGATTCGTGTGCCGGAGAAGGTTTCTAATGTCTGTTTTGGAGGGCCTAAGCGCAACCGGCTATTCATTACTGCAACCCGGTCGCTGTACGCTATCTATGTTGGGCAGAATGGCGTGTGTCGCCCCTGAAACAGGGTAAACTTTCACGCCAACACAAACTTTTGGGCACCTATCCTCCGCCATGCCTTATCACCTTCACCTCGACTGTATCGGCGGCATTGCCGGGGACATGTTCCTCGCTGCATTGCTGGATATTCGGCCCGATGCACTAGATGCCGTGAACGCGGCCATCGCCGCCATGCACGGCCCTGGCGGGCTGTCGGTGGAGGCCAAGCCGCATCGAGACCACGTCTTTGCGGGGACGCATGTCACGGTGCATCATCCTCATGAACACGCTCATCGCACTTATCGCGACGTTAAAGCTCTGCTGGCGAATGCCGATGTGTTGCCGGGCATTCGTGTGCGTGCTGAGGATATGTTCCGCCGGCTGGCCGAATGCGAAGCGGTAATCCATGGCATTCCCATCGATGACGTGCATTTGCATGAAGTTGCGGCCTGGGATTCTATTGCCGACATGGTCGGTGCGGCCGCTCTGGTTGAATGCTTGGCGATTACGACGTGCAGCGTATCAGCCCTGCCGCCTGGGTCAGGGCGGGTGCGTTCTGCTCATGGGCCTTTGCCGGTACCGGCACCGGCAACCGTAAAGCTATTAGAAGGCTATCGTTTCGAGGATGACGGGGTGAGCGGCGAACGAGTTACGCCTACCGGTGCTGTCATCCTCCGTCACTTGGAGGCCCACCAGAACCAACTTCCGGGTGGGCACGTCCTGCGTGGCCAGGGGCTTGGGTTCGGAACTAAGAAAATGGAGGGGATCAGCAATGTCCTTCGGGCAGTCTTGTTCGAGCCGTCAGCTGCTGCCCCGGCCCGTGACATGATAGGTGTCATTGCCTTTGAGATTGACGATCAGAGCGGAGAGGGGCTATCGGCGGGGCTCGATGTTTTGCGTGCCTTGCGTGGGGTTCTAGACGTCGTACAAAGCCCGGTATTTGGCAAGAAGGGTCGAATGGGAGCATCGGTGCAGGTGCTTTGCCTGTCTGACCATATGGATGCGGTTGCCGAGGCTTGTCTCGTGGAAACAGTAACTTTGGGTGTACGGCTTTCCCAAGTCGACCGTATGATCCTACCACGCCATGAACGGACAGTGATAGTCGACGGCGCGGCGATTCGGGTTAAACTGGCCGAAAGGCCCGATGGAACGCGGTCGGCAAAGGCCGAAGCGGACGACGTACTTGCCGGCACAATAACCGCTTCGGCGCGCCAACGGCTACGCCGGGCCGCCGAGGATGCTGCCCTGAAAGACGAAGATGATGCCTGATATAAAAACTTCGCTGGACCGCCTTCACGCAGCGCTGAGTATCTGTCGCGAGCCGGCGATTGCGGTTAGTGGTGGCGTCGATAGTATGACGCTGGCTGTCATCGCCGCCCGTTACCTTGCCGGGCAGCCGGTGGTGGCGATACATGCGGTATCCCCAGCCGTTCCTGCCGCGGCAACGGAACGTGTTCACGCCTATGCGGAGCGGGAAGATTGGAATCTGAAGGTGATTGACGCAGGTGAGTTCGCTGATGCCAAATATCGCCGTAACCCTGCCAATCGATGCTTTTTCTGCAAGACAAACCTCTATGGCACTATGGCGGCGGTGCACGAGGGTATGCTTCTGAGCGGTACAAACACCGATGACCTCGGCGATTGGCGCCCAGGACTGAAAGCCGCCGCCGACCATGGCGTACGACATCCCTATGTCGAGGCTGGTATAGACAAGGCCGGAGTGCGGTTGCTGGCGCGTGGTCTCAGCCTAGACGACCTCGCTGAGCTTCCATCAGCACCCTGCCTGTCGAGCCGAGTAGAAACTGGCATCGCCATAGACCCAATGGCGCTATCTGTCATTGATCGCGTCGAGACCTTAGTCCGTGATGCAATGGCGCCCGAAACAGTGCGCTGCCGCCAGCGCCATAGCGGGTTTGTCATCGAGATGGACGAAGCCAGTCTTGCACTCCTACGCGAACCACCCGCTGCCTCGCTGCGCGCCGAAATCGAGATGTTGTGCGGTGGTCCGGTCGGGTTAACTGCCTATCGTATGGGCAGTGCTTTTCTGCGGCCGGCGGTCGCCTGATGGCTCCGTTGACCTTTGATCATGACCGGGCGTCGCGCATCGGTATCCCTGAATGCGTTATTTGCGAACATAAGGCACCTGAACATATCGACGTGATCCTTGCGACAGCCAGCGGGAAGCCGCTGCTGCTGACGCGTCTGGCCCCGCAGACGCGTGCTGCCCTGAAGGAACCCGGCGCTGCGGCGCTGGATTACGACCCCCTGTCGTGCACCGCTATTGCCGGTGTCATGCCGCCCTTGGGCCCATACGCGGACATTGCATTGGTGACCGCCGGAACATCCGACGAGGCCGTTGCGCGAGAGGTGGAGCGTACTTTGAATTTTTTTGGCCGACCGGCACGGCGAATATCAGACGTCGGCGTTGCTGGTTTGTGGCGTATTCTGGAACAGCGTGACGATATAGCCGAATTCCCAATTGTCATTGTCGTTGCCGGCATGGATGGGGCGCTGGTCTCTGTCCTCGGCGGGCTGGTGGGCAGCGCCATTATTGCCGTTCCCACATCGACCGGATATGGCGCTGCTGAGGGTGGCCGCACGGCCCTGAATTCAGCTCTGACTAGCTGCGCCCCGGGCGTGCTGGTCTGCAATATAGATAATGGCTTTGGTGCTGCATGCGCTGCACATCGCATTGCCCGTCAGTTCGATAATTTTCGCGGTATCAAGAAGACTGCATAGGCGACAGCAGGCGCGGGGTAATTCTCGTGACAAAACGTCGCTTCATTTTACGACAGGGAGCCAAGCCATGGATTCACCTCGCTTTCCGATCATCGAGTTCCCGCACCTGGATAACGTCGAATTACCGCGTTTTCGCCGGGTGCGCCTGCCGCAACCGCTAGGCGTGGCTATCGGCGATCTTGCCAATCCAGTTTCTCAGGCCCTCGCAGGCATTGTTGGCCTTAACCGGCTGGCGGCGGGCGCTAGTATCGCGGTTGCGATCGGCAGCCGCGGCATCAGCCGTATCGATGAGGTCGCCATTGCCGTCGTCGCTTACCTTAAGCAGCGCGGCTACAAGCCTTTCATCGTCCCCGGCATGGGCAGTCATGGTGGAGGCACTGCTGAGGGCCAGGTTAGCGTGCTAGGCAAGCTTGGTATCACCGAGGAGAAAGTTGGCTGCGAAATTCGCTCCACCATGGAAACCGTCGATTACGGGGAGATCGAACCGGGTATCCGTTCTCGCTTTGACAAGAACGCGGCGGGTGCTGATGGCGTGGTTGTTGTCAACCGGGTTAAGGCCCACACCAGCTTTGACCGGCCCATAGAAAGCGGCATCGTTAAGATGGTGGCTGTTGGCCTCGGTAAGCAGGAGGG
>Ga0302137_1000890_pt1 | contig 13390 bp, 22 predicted proteins | sample CBN3_SCM_MG_FD_203127 | JGI IMG/M metagenome (GOLD analysis project Ga0302137, IMG submission 203127) | Marine microbial communities from Western Arctic Ocean, Canada - CBN3_SCM | ecosystem: Environmental > Aquatic > Marine > Oceanic | place: Canada: Western Arctic Ocean | collected 2017-09-15 | reverse complement strand
TCCGAGTTCCGAGTTCCGAGTTCCGAGTTCCGAGTTCCGAGTTCCGACCGGCCGAGGGGGCGAGGGGGCCGAGGGGGCGAGGGGACGAGGGGGGCGAGGGGGCGAAAAGCCCCTATGGACCCTATGGACGCTATGGACGCTATGGACTCGAGGCTGGACTAGGCTACCCCAAAAAAGAGGGGTCCGAGGCCGAAGCCCCGAACCCCCCGACCCCTGGCGGGAGGCGTCAGTCCCCTGGGATCTCGCCCTCCCTATTGCTGCACTCGTTTGCCCAATCGTCGCCATAGGAACACGCCAAGCACACGATGAAGGTGTTAACGATTTCGCTGGCAGTGCAATTCTCATCACAATCGGTGTCGATGGCCTCTTGGGAGGCGTAACGGGGAGCCTCACACTCTTCGCACCAGAACTTGTGCGAGGTCCAGAGGAATCTCTTGGGCTCGCTCATGTGTCGTCTCTGGTAATCATTCGTCGTCCCACTGATCGTCAATCTCTCGGTCGATATCGGCCTCGCGTTGCTTCTGCTCCGGCGTCCGGTGCGGATCGGTGCCTAGCCTCGCCAGTTCTTTCCGCCAAGCGGCCTCTATGCGCTCGTTCCTCTCGTCGTCCTCGCCTACGATATCGAAAATTATATTGCTCATGCTTCCTCCTGGTTTCGAGTGAGATACCTATGCGACCTATCCTAGTGGGCACGAATGCTCCGCGCAACGGACACCGCCACATCCCTTATATAGCAACGCTATCGGCACAGCACTTCGCTCCAGCAGCCAAGCAGTCCTGTCCGCCAACCTTCCCAGAAGGCGGTTGCATTGGTTAGTCGCCTTCGCTAATATTGCTGGGCATGATGGGCACGATTACCATGGAGGAACTGTATGGCACAACCACCACACAAGGACGATTGGGCAGTTCGCAGTCTCCGCGCTGCCATCGATTCTTCGGGCAAGGGCATTAAGCTCTACGCGAGACAGGTTCTCGTCAGGCCACCGTCAACGATCTACCGTTGGTTGGCTGGCTCGAGGCCGATACCGAAGTGTGTGCGCGAGCATCTGACCGGGGAGTGGCGCATCCTCGACCCCCCACCTATGGCAACTCCCACCGAAGGAACCGACGATGGATAACCAATACCACGATGCACCTGCCGATGTTCTGGCAGCGATACAACGCTGGGTGCAGTATCGGGACTACCCAGGAAGCTTTGTCTGCCGCCTACTGTGCAACGATTTGATTGGGACTTACCGGGCGGCGGACGAGGCTTCCCTAGCCGCCCTCCCTACCATCCTGCGCTACCTACACAACGAAGTCCCTACCAACTGCTATGGCAGTGAGGCGAAGTTCAGCGCCTGGGGCAGTGGGGCACCCCCCGCCACCGACAACGACCACCTCATCCTGAAGGCCAGTCCGAGAACTAGGAGGGTCCTGCAAAGCTACCTGGATGCGGCGCACGATGTCGGTGAGGCGAAAGGCGAGAGGGTAGCCAAATGAGCGCCCCAACCCACGCTGACATCTGGGATAAGATGTCTGCCATCGACGTTTCGCCATACATCAAAAGCCGTGGTGTCGGCAACCGAACCCTCAGTTGGATTCCCTGGTCCGATTGCTTGGCCGTCCTCCAGAGTTGCTACCCAGAGTTTGAGTACGAGTTTTTTCCCGTCACGCTCTACCCTGACGGCTCCGCAGAGGTGGGCTGCGAAGTCACGATAGGTGACGTTTCGCGCCGGGTAGACCTCCCCGTGATGGATCACAAATTCAACGCTATCGTTGCCGGGGCCGGAAGTTCACCCTCCTCACGCGACATCAATGACGGGAGGTGGCGAGCTTTCGTTAAGGCCACGGCCATTCTTACGGGGCTAGGCTTCCAGTTATACCGTGATGGCTCCGGTGTCCCGGTGCCCATCAAGACCACCAAGAAGGTCGCTCCGAAGAAGCCTACAGCCGTCGATGGCAAGAAGCTCCTGGCAGAGAGGTTGGGTGTGTTGGAGTCGATCATCCAGGCGTGTGAGGAGCATGGCGGCGTGGACGCCAAGCACCTGACCCTGGGCCGCGAGATTCTCAAGGACGGCGGCCCACTGGACCGTGCAGACAAGGCCATCGCCTTCCTCGAGCGGGAGGTGGGTAGATGAGTCACCGCACCTACTTCGACGAGTTCGATGTGCCACCGGCACCGAAAGAAGAATTCGTAGATCCGACGCAGGACGATTTCTTCAAGGCACGGGCCAGGGAGTCGGACCCCCACACCTCGCACGATGCCGCACGGTCACTATCGCCTGACAAGCTGCGCGATAGCCAGAAGGCGGTTCTGGGCCATTTCAGGAAGTTCGGCCCCATGACCGATACCGACTTGGTCAATATGTACGTTGGATCGCCGCAAAGCAGGAGCGGCTTGCGGACACGGCGCAGTGAGTTGGTTGGCCGTGGCCTCCTTGAAGACACTGGGGTTAGGAAGAAGCTCCCCACGGGGAGAAACGCCATTGTGTGGCGGGCCGCCCCACCGTCCCCAGACGGGAACTGATGGCCTGTATGGATCATGTCTGCTTGGGTTGCGGGCGAGCAGAGATGAACAACAAGTCAGGGCCGGAGCAGTGGCCGTGCCCGACCTGCGGAAGCGAGGAGTACTCCAGCCACTTCGATGAAGAGCCAGACAACGATTACCCCGCTGGCTTTGACCCCGACGATTATTAGTGTTTCACCCAAGTAGTTCACTCAATATCACACCAGCAAAGGAACGACCAATGCCCAAAGACAAAGAGTTTCCCACTGGACTGTTCGTGTCACCTCCCCGCTCGACTGCCCCAGATTTCGTGAAGGGCCGGATTAGCATTAAGGTCGAGGACTTCATGGAGTACCTCTCCGAAAAGGATTCTGAGTGGCTCCGCATCGACGTTAAGCAGAGCAAGCGGTTAGCAGATGATGGGGGTGAGGTTTGGTACGCCCAGGTCGATACCTGGGTCAAGCCCTCGAGTCGTACCGGAGAGAAGGAGGGACCAAGCGATGGCCTCCCCTTCTAGCTCTTCACTACATGGGCTGGTTGGGCAGCTACTCCCACAGCTAATAGCAGAGATCGGGGCCACCCAGGACGAGATCAGGCGAGCCTCTGCGCGTCTTGGGCGCGTCCCTCCAGCATTGCTCCAGAACGGCAGCAAGGTCGCGCTAGACAGCGCCAGGGCCTCCCTCGACAAGGCGTCCGAGCAGATTGTCATTTGCCTTCAGAAGCTACATGAGCAATACCCAGCCAGCCCTGCCGGTGGCTAGGCGCAAGTCGCCAGAGCGCGAAGTCTCCAAGGCCATCGTGGAATTCCTGCACATGGTCGGGTGCAGCGCCGTCTACTCAACCGAGCAGGGGTATCGCCCACAGAAGGGCGGCACTAGGACGAGTCCTGGGATACCGGACTTGATCGTCTTCGGCACACCAGAGCTTCCGTTCTTCTTCATAGAAGTGAAGGCGGGGAAGGGTCGGCTTCGGCCATCGCAGATTGAATTTCAACTTGAATGCTCCTTGGGAGGCGTACCTCACCTGGTGGCGTGGGACGTTCGTGACGTTTTCGACTTCATGAAGCAGCACGGTGCCATTGAGGGCGTAATCAATTGAGTGGATTCGTGCTGCTGTCCAGGGATCTGCTGGAGAACGATCTGTGGTCTGGCTCTGGCGATGTTCTGAGGCTGTTCATATACCTGACCATCAGTGCCAACTACGGGAAAAGGCATTATACCTACTCTCGAGGGGCAGTCGAGGTCACGGTCAAGAAGGGTGAGTTCCTGAGAAGCCTGAGAAAGATCGGGGAAGACTGCGCGTTCACGGGCAATAACAAGCTCATCACCTGGTCAACGAGCAGAGTGTCTGGGATGCTCAAGGCCCTTGAAGAGGATGGCCGGATCGAAGTCCTGTCTAACTCAGCACTTGGAACACACCTGAAGATACAAAATTATGAGTCATACCAAGACTTTTCTAGCTACAAGAGGAAGGAGCTTAGAACAGATACAGAACAGATCCAGAACAAAAGTAAACAAGTAAGAACAGTAAAAACAAATAAGGCAGCAGAAGACCCGGCGACCAAACAGCGAGCAGATGAGTTGTGGGCTGTCTATTTGGAGGAACTCAGCCCTAAGCCGCCGCACCCCCGGTTCACCAGCAAGAGAGCGTCTGTGCTAATGGCACTCTACACTGAACAGCTATCCAGTAACGGTGCAGACCCGCTGGTCCTGTTCCGCAAAGTCTTGAAGGCCGTGAAGGGTAGTGACCACCACATGAAAACCAGAGCATATCAGTTGCCAGAAAGCCTTTTTCGTAGTGAGGAGCGTAGGGAGAGTTGGACCCACCGTGCCCTGGCAAAAGCCAAGGCACCCAACCGAACCCCGACCGTTAGTCGGGATTGGAGCGTAGACACATGACCACCACCGTAATGCACAACCAGAGCGCGACAGACTACCATGCCGCCCCAGGCGCATCGGCCTCAAGGCTGAAGCAACTCAAGCGCAGCGCGGCCCACATGAAGTACGCGATGGATAACCCGCAGGAGCCCACCCAGGCGATGATCATTGGATCGGCCACGCACTCTGCCATCCTCGAGCCTGACCTGTTCGTGAAAGAGTGGGGCCGCATCCCAGAAGGCGACGGGAGGTCGAAGGCCGTCAAGGAAGCCAAGGCCGAACTCATCGCCAAGTTCGGTGCCGGTCAGACCCTCAAGCCGGATGTCTATGACAACATTCTGGCGATGCGTGATAGCGTTCTTGGCAACGCACTAGCATTGGATCTACTAGACGGTGCCGATACCGAGACGAGCCACTACTGGGCAGAGGACGGCGTGGACTGCAAGGCTCGCATAGACGCGCTGCCGCGAGAGGACTCCATGTGGAGCGACTGTGTTGTGGACATCAAAACGACTGCGAATGGGAGTCCAGAAGAATTCCGTCGCAGTTGCTTCAACTTCTCGTATCACCTTCAGGCCCAGCACTACCTGTCAGCCACTGAGCGCACCCGGTTCATCTTCATCGTGGTCGAGCGCGACGCCCCGCACTGTGTAGCTGTCTACGAGTTGGACGACGACGCACTCAAGTTGGGCCGCGAGGATCGCGAGTTCCTGCTGGGCCGGTGGTATTGGTGTGAGGCTAGAGAGGCCGCAGGAGAACCGGACACTTGGCCTGGGTTCCCGGTGGAGGTCCAAGAGTTGTCGCTGCCAAGTTGGGCGTACACGCGATGAAGTCCTTGGTGTTATCTGTGTTTCCTGGGCTAGGTCTTTTCGACTACGCATTTGAACAAGAAGGCTTTTGTGTGGTGCGCGGCCCTGACCTGTTGTGGGGGGGTGATATCCGATCTTTTCACCCTCCTCCGGCCTTCGCTGGCGTTATCGGGGGACCACCGTGCCAGAGCTTCAGCCCAATCGGAAACGTGAACCGGATGCGCTATGGGGACGATTCGGTGATGGGCGACATGGTGCCTGAGTTCCAGCGGATGCTGGACGAGGCAGAACCCCGATGGTGGGTAATGGAGAATTCCATCCACGCATACCCGCCGAGAGAAGATGCCCACGAAATCACCCTGGACACCTTTTGGTTGGGGGAACTCCAGAATCGCCGTAGGCGTTTTTGGTCGAACCTCAACCTGCAAAAACACCTACCATCCCTTCCTGCCCTGGTTGGCATAGATGCTGGCAGCGAACGTGCCGTATCATGGAAGGACTCAGTGGATTGGAAGGGCTCGAGGAAGCGAGAGAAGGCACGTTCCCTCGCAGATATGCTAGAACTCCAAGGGTTCCCACCGGATATGCTCAAGGACTGCCCCATGACGGTGTCGGGCGCAAAGAAAGCTGTAGGCAATGGAGTGCCGCTCGCGATGGGCGTTGCAATAGCCAAAGCCATCACCTCCGCACTTGAAAAACAATGAAAAACATATTCTCAGAAGAGTTCTATGGTGCGTGGGAGGAGGCACAGCTAAGGCCGGTGTCTGCGATCCCCACACATCTACCCACCCTCAACCGGGTCATGCGCGATGATGGGGGCGGCAAGGGAATCGCGAAAACCTCTGGCTGGCTGATGGTCATAGGTGGGTCGCCCGGATTTGGGAAGTCAGCGTTCTCGCTGAACCTGGCGAGCGCAGCCCTCAACGCAGATACGCCCGAACCCGTGTCGTTCATCAGCCTAGAGATGTCTGGGCCACAGTTGGCTACACGGCTGTACTCGCTGCACAGTGGCACTGCGCTCAAGCTCCTAGAGAAGGGTGGCTTCAGTGAACTCGCGTGGGCAGACACCCACCCCAGGTTTGCCGAGCTACCCCCCGTCTGGGTACCGGACAGGCTGGTAACTGGGTGGGAACAGATCATGGACTATGTACAGAAGTGCCATGACGAGGGATGCCGCTACTTCATATTGGATCACCTCCAGTGCGTGGTGCTTGGCGATGACGAGGTGCTACACCGTGGCATCCAGCGCGTGATCTCAGAGCTTCGCGCCTGGGCTGTGGCATCCAAGAGCGCCATCGTCATCTGCTCGCAATTCAACAGGGCGACGAGTTCGGTGATGGAGACACCGCGCAGTACTGGCCTCTTTGGTGGGCATTCCATTGAGAGCCATGCCGACATCATCTGCCTACTCGACCACTCGCGTTACAAGCGGGACGGCAACACAGCGAGAACGTGGGTCTGCGTTACGAAGAACCGACACGGCCCCTGCCTCGAGATCCCCGTTGAGTGGGACTACAAGACACTTCGCCAGCGTGAAGCAGACCCACACGAAGAGGAGATGTGGCCGACATGAGTAAACGCCACCTATGGGATGCGCGATACGCATGGGGGCAGCAGACGCCAGGACAGAAGGCCGAGTTCGCGCTGTGGCTCGCGGAACACGGGCTTGCGGAGGCGTTGTATGATATCGGCTTTCGGGGACGCAATGGATTCGTTGGCGAGGTCAGCTTGTATATCCCAGGTACTCTCCCCTTTAGCCAGGCAGACCAGCGAGAGGAGGGTGAGCGCCTTCGGATGGATTCGGAGGCCGCTCGTCGCGCAATTGAACTGCGAGCAATACACCAAAATGGCTAAAGACACAGCAAGCGCCGCAAGGCTCCTGTCTGCGTTGGAGCTGCTGCCACTAGAGAAGTGTACGCCGGATGCTGCGGAGTGGCGTCGGGACATCGAAGACGCTATCCGCGAACTAAGGGGTGGGGGACTGCCCCCTGACGATCCGTTGCGGTACGACGGCAGCGAGTTGGTGTCGGAAGAGAGGCTCCAGAGAAGACTTCAGATTATTATTGATTCATGGCCCAGTTGGGCACAGGAGAAGAAGCATTATGGCAGGAAAAAGCATTACTCAAAAAACCGCTAAACGGCTCGACGCATATGGCGAGGAAAACATCTTCGCCAGCTATGTGCAGTATCGCCATGTTAAGAAGATGTTGCGTGGCCTCGAGCCCGGTATCGGCAAGATGTCGAAGCGTATGTTCTACGATTGGCTTCATGCCGATAAAACCGAGGGACGCTGGAAGCGATGGAAAGAAAACCTGAAGATCGTCGCGGCTGACCTCGCTGAAGAGGCCCTGGCAATAGCAGACGGAACCGATCCCGAAACTGTGAGTGTCGCACGGCTGCAAGTAGAACAACGCAGATGGATGTCCGAACGCTATGACCGCAGCACATTCGGTAAGGCCGACGCACAAGTAAACATAGCTGTCGGTGTCGGTGGCGATTTCCTGGCGGGACTCAAGGCCGTTGAAGCCAAGCACAAGGCCAAGCGCGAAGAGATCGCGGAAGCCGACTACGAAATCGTGGAGAATGAAGCGCAATGACCATCACCCTCACACAGAACGATGTGTCTAGGGCTGTATCGGTCGCCACATTCCATACACTGCGCTGCGTACTTCTTGGTGCCATGCCCAAGAACAACCAAGATGTGAAGAGGCGACTCGACGACACGCTTGCCGGATATCTCAGCGAGGTCGCGACGGCGAAGGTGCTGGGGTTACCCTGGCCGCAAGAGCATACGCTATCGTGGGAAGGCCGCGACAAGGGTGATCTCGTTATGCCCGATGGTCAGTCGATTGAGGTCAGGGGCAGCCCGAACCCGAACGCTCGCTACCTACTAGGCCAGAGAGACGATCGCCCAGACAGGGTATACGTCATGGTAACTGCCAAGCCAGAGCAATTTAGGTTCAAGGTGCATGGCTGGATTCTGGGCAAGTACATGATGGATGAATCGTTTTGGGATGACCGGAAGGGCGGTAGACCCTGCTACTGGGTTCCGTTTTCGGAACTGCATGACATGGCGACACTCCTAGAACGGCCTATTTCGTGACAACCACCCCAACTGCGAATCCCACTGCCGCCATCCACCAATCAGCCTTGAGCCGTAGCCCGAAGCTCGGGGACATGGAGGAGCGCAACGCTTCGATCTGGCCCACCATGATGACCGCACTCGCCTCATGTTCAACAATCACGGCCCTGAGTCCCAGCGCCAACTCGCTGGCCTGGGTAGCGCGTAGCCGTTCGGCAGCCGTAAGACTGCGTTCGACTTCAATCACCTCTTCCAGTGCGCTGATCTGGATCTCGTAGTTTTCGACCACCGCATCCAACTCTACGACTTGTACGGAGTCCAGGGACGCTCTCAGGCTCTCTGAGATGGCCTCAGAACGCTCTCGCGCTGCCTCACGGCTACGAGTCAGCCTAGCAACCTCACGCTCGACCTCTAGCCTCTGCTGGGAAGCCGCCGAATCTGCCGCTGCGAGTGCTTCGGCTAACGATTCTGCGTGGACGGTCACCGAGTCCAAGACGAGTTCCTGCACCTCGAGCCGGGATTCTGCGTCATCTGCTATCCCGCGCCAGTAGCTCGCCTGGGAACTCTGCTGGATGAAGACCGCTAGGACGCCAACCCCGGCGAGCGCGATCCAAGTCCAAGGCGGTATTCTTACCATCGTGCCGGTGACCTCCTTCCGATCATTCCACGAATGTCGATGTGGGTGAAGCTCCTGTATCGACCTATCCCGAACTTGTCGCTGTCAGGATGACGCTCTAGCATATCGGCCACCTCGTCAGGCGTGAACCCGATCTTGACGACATCTGCCGCACCCCCGGTCAGGTGCATAGAGTTCGTCACTCCACCGATTCTCGCATTGTATGCTGGATCGCGATACCAGGAGTTCACTAGCACGGGAGTCGGCCTTGCCGTCGAGCGTAGATCGCGTAAGACATTGCAGAGCAATATGAAGTTCGGTATCAGGTCCGGGCTGGGCGCTTGCAACCACCGCACGGCAGGTGACGATGTCTCTCTGCCTACATCAGCTATCTCTAGCGGATGGAAGTTGGATACCCCAGCGGCGTCTAGTGCCTCACCACAGACAATGACCCAATCATCTCTCGTCATCACGAAAACCTGGCGAGCTATCAAGGACCTTCGGCTTCCGAGGCTCTCGCTTCAGGGCCGAACCGATACCGCTCGCTATGCCCCCGACCTGGGGGCCGAAGTATTGAGCGATCCTGGGACCGGCAGTCCAGCCGAGTAGGCCGGTGAAGATCGTGCCCAAGAGCGCGTATGCGGCATTGGCGACATCAGCCCACAACAGACTGTCAGCTATGATGATGACGGCAGTGAAGGCCAGACAGGCGGTCAGCAGGACTCTAGCGGCTGACAGCTTGCCTTTCTCGTCGGCTAGGATCTGGGAGATCATAATCAGCGGGGGTAATTACGGTAATTTTGTAGCAACCCGCGAGTTTCCTGATCATAGGTAGGTGCAAGTGCTTCCCCGGACCTGTTCGCACCCGCGCTGAGTAGGCCACCGCCAACAGCCAGATCCTCGCCCAGCCTCTGTTGTCCTAGTTGGCGTAACTGGTCGTATCGCCTCATGGTCCCCAGGCGTTCTAGCCCTTCACGCATTGGCAACTGACCCAACCTAGCAGTAGCTAGTTGTTGGGGCTTTGACCCCCCTGCCCAACGCCTTGCAGCTTCTGCTCTTTCGCGTATCCCCCCCTGGACCTGCCCTGCACCCCAGAATGTCGCTTCCTTGGCGACGTTGGCTGCTTCGGTGCCAGGATCAATCGCCGCCGCACTGGGTTTGACACCTTCGATTTGCAGTAATCGCTTTCTTTCTGCGAGCCTACGCTGAAGCATCTTCAACAGGTCATCGCTATCGCTGCCAAACAGTTTTCTCAATATCGGCTCCGCTTCCAAAAACACCTGTTCGGGCGATCTGCCTGATCCGTCGATATCAGCGCGTCTGGCTTTGTCTGCCAACGCAGTTACATAGCCCTCTGCAAGCGCATCTTCCGCTTCATCCTGCATCTCTTTCCGCACCACATCGTCAATATCGTCGCTGATGTTGCGTACAGTGTTCCGCCTAACTTCTTCGATTGTCTCTTCCAACGACTTGATCGTAACCTGGGCGGGCTTCAGAACTAATTCCTCACCACGGCGGAACCCCCGTAGACCCTCGCTTTGACGGCGATACGCGGCCAGGGCCGCCTTGGTGTCGCCGCTAGTAACCCTGTTCAGGGTTTCGTATAATCCATCTGCCATCCCCATGAGGTTCTTATATTTGGCATCATTAGCTGTGCCGCTTATGTCGGATGGTGCGTATTTCTTCGCAGTCTGCCGCACAACTCTGACGAGCAGTTCAGTGCGACCGGCACTGTCTATAGCCCCTTGGGCAAGTGCTTTTTCTAGCGGTATCACTAGACGATCCGCATCAAGTCCGATCTTCTGGCCTAGGGGTAAATCTCTATTTTGTGCCTCTATCAAATCTATCCAAGTCTCTTCCAATTCTCGCTTGGTCGTTGGATTCCGAAACGCACCTTCCCGACCGAAGGACTCACTGACTTCACGTTTCGCAGCGGGGCTTAATGACAACTCTTCTAGCCGCCCATAAAGTACAGCAGCTTCGTCGGAACGTGCTTTTTGACGCGAACTCAGCCTACGACCCGTGGTCGTTGCATCTTCGGCAGCTTCGCCGCCCAATTGCCGCATTTGTCTGGCCGTCCATCCTTCAACGGCATCAGACACCTCGTCAGCCAATTCACGCGTTGACTGTCTTACCGCTGGGATGAGTCCTTCTGCGACCTGGGAATAACCCCCTACGCCTCTGGCCGCACCACTAACATTCGCTGCGGTCTGCGCCTCTATGGTAGCCAATAATTGTCCTGGCCTCGCCATCCCCGTTTCTTCCATATGGTCGGCAAGTTTGCGTATCCATATTTGGTCTTCTGTCAGAGTCCGTCCACTCGCGTCAATAAACGCATCTGGTGTCTCTCGTTGCCAGCCTCGGACTAGATCCCTCCAATCTTCGGGCTTCGCAGCATCGATATCAACTAACATGGCCCGTGCAGACTTACGCTCTGGGGCTAGTGTTACGCCGCCTCTTCCGCTGAGTGCATCGGTTACACGCTTGGGCATTCTTGTGATAGCACCCAATACTCCACCACCTAGTAAGCCACCACCCCCGGCAGCCTCTTCTCGGGCCATCGCTCGCGCACTCGCTGGCGAGTCACCACCAAGCAATCTGCCTTCATCTATCCCGCGCCTAAACCTTTCCATTCTGCCGCCAACCATCCCGGCGATCTTCCCGGCCCCTGACGATACCAGCCCCATCGCTGCTGGCATTGCCCCACCCATAGCACCACCCAATACTGCGCCCGGTACTGCCGCCCGAGCCCTATCTCCTATACCACCCTCTGCTTCACCTGCACCGTATGCGGCCCCAGCCCCTGACCCTTCCAAACCAGTACGGATTGATTGGCGCAGCATCCCTCGCGGAGCTTGTGCTGCGGTAGGGGCCACTGTGCTGGCAGCGGCAGGGGCGGCACGGGATACCGGAGCGGCTGCACTGGTACGCGCAGTGACTCGAGCGGGACCACGGGCTGCTTGACGAGCCGCTGCGCGTCCTACGGTACTAGCTCCTGCTCGTCCTGCCGCGCCACCTCTTGCCAGGGCCGCGCCACCCTTTACCAGGCCCGCTCCACCACGCAAGGCCGCACCACCAGCCATAAACGATCCGACACCGCCAGCGAGTTCACCGAAACCACTAGCTATCTTGTGCTGTTCTCTGAATTGCTTGCGGTTGGCTTCCCATTCAGCAGCTTTCTCGGGCGACATCAAACCGATCAGTTCATCGGCCCATCCCATCGTGAAGCCATGTGCTATCGACTGCCCAAAGCCACCGATGGTTTCGCCAACACCCATCTCCTCGTCTATCGCACGTTTTGGAACCGCATCTCTTCTTCCCCCGCCCTGTTTCGTTCCTTCACGGTCGCCCTCAACGATCCTCCAATTCTGGGTTTCGGGGTCGAGTTTTACCCAATGGCTCAGGTTATCGTCTTTATGGTATACGATCAGAAATTCGGGATTCGTGGGATGCGGCATAGGCTTCGTGAAGCCTTGTGCATCATACCGGCGAGTGTCCTGGCCGTTACTCAACGTCTGCTCTCAATTTGCCCACGGAACGTCCTCGTCTTTGACCCATTTCGTATCTAGTAACTTACCAAACTCATCCCTTCGCTCCCACTTAAACATATTGCGTTGGAGCGGATTCCTGAAACCGCGCTCTTCTCCGGTACGCATCCATTCACCGCCAGAAGGGGACACTGCGGGGCTAGCCAACAAACCATTTTGTTGGAGGGGGGTGCTGAGATCGATGTGTGCATATGGGCTAATCGGTGGGGCACTCAACGTGTCAAACGTGGCTTGCAGCGAATCAGGCCTTGTCCCAGGAGTAACGGATGTTGGTCCGACCCCATTAATCGTCGCTGGCCTGGGAACACGATCTGGTCCCAACTCCTGTAAAGCGCCCGTCCAAGACCTGACACCTGACAACAGAATACGATGGCCCTCTGTGCTTTGCTCGCTGCCTAGCCGGTCATCAAAATATCTTCTTGTACCCTCATGCCAATCTTCGGGAGAAAGTCTGATGAGGTACAGATCCCGTATCTCCTGATCGGGAACCTGTTTGAGAAGCCTGTCATTATGCATAGCAATATCGTCCAGCTTTTGCCGATACAACTGCGTCATGTGTTTCTTTAACTCGGCCCTTGTTAAATCTCTCGTACCACTTAACGCTTGAGCTATCCCGAACTCATAGTCTGATGTCGGCCCTACGAACGCCGACAAGTTCGCGAACCCCAGTTGCGCCCATGCGCCCTCTAGGATCGCTAGGCCCTGGCCGCGATCCGCACCAGAGGCAACATGATCTTGGAATGCTTTCCAAGCCCTTTTCAACCCAACGGCTTTCAAACCAAACGCATCATCTTTGATACGGTCTACCGCATCTATCCCACGCTTCCAGGTATAGAGTTCACGGCGACCAGTAGCCCTCTCGTTGTCGTAGAACTCCTCAAATCCCATCATCGCGGCAGTAGATACAACAGGATCGTCAACGGCCTTGTCGAATGACCGAATTAGAACGTCATCTCTGTAATAGTGAACT
>Ga0302137_1000888_pt1 | contig 13401 bp, 10 predicted proteins | sample CBN3_SCM_MG_FD_203127 | JGI IMG/M metagenome (GOLD analysis project Ga0302137, IMG submission 203127) | Marine microbial communities from Western Arctic Ocean, Canada - CBN3_SCM | ecosystem: Environmental > Aquatic > Marine > Oceanic | place: Canada: Western Arctic Ocean | collected 2017-09-15 | reverse complement strand
TCCCCGTCGCTGTCGGCGTCAAATAGACACACGCCTGGCCCATTGACTTCGACAATACTCGTTGGCGGCATTGCGCCGCTTGTCGTGACAAAGTGAGGGCCGGTGTGTTGTGTGATGTCAACGAGCGCAATCCGTGGCGATTGTTCGTCGCATCCCAAGAACCCAAGCAGCAAAAGTGGTACGAGGCGATTCATCGTGGCCTCGTGTCGGTTGTTTCAACTCGAGATCGAGCGGCGACGGCCGCATTTTCAGCAGCCGCGGCTTCATCGAGCCGTCCGAGTCGTCGCAGGAGCCGGGCTTGTGTGAACTGCGCCTCGTACAGTGAGGGGTCGATGGCGATCGACTCTGCCAGTAGTGATACCGCAGCGTTGAGGTCGCCCCGTTGTTCGAGTAATTGTGCTTGGCGGGCCATCGCTTTGGCGACGCCGCTTTGCCGGTTGGGCCGATCTCGCTGCAGTGCAATGGCGTCTTGAAAATATGCCTCAGCTTGCTCAACATCGCCACGCTCCAGGGCGAGCACGCCAAGTCCAAAGTGCGTATCGCCTTCCGTGGGGTCAAGTGTCAGATGGCGTGTGAATGCGGCCTTGCTCTTGCCAGCATCGCCAGCGTGATACCACGCCCAGCCAAGAAAATGGGCAGCAGGGGGATACGGCGGATGGGTTGCAATAGCCTGTTCGAACCAGGCGGCAGCCTTTGGATAAGAGCGTTCGCGGTGGTGAGCGAGCCCCATCAGGAACATCGCCCTGCTATCTCCCGTGCCAGCATCAATGAGTTGTCGAAGCCTGACTCGAGCCGGTCCGTACTCGCCGGCGAGAATGAGGTTGTAGTGCTCAATAAGCTCGCCTGACAACGCTGGAACAGGGGCAGGTTCGGGCGAATGAGGCTCACACCCGGCAATACAGATGCAGCAGGCTGCAATGGTCGTAATCGTCCAATTACGAAGGTTTGATTTCCTTCGGACGTGAATCGTCGTTATGGTGCGTTTGGGTGGGAGTGTGGAATGCGTACTCATGGGCAGAATCAGCATAACCATGGTGGCGGTCTTGGCAACGGCTTCAGCTTCATTCGCTCAAGTTCAATTGCAGTCTCGTATGGGAGATGCCCTACGTGGATTGACCGCTGATCAGCTGGTTCGGTTCGAACTTGGACGCCAGGCCTATATTCGAAACATCACGGTCGAAGAGGGGCTCGGTCCAATCTTCAACCAGACATCCTGCGGATCATGCCATAACGTGCCGCTTGGTGGCTCCGGCGCCCAGCAAGTCACTCGATTTGGACGGATCGATAAGAAGGGTGGGTTTGACCCACTGACAGCCTTTGGTGGATCACTACTCAACGTCAATGCCATCAGTGATGACTGTCTCGATGAGATTCCAGCCCACGCCAACGTGACATCGCTTCGCGTAACACCCGGGGCGCTGGCCTATGGACTGATCGAAGCTGTGCCCGATGATGTGTTTGTCGCGCTTGCTGCTGCGCAGCCAGCATCGCAGCGTGGCGTTGTCCGGTGGACCGAAGCGTTTGAGAACCCAGGCGTTGCTCGCGTCGGTCGATTTGGATGGAAAGCACAGCTGCCAACCGTGCTTTCATTTAGCGCAGATGCGTCGACGCAAGAACTCGGCTTTACCAATCGTCTCTTGCCAGATGAGAATCCACCTCGTGGTGATGAAGACTTGCTTGCCGAGTGCGACATGGTGCTCGACCCGGAGGACGGTCCGGATGCCCAGGGGTATGACTTCATTGACAGAGTGACCGACTTTCAACGATTTCTTGCTCAAGCACCACAAACGCCTCGTAGTGGCATGAGCGGTGAAGCGATCTTCAATGCCGTTGGGTGCGTTACGTGCCATTCCTCAACGATGTTGACATCTGATGATCTTGCTTTGGAGGATGAACTTCGTTCGCAAACGATTCACCCATATGGCGACTTCTTACTGCACGATATGGGCGCAGCGGCCGATGGTATCGGCGACGGCCCTGCGGGGGTGCGAGACATTCGCACGCCGCCTCTATGGGGTGTTCGAATTCGGAATCCATTGTGGCACGACGGACGCGTCAATGGCGGTAATTTTGAGAGTCGCATTCAAGAAGCCATTTCCTTGCACGGTGCCGCACTGAGCCAAGGACAAGCCTCTGCAACGGCGTTTGCAGCGCTGAGTATTTCTGATCAGCAATCTGTCGTGGCCTTCCTTAATTCGCTTGGGCGTGTGGAGTGCGATGGCGATGGTGACAGCGATGTCGATCTGGCTGACTTCTGGGGCCCAGACGGATTCGCATTGAACATGGGTGGCGGCATCGATGCAGACGCGCCTGCCGCTGTGTATGACGTTGATCGTGATGGCGATGTCGACCTTGATGACGCCGCGGCATTTGCCGAAGCATTTGACGGGGGTCCACGCGACTGTGATGCCGATGGCGTGCAGGACTTCGTGCAAATCGCCGAGAACCTTAGCCTTGACGCCGATCAAAATGGTGAGCTTGACGCGTGTAACTCATGCCCAGCAGACATTGACAATTCTGGAAGCGTTGGCACGGACGACGTGCTGCTTATCTTGTCTGCCTGGGGCGCATGCGCAAGTGGTTGCGATGCCGACGTCAACGGCGACTTGTTTGTGGGTGTGGATGATCTTCTTGCAGCAGTTTCAGGGTGGGGCGAATGTCAGTGATAAATAGATTACAGGGAAGCATTATGCGAAACAAAGTACTCATTGGATCGACACTTATTCTCCTTACTTCTGCCTGGGCTTCCGGACAGGGCTGGATGAACTACGACAACCAGACCTCCGTCCGGTTGCAGGCAGATCCTTCGGTTGGTGTGAATGATGATCGCGAGAAGGACTACATAGTTGGCGACATCGATAACGATGGCGACGACGATCTTGTGTGTGTTCGCAAGGAGCCATTCACCAGTACTGGTCGCAATACCAACGTGCTGTTCTTGAATGAGGGTGGCGTTCTTGTTGATCGAACCGCGACGTATGCCGTCCAGTCGGATGTGGCTGGTGATCAAGGCTTCTTGACGCCAACGAATGATCGTGATGTTCAGATGACTGACGTAGACGGTGATGGATGGCTTGACGTCGTGACCGCAGTGACGCTGACAGATAATGCCGCCAAGAACCTTTCGCACCCTCGCATCTATATGAACCTTGGCGAGAGTGAGGGCGTGTGGCAGGGCCTTCGTTACGAGGATGCTCGCATTCCACAAATGCACCCCACAGCAGGGCCGCGTTTCTGCTCGGTTGCTGCCGGCGATATTGATGGCGACGGCGATGAAGACCTGTACTTTGGCGACTATGACAGCGGCGGTTCACAGATATTTGATTACAACAACCGGCTGCTTATCAATGATGGATCCGGCTACTTCACAGACGAAACTGATTCTCGCCTTACAAGTGAGATGAGCGAGGCAGCCTTTGGTGCCGCGAGCGTGATTGCTGACATGAATGGTGATGGGACGCTTGATATTGTGAAGCAGACGTCACTGAACGCACCTCAGCATATTGCCGTGACCTGGAACAGCTCATCTAATGCGGGTGTATTTGTTGAGTATCAGATTGTGGATCAACTTGCGCCGTACCACGTGTCAGTTGGCGATCTCAATGGCGATGGCATGCTGGACATGATTACCAGCGATGATGGTGTTGATAATTACTATCTGAATCAAGGGAACGACAGTAATGGCTACGCTCAGTTTGCTCAGCGTGCATTCAATTCTGTAACCGGCGGATTTGGAAGTGATAACTACTGTGTTGACCTCGATAATGATGGCAACCTCGATGTAATCATCTGTGATGTTGATGTGGATATTTCAGGATGTAGCCGAACCACACATCTCCTTCGCAATCGTGGGGAGAGCCCTGAAGTGACATTCAGTCGTGACGACACCGGTATTCCAGATTCGATGCTTGAGGGTGTTCATGACATCGCCGTCATCGACATCGACGGCGATGGGTGGCTCGACCTCGTAATCGGTCGGTGCGGATCGACCGAAGTGTGGATGAATGAGCCACCCACGGGAATGACATTTGGATGGGAGGGTGGTATTCCCTCGCGGATCTCGCCTGGTACGTCCCAGGAAGTGCAGTTCACATTGAACCCAATTGGCGGCGCTGAAATCGCCCCCGGGAGCGGGGCATTGTGGGCTCGAACGGGCGGGGGGGCATGGTCCGTGATTCCAGTTGTTCCCCTTGGCGGCGAGTCCTACAGTGGCAACTTGCCTGTAGTTGAGTGTGCTGAAGAACTTGAGTTTTACGCAGCCGGGCAACTTGTTGGTGGAGGTGAATACACCGATCCGACTTCTGCGCCGGCTGTGGGATATCTAGCTGTTGGAGCCGATGGCGTAGAGACACGTATTCGACTTGACTTTGAAGAGCCAGCCGTTGGGTGGACTGTAGAGAACGACCCTTCGCTCTCGACTGGAGCTTGGGAACAAGTCGATCCACTCGGAACTCTCTTTGGTACCGATGTTTCGCAACCTGAAGACGATGCGACCGCAGGCTCCGATGCGATTCTCTGCTTTATTACGCAGAACGGAACCATTGGCGGCAGTGTTGGTGAGGCAGATGTAGATGGCGGTCCAACTATGCTCATCTCGCCTGCGATTGACCTTGATGCAACCGACGGCACGATTTCATATGCGCGGTATTTCTTTGACAGTGAAGTTGCCGACACATTGGTGACTGAAGTCAGCGGCGATAATGGTGGAACCTGGGTACTGGTCCACGAAACCGGTGGCACCAACTCAGCATGGGACACGACTTCATTCCGTGTAGGTGATTACATCACGCCGACGGCCGAAGTTCGCGTGCGATGGATCGTAGAAGACGCCAACCAGGCTTCGGTTGTTGAGGCCGGAATTGACAACATCCAGCTCGACGTATTTGTATGTGATGACGTCGAGCCATGTCTCGGCGATATTGACGGCAACGGTGATGTGAGCGTTGATGACATCTTGGTCATCCTCGGCTTCTTTGGTGAGCCAACAACTGGCCCAGCAGACATCAACGGTGACGGAATTGTCAACGTCGATGACATGCTCATCATTCTTGGCGCTTGGGGCCCGTGCACCTGAGTATCTAGCCAGACTGCTACGCTGTGGCAATGCGTGTCATGGTCGTATTCAATCCAGTGTCCGGAGGTGGTCGTGGGGCCGTCCATGCTGAGGCGGTGTCGCGTGCACTTTCTACGCGGGGGCACACCGTTGAGCTCATTGCCAGTGAGCGGGGTGATGCGGCCACGTGGCTGTGCAATAAACTAGCAGGCGTGGATATTGCAGTCGTCGTAGGCGGTGACGGGACTGTGCGATCAGTGGCACGGGCGGCAGTTGAGGCTGGTTGTGCGCTGCTGCAAGTACCAGAGGGGAATGAGAATTTATTTGCACGGGGACTCGGAATGAGCGCTGCTGTGGACGACGTCGTAGCCACCATTGAGCGTGGTACACGCTGCGAGGTTGATGTGGCCGAGGTCAATGGGGAGACCATGTTGCTGATGGCGTCAGTTGGTCTTGATGCTGAAATTGTTGCTGAGGTGGCAGCGCGTCGGGGCGGCTCGGTATCGAACTGGACCTATGTATGGGCTGCGCTCGCATGCGTCCGCCGGTGCTCTCCACCACAGTGCACCATTATCGTGGATGGACAAGATCTAGTTTGCGGTGCAGCTGGATGGGTAGTTGTAGCGAACTCGCCTGAATATGGGGGCAGGGTCAATCCTGCGCCGATGGCGATGATGGATGATCGAAAACTTGACGTCGTGTTTTTTCCAGCATCTCGTTCACTTGGCGTGCTACGTTGGATGAATCGATGTCGACGCGGAAGCCAAGCAGGTCATGCTGGATTTCTGCACGCAGTCGCGACGCGGGATGTACGAGTCACGCTTGCGGAACCAGCAGTTTTTCAGATTGACGGTGATGCCGGGAACGATGGCGGAGTGGTTAGTAGCATGGATGTCTCGCTGCTATCAAAACGGCTCAGAGTGCACATTCCACCCGCGTAAGTGCCATCGACATGGGATGCGCTGGAGTGCTGCAGCGATGGAGTTGGCTTTATTGTTGCTTCCTTGAGCCCAAATGCTCCGCGAGCGCCAATAATGATCATTTGGGCAGCGATACAGACCAGTAAGAACCCCACAATTCGGGTGAGCGCATTCATGCCGTTTTGGCCGAGCACCTTGAGGATGAACTCGGCTTCCCGCATGCAGATCCAACTTATAAACATGGCTCCAATCGTGCCGGCTGTTGCGGCGGCCCAGTAGTCAAAACCATTGTCCATTGCTTGCCGTCCAGCGGCAATGACAACAGCGATCGCACCTGGCCCAGCAATCAGCGGAAGGGCGAGGGGGCAGAATGCAATGTCAACAGAATCAACGGCTTCGGCGTGCGCTGCACTTCCCTGTACTTTGCGATTTTCCTTGGCTTGCACAAGCTTCCAGCCAATTGAGCCCACAATAAGTCCGCCGCCAATATCAACAGCATGCAGTGTGACACCCAAGAAATCCAAGATGTACGGGCCGCCAAAGAGAAAAATCAACAAGATAATGGTCGCGTAGATGTTGGCCATTAATGCTTGTGAACGTCGAGTGGCATGAGAATCATTCGGCGTCAAGCTGAGGAAGATGCCAACATTGCCCAGTGGATCTGTAATCACAAAGAGAGCGACAAGAACAGCTATAAATTCTGAGGTAAACATTCTGAAAGGATATCACTTTTTCGCGGCAACTTGCTTGGGTGGAGTGATCAGAGTGTTCATTCCGGCGGCGACATCGCGAGGCGACACTATCGACCTGCGTTTGACTTAGTGGACGACCGTTGCTTGGGCCGTATGAGATCGCGCATGACAATGGCTACTCCTATGGCGAAGGATACGCAAATAGCAACCATGATAGAGGGCTGCAACGTGATCCAGGGCTCTTCGAACATACGCCATTTTGCCATGATTTCTACTACGTTCCAAAGGACAATCACGTAGAAGAACCACAAGATAGACGCCATTTCAAAGGCAGTGCGTGGTCCGTAGTTAGTCACTGTGCCCGTAATGTGGACACTGCGTGTGAGGTGAAACTTCTTGCGCATCCAGATGAACACACTGCACCGGACGCTCTCGTGCACCACGAGATACAGCAGTAGGAGCAGAAGGAAACTCCATGTGTGCATCATTAGGCGATATTCGCCAGCCGTGCCATTTACTTCGACAATGCCAAGTACGGTTGCGGCGTAGAGCAGTCCATATTCAACAGCCCCGGTCCACAGCAGCACCTCTGCGAACGCCCCCAGAAAGCTTTGCCATGCAGTCGATCGTGTCCATCGAGTGATCGCGAGCAGGGCGATGCCGATCAAGAACAGCCCGAAGGCGCCCCAGCCCACCTGCTCACCGAGCCAACGATTCATGATGATCATGAGCGAGTGCCCAAAGGGCATCATCAGGAAAATAAAGAAGAATGCTTTGAGCCCAGTCATTGCCGCATGATGGAATATTGAGAGTGATGCTCAATAGCAATGGTTGCCTATCAATGAGAATTAGAGCCCAACAGAAGGATTTTCGCCCTGCTTGGACACTTTCTTGGTGTCGGTCCACTCCGAGAGGTTCGTCGCCCAACTGGTGAGTGTCAGCTGAAACTGCACGTCGAGTTGATGGGTCCTGCCTGCCCGGCTCGAGAGCTCGACGATTGTTCCTGTCAGCGAGAAGTCAGGCGTCGTGTCTGCTGCGGACCCTTGGTTCCGAAGGGCTTGCTTTCTCGCATGCGCGGCTGCATCTTGATCTTGCGCCCGACCGCTGACGCCGGCATAGGTCGTGGCGAGCTGCACGACCTTGGAGTTGACGAGCTCGGCTTTGATGTCGCCGGTCAGCATCGGCATGGAAAGCCGAGTTGTTGTGTCGTTAATGATTGCGCCGTCTTTGAAGAGCAAGATTGGTGGGCGACCGTGGGCAATTGAGAATTGCTGGAAGACACCATTGCGAAGAAGAGATTCAATCATTGAGGCTGAGGCATCTTGAACATCTTGAATGTCAATTTGGCTCGTCGTGGTGATCGACTCAGGCCCGCCAGTTTCAATACGGTGTGCAGGAGTACATGCAGTGAGAAACGCTAGAGAGATGATGCTTGTTGTAAGGATGACACGCATGGCGAGGTGGACCTTCCTGAGTTCTAGTTGTTGGCTCGTCGGAGTTCGAATGTAAAGTCAGTGGCGTTGAGTCTTGGCGAGAGATTGGTCAGTGTGACCGTGCCGCCAGATGGCACACTTGTTGCGTGCCAGACATTTGTCTTGGACTGAATCATGTTGCCGGCTTGGTCGAGCCAGCGAAGATTCCATCCGAATGATCGCGTGCTAAATCCGTCGTTTGCCACGATGATTTGAGCCTCAAGTAGTCCAGAGGGTTCGCTTCGATAGAGCCGAACGCCTCTGCAGTGCAGGAACACGTCCGTGAGGAGATCGTTGATCTGCACCGACATGTCGGTGACCTCATCGGTTGCAGGAGTTGTACGAGTGCTCACCGAGTTGACGGTGCCGCACCCAGTACCCAAGGCGGTCGCCGCGGCGAGAATGAGTAAATTGATTGATCGTTTCTTCATATGCTGGATGAACTCCTGGTGTCAAAGCTGTGAGCGATTCTAAGGGCCATTCGGGGTCTCTGTCTCGATTGATGCCCTATTCAGTAAGTCTTCGTCGGAGGTGGCGTCTGTACCTTCTGCGGGAATCTCTTCTGAGTTCGCTTCTTCTGGAGAAGGCTTGAGGCTAAAGGTAGGAGCGTATGGTTTACGTGGCCCAGTGAGTTGGATTGGCATGATCGACGCGGCGTGAGCAGCTGAAGATGGAAGTGACACGATGAGAATATTGCTCTGGTCTGGGACGACTGATGCGATGCCCAAGCTGCGGCCGTTTGGCGCGCTGAGTTGCAGGATGCCATCGGTCGGCGTGCTAACCCTGGCAACTTGTATTTCAGCAGGCATTGTTCGCCAGCACCGCAGATCGGCCTGCGCAGAACCAACTTGGTAGGCAACCGCTGCAATCGCAATCACTGAAGCCAACGCATTCTGAGATTGCTGTGCCATTTGCATGGCTGCATAGGTGGCAATTGCTTTTGTGGTAGCTCTGATGGCCTCATGACTGATGATGAGCGGAAGCCGTTCCTTGAAGTGCCAGCTCGATATGTTCGCGGTGTCGGCCAGAAGTGCTGTTCGCGTGACCTCGTTATTGGATGATGTAACGTCGATCGCCTCGATGTGGTCATCATTGAAAACCATCTTTGGAAGTGCGAGCGTTGGCATGGTGAACCCGCCAGAGAGGGGCAGTGGCATGGCAATCTTCTCTTGTTCGAGATGCGGACCCATGCCGTTCATGAAGTACACCCATGTCGTGGGCAGGGGCGTAGTTTCATTTGTTGCCCACGTGATTTCTTGTTCGAGATCGGATTGTAATTTTGGATTCATTGCCAAAATTGAGCGAAGCGATGATCGAGCTTGCACAAAATCATTGCTGTAGGTCTGCGTCGTGCAAGAGAGTCGGAAGACGGCATCGAGGTGTAGGGCCCAGGGATTGATGTAGTTGGCGTAGGCCGCCTTGGCTGGCAGGCCTGCATAGTGCTCGCTCATAATCTGATGTGTGTTGTTGTTCATGACCCCACTGGTGCTTCCAGCCCAGTCGTTACTTCGCTCTCCATCCCACTCGGCGCTCGCGTCATCGACTTTGTCGGTATTTCGTTTGGCAGCTAGTTCGATTGCCTTGCCGTATCGATGTTCAGCATCTTCCGTCCAGAGTACGGCGCGGTTGAGCTCAACACGCGCAGTATCCATGTGGCCCATTGCCATAAAGTTGGTCGCATTATTCGCGTGCAACATGATGCGGTCGTTTGGCGTGCCGCGGTACTTTGACATCGTGGCGTTGGTGACAGTGGTGACAAGGGCCTCCGAAACGGTCGCTTCTGGAGATTCCTTCATGTATGGAAATGTGTCAACAAATGCGGCATCAAAGCATTCAATGCTGGTCGCGTAATCGCCAGCCGCTTGAGCAGCGCGGCCGCTCTCAAGGAAGTACACGACTCTATTTTTCTTGTGCTTTGCTTCCTCTTTTGCGTCCGTGTACGCAAGCGTTGCAGCTGCGGGGTAGTCGCCCTGCGACCATACTCCAGCAAGCTTCTTGGCATCAGAACGGTAGTCCCCTTGGCAGCCCAGAGACATGAGTACGATCGTGGTCGCCGTCAACGCGTAAGCCCAATTCTTCATAGGATCCCTCCGGAATTTCCCATCCTATTTAAGTTCATCTATCCAAAGGCTTGGTTGGCCAATGCCTAGATTCTGTACATTAGATGTGTCAATGCTGATGCTGCTGTTGCGGAGGAATTCAGCCACAGCTGCAGCTTTCTCCAGTTCAGTTGCGCGGAGCACGGCGCCATCCTTGAGTGACTCAAAGAACTTGCTCTGTTGCATCCATCGTGCTTCACCAGATGCAGAGAGCGTCATTGGTATTCGGAGTGATCCCATAAGGTCACTGACCTGCACATACCGATCGACCGTCTCGCACAACGGATGTTCAATGACAAGTCGATGGGTACCCTCGGCCATGGGAATCGGGCCGGGGGTGCTGCCGACAAGCATGCCGTCAATTGACACCATGGCGTTTGATGCATGGAGAGGGTAGGTGCTCGCCGTGAGCGTCCAAGCGCCGTCAATTCGCTTGATCTCAGGAACCTGCATATTTGCGAGTACCGTTTCAATTCTAATTTTTAGGGGCGAAGACGCCGTCGCGATTGGACCGAGCCGGCCCGAGGCGGACGCATCTCGTACTGAGGTTGCGATTTGCACGGCGTCGTTTTTGAGAAGGCGATCGACGGCGTTGAATTCAATTCGGTCATGGCCAGGGCTTGTCAGGAACCGCTCGCTTGCATCCACGATGCCGCCATCTACGCTGATGCCATTAGCGCCATTGAGCAGCGTCCATGATGTCGACACGGTGTACTCGGCCACGGTTCGTTGCAGTTTGGGACTCTCTGTGACGTTCACCACAAGCGAACTGATCGTGGCTGTGAGAATTGCACTGGCGCCAAGATGGCTGGCGATCGCTGTGGCGGAAGAGCGATCTGAGAGCAACCGCTGTGCTCGTGTTTCAACGGTATCGCCAGTGCCAACGTTGGGGCCCTCGGATGCAAGCGTGCTGACTGCATTAAGGACGTCCTGCCTGCTCACAACACGCAACCCTTGCGCGGAAAGCATGCCGCGCAGCTGCGCGTCAAAGACGGTGACGCGATCGCTTGGGATATCAGCAGCCGCATTAGCTACAAATATGGCAACCACACCGTTGTGTGGTGATGGCGTGGTTGGTGGCGTTGCGGGCAGCACGCTCGTGGTAGATCCAACACGCGTTGCGGCAGGCCGTGCCGGGCTCGCGAATGGGCCCTGGGCTCGGGTATTCACATCAATGTGTTGGGGAAGCGATTGAGAAGATTGCAGAATCGTGTGCCCAATGCTCGGGGATCGGATCAGCTCAATCGCCGCAGCTTCTGAGTACTTCGGAAATATGCTCGTGACAGTAGCCCAGCCGATTGGGCGGCTTGTTGATCCAATGGCAACGCCCGTTTCCGGGTCGACCATCGTATTGCCTGGATCGCGAAGCTCGAAGAGGTCGCCGATGTGCAGTCCGCTTGTGCTTCCCCGATTGAAGAAGATAGTGCTGCCTTCCAACCCGATGACCTTTGCTGGCGCGAGCGAGTCGAGAATTGCATTGGTTGCTTTGGAAGCAAACTGCGATGCCGCTGCACCAATCATGCGGTTCGAGAAAGACCCCTCCTGCACTGCTCCATCAATAAGCCGCGTCTCTTCTTCAAATTCAGATGTAAGAGATGCGGTGTCAAGGATGGTGCCGCGTGTGACGTCGTAGATCTTGAGTGTGGCGCCAAGCTGAATGGTTTCAAAGGTGTACATGGAGTCGCCCATTGCATCCGCGATGATCGCAGTGCGGTCGATGAGCTGAAAGTTAGTCACTGTGACCGCGGCGATGTACGTGAAGCCTGCGAGTTCAAATGCTCGGGCCGTGTGTGGATCATTCGTGTCGTACAGGCCAGAGTTTTGTACATCTTGGGCAGAGAGCACCGATTCGAGATCGCTTGCCGCAACCACTTCAAACCGGCCAGACTTATTGATGCTGTGGACAAGATCGGTGTCTACGGCTTGCAGAACCTGCTCAAGCAAATTCTTCACGCCAGAGCCATCGCCTGCCGCTCGCGCCATGACGGCAGGTGTCGCCGCAACAGATTGAACTGCGATCCGTGGCTTAGAAGCTGCTTGGGCTGTGGCGGCCGATGTGACGACGGCTGCAAAGAGTGTGGCAAGAAGTGTGTGTGCGGTGCTGCGTCGATGCATGGTCAAGTGCTCCCTAGCGATGCAGGTAAATGGGGATGCGATGAAACGATCAGCCCGACTGGCCCCCCAGCCGTGAACACGCATTCTCTTATATGGCGTGCTGGCGAAACGATAGCGGAAGTAGGCGTCCTGTAAATGTGTGTGTGGTCATTATGACGAACGGCGTTTGGTGGCCTGTATTGCATGACATGCGATCGCTTTTGCAGTATTGCGCCTCGGTGCGCTGCGTTGAGGCACCATTTCGGGAGCACAGGGAGGTTCACAGATCGGTCGATCAATACTCGATTGTGCGTCAAATTTTTACTCCCCAGCTGACAGAATTGAGGTGCTCAGGCGGAGACCTAGTGGCAGACAAGAAGTTTGTCCAACTGAATAATCCAAGCTGAGGAGTCAATCATGTCTACTAACGTCCTTTACAGTCTAAAAAACAGCATTCTAACGCTCTACGCAGCCCTCCTTGTTGGTGGACTTTCATCGCTTGCGCCGGCAGCTTCCACCAATCCAGTGGGGGCCTGTTGCTACGAGGACGCTGAAATTGGGGTCATCGTCTGTGGAGTAATGCAGGCTTCAGTCTGCCAGTCCATGAGCGGTTACTTCTACGGTGTCGGCACTTCGTGCGATGACGATTTCATCGAGTGCGTTCCCGCTGCTGAAAAGGCTGCTTGCTGTATCAAAGACGCTGATCTTGGCTGGTACTGCATCGAAGCCAACGATGCTGATTGCAAGCAATTTGGTGGCACGTGGTACGGAGTCGGAATTCACTGTGGCGATCCTGCTGTTGAATGTAACGCAATAGATGACCGTGGCGCATGCTGCTACGAGCACCCTGATCTTGGTCTTGTGTGCGACATGATAATTGAGGAATACTGCGTTGATCTTGCTGGGTACTGGTACGGACCAGGCACCGTTTGCACGGATCCGTTTGTTGAATGCGACCCAATTTCTAGTGATGGCGCATGCTGCATAGAAGAAGAACCAGATTCTGGCTACTGGTACTGCATCGAAACAACTCATGATGACTGCATCAATCATCTAGGCGTGTGGTACGGA
>Ga0302137_1000884_pt1 | contig 13424 bp, 12 predicted proteins | sample CBN3_SCM_MG_FD_203127 | JGI IMG/M metagenome (GOLD analysis project Ga0302137, IMG submission 203127) | Marine microbial communities from Western Arctic Ocean, Canada - CBN3_SCM | ecosystem: Environmental > Aquatic > Marine > Oceanic | place: Canada: Western Arctic Ocean | collected 2017-09-15 | reverse complement strand
GTTGTGTCCGTTGTGTCCAGCGTATCTGGCGCGGCAGCCGGATCCGACTCGCTCGGCGTCGCGGAGAATATCCCGGCCCGGTCGAGTTCCTGCTCGACCGTGGGCCACCAAAGCCCCCAGGTCACGGCGGCGCCCGCGGCGATAAAGATCGAGACGATCCGAGGCCAGGCGCCCATACCCCGTCGGGCCGGGCGCGGCGGGACCGGCGGCGTGGCAGACCGGGCAAGCTCAGCGGTTTCGCGCGGCGCGTCTTTTGCCGGCGCGTCCTTGGCGGCTTTCTTGTCGATGATCCCATCCTCCGGGACCGATGCGGACCATGGCGTATCGCCCTTCCCGGCGGCGGGCGCCGTCGCTTGCGCTTCGCCCGTTTGCGTCTCACCGGGTTTCTTTTCGCCCAGGTCTTTATTGCCTTCGTCCATTTTGAGCGAATCCACGCCCTTGTCCGCCGGCATAGCGATCACATCCTGGGTCTGCGCCGCGCTCTGCGGCGCCGTGTCCAGGTTCAATTCTTGCGCTTCGGCGACCCGCCGAATACTGGCCCAGCGTCGCTTCGGGATGCTGTCGCGCTCCTTCCAGCCCTGGACCGTGGTCACCGGTATGTCGAGTTTCGCCGCCATGGGCCGGATACCGCCAAAGGCCTCGATCACGATCGTGGCGGAGGGCACGGGGCCTTCGGCATCCGTCCTGTCGGGGCGATCGGTCATCGGGCGCTTCCACTCATTTCTGGTCCTCGACGTGCCGTCCGGCCGGCGCTCCTTGCTGCCCGGCCGCGACAAGGGACAACAATGCTTGCTGGTCAGGTGCATCGGCGACGAGGATTCTACGCCAGCCGAGCGCGGCGGTTTCGGCCGCAACGGCCTCGCTCAGGCAATAAACCGTGCTGCCTTGCAGGCTCGCCACAACCCGAGCCTCGCGGACCAGAGTAACAAAGGCCCGCGCCGTGCGGGGAGAGAAAATTAAGACCCCGTCGATGGCGCCCCCGCGAATCGCCTCGACCGCCGCCGCAGGCAGCCGTTCCACAGGCCGCACTTCGTAAAGCACTGCGCGGCGAACCTCGAAACCCGACGCCGCGAGACGGCCCGCGAGATCGCCGGCGGTGACGGTTCCCGCAATATGGAGAAGGGCGCCATTCGCGAGGTCGAGCACCTGCTCGACCCGCGCGCCCAGGGCATGGACATCGCCGCCAGCCGTGTCGACCGTCTCGAACCCGACGGCGCGCGCGGTCTCCGCCGTGGCCGCGCCGACCGCGAAGAGCGGCAGGTCGCGGCGCGTCTCGCAGCGGGCGAAGGCGCGCACACCGTTCGCGCTGGTGGCGAGGATGGCCTGGACCCCGTCGAGCGGGACGGCCTGCAGCCGATCGTGGATCTCTATCAAAGGCGCGAGGACACTGTCGATGCCCATCGCTTCGAGCGCCCGGGCCAGACCCGAGGCATCGGGCTCCGGCCGGGTAACCAAAACGCGCATGTTGTTCAACTCTTGTCGGCGAAGCAGGCCGGATCGGCAAGCGCGCGCAACTCCTCGCCCGCATCGCGGCCCATGGCCGCCGCGTCGAGCGCCAGGCCGCGCCGCTCGGTCCGCCAGAGGGCCGAGCCGTCCGGCATGGCGATCAGGGCGCGCAGACGCAGGGCGCCGCCCGTTTCGAACTCGGCGAGCGCGCCGATGGGCGTGCGGCAGGAGCCGTCGAGGGCGGCGAGCAGGGCGCGCTCCGCCTCGACCCGGCGCGCGGTCGGCCCATGGTCGAGCGGCGCGAGGCGCGCGCGCATCCGCGTGTCCTCTTCCCGGATTTCGACGCCGATCACGCCTTGGGCGACAGCCGGCATCATCTCCTCCGGCTCCAGAACCCGGGTTGCGATTTCCGGCGTGCCCAGGCGGTCGAGCCCAGCCTTGGCCAGGAAGGTGGCATCGGCCAGGCCTTCCTCCAGCTTGCGCAGCCGGGTCTGGACATTGCCCCGGATCAGGGTGGTCCGCAGATCGGGTCGCCGTTCCAGAGCCTGGGCCAGACGGCGCACAGAGGCCGAGGCGATGACCGCGCCCTCGGCCAGGTCTTCGAGCCGGGCGGCCCGGGGCGAGACGAAGGCGTCGCGCGGATCGGCGCTTTCCAGCAGGGCGGCGATCTCGAAACCGGCGGGCAGCCGGGTTGGCACATCCTTCATGGAATGGACGGCGGCATCGACGCGGCGGTCGAGCAGGGCCTCCTCCAACTCCTTGACGAACAGGCCCTTGTCGCCGATTTCCGCCAGGGCGCGGTCCTGGACCTTGTCGCCGGTGGTGCGGATTTCGACGATGCGCACGGCGCCCTCGGCCGCGAGATCGGGATGGGCCGCGATCAGCCGGTCGCGCACCTGTTTGGCCTGGAGCAGGGCGAGCCTGCTGCCCCGCGTGCCGAGACGAATGGGTTCCACAGTCATGGCGCTAGGTTTACCCGAAGCGCCCGGCCGGCGCACATATTTACGACGGCCGCCTATTTGGTTTTCGGCACCTATATAGTGTCGGGATGACAAACTGGAAAACGAGCGCGAGGCGATGATCGTCCTCGGTATCGAAACGAGCTGCGACGAGACGGCGGCGGCGGTCGTGCGCGACGACCGCACGGTGCTGGCCGAGGCCGTGCTGTCACAGATCGAGGAACACGCGCCCTATGGCGGCGTGGTGCCCGAGATCGCCGCGCGCAGCCATCTCGCCCATCTCGACCGGCTGATCGTCCGGGTGATGGCGGAGGCCGGGCTCGACTATGCCGAGCTCGACGGGGTCGCGGCGACGGCCGGGCCAGGCCTGATCGGCGGGCTGATGGTCGGCCTGACCATGGCCAAGGGCATCGCCGCGGTCCACGACCTGCCCTTCGCCGCCGTCAATCATCTGGAAGGCCACGCCCTGAGCGCGCGGCTGTCCGGCGACGCCGCCTTTCCCTTCCTGCTGCTGCTGGTCTCGGGCGGCCATTGCCAGCTGCTCGCGGTCGAGGAGGTCGGGCGCTATCGCCGCCTGGGCACCACGGTGGACGACGCGATCGGCGAGGCCTTCGACAAGACCGCCAAGATGCTCGGCCTTTCCTATCCCGGCGGCCCGGCGGTCGAACGCGCCGCCAAGACGGGCGATCCCAAGCGCTTCGCCCTGCCCCGGCCGATGGCCGGGCGGCCGGGCGCGGATTTCTCCTTCTCCGGGCTCAAGACAGCCGTGCGCCATGTTCTGCGCGACCTCGGTTGCGATTTGGGGAACGCCACGCCGGACGCGCGCGACCCCCATGCGCAAGACCGGGCCGATCTCTGCGCCTCCTTCCAGGCCGCCGTGGCCGATGTCCTGGCCGAGCGCACGACCAATGCCATCCGCATGTTCCGCGCCGATCACCCGGAAGGCCGCGACCTGGTCGTCGCGGGCGGGGTGGCGGCCAACCGAACCCTCCGCACGCGGCTGGAGATTGTCGCGGCGGCGGGCGGGTTGCGCCTGGCCGCGCCGCCCTTGGCGCTCTGCACCGACAATGCCGCGATGATCGCCTGGGCGGGGATCGAGCGGCTGCGCCAGGGCCTGGCCGACGGGTTCGATTTTGCCCCCCGCCCGCGCTGGCCCCTCGACCCCGAGGCCGGAATCGAACGGGGCCCCACCGCCCTGGCTCGGTCCGCAGCGCGATCTGCGGAACAGGCCGGCGCATCGCAGGCGGACAGGCCAGCCGGGGCGCGCTAGACTTCAGCCATGCAACGGATCGGCATCATCGGGGGCGGCGCCTGGGGCACCGCCCTGGCCGCGGCGGCCCGCCGCGCCGGGCGCGACGTGCTGCTCTGGGCGCGCGAAAGCGCGGTGGTCGAGGCGATAAACGCGCGTCATGCCAATCCCATGTTCCTGCCCGGGGTCGATCTTGACCCGGCGATCCGCGCGACCGGCGATCTGGCCGAGGCGGCGGATCGCGACCTGCTGCTGCTGGTCGTGCCGGCCCAGCATCTGCGCAAGACCGCCGCCGGGCTAACCGAAAGCGTCGCGCCCGCGACCCCCGTCGTCATCTGCGCCAAGGGCATCGAACAGGGCAGCGGCGCCCTGATGAGCGAGGCCCTGGCCGAGTCCCTGCCCAGCCGGCCGCTGGCCGTGCTGTCGGGCCCGACCTTCGCCGCCGAGGTCGCGCGCGGCCTGCCCACGGCCCTGACCCTGGCCTGCGAGGACGCGGGAACGGGGCGCGCCATCGTCGAAGCCCTGCACGATCCCTATTTCCGTATCTACCAATCGGACGATCCGATCGGCGCGCAGGTTGGCGGTGCGCTCAAGAATGTCATCGCCATCGCCTGCGGCATCTCCGACGGACGGCGCATGGGCGACAACGCGCGCGCGGCCTTGCTGTCCAGGGGGGCGAGCGAGATGACCCGTTTCGCCCTCGCCCTCGGCGCCCGGCCCGAAACCATGATGGGCCTGGCCGGATTCGGCGATCTGGCGCTGACCTGCATGGGCGCGCAATCGCGCAACCGCTCGCTCGGCTTCGAACTGGGCGAAGGCCGCGCCCTGGCCGATATCCTGGAAGAACGGAACTCGGTCGCCGAGGGGATGTGGACGGCGGCCAGCGTCCTGGCCCGCGCCGCCAAGCTGGGCGTCGAAATGCCCATCGCCGAGGCGGTCAACGCCATCGTCAACAAGGGCGCCGATATCGACGGAACCATCCGCGCCCTGCTCGCCCGCCCCGCCGCCGCCGAAGCGCCCTGGGCGCGCGGCTGACCCTCCTTCCGTCGCCGGATCGCCGGTTCGGGCCAATCACCCTTCGAGACGCGCGCTCCTCAGGATGAGGAGAGGGAGTGAAGTGCGGGGAGGATGATGCACAGGTTTGCCTGACCACCATAGGAATCTCACCCTGAGGAGGCCCGCAGGGCCGTCTCGAAGGGCGAGGCTCCGCTAGCCACCGACCAGCGCGGCGCCGCTCGGCACAGCGGCCGGGTGGCGCCGCCCCCGCGCATTGCGCTACCGTCGCGGCCGATGCGGTGAACGGCGCGGAGACGGCAATGGCCTATTGGTTGATCAAGACGGAACCCGGCACCTGGTCCTGGGAAGATCAGCTGCGCGACAAGGTGACCTTCTGGGACGGGGTGCGAAACTACCAGGCCTCGAACAACATGAAGGCCATGAAGAAGGGCGATCAGGCCTTCTTCTATCATTCGGTAAACGAGCGCCGGATCGTCGGCATCGTCGAGGTGGTGAAGGAGTACTATCCCGATCCGTCGGACGATAGCGGCCGCTTCGGCATGGTCGATGTGAAAGCCCTGCGCCCGGTGAAGGAACCCGTGACTCTGCAGCAGATCAAGGGCGATCCGCGCCTCTCCGAGATGGCACTGGTGCGCCAGTCGCGCCTATCGGTCTGCCCGGTCACCGCCGAGCAGTGGCAGATTATCTGCGGGATGGCCGGCACCAAACCTTGAAGCCCGGCGCGCTTTGCCGCCTCGCGGATATTCCCGAGGGCGGGACCAAGGGGGTCGAAGCCGAGGGGTCGGACGGGCTGCCCCGCGACCTGTTCCTGCACCGCGACGGCGACACCGTGCGCTGCTTCGAAAATGCCTGCCCGCATATGGGCACGCCGCTGGATTGGCGACCCGACGAATTCCTCAGCGAGGACGGCGCGCATTTCATCTGCGCGACGCACGGCGCCCTGTTCCGTCTGGACGACGGCCATTGCGTCTTCGGCCCCTGCGCGGGCAAGGACCTGACCGCCGTGAAGGTGATCCTGCGCGACGGCCTGGCCCTGCTGGCCGAATAGCTGCCCTGCCGGCCCTCACCTTGCCCGGCTTCCGGCAACTTGGCATCATTCGGGGATGAGGACAGCGGCGCGCGCGGCGCGCCCGAGCGTGGAGGGTGGCGAGATGCTGAAGGAGGTCTATCCGGTCCCGGAGGAATGGGCCAAGCGCGCCTGGGCCGACGAAGCCAAATACATGAAGATGTACGAGGCCTCGGTCAGCGACCCCGACGCGTTCTGGGGCGAACAGGGCAAGCGCATCGACTGGATCAAGCCCTATTCCAAGGTCAAATCGGTCAGCTACGCCGCGCCCGACGTCTCGATCAAATGGTACGAGGACGGCACCCTGAACGCCGCCGCCAATTGCCTGGACCGCCATCTGGCGAAGCGTGGCGACCAGACCGCGATCATCTGGGAGGGCGACGACCCGGCCGACAGCAAGACCATCACCTACCGGGAACTGCACCGGGAGGTCTGCAAATTCGCCAATGCCCTCAAGGACCTGGGGGTCAAGAAGGGCGACCGGGTCACGATCTACATGCCGATGATCCCCGAGGCCGCCGTCGCCATGCTGGCCACGGCGCGGATCGGCGCGGTCCATTCGGTGGTGTTCGGCGGCTTCTCGCCCGATTCCCTGGCCAACCGCATCCGGGACTGCGATTCCAACTGCGTTATCACAGCCGACGAAGGGGTGCGCGGCGGCCAGAAGATTCCGCTGAAGGCCAACACCGACGAGGCGCTGGCGGAGTGCCCTTCGGTCGAGCATTGCGTGGTCGTGCGCCGGACCGGCGGCGATATCGCCATGAAAGCCAGGCGCGACGTCTGGTACCACGAGATCTGCGAGGGCGCGGAAGAGGATTGCCCGGCGGCGGAGATGGGGGCGGAAGATCCGCTCTTCATCCTCTACACCTCCGGCTCGACCGGCCAGCCCAAGGGCGTGCTGCACACGACCGGCGGCTACATGGTCTATGCCGCGATGACCCACCAATACGTCTTCGACTATCACGAGGGCGAGGTCTATTGGTGCACGGCCGATGTCGGCTGGGTCACCGGGCACAGCTATATCGTCTATGGCCCGCTGGCCAATGGCGCGATCACCCTGATGTTCGAGGGGGTGCCGAACTACCCGGACGCCTCGCGCTTCTGGCAGGTCTGCGACAAGCACAAGGTCGAAATTTTCTACACCGCGCCGACCGCGATCCGCGCCCTGATGCGCGAGGGCGACGGGCCGGTGAAGAAGACCAACCGGAGTTCGATCCGCCTGCTCGGCTCGGTCGGCGAGCCGATCAATCCCGAAGCCTGGAACTGGTATCACGACGTCGTCGGCGACGGCCGCTGCCCCATCGTCGACACCTGGTGGCAGACCGAGACCGGCGGCATCCTGATCACCCCGCTGCCCGGGGCCACGCCGCTAAAACCCGGCTCGGCCACCCGCCCCTTCTTCGGCATCAAGCCCGCCATCGTCGACGCCGAGGGCCAGATCATGGAGGGGGCCTGCCAGGGCAACCTGGTCATCACCGAGTCCTGGCCCGGCCAGATGCGTACCGTCTACAAGGACCATGAGCGCTTCGTGCAGACCTATTTCTCGGCCTATCCGGGCATGTATTTCACCGGCGACGGCTGCCGGCGGGACGAGGACGGCTATTACTGGATCACCGGGCGGGTCGACGACGTGATCAACGTCTCGGGCCATCGCATGGGCACGGCCGAAGTCGAAAGCGCCCTGGTCGCCCATCCCAACGTGGCCGAAGCCGCCGTCGTCGGCGCGCCCCACGACATCAAGGGCCAGGGCATCTACGCCTATGTCACCCTGAATGTGGGGGTCGAACCGACCGAGGAGCTGCGCAAGGAACTGACCCAATGGGTGCGCAAGGAGATCGGCCCGATCGCCAGCCCGGACTGGCTGCAATGGGCCCCGGGCCTGCCCAAGACCCGCTCGGGCAAGATCATGCGCCGCATCCTGCGCAAGATCGCCGAGAACGATTTCTCCAACCTGGGCGACACCTCCACCCTGGCCGACCCCGCCGTGGTCGAGGACCTGGTGGAGAACCGCCAGAACCGGTAGCAGGGCGAGGCCCGGCTTCAGTAACGCGGGGCGCCTTCGGGCGCCCCGTTCGCTTTTCGCCGCCTCCAGCGGATGTATGGCCTGCGCAAGCCGCGAATCGCGCAGGCCGACGACATATTTTCTTTTTCTATTTCAATATCTTATTAGAAGCGCCAGGGGGTTACGCCAGAGAAATCGCCGGTTCTTGGCATTTCTTAACATCCCGGACCGCGCCGCCCTCTAAGCTGATTCAGTATAGCACATTGCCGAACGTCAGCCGGAGGACAGGGCGACCGCCAAACGCGCCACGGCCCCGTCCATCGCGTCCTCGGCCACCGCCGCATAGCCGAGCAGAAGGCCTTAGGCGGTCGGTTTACCGTGGAAAAAGGCGGAGAGCGGCGGGGGCGAAGTCCAGCAGACCGCCGAGATGGCGAGCGGCGGCGGCGAGAAGGGCCTGCTGGCGGGCGGCGTAAAGGCGGCGGGTCTTGCGGATATGGCTGGCGAAATAGCCCTCTTCCATGAAGGCGTCCAGGGCGGGCTGGTGGATCGCGCTGGGATGGTCGTCCAGGGTCATACGTACGGCATCGGTCAGGGCAGGTCGGACGACCAGATAGGCCAGGCGCAAACTGGGGAACATGACCTTGGAGAAGCTGCCGAGACAGACCATCCGGCCGCGCGTATCGAGGCCCTGGAGGGCAGCCAAGGGGCACCCCGCATAGCGGTATTCGCTGTCGTAGTCGTCCTCGAGGATCCAGGCGTCGTGGTCCCTGGCCCAGTCGAGCAGGGCGAGCCGGCGCCCCAGGCTCATCGTCACGCCCAGGGGATATTGATGGGAGGGGGCGATCACGGCCATGCGCGCGCCTTTCCCCGCCGGACTCGTCTGGTCGAAATCCATGCCTTCGCCATCGGCAGGCACGGGGGCCAGGGTCAGCCCGGCGCCGAGCAAGGCGCCCCGGACGCCAGGATAGCCCGGCTCCTCAACCAGGACGGTATCGTTCGGATCGCAGAGGGTCTGGGCAGCCAGGGCGACGGATTGCTGGGAGCCGCCGGTGACGAAGACCTGGTCCAGGTCGCAGCGCACCCCGCGCATGGCGGCGAGATAATCGGCGATCGCCCGGCGCAGGGGGGCGAAGCCCGCCGGATCGCCATGGCCGAAGAGGGCGGGCGGCAGGCGCCGCCAGGTGCAAGCCAGGATCTGGCCCCAGCGGTCGAAGGAAAAGGCGTCATAATCCGGCAGGCCCGGGCTGAAGGCGGCATGGCGCGGGCCGCGCGGCCGCGCCGTGGCGGCCAGGGCCGCGCCGCGGCCGGAAAGGCGCGGCGGCGGACGACGAGGTGGATTACGACCTCGATATCTGGGCCAGGGTGCTGCCGATCCGCCAGACTATCGGCCGGCCGAGCCGGACCCGCGCCTGAAGCCGGGCATCGAGGTGCCGGATTTCCTCAATAATTTCCGTCTGGACCGCACATAGGCGGGGCGGCGGCCACTCGCGGATTTCGCGTCGAATTTTTGAGCCCCATACCGGTGTCGGGCCAGGACGACCACAATCACCGCAGGACCGTTCGAGCAGACAGGGCGGTTGGGTCCCGGGAACAAGTCCCGGGACGACACCTCGTATAGGCGGCGGGGAAGGATCGCAGGACGACATCTGGAAACAGGTGAACGTAAGTCCGAGACGGCGAAGCGACTGGACTGGACCGCCCGGACGAAGTCGGGCAGTGACAGTCGTTATATATTCAGCTGGATCAACCTTGGCGGCCATCTCAGAAATCGATGCAGCGGCCCTTGGCTTCCCAGTCGCCGTAGCGGGTCGGTTCCGGGCCCTTGGGGCCGCCCTGTTCGTTTTTGGCTTTGGGAGCGGGTTCGGCGACCGAATCGACCGCCGGTTCTGGCGGCGGCGCGGGTGCCTCGGCGGGCCGCGCCGTGGCGCGCCGGACGAGGTGTTCGGTAAAACCTTTGATGCGTCGTGACATGGCCTAGGATATGACCCAGGGGCGCGGGCCTGCCAAGGCTTGAAGCGGCCGGGGCCGGGACCAATTTCCAGAACTGGACCTGGGCGACCGGATATTGGCCGCCGCTCGGCGTTGAACGACCCGGCACTGAAGGAAAGGACGAACGGCGTTGCCCTATTTCCGCACCGCCCTGCTGCTGGCCGCGCTGACGGCCTTGTTCCTGCTCGGCGGGCTGATGCTCGGCGGCAAAGGCGGGCTGATCGTCGCCCTGGTCATCGCCCTGGGCATGAATCTTTTCGCCTATTGGAATTCGGACAAGGTAGTGCTGCGCATGTATGGCGCGCGCGAGGTCGATAGCCGGTCGGCCCCCGCGCTTTACGGCATCACCGAGCAATTGGCCCATGCCGCAGCGTTGCCCATGCCTCGCTTGCATGTCATCGAGAGCGCCCAGCCCAACGCTTTCGCGACCGGGCGCAACCCGGAGCACGCGGCCATGGCGATCACGACGGGCCTGATGAACAGCCTGAGCCAGGAAGAAATCGCCGGGGTGATGGCCCATGAGCTGGCCCATGTGAAGAGCCGCGATACCCTGATCATGACCGTGACGGCGACGGTCGCCGGCACGCTGGGCATGCTCGCCAATTTTGCCCTATTCTTCGGCCGCGGCCGCGACAACCCGCTGGGCTTCGTCGGCGTCCCGCTGGTCGCCACCCTGTCGCCCCTGGCCGCGATGCTGGTACAGACCGCGATCTCGCGCACAAGGGAATTCGAGGCCGACCGGATCGGCGCGGAGATATGCGGCAAGCCCCTGTGGCTGGCCTCGGCCCTCGGCAAGCTGGGCGATGCCGCCCATCGGATCGACAACAACCGGGCCGAGGCCAATCCGGCGACGGCCCATCTGTTCATCGTCAGCCCGCTCCACGCCCGCAAGCTCGACGGCTTGTTCTCGACCCATCCGTCAACCGAGGAGCGCATCCGCCGGCTCCGCGAAATGGCCAGCGTCGCGGGGCCCTGGGGATGAGTGGGGGGATGACCAAGGGAAACGGAAACGCGCGCGCCCCACGACCCCGCAAACCATCCAAGCCGCCCGGCGCGAAGCCCGGCGACGCGCGGATGGTCGCCCGCGACCTCCTGATCGCAATCCTGGAACGCGGTCGATTTCTGGACGAGGCGATTGCCGCCAGCGGCGAATTCGCCGCCCTGGCGCCGCGCGACCGGGGGTTCTCCCGGCTGATCGCCGTCACCGTGCTGCGCCGGCTGGGCCAGATCGACGTCCTGCTGGCCCATTGCATCGCGAAACCCCTGGCGCGCAAGGAAGAGGAAGCCCGCGCCGCCCTGCGTATGGGTACGGCGCAGCTGCTGTTTCTCGACACGCCGGCCCATGCCGCGGTCGGCGAGACCGTGGCGACCGTGCCGCCGCATGTCCGCGGGCTGGTCAACGCGGTGCTGCGCCGCCTGGGCCGCGAGGGCGCGGAACTCGTCGCCGGGCAGGACGCCGCCCGGCTGAACTGCCCGGACTGGCTGTGGCAGAGCTGGACCGAAGCCTATGGCGCGGAGGCCGCGCGGGGAATCGCGGCGGCCCATCTGGCCGAGCCGCCCCTGGACCTGACCCCGCGCGACCCAGCGGCGGCGGCCGATTGGGCTGCCAAGCTGGGCGGCCATGCCCTGGCCGGCGGCACGATCCGTCTGACCGAGGCCGGATCGGTGCCCGAACTCGACGGGTTCGAAGACGGCGCCTGGTGGGTCCAAGACCTGGCCGCAACCCTGCCCGCCCGCCTGCTGGGCGCGGTCGAAGGCCAGAGGGTCATCGACCTCTGTGCGGCGCCGGGGGGCAAGACCCTGCAACTCGCCGCCGCCGGAGCGGCGGTCACGGCGGTCGAGGCCTCGGCCCAGCGCCTGTTGCGGGTCGGCGAGAATCTGGCGCGCACGGGATTGACGGCGGAAACGGTGGCCGCCGACGGCCGGGCTTGGCGGCCCGACGAGCCGGCCGATGCCGTCCTGCTCGACGCGCCCTGCAGCGGCACGGGGGCGATCCGCCGCCATCCTGATATCCAGCACATCAAGGGCCCGGAGGATCCGCCCCGCATGGCCGCCATGCAGGACGCCTTGCTCGACGCCGCGATCGAGATGGTCCGGCCGCGCGGGCGCATCGTCTTCAGCACCTGTTCGCTCCAACCCGAGGAAGGGCCTGAACGGATCGCCGCTCTGCTGGCGCGGGGCGCGCCCGTGCGCCGCCTGCCGATCACCGCCGACGAACTGCCCGGCCTGGCGGACGCGGCGACGGCGGAGGGCGATCTGCGCACCCTGCCCGGCATGCCGGCGGCGAAAGGCGGCCTCGACGGCTTCTATGCCGCGCGGCTCGAACGGCTTTGACCGACGGATGCTTGTGACCGGGTTTCGGGACTGATAGGAGAAGCGTCATGCAGCAACCGGTGCGCATTGCCCCCTCCATCCTCTCGGCCGATTTCGCGCGGCTGGGCGAGGAGATCCGCGCGATTTCGGCGGCCGGAGCCGACTATATCCATGTCGATGTGATGGACGGGCATTTCGTGCCCAATATCACCATCGGCCCGGCGGTCGTGAAGGCCCTGCGCCGCCATAGCGATAAGCCCTTCGACGTCCATCTGATGATCTCGCCCGCCGATCCCTATATCGAGGCCTTCGCCCAGGCCGGGGCCGATATCCTGACCATCCATCCCGAGGCCGGGCCGCATCTGCACCGTACCGTCCAGCTGATCAGATCCCTGGGCAAGCGGGTCGGGGTCTCGCTCAATCCCGGGACGCCGGTCGAGGCGATCGAGCATGTCCTGGAGGAGCTCGACCTGGTGCTGGTGATGACCGTCAATCCGGGTTTCGGCGGCCAGGCCTTCATCGCCTCGCAGCTGCCCAAGATCGCCGCCCTGCGCGAGAAGATCGACCTCATCACAGCGGGCACGGACCGGCGCATCGACCTGGAGGTCGATGGCGGCGTGAACGTCGAGACGGCGCGCCTGGCGATCGAAGCCGGGGCCGATGTGCTGGTCGCCGGGACGGCAAGCTTCACCGGCGGGCCGGACGCTTATGCCGCGAATATCCGGCACCTGCGCGGCGAGGCCGAGAACAGCCGCACAGGCGGCGGGGCCAAAATCAGCCGCACAAGCGGCGAGGAATGACGACGGCGCCGGCCCGCGTTTTCCGCTGCCTGCTGCGCGCCCTCGTCGGCTTCTATTATCGTTCGCCCGTTTATGGCCTGACCCTGGGCGGCCCACCGCCCGGCCCGGTGCGACCGCCGGAATTCGACGGCATCCGCGGCGGCGCGGGCCGGGGCCGGGCCCTGGCCGCCGGACGCTTCGTCCTGGCCGGCCGCAAGGTCGAAGGCGGGCCCGAACTCTGGGCGGCGGCGGATGCGCCCGGCCCCTGGTCGGAGGTCTTTCACGGTTTCGCCTGGCTGGCCGATCTCGCCTCCGCCGAGGAGCGGGGCGCGACCATCGCGGCGCGCCATATCACGGCCGACTGGCTGGCGCGCTACGGCATCTGGCATCCGGTCGCCTGGGCGCCCGCGGCGACCGCACGGCGCCTCGAATCCTGGTTGCGCTGGCGCCGCCTGCTGGTCGCCAGCGAATCCGATGTCACTGCCGCCGCGCTGGACCGCGCCTTCGCCCGCCAGGCGCGCCATCTGGCCCGCACGGGACCGGGCGATAGTGCCGGGCCAGACCGTGTACAGGTGGCACGCAGCCTGATCCTGGTCGGCATCGC
>Ga0302137_1000882_pt1 | contig 13437 bp, 8 predicted proteins | sample CBN3_SCM_MG_FD_203127 | JGI IMG/M metagenome (GOLD analysis project Ga0302137, IMG submission 203127) | Marine microbial communities from Western Arctic Ocean, Canada - CBN3_SCM | ecosystem: Environmental > Aquatic > Marine > Oceanic | place: Canada: Western Arctic Ocean | collected 2017-09-15 | reverse complement strand
AGGCAGACAAGTCTTTAGTTTTAAAATGGCCAATGAGAACGCGAATTGAATTTTCAATTTCAAATTCCCATGGATCCAATTTTCGCAGTGCCGCGTGGCGCTCTAGGTCAGGGATTGCTGGTAAACCTTTATCTAACAAAATTTCAGCTGGCCTGATGCGTTCAATTTCGGCCAGTAACCCTTCTTCGCCATTCATCTCGCTTAGCACAAAACGGCCACTGCTAATATTCATGTAGGCAATGCCATAGGCAGTTATTTGCTGATTCTGAACTTGAAGCGTACCTCCCGTTATAGCAAGTAAACAATTATCCCTGCGTTCATTGAGCAGGGCTTCGTCGCTCACCGTGCCGGGCGTTATTACTCGAACGACCTGGCGTTCTAAAGGACCTTTACTGCTTGACGGATCACCGATTTGTTCGCAGATGGCGATAGAAATACCTGCATCAACCAGCTTGGCGAGGTAGCGATCAGCCGCATGATAGGGAATGCCGCACATGGGTATGGGTTGGTTATCAGATTTACCACGAGAGGTAAGCGTGATATTGAGGATGTCAGAGGCTTTCTTGGCATCGTCGTAAAACAGCTCATAAAAATCACCCATACGGTAAAAAAGAAGACTGCCAGAATGCTGAGCTTTGATGCGGAGAAATTGCTGCATCATCGGTGTATGTGATTTTGCGTCTGCCAAGGTTTTTTGCTTTTAAATGTTTCTTCGCGAGTTTGATTGGGTGGCTGTGCTAAACCGCTGATCCAGAATTTTACACTTTTTAGGCGGATAGTGGGCCATTAATTAAAGTTCATAGTGAATGCATGTCAATCGAATTAATGGCTGAAATATTTTGAATTTTCTCTCGAAGATTGAGTATGATGGGAGTATATGGGCGCAATATCTCAGCAAGTTATCTCCAATCTAGTTGAACAACTAGCCAAATCACTTCTTGCCAAGAAGCTGAAACTCGCTACCGCAGAATCGTGTACCGGAGGCTGGATCGCGAAATCTCTAACTGCGTATCCAGGCAGTTCGAACTGGTTCGACAGTGGCTTCGTTACTTATTCAAATACGGCAAAGCAACGTATGTTGAATGTGCCTACAGAATTTTTTCAAGCCGGTGCGCCAGGTGCCGTTAGCCAGGAAGTTGTTCGAGCCATGACCGCAGGAGCCATCGCTAATAGTCTGGCAAATGTGACTGTTGCGGTGAGTGGTATAGCGGGTCCAGATGGCGGCACGCCTGACAAGCCGGTAGGAACGGTTTGGATTGCCTGGCAGTGGGAGAAGAAAGTGCTGGCGCAGAAATTCCAATTCATCGGTGATAGAGAGACAGTGCGTGAAGCGGCGGTGGAAGCTGCACTGCGCGGTGTGCTGGCATTAATTGGCTAAGCCATAGATATTTATTCTAAAGGAAATAAAGTCGCTGCCAATATACTGGTTGTATATACAGTAATATTCTGATTTAATTAGAACTGTTCATATATACAGTTGTGTGAACTTTCGGGTGGTGTAAGGATGGTTTAGCAGGTAGCCGGGGACAGGCTATTATAGTTCATGGCAATTGGATCTGCGCGTATGCAAACGGATAGCAATGAACGACCAAAGCGGGAAATTTTGAGTGATTACATGCGACAGAACTGAATAGTCACATCTAATCGCCAGGAGTTCCATAAACAACTGTAATACTCATGGAACCAGCTTCAGTTGTAATACATGTAAAAACAAAGGACAGAGCTATGATTGAAGATAACGGTAGCAAAGATAAAGCCCTAGCCGCAGCACTATCGCAAATAGAAAGGCAATTCGGTAAAGGTTCCATGATGCGTTTAGGTGATACCGGACGCGAACCCATTCCTGCTATATCTACCGGGTCACTGGGCCTAGATATTGCGCTGGGTATTGGCGGTTTGCCACGGGGTAGAATAGTCGAGATTTACGGCCCTGAATCATCTGGTAAGACCACGCTTACTTTACAGGTTATTGCAGAAGCACAGAAGACAGGGGGTACTTGTGCGTTCATTGATGCAGAGCACGCACTGGACCCTATTTATGCGCAGAATCTAGGCGTGGATGTAGACAATCTTCTTGTTAGCCAACCCGACACGGGTGAGCAGGCATTGGAAATTTGTGACATGGTGGTGCGCTCGGGCGCAGTAGATATTGTGGTGATCGACTCAGTCGCGGCGTTGACACCGAAGGCAGAAATCGAAGGAGATATGGGTGATAGTCATATGGGGTTGCAGGCACGACTGATGTCTCAGGCACTGCGTAAGATGACGGGCAATATCAAGAACTCAAATACCCTGGTGATATTCATCAACCAGATTCGAATGAAAATCGGAGTTATGTTCGGCTCACCAGAAACTACCACGGGGGGGAATGCACTGAAGTTTTATTCTTCGGTTCGCCTAGATATTCGCCGTATTGGTGCCATCAAAGAAGGTGATGAAGTGGTGGGTAACGAAACCCGGGTCAAGGTAGTAAAGAATAAAGTGGCACCACCGTTTAGGCAAGCTGAATTCCAGATTATGTACGGCAAAGGTATTTACCAGCTGGGCGAGGTTATCGATCTAGGTGTGAAACAAGGGCTAATCGAAAAGTCTGGCGCTTGGTATGCTTACAAAGGTGAAAAGATTGGGCAGGGTAAGAAGAATGTAGCCTTGTACTTGAAAGAGAATCCATCCATTGCCTTAGAGGTCGAAACTGCAATCCGTTCTGAATTGCTGGATGCTAAGGATAAGGTAGACGAAACAGTAGTTGAAGTAGGACAGGCGGGGGAACCTGCCAATGATGACGTGGTAATGCTGGCTAACGCCAAAAGTAAATAACAATTTGCGATGCCTTGAAACGAGAGTCAGTGAAAATAATGCCTGCGATTAGCACGCAAATTGACACCGAGTTTGAAGTCAAAAGCATCGAAGCCGATGTCCCCGCTTTCCGGCGGGCTGCTGTGAATTTCTTGGCTCGCCGGGAACACTCTCATTATGAACTTCAGCAAAAACTCACACTGAAATTCCCAGATGCAGCCGTCACCGTATTGCTGTCAGTTATCGATCGCCTAAAGCGGGAGAATTTACAAAGTGATGAGCGCTTTGTCGAAGCATATATCCGTTATAGAAAGTCTCGAGGTTTTGGAATACGTCACATCCATCATGATCTCCGGACACGGAGGGTTGATGATTTAATCTTGGACCGCCATTTATTTGAAAGCGATGAAGATTGGAACGAAATCGCCTTGAGGCTAGTTGCAAAAAAGTTGGGGAGTACAGGGAAGATTAATTTGGCAGATAGTACCCATCAGCGTATTGCTCGTTTTCTCGAGAGTAGAGGGTTCCAGGCAGGGCATATTAAAATCGCATTAGGTCCGCGATTGAAATTTTAAGACAGTAAAATTCCACCAGGTAGCGAAAACATATTCAGAGGAATTTATTAGATAAACTACTATATAATGCGCAACAGATATTTAGCTAATACTCGCTGTAGGATTTAAATGAATATGATTAAACCCTTTCGCGGATTAAGGCCGATCCGCGATTTAGCCTCGCAAGTTGCCTCCCATCCCTATGATGTTTTAAGCCGGGAAGAAGCTTACGAATTGGGTAAAGATAACCCATTCAGCTTTTTGCATATCAATAAACCCGAAATTGACTTGGACGCCTCAATCGACATACATGATTCTCGAGTCTATGCAAAAGCATCTGAAAACATGCAGCGGTTTATTGCCGAAGGCACATTGAAACAAGATGACGAAGAGAAATTATATGTTTACAAGCAAGTGATGGGTGCGCACGAACAAGTAGGTCTAGTAGCGGTGGCATCCGTGGAAGCTTATGAAAAAAATCTAATAAAGAAGCATGAATTTACTCGCCCTGAGAAAGAAGACGACAGGGTCGAGCACATGGATGCACTTGGTGCCCAGGTAGGTCCGGTGTTTCTAACCTATCGCGGCAATCAAAGCGTTGACTCATTGATAGAAGAAGTAGTGAAGCTATCTCCGGAGTATGACTTTGAAGCGGAAGACGGAACTCGTCATGTGTTTTGGGTGATCGAGGATTTGGCGCTGGCGGCGAGTATTGAAACTGCATTCAACGCAGTGGAATGTCTTTATGTAGCAGATGGGCATCATCGCTCAGCGGCAGCGGCCAGAATTAAGCATCTACATCAAACGCGAAATCCAAACCATAGCGGCGACGAACCGTATAACTTCTTTCTAGTCGTGGTGTTTCCCCATGACCAGATGCAGGTGCTGGATTACAATCGGGTTGTAAAAGACCTTAGCGGTGCCAGCGTCAGTGATTTTTTGAAGCAGCTTGGTAGGCACTTCGATATTGAAGCTGTAAGGGATTGTCAGGTAGCAAAACCCAAAGCGGCTAATGAGTTTGGGGTCTATCTCGAAGGCCAATGGTATGCTGCTAGGTCAAATCAGGTTTTATTAGATCAAATCTGCCAAAATGACCCAGTGCAAAGCCTCGATGTGAGTACGCTCCAGACCACTATTCTTTCACCCCTATTGGGAATAGAAGACCAGCGAACAGACTCTCGCATTGATTTTGTTGGAGGCATCCGTGGTTTGGAAGAGTTGGAAAAGCGTGTTGATTCTGGTGAGTGGGCCATAGCAATTGCTTTGTACCCCACTTCGATGGAGAGCCTGATGGCAATTGCCGATGCAGGCGAAGTGATGCCGCCCAAGTCAACTTGGTTTGAACCGAAACTAAAGAGTGGGCTTGTTGTTCACATGCTGGACTAGAAAAAAATTGCGCAACGCCTGGCTCAGCTTCCAATTGAATCTTCCATTGCCGGGTTAGTTGGCATAGATGGTGTCTAAAATGAGGGGCGCCGGCAAATACCTCGCGACCCTCTTCGCATTTGCTGGGGATCTGGATGATGCCACCCCTTAGATTACAAGCATTTCCATAAACTCGTGAACAGGTGTCTGTTCCAACTTCTTCTGATCTTTGCAGAGTGCAAAAATTTCACTGCAGCGTTTGGTAGGGAATCTCGTTGCCAAATTAGTCTTGAATTTCTCCTCTAACAACGGGATACCTTCTTCTCGTCGACGTCGATGCCCCAATGGGTAGTCAATTTCAATTTTATCTGAGCAAGATCCATCCTTATAATAAACCTGGAGTGCATTGGCAATAGAGCGTTTGGCTGGCTCCAGGTATTCCATGGTGTAAGTGGAGTTTTCGTGAATTTCTATTTTCTCCCTTAATTGATCGATGATGGGATTAGCATCATGAAACGCGTCTTCATAATGCTCGGCAATCAAATTGCCGAAGATCAGAGGAACGGCAGTCATATACTGCAGGCAATGGTCTCGGTCGGCCGGGTTATTTAGAGGGCCTACTTTACTGATAATTCGAATAGCCGATTCGTGGGTATGAATGACGATCTTCTTTATCTCAGCTAATTTATTCTTCACCTGAGGATGTAATTTGACTGCGGCTTCTGCCGCAGTTTGGGCGTGAAACTCCGCTGGGAAAGAAATTTTAAATAATATGTTTTCTATGACATAACTTCCATAAGGCCTTGTAAATTCTAATTTATTCCCATCAAATGATACGTCGTAAAAACCCCAGGTTGGCGCTGTTAAAGCACTCGGATAACCAATCTCACCACGCAACGTTAAGTCTGCAAGACGCACTGCGCGTGAGGTTGCATCACCTGCGGCCCAGGATTTACGGGGCCCAGTATTTGGTGCATGCCGGTAGGTTCTGAGGCTTGAGCCATCCAGCCAAGCATGAGAGAGGGCGTCAATGATCTGTTCTCGTGTTCCACCCAGCATTTTGGTCACAACGGCGGTAGAGGCTATACGCACCAGCAATACATGGCACAGGCCAACTCGATTAAAACTGTTTTCAAGGGCTATAACACCCTGAATTTCATGAGCTTTTATCATTGCGCCAAGTACGTCGCGCATAGTTAGAGGCGCTTTGCCCGCGGCTAGGTTCTGCTGTGAAAGAAAATCAGCGACAGAAAGGATTGCACCTAGGTTGTCAGAGGGGTGGCCCCACTCGGCAGCAAGCCAGGTGTCGTTGTAATCCAGCCAACGGATGATGCACCCAATATCCCAGGCGGCTTTTACTGGGTCCAGTCGGAACTGTGTACCGGGAACCCGCGCGCCGTTAGGAACAGTCGTTCCTTCTACTAGAGGCCCCAGTAATTTCGTGCACTCAGGGAAACGCAAGGCGAGTAATCCGCAGCCTAGGGTATCCATGAGACAATTACGCGCCGTATTGTAAGCTTCATCGGAGTTTATTTCGTAATCACAGACATAGTCTGCAATGTCCTGGAGTACTTGGTCTGGCTCTGGACGGGTGTTCAATTCAACATTTTTTGACACGTTTTATTCCTTATAAAACAAACTGATATGATTGTTGGCGATGCCCATTGATCGGCCTTTGGGCAGACTCTAAGCTTCTTACCGGTCCTCAATATCTACCCATTCCGCAGTTTCGGGGCCTGTATAATCTGCGTTGGGTCGAATAATGCGGTTGTTAACCCGCTGCTCTTTTACGTGGGCAGCCCAGCCTGTAAGCCTGGACATTACAAAAATAGGGGTAAACAGTTTGGTAGGAATGCCCATGAAGTGATAAGCAGAGGCGTGGAAAAAGTCAGCATTGCAAAAAAGTTTCTTTTCACGCCACATTATTTCCTCACAACGCACTGATACGGGGTAGAGCACGGTGTCACCAACTTGTTTGGCCAGTTTTTCAGCCCATTGCTTGATAATGTTGTTACGAGGATCGGATTCACGGTATACGGCGTGGCCAAAACCCATTATTTTTTGCTTTCGTTTCAGCATGTCCATGATTTCTTGCTCTGCTTGTTCGGCGCTAGTCCAGTCCTGGATCATGTCCATGGCGGCCTCATTAGCACCACCGTGGAGTGGTCCGCGCAGTGTGCCGATGGCGGCTGTAATGCAGGAATGCATATCAGAAAGGGTGGAGGCACAGACTCTTGCGGTGAAAGTTGATGCGTTAAACTCGTGTTCTGCATAGAGAATTAAGGAAACATTCATTACCTGGGTAAACAGTTCATTGGGCGTTTCACCGCTTAACATGTGGAGAAAATGCGCGCCAATAGATGTGTCCCCCAGCGCTGTTTCAACCCGTTTGCCTTCATGGGAATAAATATACCAATAGCAAATGATGGAGGGCAGTGCGGCCAGTAATCGATCGCTCGCCTCGTCTTGCTGGGAGAAGTCGGTTTCGGTCTCAAGATTACCGAGCATGGAGCAACCAGTGCGCATGACGTCCATTGGATGGGCACTAGCTGGTATTCGTTCAAGAGCATCTTTAAGCTTTTGAGGTAAGCTTCTTAATGATTTGATTTTATTAGTGTAGTTCAGTAATTCTGATTTCGTTGGAAGGTGCCCTTTAAGCAATAAGAAAGCGACTTCTTCGAATTGTGCTTTCTCAGCTAGCAAACTGATGTCATATCCCCGATAAGTGAGACCAGTACCTGTTTTACCAACCGTGCAAAGGGCGGTTTCGCCCGCTACCTGGCCTCTGAGACCAGCACCGCCCAGCTTCTTATCAACCATTTGTCGTTCTCCTTTGCTTGATCCTCTTATTTGTCGTCGACATCCCGACCGGAGCTTACCAAACACCTTGCAGCTACCTCAAATCTCAAAGTTCACTGGGTAATTTTGCGCTTCCCTTCGAGCGTCCTGTTGAAATATTAGGTTTCTGTAAATTTTAATGTTTTGAATAAGATAAGAAATTTATCTATTTTATATTATTATTATTATTATTTATTTAATTTAAATAAAGTGTCCAATTTCTGCTCATAATCGTGATAACCCAACACCTCATATAGTTCTGCTCGCGTTTGCATTTTACCCACCAGCGTTTTCTGATCGCCATTAGCTGAAATGCCCTGATAAACCTCCAGAGCTGCTTTGCTCATAGCCCTAAATGCACTTAAGGGATAAAGCACCATAGCTACACCAGCGGTGGCCAGTTCATCACAATTGAATAAAGGTGTGGCGCCAAATTCAGTAATATTTGCTAAAACAGGCACCTGCAGAGCCTTGGCAAATTGATTGTACTGATCAAGCTCCAGCATTGCTTCGGGGAAAATAGCATCTGCGCCAGCTTCAACACAGGCGACTGCCCGTTCAATGGCGGAATCCATACCTTCGACTGCGAGGGCGTCGGTACGAGCCATTATTACAAAATCAGCATCAGTTTTAGCATCTACTGCTGATTTTATTCTATCAACCATCTCGGCCTGCGTAACTATGGCTTTGTTTGGGCGATGCCCGCAACGTTTTTGAGAAACCTGATCTTCTATATGGACAGCGGCAGCACCTGAGCGCTCCATGGACTTGATAGCGCGGGAAATATTGAACGCGCCACCCCAGCCGGTATCTATATCGACTAAAAGGGGTAATTCGGTGGCACTGCAAATTCGCTCCACATCAGCAATAACGTCATTCAGACTGGTTATTCCCAGATCTGGCAATCCATAAGAGGCATTGGCAACTCCACCGCCTGAAAGATAAATCGCTCTATGACCAGCTGATTCAGCTAACATGGCACAGTAGGCGTTGATAGTGCCGACAATTTGCAGAGGCTTTTGCTTATCCAAGGCTTCCCTGAACCTGGCTCCAGCCGAATTAGAACTCATACACCTCTCCTTAATTGATTCAAAAGGGTTATCTTGGCGCTGGAAATATGTCGTTTCATTAACATCTCGGCCAGTTCGCCATCATTGCTTTCCAGCGCATCTACTATCTGATGGTGTTCCTTAAACGCTTGCTTAGGCCGGGATGGCTGGCTACTGGCCTGCACGCGATAAAGGCGAATAAGGTGATATAGCTCGTCACATAAAAGATGAAATAGTCTGCGGTTGCCGCTCAATTGGACAATCTGATAATGAAAGTCTAGATCGCCTTCTTTTTGGTAATATAGTCTGCTATCTTCGAATTGAATTTCTTTCTCATGTATGGCTAGTAACTCTCTAATATTTATACAATCTTTAGCACTGCAACGTGTTGCAGCTAAGCGACAGGCCAATCCCTCTAACGACTCTCTAATATCGTATATTTCAATGGCTTGTGATTCATTAAGAGAAATCACCTTGGCTCCAATGTTTGGGGTGATCTCAACCAGTTTACAGCCCTCCAGACGTCGGATGGCCTCTCGCAACGGACCACGACTAATACCGAATTGTTTGCTTAGCTGGGGCTCGTTGACTTTTGAGCCAGGTACAAGTTCGCCTTTAACTATAGCTGAGCGAATCTGCTCGAATACACTGTCTGCGAGAGTTGAGAATTTAGCTTGGGCTTGTGGTTCCATGGGGAATTATGTCAACAATATATTATGTAATTTGGATTATTACTCATAAAATGAATTAAAACTATACTATTGTCGACAATCAGTATTGTTTGTACAGTTAAACATTTACAAAATTGGTAACCGAAAACGGTAAAAAGCCAGATACGACCGGTCCAAACCGAGGTAACTCTGTATAGCAGGGCACGGTTTGATGCATATGGTGCTCTAAAACTCTCGATCTCATGCGAAAGACTATGTGCGCACGCAATGATTGATGCTGCAACATGAAAAGCCTGATGACTTTTTTATTGCCACTTGAGTTCCGAAGTCGATTAGAGGTTTGTTCGTGCCGGTTGCCAGGGAAGTTGGAATTGATATCGAATTCTCTGGGCAAGGTGTTGATGGAGTGGCATAAGTTACTGCGCTAAATAAAGCTTTTATCCATAGATTTGCGGTTGGGGACCTAATTAACTATGCAATTGGCACCTAGTAATCAATCATTTGCTTAGTCAAATATTAACTGCCCACCGGCGGCAACCAGAGTGTGGCTTGACACTTTATCAGTGTCATTAGATTTGCAGATCATATACACTTCAAAGCAATAATTAATAATGGGAATTGCTGAAAAATTCTAATTCTACATGTGAAAACTTTACTCTGAATTTGTCTCTGTTTGTGTTTTATAATCGGAGCCCAGCAAAACCTTTAGCCTAGCAATAGTAGATTTATCAGGTTGATTTTTCGAGTCCTCCATGCGTTTGAAATGTATTAAATTAGCCGGTTTCAAATCTTTTGTAGATCCCACCACCGTCAACTTCCCTTCCAATCTCTGTGCCGTTGTTGGGCCCAACGGTTGTGGCAAATCCAATGTGATTGATGCCGTGCGTTGGGTGATGGGCGAGTCTTCTGCTAAAAATTTGCGTGGCGAGTCCATGGCTGATGTGATCTTCAATGGTTCGGGAGGTCGAAAGCCTATTGGCCAGGCGAGCGTTGAGCTGGTTTTTGATAATCATGACCGCACCCTAGCTGGTGAGTACGCCAATTTTTCGGAAGTTTCCATCAAGCGTAAAGTTGATCGCGACGCACAGTCCAGCTATAGCCTCAACGGCACCAAATGTCGGCGTCGCGATATCACCGATATTTTTTTAGGCACTGGCTTGGGAGCGCGCAGTTATTCCATTATCGAACAGGGCATGATTTCACGGCTGATCGAATCCAAACCAGAAGAGCTACGTTCGTTTATCGAAGAGGCAGCTGGTATTTCAAAATACAAGGAGCGCAGAAAAGAAACAGAAAGTCGCATTAAACGTACAAAGTCTAACCTTGAGCGGCTGGCTGATATTCGGGAAGAGTTAGGCCGTCAGTTGCAACACTTGCAGCGCCAATCAGTAGCGGCTGAGAAATACGCGGAATTCAAACAGCAGGAAAGGCATACATCAGCTGACTTAAATGCTTTACGCTGGCGAGCTTTAGATGATGAGCTTAGGCAAAACCAGGAAGTGATCAACAGCCTTGAAATCAAAATTGAATCAACCATTGCCGAGCAACGCGAGATTGATGCCAACGTTGAGCAGCGCCTGACAGATAATTCCGAATTCACAGATGCCTTGGGTGAAGTACAGGCCAGATTTTACAGCTTAGCCAATGACATCGCACGTATTGAACAATCAATTGAACATCATATCGAGCGGATGGATCAGTTACGGGTTGACCTTGTTGAAACTGAGGCGGATTGGGAAGGCGCCCGTGAGGAGCTGGATGTTGATTTACAGAAGGTCACCGCATTGGATGCCTTACTGAAATCACTTGAGCCGGATCTCAGTAAGGCGACCGCAACGGAAGCGGAGTTCAGTAAGGCCCTGGAGAAGGCCGAATTTGACATGCAGGACTGGCAGCAGCGATGGGACGAGTTTAACGAGCTGGCAGAAGAGCCCAGGCAAACAGCTGAGGTTGAGCAGGCGCGCATTCAGCAGCTTGAAGACATTGTCGAGCGCGGCATTAATCGTAAGAAAAATTTAGAGCAGGAAAAAACCGCCATCAAGGAAAGCCCAGAAGATGATGGAAGCACTGTCTTATCTAAAAATATCATTGAGATAGAGCAGTCAATTAGCGCACTAAAGGAAGAAAATACCGCGCTGAATAAAGCCGTGGACAAAAACCGAAGCGGGTTACAAAGCTGCACAAAAAAGCTAGATGCAGTACGCAGCGAACTGCAAACCAGCAAAGGCCGTCATGCATCCCTGGAAGCACTGCAACAGGCAGCGCTAGGTCAGGATGATAGCAATCTCAATAAATGGCTTGACTCCAAAGGGCTGGGTAATCGGCCTCGATTAGGTGAGGGTTTAACCATTGAACCAGGTTGGGAAAAGGCGGTTGAAACAGTACTTGGTGACACGCTACAGAGTATTTGTGTTAGTGGGATTGACAACCTAGACAGCCTTTTGACGGAATTACCTGATGGTTTGATTTCCTTTGTAGATACCGTCGCAACCGGTGTAACACCGGGTTCGAAGAACCTCTCTAGTTTGGCGGAGAAAGTGCAGTCAGATGGCAACCTGGGAGATCTTTTACACGGTGTCTCAGCAGCAGAGGATTTAACCAATGCGCTGACGGCTAGACCTAAACTAGGGGCGTCAGAGTCCATAATTACCCGTCAGGGCATTTGGCTTGGGCCTAATTGGATAAGGGTCTGCAATACGGAAAAAGAACTGAATGGCGCGCTTGAGCGGAAAGGGGCTATTTCTGAGTTAGTTACTAGAATCAGTGGAATGGAAGATGAATCTAATAACGTAGTTATTGAAGAAGGCCGGTTGAGAGGTGAACTCGTAGCCAGTGAATCTCGTCGAGAAGCACTACAGGATGAAATAAGCGAATACACTGGACAGCATGGTGAAATTAAGTCCCAATTAAGTGCCAACTTGGCGAAAGTAGAGGAAGGAGCACGGCGACGCAAGCGCATCAGCCACGAATTGCTAGAGCTAGTAAACCAGTTGGATGCTGAGAAGGAAAATACGGCTTCCGCCAGGGCAAGATTGCAAAATGCCCTTGATTCAATGGAGGAAAATATCGGCGGCAGGGATGGCTTGGAAAAAGAGCGTGATGCGCGTCGGGAAGAACTCAGAAAATGTAGAATAAAAGCTATAGAAAGCAAAGAGTTAGCGCATAAACTTGCTCTGAGGAAACAATCTGTTCAGGCACAACTAGTGTCTACACGAGAAACTATGGATCGTATGGCCAGTCAGGTTCAGCGCTCCAAGGAGCGCATTACCATCCTCAATCAGCAAATTGAACAATCGGATGCCCCGTTGAAGCAGATGCGATCTGATCTAGAGAATTTGCTCGGTAAACGCTTAGAGGTTGAGAGGGAGTTAGGCGAAGCCAAGGCCAGAGTGGATGAGAACGAATATGCCATTCGCAAGCTGGAGCAGGACCGCAATCAGGTGCAACAGCGCCTTGGCGAAGTACGGGACATCTTGATGCAGAAACGTCTAAAAAGCGAAGGCTCCTCGGTTAAACGTGATGGATTGCTGGAACAGTTACAGGAAGCCAAGTTCAAGCTTGAAGAAGTACTTAAAAATTTGCCGGAGGATATCGAAGAGGAAGCTTGTGAACGGGAACTGGAAAAATTAGGCAATCGAATTCAGCGACTCGGACTAATTAACCTGGCGGCTATCGATGAATACAATCAACAATCAGAGCGTAAGGTTTATTTGGATAAGCAAAACGAGGATCTGGAAAAAGCATTAAATACGCTGGAGAATGCAATTCGTAAAATAGACAAGGAAACCCGCACTCGTTTTAAGGAAACTTTCGATAAAGTTAATGCGGGGCTGCAAGACTTGTTCCCCAAAGTTTTCGGCGGCGGTCATGCCTACCTGGATATGACGGGTGAAGATTTGCTAAACACCGGTGTTGCGATCATGGCGCGCCCCCCCGGCAAGCGGAATAGCACAATCCACTTACTGTCCGGTGGTGAGAAGGCGATGACTGCTATAGCACTGGTATTTTCTATTTTCCGACTCAATCCTTCGCCCTTCTGCATGCTTGATGAGGTCGATGCCCCCCTAGATGATGCTAATGCAGCGCGTTACGTTAACTTGGTGCGGGATATGTCTGAAACTGTTCAGTTTATTTTTATAACACACAATAAAATAACAATGGAAA
>Ga0302137_1000877_pt1 | contig 13455 bp, 9 predicted proteins | sample CBN3_SCM_MG_FD_203127 | JGI IMG/M metagenome (GOLD analysis project Ga0302137, IMG submission 203127) | Marine microbial communities from Western Arctic Ocean, Canada - CBN3_SCM | ecosystem: Environmental > Aquatic > Marine > Oceanic | place: Canada: Western Arctic Ocean | collected 2017-09-15 | reverse complement strand
ACGAAAAGTGGAAGAGGAAGAAGAAAAAGGCTGGCAAACGCGTCAAAGAAGAAGAAGAATTGGATTTTGTTGAACTTGGCGGCTTCAACCACGAAGAGAAGAAGGAGAGAAAAAAAGTCGTTTCCAAGGAGGAAATAGAACAGAGTCACAAACAATTGAAGAAGAGAGGCGTGGTGTATTTAGGAAGCATACCACCGTTCATGAAGCCTCTAAAGTTGCGCCAACTCCTCGAAAAGTTCGGTAAATTAGAACGTATGTATTTAGCGCCAGAAGATCCTGAACAGCGCGCTTTGCGAAAGAAATACAAAGGCAATACAGGAAAGAAGTTCGTCGAAGGATGGGTTGAGTTTAAGAATAAAAAAAAGGCTCGAAGCGCGGCAGAAATGCTCAATGGACAACCCGTTGGTGGTAAAAGAAGAAGTGCGCACTACTCTGATCTATGGAACATTAGATATCTCCCAAAGTTCAAATGGGATAACCTCATGGAGGAGATTGAGTATCAGAAAGCGGCTAGAGAGCAGCGCCAACGACTCGAGCTCGAAATGGCCAAAAAAGAACGCGACTTTTACATGGCGCGAGTAGAACAGGCCAAAATGATAGCATCTATGGAAGAGCGTCGAAAGAAACGCGCGGAAGAAAATCCTGATTCCGCACCAGAATCTCCCGAGGAGCAAATGAGAATGGCGAAGCTACGAGAAAAGCAAGAAAAGTCACGACTGCTTCGAACGTTTAAACAACGAAAGGCGCTCGATGATCCAAGCATAGATTCAAAACAAGGAATGATGAGTCTCGATATGATTAAAAGTCTCTTTGGCAATCCTATTAAGAAAAAAAGTGAAGTAGGAATCTTCCAGTAGTAGTGACAACGAGTGCGTGTCAATGTTTAGTGTAAGATAAAATATCCTCATCCGCAAGGAGCGTAAAAGCTATGAACTGCACCACGTCCTGGCACACAGTTTTTCTTTATTTCTTCGATAATGAATAAATTTTTACGCATCTATTCTGCTCAATTGTACTTGGAAATTCTCGCATGACGTCGAACGCTAACGCATGTCTACTGAACGCTGCTTCTACCATCTCTTCGCTGGCGAAAATTTTCACTTTTGAATCTTTACAACTTCTTTCGCGTACGCAAATGAAGCACTGCGGCGTTCGACTGCGCAATTTTTTCTCGCGTTCAAACAAAATGTTCAACGTTTCGCAGAAACAATCCAATAAATCGGCGAGCCAAATACATTCTGCCGCAATTATGACATCAACAGCATCTATATACTTTTCTGACGCAGTCAAATGATGGCAATCCATGGGTTTCTCCCAGTTCAAGGCGACGGCTCGAGCCAAGCCACCTTGTGGGCCGATAACGCGATGCCAACCATTTTCTGTGAGAGAAGTACTGTTTTGAGTAATATTTTGCCTTAAAACACCCTCAACAACGGATGGAAGATCGGTGAGAGTGACGTTCGCTCCATTAGCGATTGCAACTGCTAATCCACACAATCCAACACCACTTCCAAGCTCCACGACATTCTTTCGCAAAGTCAGGTTGGGACACTCATGAACCAGAAAATCTGTGAAAACGCTCGCTCCTTCCCAAACTCTAGCAAAACCAGTCGTTGCGGCGACGGAATATCCATCGTCAAAGAAGTACGGGTCGATTGCAAACTCATCCTCTTTGTCGTTTTCTTCTTTTCCTTTTTCTTCTTCTTCCGTTCCCACGAGTTTTCGATGGGAAATCTTAACCGTAATAACGAACTCTTCATCTTCTTCTACGCGGCGTCTCGTTTCGCTCTCTCCTCCGAGTCTGCAAACATCTTCGCGATGCCGCCTGCTGCAGCGTATGCGATGTACATCTGTTTGCATTGTTCGTCAAAGCTTTCGTCGTCGTCGTCGTCGTCGTCACTCACGGCATCTTGTGCCTCGCTGTTATCCGCCCCCCCCCCGAAATCTGTTTGGGGAGAGAAGAGGGGAAGAGGAATAGACAGATTTGAGAGGATTTTTGACTCAAAATTTTGAGGAAAAAACTCAACAAACAAAAACACACTTTATTTTATTCTTCGGCTCTCCGTCCCTACTCTTAAATAATACGAACGAAGAGAGAAGATGTCGGGTCGGCAACTCGCGAGGCGCACACTTAACGCGCTCGGCGCTGATTTTGCCGCTTACGTCGGTCTCAAACAGTGTTCGAATGGAATCTTCTTTCGAACGGTTGAGCTTTCCTCGTCCTCTTCGCCCCGGGCGGCGGAATTCTCATCCTCCTCCTCCTCCTCCTCCTCCTCGAAATTAACGAAACCAATCAGCACTCGCGAAGTCTCGACGTCTTCACAGCTCGCGGCGCCAGCCGCATCGAACGCAAAAAGAGTTCTTGGAGAAGTGCGAAATAATTGGACGAAAGAAGAGATTAGAGAGATGTACAGCCGGCCTTTATTAGAGCTCGTGTTCGATGCGGCGACCGTCCATCGGATGCACCACGACCCCAAACAAGTGCAACAGTGCACGTTACTTTCTATAAAAACTGGAGGGTGCCCGGAAACGTGCAACTATTGCGCGCAATCTTCCTCGTGGAAGAAAGAAACAGAACTTAAAGCAGAGAAATTGATGCAAATTGATGACGTTTACGAGGCTGCAAAACGGGCAAAAGCTGCGGGCTCGACGCGGTTTTGTATGGGCACGGCTTGGCGGGGACCTTCCCAAGTCGGTGAAGGTCAATTTGAACGCGTACTTACGATGACTAAACAGGTAAAGGATTTGGGAATGGAAGTGTGCGCAACATTAGGCATGCTCACGCCGGATCAGGCCGTGAAATTAAGAGAAGCTGGGTTGACTGCTTACAACCATAATTTAGACACGTCCCCTGAGTATTATCCAAAAGTTACTTCTTCGCGCAAGTACGAAGATCGCCTGAATACCATAGCTGCAGTTCGCGACGCTGGTATATCTGTATGCTGCGGCGGAATTCTCGGTTTAGGGGAGGAAGAGTCTGATAGAGCGTCTTTGATGCACGTTTTAGCAAGTTTACCGGAACATCCAGAGTCCGTTCCTATCAATGCTCTGGTCCCAGTCAAAGGAACGCCCTTCGAAAATCTATCTGCTCCGTCAGGCTTGGAAATGGTTCGAGCAATTGCGGTTGCACGCATTTTAATGCCGAGAACTGTCGTCCGATTATCGGCTGGGAGAATCAACATGTCCGACGAGACTCAGGCTATGTGCTTCTTGGCTGGAGCCAACTCTGTTTTTACGGGAGATAAGTTACTTACGACCCCGAATAACGACGATAACGAAGATTCTGCCTTGTTCAAAGAGTTAGGCTTGGAGGGGAGACCTGCTTTTGTTCCTTATGGCGCCGGCGGGAAAAGTTCGGATGGATCAGAATGGGAAAAGGATGGGAAAAAGCAAGAGCAAAATGTGGCGTGAAGAGCAATGTAATATCTAATAATCCACGGTACTATCTATCTATTAATCTACTGTCTATTTATCATTAATCTATCTACCTGTTTTACAACTTGATTTGTAAAATACGTTTCATCATATCCGCGTTGCGGAAGGATGCAGAAAAACTCGCAAAAGTAAGATACACTTTTTCCGTTTGATTACGGAACGCATAGGTGAGAACTGCGGCTACTCCGGCAAAAAACTCGGTGAGGCCATTCTCAAAGACTGAAGGAAACGTCTCGTTCAAAACCTTTGCCAAATTTTGCATTTGAGGGAATCCGTCCACACCTTCCGGGCGCAACAGTATTTCCGTTCCAAAGAAAAGAGACGGGCACACAAAAAAAAACAGAATGTTCGTCACAGCGTGCGCGGCGCAGACTTTAAATTTTACCCTTGTCTCGAATTGACTTTGTTTCTCTGCTCCCCATGGTGGATCATCGAAAATTATATGGTTTCTGTATCCGTTTTCGTGAAATGCCAATCTGGAGAGAATTGAAACCGTATTCAACCACACGTGCTTTCTTTTAGGCGGACTCAACTTCGAATATTCCTCGGTGACTTTGAACGTTTTGTCGACCAGTTCCCAATGTTTTGAAATAGGGTGCCGGTAATGCAAAGGAAACTGGTACTGCAACCGTTCGAGCGTATAATATAAATGAGTGAGACGTCGATACGGGTCATCATTACTCGCTTTTGTTTTTATATCGTCTTTGTCTTCGTCCACGTCTATGAACCGAGTTTCTTCTTGCGTTAAGACTCTTTCCTCTCTCATCCCCTCTTTGATTATTTCCTCCTCCTCCTCCTCCTCCTCCTCCTCCTCTTCCTCCTCCTCATCTTCTTCCTCTTCTTCCGCATCGTTTTTTAGCGTCTTCTCCCCGGACGCTTCGGCGCTCATCGCGTTCGTAAGAAGGTGATTGTCGTGCTGCTGCTGTTGTTGCTGCTGTATTTGCTCCTGCTTCATCATGGGCGTCGTTGTTGTTGTCGTCTCCGTCTTAAATGAGTTCCTCATACCTCGTTGTCGTGAAGGCGCAAGAATATTGACATTATTCCGTATCGTCAGATGGCGATGCCCCTCTTCTGTAGTCGAGGAGAGCGCCGCCCGAAGAAGGCGTCGTTGCGCGAGGAGGTACCTCTTCATGAAAATTTTTTTTGTGGTGCACGAATGTGTGAGAAAAAAAATGAAAAGAGAGAACTCATTGTAACTCTCCTGTAACGCGTTCAGCAGCGTGTAGATGAAAAACGCACGTTTTTAATTACAATTTGAACACAAACGCACAAGCACTTAAGTAAACCTTCCTCAGCCCTCTCTGACTTTACTCTTTAAACTCTTTCTTTCGATTCTAGCTTCTTCCTCTTCTTTTTCTGGGCAACGTTCGGGTCGTAGTAGATGCTGCCGCTTTTTTTTTCTCTTGGCTCTTTCAGTATATTTTTATTCTGCGCTTTCTCTCGTCTTCTTTTGTTTGGGTTGCTGCGTTTTTGCAAACGTTGCTGTTGCGGTAGACTTTCTTCTGGCGCGGGAAGTTCACATCTCGAATGAGGCGAGTATTTCTTGAGCCACCAACCACGAATTTCGTTTTTGTCAATTGCGTCACCAAACTCGAGATACCAAAACGTTATAAAAGGCGTAGTTCCTTTCGCCCGCTCTTCAAATCCTTTCCTTCCTGGCGCCCAATAGCGATAAGGTTTTAGCTCGTCCGGAATTAAGAACAACGGTTCTTTCTTTCGACTGGTTATTTCGTTGGCGTAGTATGTTTTACGGCAGACAAAATTTGGGAGAAGAAGAAAGAAAGGTTTCTCGCTCGCCCCGCAGAAGTTCAATATTCGCTTGAAGTGGTCTGACGAATACGGAGGATTGGTAAGCAACACGTCATATTCTGGAATCGTATTTTTCTTGATGTTTTCGTAGAAATCTTCGTTGACGTTGTGTACGCTTTCAAAACCGAGTCGTTTCAAATGTTCCTTCGCAGATCCTTCACAGAAATACGGGTCGTATATTTTTAAACTCGCCTTCGTTTTCTTCAAACTCAGAGCGATTCGAAACAGAAAGGGTTCGATATCTTTGTACGCTTGGAAAGGAGTCTCGCAGTGGTCGCTCGCGTCCACATCGAAAGGGTGCGAAGAAGATTTCGACGGAGTAGTCGTGGTAGCTTTTAAGCTCAAATGCTCTAAAAGTTTACGGTTCTTACGCGTCGTCGTCGTCTTGTTCTTCTTCTTCTTCTTTGTCTTCTTCTTTGTCTTCTCCTCTTCCTTTTCCTTTTTCTCTTTAATAATTTCCCTGCTCCCGTTGCTCATCATCGTCGTGATATTGCGCGATGAAGAAGAAGAAGAAGAGAGAAGAAAGATTTTTATTCACGCCTCCTCGGGTGGTGGGATCGCGACCAGTTTTGCTCCTCCGCGTCGTCTGACTCGCGAACGCTCCACATCAACATCATACATTCTAACTCTCTCTTCTCCTCTCTCTCTCTCCCAAAGTATTTATTCTTGTGCGTGTACTTTTTTTGACGCGCAAATTTGTCAATAATTTTGTGTCTTCTCCTCTTCTTTGCGACGAAAAACCGCGCGATTGTCTTCATAATTAATGGTATTAGCCCACGACGCAGGGAAAGAAGAGCAATACACAAAATACTTATATAATAATGGTTGATTACTCGAAGTGGGATAAACTAGACTACGGAGACGAGAGTGAAGATGATGGTGAGGACGATAAAAATGTGCCGCACTTCCCGCAGCAACCGCAGGTGACGAAACTGGACCAACCGACGAGAGTGACGATTGGAAGCGGCGAAAGCGTCGACTTCAACGTGCTGCCTCCTTCTGCGACTTCGTCCGAAAACAATCATCTTTCAAAAGACGAGAAGATGATGAGCGAACGCGAGTTCCGTGAGATGCAATGGATCGAGCAAGGTAAACAGTTTGAGCGCGAACATCCCGGCACGATAATGTTTCGAGAACCGCCGTCGTCGTCGAAAGAAGAAGAAGAAAAAGAAAAAGAAAAAGAAGAAGAAGAAGAAAAACACGAAACAAAGACGACGAGTCTCTTTTCCGAAGAAGAAAAAGAAGAAAGAAGGCGAGTAGCCATCGCACGGAGGAAAGAAAAGTTCACCCGAAACGGAATTTACGTCAGGAAAAAAAGCAGTCGCGGTACGGAAGAGAACGAAAACAGCGCGGGAGAACTCGATTACATGTGGTCGCAAACCTCGAGCGATGTCACGCTTTCGGTATTGGCGCCGCTCGGGACAAAGGCCAAAGACGTTCGCGTAGATGTCACAGAAACTTCTGTTATAATCGCACTGTGCAAAGAAGTAGTGTTCGACCGCGAGTGGGGACATCCGATTGGAGAAGAAGTGGAAGAATACGATGAAGAAGAGGAATACAACGCCAATGGCGGCTTGAAGTTTAACGAGTCCGACAAAAGTTTCACGCCGATTCGACGAAAGCTGACTTACGGCTCCTGGGAAGTTACAGATTACGACGAGAATAATCGCGTGATCCGAGTAACTGCGCAGAAAAAGAGCGTGGAGTTGATGCGTCACTGGTGGCAAAAGTGCTTGAAAGACGAAGAGAATCATGGAGAAATGCTAAAGCTTCCGGATCGATCGGCGTCTGCGAAGAGTTACGACTCAAAAAAAGTGTGGGATGACGCGCACGCTGACTTCAAAGCCCAAGTGAAAAACAGAGAATTAATCGACGTCGAAGTTGGAAAGTAGTACTAGTAACAATAGATATCGCAGGTTGTAACAACAGCAGACGCGCCGCGTTAGAGTTTTACGTTCAATTAGTTCTGTTTTGGTTTCTTATTTTACAACTTTACCGCCCTCCTAACTCTTTCTTTAAGCTCTTCTCCATGTCGCGTTCGACGAAGGGTCGAGACGCTGCTTTATCGTAGTAGCCGGCAAAAGTGTACACTCCACCCATGAAGCACAAAGCACCGACGATCATACCCAAAGCTTCGTATTTTCCAACTATCTTCGCGGGTAAATTGTCCAGCGCAGTTTCTGGGTGCTTATCTCCCGCATCCCAGATCAGTTCGTGCTCTTCCTCTAAAGGCTCTGTTGGGGCAGGCGCAGTCCCTGTTGGCGACCCCATGCCTGCGTTTATTTTTGTCGTGGTCGCGATCGAGCGTTCTCCTCCCTTTCCCACGACTGCTGCGAATCTACTCCCACATCCAGATAGAGCGCTACTGCTGCTGCTGCTGCTAAGGCTACTACCCAAAAGACGTCGCGAAGCGCGAAGAATCGAAGACATAATTATTTTATTCTTTCCCTGTGAGGAGTGTCTCTCATCAGTCAGAACACAGGTTTTTCGAAGGTTTGTCTTTTCAAAAATTCCTTTTTTCGCGAAAGAAAAGACAAAAGAGAAGAAAGAATTCTTATTCGCAAAAAAGCTCGCGCGCAATTCGCGTCATTTTATATACACGCATCCTTGCACGCAGCACTCGCGCGCAAATCTCTTTGTTTCTGTGAGCTTCGAGCGAGGGCGCGAGAAAATCGAAAAAGAGAGAGAGAGAGAGAGAGAGAGAAATCCTTTTCTTTGTGTCTGTTTGTGTGTGTGTGGTGTTTGAGTGCCTTTGTCAAGAGAAGTTTGGTCATTCAAAGATGGAAGGAGGTGCGGCAATTCGAGATAAGGCGATTAGCATAGTAAAAGAAGCGGTCAAAGAAGATAAAGCGGGAAATTATGAAACCGCTTTTACGCTCTACATGCAGTCACTAGATCATTTCAAATGCTATCTCAAGTACGAAAAGAATCCAAGGATGCAAGACACCATTAAAGGAAAGTTCAACGAATATCTCGAAAGAGCCGAAGAGTTGCATAAAATTGTAGCTGAGCAGAAGAATGCAACGGATCAAGCCACGGAATCGGGAAATCCTGAGGCTATGAAAGCTCGACCGGGCTCGAACGGCGCCGCCACCACAAACGCTGGTGGTAGCACATCAAAGGAGGATAGCGCGGAGCAGCTTAAAATGAAACAACAACTCGGAGGCGCGATAGTGACTGAAAAACCAAACGTGAAGTGGTCCGACGTAGCAGGATTAGACCTCGCTAAAGATGCTCTGAAAGAAGCTGTCATCTTACCAGTAAAGTTCCCTCAATTCTTCACGGGTAAGCGAAAAGCTTGGTCGGGATTTTTATTGTATGGTCCACCAGGAACGGGGAAGTCGTACTTAGCTAAAGCAGTCGCAACGGAAGCAGATTCTACTTTCTTTTCGGTGAGCTCGTCAGACTTGGTGTCGAAATGGATGGGTGAATCGGAAAAGTTAGTGAATAATTTGTTCTCCATGGCGAGAGAAAAATCACCTTCGATTATTTTCATCGACGAGATAGACGCGCTTTGCGGGGCTAGAGGCGAGTCGGGTGAGTCTGAGGCGTCCAGACGCATTAAAACAGAGATACTCGTGCAGATGCAAGGCGTTGGTTCCGATTCGGCTGGGAAAGTTCTAGTTTTAGCCGCGACAAATACGCCGTACTCGTTGGATCAGGCTGTGCGAAGGCGTTTTGATAAAAGAATTTATATACCACTTCCGGAAGCGGCGGCGCGAGCGCATATGTTCAAAGTCCACGTCGGGGAAACACCTCATGACTTGACGAACGAGGATTTTGAAAGCTTGGGTGTGCAAACACCGGGATTTTCTGGATCAGACATAGATCATGTCGTTAAAGATGTGCTTTATGAACCCGTTCGTAAGACGCAAGAGGCAACGCACTTTAAAACGGTCACTAAAGAAGAGGACGAAACAAAGGAGTATTACGTGCCCTGCTCTCCGGGAGATCCTTCCGCTTGGGCCTCGACGCTAGATGAACTTGCCAGCTTAGGATATGCGGATCGAGTAATGCCTCCACCCATAACGTTGGGTGATTTCAAGAAGATACTTTTGAGAGCGAGGCCAACGGTAGCGGCGGCTGACTTGGAAGTACACGAGCGGTTTACGAAGGAGTTTGGCGAAGAAGGCTGAGTGAGAAGAAAATGTCCTTGTCTCGAGAACGGGAAAAAATATAGAAGTTTAGTTTTGAAAAATGTTGTAACTTGCTCTGTGCTATTCGCGTAATTAGTGGACCGTTATATTCAACCGTTCCCCTTCTCCCCCACCACCACCACCCCTGTATGCGAGGATTGGATGACACACAACATGCATAGAGTTGAATTCGAGTTTAAACAAGCACGACTGCAGTCTGGAACTCTGGATGCTGGGATGGTAAAAATTCAAAATAACTCGTTATTTCAAAAAATTGTATCTCCTCCCCACACATCCAGAGTTCCGACATCAGATACGCCACTCATACACACATACTCACAAAAAGGAGACGGAAAAGATGTCGTCCATTCCGCCCACATCCGCTAAGAAACAGAGTTCTTTGGCAGGATTTTTCGAGAAGAGGAAGGCTCAGTCCTCCGAAGATGGCGCCGAAGCGCGCGAAGACGACGACGCTCGAGAGGAAGAAGGAAATCAAAAAGAACAACAACAGACGACGGAAACGACGACCACGGCGACGACAGAGAACAATTCGCCTACGCAACAGAAAGAAAACATCGAAGTTGCCGCAAAGAAGCGCAAACTAGTGAAGAAATCCGAAGTTCTCGACGCAAACGCGAAAGCATTGTCCTTTGCAGAACAAGCAAAGTTGAAATTGGAACAAAAGCAGCAACAACCAAAAACATCAGCAGCACTTAAGCAAACGGAGGAAAAAGAAGAAGATGAGAAAGATGCAAAGAAGAACATCAGCGTTGCCAACGTGAGCGATGAAAAGGATGAAGAATACAAAGCATCGCGTGAATCTGATGACGACGAAGAAGAAGAAGAAGATGAAGAGGGGGAGGAGGGAGACGATGATGATGAAATCGAAGACGTCGAAGGCCCACTTTCTGCTTCTGTTCAAAAAAAAGCGAAGAAGAAAACAAAGTCAAAAAATGGGAAGGAAAAATCTGAAGCCGGCGTTGGAGCCTTACAAGTTGAACTTGCACAGAAGTATATCGACCAATCATCGGAATCGATCTCATCTTGGAAGGAGAATACGGCAACACCATTTGGAATCGTTGCGGATACGTTTGAAAGTATTGCCGAGACAACGAAACGGTTGGAGATCACGAACTTGTTGACGAATACATTCAGATCTATTATTCGTGGTGGGTTATCTGGAGATTTGCTCGCAGCAGTTTACTTGGCTTCAAACACGATCGCGCCGCAACACGAAGGTGTTGATCTCGGTATAGGAGATGCGACTTTGATTAAATGTCTGGCCGAAGCAACTGGGCGCAAAGAGGCAAACATAAAGGCTGACTACCGCGAGGCTGGCGACTTGGGATCTGTTGCCATGGCATCCCGATCGACGCAACGGACAATGTTCCAGCCCGCACCGTTAACGGTGAAAGGCGTCTTACAGGAGTTCCGCGTCATAGCTACTACAGCAGGAACGAATTCAGTCGATCAAAAGAAGGGACGAATTAAGAAATTACTCGTTGCCGCCAAAGGCAGCGAAGCTGGATACATTGTGAGGGCGTTACAAGGAAAGTTACGCATTGGTCTGGCTCAGCAAACCGTGAACGCTGCTCTTACGCATGCTATCGTTTTAGAAGCAAATAAAACTGCAGGTATAAAGCTAGGTGCTAATGTCTTGGCAGATCAACTCCTGAAAGCCGTGGATGTTGTGAAGCTTGTTTTCTCGGAATGTCCGAGCTACGACTTGGTTGTCCCGGCGCTCTTGGATGTTGGCATCGACGGTCTGCAGGAGAAATGTCAATTTAAACCAGGTGCGCCAGTGAAACCAATGTTGGCAAAGCCAACGACCGGTGTGGCGGAAGTTTTGAACAGATTTTCTGACGTTGAATTTACGTGCGAATATAAGTATGACGGCGAGCGAGCTCAAGTGCACTTGCTCGAAGATGGATCGATAAAGATCTTTTCCAGAAATCAGGAAGATAACACGCCAAAATTCCCTGATATCGTTTCGAAATTCAAAAATTACTTGAACAACGTAGACGGGAAAATAACCTCAGTAGTCATCGATTGCGAAGCCGTGGCGTACGATAGAGAGCAAGATAAGATTCTTCCTTTTCAGATTTTGAGTACTAGAGGAAAGAAAAATATCAAAATTGAAGACGTTAAAGTGCAAGTGGCGTTGTACGCATTTGATTGTTTATATTTGAACGGAAAATCGCTCTTGCGTGAACCGATGAGCGTTAGGCGTCTTGCGCTTTATAGTTCATTCCGAGAAACGAAAGGTGAATTCCTGTTTGCCACTGCAAAAACGAGCAGGGATGTGGAGGAGCTGCAGGTGTTTTTGGATGAATCCATCGCTGCGAATACCGAAGGTTTGATTGTAAAGACAATGGATGCTACATACGAACCCTCCAAGCGCTCATTAAACTGGTTGAAGTTGAAGAAAGACTACATGGAAGGATGCGGAGACTCGTTAGATTTGGTCCCAATCGGTGCTTGGCATGGCAGAGGCAAAAGGACAGGGGTGTATGGAGCATTTCTTCTCGCTTGTTACGACGAAGATGGAGAAGAGTTTCAAACGATTTGCAAAATTGGAACTGGCTTTTCCGAGAACGATTTGGAAACCTTGTCGAAAGCGCTTGAACCGCATTTAATAGAAGCTCCCCGCTCTTACTACAAATATCCTGAAGGTATGGAACCTGACTTGTGGTTTGACGCAAAGTTAGTTTGGGAAGTGAAAGCGGCTGATCTGTCGATCTCTCCAACGCACAAAGCTGCCATGGGTTTAGTGGATCCAAACAAGGGTATTGCTTTACGTTTTCCGCGCTTTTTAAGAAGCCGAGACGATAAAGAGCCGGAAATGGCGACTAACGCGCATCAAGTTGCAGATTTTTACAATGCTCAGGCAAATAAGCAAACTTTTGAGAAGGAATAAACTTGTTTTAGCTCGCTTCAGTTGCGTTGGATACAAACACAAATACTATAAAAACTATGCGACAAAAAGAACTATTCAAGACTCAACCGCAGGCGATGCGAAGCAGCAAGTGAAACCACTGCTGCTTTTCTTCATCGATCGTTCTACTTTTACTACTTTCTTCTTACCACCAAGACCGTTCGCGTTTGAGGCATCTATACTTTGCTCCACCACCTCAAAGCTAATGTCTTTTTTCATTTCTTCCAGATCACCATCTAATTCATCTTCCTCCTCCTCTTCGTCCCTATTAGAAGAGGAACCAAACCCGCTAAAAGATAAGATACTATTAAATATGGGTGTCAGCGGAGCTGCGAATGAATCAATATCTAAGATCTGATTTTGTGAGCTTCCTGCGGATTCGTTGAATTCAGTCGACGCCGTCGCAAAAGATGACTCGCTGTCGTTATCGTTTTCGTTATCTTCTGTCTTACCTTTTGATTTAGAAACTTTTGCACTTTTCTCAGCGGATCCTTTCTTCAAAACATCTCGCTTATGCTTGAGCCATTCGTCGCAAATTTCTGGCAACTGCTCGTAGGATTTCCCAATCCCTTTTACGATTATGTTCTCAATCAGTCTACCGAGAGAACCGAGCGTGACGTGACATAAACCGCTAGCTACGACTTTACACGTTGTTGCTGTTATTGGAATTATTGATATCACCCCGTCTACTACGGCATGTTTTGTGATATTATTCTTCGTTCGAAACATTGTCTCGTGCGTCTTCGTCTTCCCCTTCATAAAGTCGTCAAGGGCGTTCGGTGACGTGCTGCGCGTGTCGACAAATTCGACGCGTCCACCTTTCAATAAAGGCTTCACTACCATCGGAAGTTTTATCCCCGGGACAGTGCGTACGACCGTGACGAATCTCTTTTCTCTCTCTTCTCCATTTTTATCTAAATCTACGAGTTCAACGCCCGTCCGTAAAGTTTCAGCCTCTTTTGTTCCCACTCGTTTCATGTGGAATTCGCGGAAATCCTCCGCATCTTTGTCCACGAGGAAGACTGTCGCCGGACAGTTCAACTTCGATTCAAACGTGAAGCGCTTTCCAAACTCTTTTCCTTCGCCCATGATCGTATTCGTTTTTCTCGAGCGCGCGTGCGTGTAAGAAATAAATAAATT
>Ga0302137_1000875_pt1 | contig 13458 bp, 18 predicted proteins | sample CBN3_SCM_MG_FD_203127 | JGI IMG/M metagenome (GOLD analysis project Ga0302137, IMG submission 203127) | Marine microbial communities from Western Arctic Ocean, Canada - CBN3_SCM | ecosystem: Environmental > Aquatic > Marine > Oceanic | place: Canada: Western Arctic Ocean | collected 2017-09-15 | reverse complement strand
ATGATTGGGTCGTTTGGCATATTGCCCTCTTATTTCTTCTTGGCGTTCCCTATGTTGAGAACACTCAGCTTGTTTATCTTACCGGAAACATTCCTGCGTACAGAAGTAATTGAACTATCAAAACTCTTCATCATCCCTCTCGTATTTATCAGGGTGAACACGGTCACGAAATATTATTCCTTCAACAGTGTTACCTAATTCCAACTTAGCGATTTTCACAGCTTGAACTACAGTAGCTGCGCCAACTATTGAGCCGATGAAATACTTAAACATCCAGCCTAACGGGTGCATCTAATTTCTACGCTTGCGACTAAGTAGACCAGCAAGAGTTCCGCCGATGGTGTCTCTAATCGTCTGAGACAAAGAACCAGCAGCTAAAAGCGCAGGTTCAATGACTGCATTTACGAGTTCCTGTTTAGCTTCTCTTCCCTGCTCTTTGAGTTCACTAAGAGTTAGCGGAGGAGGTGGCGGTGCGCTTGGTCTTGCAGCGGTCTTATGTCGTTTGCTCTTTGCAGTCGTAGCCTTGCGCTTGACCGTAGCTTTTTTCTTAGGACTCTTTTTCGCACCCACTTTTGTGGGTTTGGCAGCAGTCTTGTTAGCAGAGACAGTATCTTCTTGAACACGGTCCGGGGTTACTTCTTCCATTTACTCGCCCTTCTTGATTGTTATTGCTAGGTAGTTAATAACATCTCCATTATGCCCGAAGTTCGCGTAAAAGTCTGAAAGGTCAATAGGTAACTCGTTTACTTCGTGTCTAAAAGTAAACTCTTTAGTCGTGCCTCTTGATATAGCAGGGGCGTTGCTGCTGTCTACAGACGAGCCACCAATATAGACACTGCCTGAGTTCCCGGCAGGAACTTCTAACAGTAAATACTTGATGGGAGTTAAGAGTTCAGTAAACTGAACTGCTTTGCGAGACAGAAACTTTCCGTCAGTAACAACATCTGAATCACTTGAAGATGCTGTCAGTCTCCCGTGAATAATGCCTGACATTATTTCTTTTTCTTCTTTGCTTTCTTGCGTTTTACAGCAGCAGCAATCGCAGGGTCTTTTGGAGGGCGACCCATCTTACTACCGTATGTTCCTTTACCTTTTGGCATTTTTTTTCTCCGAAACAGCTTCTGCTTCAATTCGCTGAGTGTTCTCTGCACGTAGCCGAGATACCGCAGCGATAGTTAGCTGGTCGCTAAAGGCAGGGTTCAACTGACGTACTACGTCAACGTCCTGCATGTTGATTGTGATGTTGTTCTCTGTTGTCATCGTGCAATATCAGGCATGGTTAATGTTTTGCTCCGTGATGCTGAGCCACTCTTGCCCGTATTCGTCCCAAGTGTAGCTAACGACCTCTTGGAGCTTCGCACCAACAGCGTTGTCAGGCAGGGCTACCGGAGCGTCCCATTCCCACGTAGAGGTGTTAAAGACCCACGATGGGTAAGGTGATACTGGGTCGTAAAACACATCGCTGGTCGAGTCGTGCTTGTAACCAACGGCAGCATATCTAATGCGAATGTTGTCGTTGTAGCTAGTCTGCACCCAGTTGGTGTCAGAGCCTAGAAGCGACTGGCAAAATGCTACGCCGACTGCTTCGGATTCATTGCCATCAGAGTCTAGGCAATCTTCGTTACCGACCACAATTACTTGGGTAACGGTATTGTCGGAATCTATTTGTGCGAAGTGTGCCATTAAACTTTGGACCTGTACCTTATTACTACTATGCCAGAGCCACCAGCACCACCAGCACCACCGTAATTCATCCCACCACCACCACCGCCACCAGTATTTGCAGTACCCGCCTGATTGCCACCATTGTAGGACAAGCCGCCACGCGCACCACCACCTACACCACCTACACCATAGTTGTAGTACTGATAGTACGCAGCTCCACCACCACCACCGCCAGCGTAATACACATCTGTTCCTGCTGCGATAATATCAGAGGCACCACCTGCTCCTCCAGCCCCAGCATTTCCTCCGTTCCAAGCGTGGCTCGGACTCGAATTAATGGCAGCACCACCTACGGCACCTTTTCCTCCACCGCCTCCTCCTCTCTCGCCTGTACCAGCCCCTCCAGCATTTCCTTGACCAGCTGTTCCGGCACCTGCTGTGTTCCTGCCACCGCCACCTGACCCACCAACACCACCTTGGTTGCCGCCTCCAAGAGCAGTTATTGCCCCTGAACTACCTATGTCATTAGCGTTCCAAACAGAATCAGACCCAGTAGCATTATTGCCACCACCAGCACCTACAGTAACCGTGTGGGAACCAGTAGCTGCAATAGCATATGACGTTGCTTCAAGCATACCGCCAGCTCCAGCTCCAGCCGAACCGTGATAAGAGCAACAACCACCGGGACCGCCACCACCGCCACCAGCAACAACTAAATATTCAACAGCTGCGTCAGTCACGCCAACAGTATTAACAACAAAAGCACTTGTTGAAGTGAAGACATGTACCGTGTAAAGACCGTCTGTGGTGATAGTCCCACCAGTAGCGACGTTGTAATGTTCGAGGCGAGTGTACTCTCGACCGCACAGGTTGCTTCGGTAGTCGTTATCCACCCCACCACTAATCTTTGCGATGCTTGCGATGGGTACGCCATTTACTTTTGCAATTTGGTTAGCCATTGACGGTTGCCTTATGCGTGTTCGATGATTGTGAAATCAGGGTTGAAGTAAACAGTGTCAGTCCCAGAAGCCCAGCCTATTACCTGAATGAAATCTCCAGTCGTGTCTGGAGATGCACCCTCTGGAACATTGAAGCCACCCACTTCTGCTTCTGGAACATATAGAGTTTCTCCGACAGCATAAGTTGGGAAGTTAGCTGTTGACTGAAGGAATCCTTGTAGCAGTACTATTACTTGTGACCCTGCTGATGGTTGAGCAACAGCAACCATTCCTATACACATTACTTCTGCGCCGATTAGCCCTGTGCCTGAGACTACTGAAACTGCTTTCCATACCCTTGTGTCGGCTGCTTTTAGATAAACAACTTCACCGATTGACAATGCTTCACCGGCTGTGAATGACGCTGTAATTCCTGAGTAAGCGGAGTCGGCTGGAGCGGAGCTAAGTAAGAGTGTTCCGTCTAACGACAAAGTGTTGGTGTTTAAGTCGATGCCTTCCCCCGCTATAAGTGCTGTCTTAGATACTGCTATTGCTGCACTAGCGTTTATATCTGCATCAATAATCACTCCGTCTGCAATATCTGAAGACTGTAGTGCTTGATGAGGGGGAATGTTCCCTACGTATCCCATAAGTTGTTCCTTGCTATCTAACTAATTGCATCCACTACAGATACCCAAACATCTATGGCGGAGGATGTGTTGCTAACGACCTTCAATTCGTCGCCGCTTGCCAATACAAATCTACTAGCACCGTCAATAAGCTCTACTGACGAGCCAGCAGGTATTTGAAGGCTTTTCACTAGGTAGTAATCAGCCGAACTGACAGTTACATATACATCGGCAGTAACTACGGTGCCGAGAATGTTAGCCACACGCAAACTGATAACAGTATCGTTACTGTTCGCAGTAAAAACGGTAACTACAGGGCTGGTTCCGACCGCCCGTGCTATGTATCTCGTAAAATCTTGTGCCATTTAAAATACTCCCTTGGCGTTATCTATCCACTATAACGCTATTGCTATAGCCAGAACAAACCCTGCTGATGCCCCAACTGTGATGTCGCCCGCATACAGGGGTGTCCCATCAGAGACAGCCCCAGTTAGTTCCGCTTTTGTAAATGCCCCAAGCGAAGCAGCGTTGCCTGATGATGTAACCATTCCAGTCAGGCTTGCGTTAGTCGTTACAGTGTCAGCGTTGCCTGTTAGCGCACCGACGAAGGTGGCTGCCGTAAGGGTTCCTGAAGACGGGTTGTAAGTTAAATCCCCGTCTGATTCCAACCCGATGTTACCAGCACCAGCCGCACCAGCCGCAAAAATAATAGGGTTTGCCTCGGCTGTACTTTCGTTATCTGTAATCGTGACTGTTGTTGCCACCGTTGCTGTATCAGCAGCAATAGTTCCACTAACAGTTAGGTCGCCTGTAATAGCGACTGTATTAGTTGCCCCTGCTGTACTGACTGTAATTACATCGGCTGACCCATCAGTAATGCTTAGAGCGTCAGCAAGCCCATTCGTTAGAACAATGTCGTTGGTTCCAGTTGCACCAGTGAACGCAATATCGTCACCATCCGCAAAGGTGATACCGCCGTTGGCTGTGATTAGTCCGCTGACTGTAAGTGCGGTTAGTGTGCCTAAAGATGTAATGTTGCCTTGCGCTGCTGTAGTAACGGTAGCTGCCGTGCCACTTGCGTTACCTGTGACGTTACCTGTCAGCGCACCAGCGAAAGCAGTAGACGTAATACTGGTCGCACCAGTTACTACACCAGCATCAATACTGATTGTTCCATCAAGGAGAATTGCAGAGCCAGCAGTCGGGGTAATGTTTATTGCAGCGGCTGAACCTATTGTCAGCGCGCCAGCAGCAGTAGAAATACTTCCTGCATCTGTCAGGCTTATGTCACCCTCAAGGAACAGGTCTTGCCACGCAGCGGCAGCCGAACCTAAGTCGTAAGAGTCATCGGCAGCAGGTATTAGATTACCTGATGGAGTCCAAGTAGTATCCCAAGCAGGGACACCGCCTGTAACTGTGAGAACTGCACCTGTACTTCCAACAGCAAGTCTCTGCAAGACAGTGGAAGAGGAAGCGTAGATAACATCTCCTGTTGCTTGAGAGTCAAGAACGTGGGTGTCTTCTGCCTCATATTCTGTTTGAGTAAGAACAGAGCCTTGTGATGCGTGTTTGAATCCATTAGCCATTACGAAGTCCTCACTTCATTCATTTCCAAATGGACTACCCGTGTTTGTTTGGGGTTAGCCCCGCCAGAAGGATTGCCTAACTCGACAACTCGTTCTTGCAACTGTCTTATCTTCACTCTGTAGCTGCTGCCATCTTTATCTTCAAATACACAGAACGGGTCTTGTCGTAAACTGTCTAAGTTAGTGAAGTCTAGCGACGACAAAGTAGACCTATACGCAGACTTTCTGCCTTTTTTACTACGCTTATTGTCTGACAGTTTGGTTTGGATTGTCCACCTTCTGCTTTCAACAGGGTTGAAAACAGCGTGAATTGTGTAGCTATATAACTCTAAAGGCTCATCTGAATCTGATGATAAAAACGCAAACCTAAACCGGACACGTTTAAAGTCAACAGTGCTGTCAAGGCTTGCTGTTACCGTGTCTGTTGGTGAAGCGTTTAAAGTTCCCATTGATGTCCAACCTGTGCTGTCGCCAACATCAGCGTCGTCAACTTTATAAGAAACCGCTATTGTTCTAGTTGCAGAAAGATTCTTCGTTACCGCTGTAAGTTTAACAAGCGTCTTGCTAATGTCTGGGTAGAACCAGTCCACCCACGGGGTAGTAAGAGTACCTGATTTGCGTATATGGATAGCATCGTCAGCAGCACGGGCAGGGTTTTCGTTATCCACAGGAATACGAAGACGGATAACCCTAGCCTCTTCTGCGTCACTGTCAGCGTTTGTAAACCGACCAAAGATAAAAACAGAATCCTGTTCAGCCGCTTGCATAAACCTAGAAATTCTTGCTACAGCAGTAGCGGTAACAGTGGTTATTGCACTTGGGACAAGGTTGGTTGAGGCTTGCGCTCCAACAGCTTTTGTTTCAGGTCGAAGCACAACTACTCTGGTATCACTTGTTTCAGTTATGAAATTAACAGGAAAGGCGTAAGGAAACCCTGAAGATGCTTGGTTATTTAGGGCAATCCAGATATTTGCTTTGTCTTGGGTGATAGCTTCTACCTCACCTGAAAAGCCATCCCATGAATTACTTCTAACCAAGTCAGATAAATCCTGAAACTCAAACCCTAAGTCTCCTTTATCTGTTACAGCAAAGAAGGACCTAGCACCTGTACCTGCGAAAATCTTTCCGCCCCTACCTATCGCAGCCTTGTAGTTGTTAGGGTGGTCGTAAGCCCCTGCCTCTGGCTCAAGGTCTTCAAACTTGTTTGTAGCCCTGTCGTACTTATACAAACCGTCAGTTTTTCCAACATACAAAATATCTGACGATGAAACTAAATTAGTTACATTTTTATCTGACGACCCAACAGTGATTGCGTTGCCCCAATTTGCAGTGCTGCTTACTATGTTTCCGCTAGACAGCCTGACTTCCACTCCAACAGATTTAGCAAGGGAGATGTCTCCGTTTGCATCTCTGGTTACAGCAAAATGGGAAGAGTAGTCTTTGTTGTTACTGCTTGTTGAGCTAGGGGCAGCCCATGTCGTTCCGTTGGTGCTGTACTTATATACCTGATTTTCCCCAAACCCTATAAACAAAGCAGGAGATGCTGAGTCGTGGTCAAACTCAATAATGCTTTCAATGGTGTAGACAGCATCAATGTATACAGGGTAGAAAGCAATGTCACCGGAGTCCCATTTCATAACACTTCTACCGCAAGGTATATAGAACTCTCCTCCCAGCGTAACCCCGTCACTGCTAAAGTCCGCACTGTTGCCGGGGAGTTGCAAACTTGAATCGTCAACTGCCCAAGTATCTGTGGCATTGCTAAACTCAAACTGAAAATCTACCGTAGTTGCACCGGAACTAATCGTTCTGGTTACTTCAATCTGGGTATACGATTCTGAACTGCTAGTGCTGCCGTTGGTTGTTCCGGCAGAGTCAATTAAATTAGCCCTGACAGTGCCGCTTCCTGTCAGTCTTTTTGCGTAGGCTCTAAGAGTTATTGACTTACTGCGAAGTACCGTAGCACTGCCGCCATACCTCTGCGTAATCGTGCCGTTATTACTACTGACTGTAACGCCTAATGCCTGAGTGCCATTACGGTTATTGGTTGTGTCTGTAGACAGCGACAGGTTTGAAGCAGTCCAATTAAAAGTTGCGTGACCTTCAGGAAAGGCATGTTCAAATCTTGGGTTTTTAATACAGACATCTACCTTGTCTTCGTAGTATCCGCTTACAGCTTGCCCTTCAAACTGAGTAAGGATTCCATCTGCTGTCGCATACCTGAAATCGTCTTCCCCTCTGCGACGAACTCCCGGCTGACCAAGACCCCTGTGCCAGCTTGTCTGCTCATACACAAGGTCTAAGTTGGGGCTGGTGTCGTCGTAAGAGTTCTGCTGCGTTGCAGAAGTCGAGCCTTCATCTGGGTGGATAGGGATTATTCGAGAGTCGTATCCGCCGGGGACTTCGTTTGAAGCACTCCACAAATTCACACCGACTTCATTACTTGAACCGTCAGTGTTTCTAAATACTATGTCATGCGACCTGCGAGCCTTTGCCATTACACAACTGTCCTAATCCGTGTTGGAACAACCATCGTGCTTTCTGAAACCCTGTTACGAGAATGAGTATTTCTGCGCTGCAATGCGTTCAACTCATTGTCGTCTGATTCATTGAACTCACCTGATGACAAGACAGCCATTGCTGACTGGAACAAAACCTCGTATCTGTTCTCGCCAACTTCCATCGTGTCTGTACCGGAACTTACGCTTGATACAGGTGCTACCCCTTCGATTAGCAGGTTCGAGTTTTCAGGAACTCCAGACGGAATTACCACACTGCTATTCTCTGGATACCACTGCTTGATAATTTGAGCCTGCGGGTAAGGGTTGTCAGTTCTGCCTGCTGTAGCTATTAGTTCGTCCATGTAAACATGGTAGTCAGCACCAGAGCCGTTTACTATCTGCACTCCGACATGGATTGATGTATCAATTCCTTGGGGGCTAACAGACACAGAGAGGCGTTCCCAGCCATCTCCCCCGTGGGAACTGCCAACAGACCAACTGCCACTGTCTGTGCGGGTTGTTGCTTTTACCGTTGCTCCGCTTACAGACAGGGAGTGCGCCCAGAAAGAAATATTTATTTCTTCGCCTTCGTAATTAGTTGGGCTAGGAACAGCAAGATATGCGTACCCTGTGCTGCCATTAGCAACAAGGATTTTACCGGACTGAGTTCCGTGCCAAACCATTTGGTTGTTAGGGGAAGTGGTTTCTGTTTCGGCAGTAAGTGTGGCACTTGACGTAGTAAAGTCCGTCAAATCTCCTTCAAAGTCTGCGTCAAGAGTCCCAACTAAGTTGTCTGCCCAGTTGCTTTTCAGCCTTGGCTCATACCAGAGCTTGCTAACACTGTGAATGGTTGACGGTACGGTGTACTTAGTCCTGTCAACTTCGCCTGAAATATCTCGCTCGTAAACAACTTTATGAATTGCTGGATACAAAGCTGTTCTTGCTGTGTTCAGTGCATCAATAATGTCATTGGGGTCACGGGTATAAACTTCAAAAGTAATACTACTGCCGGAACTAAGGCTTGCCCCTGATGCAACTATGCAAGAGCCACTAGAGCCTGTGTAGTCATCTATGCGGCGTACTGCGTCGTCATCTGTGCCAGAGGTAATGCGAATCCAGTAGTCAATAAGCGCGTCATCATCGTCATACCCAGAACTTACAAGCCCTGTACTAACGATAACCTTGTCGCTGCCAGTAATATTTGTAGTGGTAGTAAAACCACCTACCCAGTACCCATGCCTTTTGGCAAACTCTGGCAGTAATGTATTTAATGTCGTCGTAGCCACAGTTCGCTCCAGCCGCGTACTTTGCTATTGCTTGCCTAACGCTTCGTTTACTAAATTGTTTTGCCCAGTTGAAATTGCGTGACCCAATAAAGTCTCTGCATCATAGGCTTTTTCTATGTACTCGGTCTTTTCAGTAACCGGATTCCAAAGAGCCATTAGTAGTGTAACCCCTGTAACACGCCCTAAGTTATCCCGGTGGATAAATTGCATGGCTGATGGGTTCTTAGTATAAAACTGCTGGCTTCTTATAGCTCGCATCCTCTTACGGATGTCTGAGTTGTACTGTTCGCCAGCCACTTTCCCAGCTTGTTTAGCTTCTATGTCTGAATCAGTATTCCTGCCAACAAGGTCTTCTGTCATGGCTACGACAGAGTTTTCGTCACCATATCCTTGAGGGTTATCAGGGACAACATACAGCGTCCCGTCAGAAGTTTGCCCTTCTATAACAGTAAGTGGCTGCTTAGTTTTTATTAAGGTCTTGTTGTCTGACCTATTTCTAACCGGGGCGGTATCAAAATCTTTGGGCATGAAAAACCTTTTAGGGGCAGGGAGGGCGTTTCGTTGCCTCAACCCTGCCCCAAACTAGGTAACTGTTTAAGCTACACCAGTGAAGTGTTGCCACTTAGTTCCGTCGGCAATAAACGTGCCGACTTCGTTTTGTCCTACAACACCATTAGTTGTAGAAGCATCTGAATCTTGAACAGTAATGTTCTCAGCAGCATCGCTTGCGTTAGCAATAACTACCTTAGCTCCAACAGTAGTTGCAGCAGGGAGAACCATACTACGATGACCACCACCGCAGTCGAAAGACCAGAAGTCTGCGTCTGCAAGTGTAAGGGTGACGTTAGCACCACCCTCTGTGTTGTCGTCGCCAGTTGCACTGTACGCTGTACCAGTTTTACTGTAACGGTAATTTGATTCAGTCCTGTAAGGTGCGCCAATACTCATTTGAATTTCTCCTTATGAGTGCTTGTTGCGGACATGTTGCAAGTATCGACCTTCGGTTTTGTACTCACGACCGCATGTTTTACCGTTTGCGAACTTACGCTCGCAAACATAATGTTCTGTATCCGATGAAGACTGCTCTACCGGGTTGTCCGGTAAAGACTCAACCACTGTCTCAACCTTGGCAGATTCAGTCGAAGACTCATTCTGTTGTTCCAAAGGAGCCAATAGGAATCCCTTTGCTATAGCACCTAGCAGTGCCGCTGGTTGCGAGTTCATCTCTACAGGGCGGTAGCCCTTCAAGATTCCGTCTAAAGAACGTAAAGGTTTGTAGACAATACACATATCCGGCTGCTTTCCAGCGGACGGTTTAGGTAGCACCTTGATGCCATGCTTGTCTTTATAACTTTCAACCATAGGCAAGTTACTTCCAGCGAGTCGTAAAAACTCTCTGTCGAACTGCGCATTGGTAAAAGCATTAAGTACAGTCATGTTGTATTTAACCCCTGCTTCCTCTTCGTCGTTTACGTCGCTTGCGGCTTTTAATGTGACCGTTGAGAGCAACCTCAGTTGCCACACCAGCAGTCTTCATCGGCTGAAGTGCAAAGACAGGATTACCTTTATCAGGTCTGTCTTCACTTACCCGTTTTGCTAAGTACCTTTCCAATTCGTTTTTGCGAATCTTTGCAGGTCTGTTAGCCGGGATAAATTTTCCAGAGCTATCTTGAGTTAAGGCAACTCTGTAAATAACTGTAAAAGCATCAGGCTCTCGCTCGTCTTCAATAGCAAAGGCACTGTCACTGTTGCCACCAACAGCGTCACTTGCATTACTGATACGCCTAGAGTTTCGAGAAAAGAAATTGTTCATGTCTTTGCCCGAAGATACTTCTGTTGTCATTTACAAAGCCGCCTTAGTCAAGGTTAAGTCTGTGCGTCGGTAGCACCCGTCAAGGTAACTGCCCACTTATCGACGTTTTCGAGTTCACCCCACTCAGCAACGGTAACAATTTCTGTACCACGGAGTCGAATGTCGTCGTCGTCGTTTGAATCAATCTCTGTTGCCTGAGCAAGAGAGAAAGCCATGTCTACGAAAGCACAACCAATAGAGTCGCCTGAACTATCACGCGTGATGTTTCCATCTACATAGATAGGGCAACCCATGATTGGGTCGTTACCACGCCAGTAAGACTTAATGATGTCTTCTGAGATGCCGCCCGGAGGAAGCGTACTGCCTACAGCACCGCTTGAAAGCGGGATGCTAGCAGAAGCAAGCCTACGTAGCTGCTCTGGGTGAATAACAATATTCGGAGTGCCGGGGGCAGGTCCGAAGTCTGCGTCGTTGTCTGTTTGCAGGAAGGCAATAGCCCCTGCAATATCGTCAAGGTCGTTAGCGGCACCGGCAGCACCGATGTCTGTGGCTACTGAACCCCAGAGTGCGATTACATCTTTGTCACGAAGTCTTCCGACTGCGTTACCTTGCATCACACCTACTTGCGCTAATACATTTTCGTTGTTCTGTCGCTTCAATCTGTCTGACACGAACGTGAGAATACCGTGTTCGGTAGCTGTAAGACTACGAACGGTGACGTTGACCTGCTGAGGTTCAGGAATCGCAATTCCTTCAGTCAGTGCAGTAGCAGCCTGTCGTCCCCAGAAGGGAAGGTTGACTTGCTTTGCGCCCTGTGGAATAGGCACTTGATGAACAAGTGCAGCCGCAGGACCAGCAGGTTCGACGTTTGCAATCGCCGAAGCAATCACAATAGCCGACATGTCATCCAAACTGGAAGTATCCGACAGAGTTAGTCCAACTGTCATAACTATAACCAGCCTTTGTCTCGCGCTAAGCGAGAATAAGTTGTGGAATCAATTTGTTTATCTCTGAACGCAACTGCCAAATCTCCTAGAGATTGGAAGTCATCGGCTGGAGTAGCAGGTGCAGATGCAGTGCTTGGTGGGACAGCTTGTCTTGGATTGGTTTGGGGTGCTGGCGGGGCAGGTGTAGCAGGTTGTTGCTTAACAGACTGGAGGTTTCGGCTAGCTACTCCAAGAGCGTCTGTGACACTCATGTTTTCTGAGTAACCTGTCCAAAGCCTAGAGTCAGATACATCAACTCCTGATATTCCTGCGGCTGTCATCATTCCCTCAATCGAAGTTCGGAGAACATTGAGTTCTTGAGCAGACATAACTGCTTGCTGTTTTGCAACAGGTGTCAGTTCGCCACGCTCAAATCGCTCTATCTTATCTTCAATGTCTTTACGGCGACGGTCTTCGCGAAGAGCATCAAGCTGCTCGCGCTGGTCTTCGTCTAAGACTTGAGATACATCGCCCATAAAACGGGCAAGTTCGCCTCTATCTTCTTTTAGCTTGTCGTTCCAGAACTGCTGCGCTCGCCCTTGTTCCCGCTTTTCTATTTCAGCAATTCGAGTTTCTGTAGTTCTTCCGAACTGGTCTAATCGCTGAGTGAAAAGCTGGTCAAGTTTTGAATCCAGCCCCTGTTCAGGGTTTGCAGTTGCAGTGTCCGCAGCAGTTTTTACTGCTTCATCCGTAGAAGTATTCTGCTCTGCACTTTGAGCCGTAGCTCCGTCACTTGGGGTCGTCATGCTCGTAAGCTCTCCCGTTTAGTTTGTGTAAATATATCAGTTTTCTGGTACTGGGTAAGGAAACGTCGTTGCGGAGTGTGTTCTGTAGTACACTTCCGCATCAACAAAATCGTTTACTTCGTGGGCTAAAGTAGATGTAAAGCCCCACCGATATAAAAAAGCATCCAGCTCGGCATTGCCTTGTCGCAAGGCACGCCTAGTTTTCTGCAAAATAGATAAGAACCTTTTGAGTTCTGGTACTTTTTCTTTTAGTTCGTTTCTGTTTAACTCAGACATGTATATATATCGCTCGTACTGCTCTTTGACATATTCCGGGTTATCAACACGGGAAAGAACTTCACCCTCTGTGTCTTTAAAGTAGTACTCAAACTTGCTTCTACCCACATACAACTCGTCAATAAGTGCAGGGAACTGGAAGTCGTAAGATTCTCTTGCAGCAGTAAACCTATCCTTGACGTACTGAAGCGTTTCCTGCCCGTACTTCAGCCCAAAGTCTGCTTCAGCTTTGTCTTTTGCCCGAAAGTCAAACCCGACAACAGGGTGAGTAAAATCTGCTGCAACAATCTTGTTGATATATTCCCCAAAGGCTTCGTCTTCAGGGAGTAAGGGACCGTTTTTCTCTGAAAGTTCTGAAAAGTATTTTTCAACTTCTAAGTACGACTCGTCTTCTCTTTGCAGTTCAAGTTCGGTTCTGCGCCTACTGTTAGCTGGCTCAAGGTATCGCTCTTTGAATACAACTGTGTCGATACCTTCGTTTTCAAATAAGTTAACCCCTTCACGGATAGAAGAACGCCATGTCATTTCCGCCCCTCTTCTTGCCTCGAAGTAATCGTTTATGGCTTGCTCTGCACCTCTTGGGTCAGCGGGTTGAATCTTTGTAGCTTCGTTCCTGACAACCTCAGTAAACCTGCCTAGGTCGCCTTTAGGGTCGTTTTCAAGCGAGTCTTTTTGAAGACCGTTAAGTTCATCCCATCCCTTGCCAAACCTAGCCTGAGCAGACCTTTCCCGCTCTAAGTTCCTGTACTCAAAAGCTGAAACAGGGAATGTTCTTCCACCTGCAAATTCAGCGGGAACACCAGCAGTCAACCTGCCGAAGATTGGACCGTCTTCAAAGACAGCATTTTCAATAGTAAATGGAAGTGTCTGTTTGAGAATATGCTGCGACCAACCACCTGCACCTTCTATGCTTTCGCCAAGGAAGTTTGCCCCGTTCCACCAATCAGTTGCCAGCCCTGTTGTCGGAGCAGACCTAGAGCGCAACCACCTAGCAATCGGGTTATCTCTAGTGTTTGGCTTGATAAGAGCTGC
>Ga0302137_1000867_pt1 | contig 13490 bp, 13 predicted proteins | sample CBN3_SCM_MG_FD_203127 | JGI IMG/M metagenome (GOLD analysis project Ga0302137, IMG submission 203127) | Marine microbial communities from Western Arctic Ocean, Canada - CBN3_SCM | ecosystem: Environmental > Aquatic > Marine > Oceanic | place: Canada: Western Arctic Ocean | collected 2017-09-15 | reverse complement strand
ATTTTTTAATAATATCATCATATTTTTTACATGATAATGTAGTATCATTAGATTGACTATTCATATTATTAGTTATATATAGAATTATATTTTTATTTCAATTTTATAATATTTCTAATTTTTAATTAAAAATATAATTTTAACTATATTATGTAAAATGGTATTAACTACTGGAACAGTTCAACGTATCGCCAAAGACGTTAAATATATAACTAATAATCCTATTAATAATATATATTATAAACATGATAGTGAAAATATAATGAAAGGATATGCGTTAATTTTAGGAAATAAAGAAACACCATATAGTGATGGAAATTATTTATTTGAATTTACATTTCCTGATAATTATCCATTTGAACCTCCTAAATTAAAATTTTTAACTAATGATGGTTATATGAGATTTCATCCTAATTTATATATAAATGGTAAAGTATGTTTATCAATAATCAATACGTGGAATGGCGAAGGATGGACGTCTTGTAATAATATAAATTCTATATTATTAATTTTAACATCTATTTTTGATATTAATTCTTTAACTTTTGAACCCGGAATAGAAAAAAATCATTATAATGTAAAAAAATATGATATTTTAGTAGCTTATAAAAATATAGAATATACTATTATTAAACAAATTAACTTAGTTAATAATTTGGATGAAAATAAACTTACTTTAACCAATGAAAAATGTTTATTCTTATTTAAAAATGAAATAATTGATAATTTTAAAAAAAATTTAGAAAATATAAATTATAATTTACAAAAATTAAAAGAAGAATTTAACAAAAAATTTACTAATAAATATATTACTATTTCATCATATTCATTAGTAAATTTTAATTTAGATTTTGATAAATTAAATAATGAATTAAATAATCTTTCAATTATCTTAAATAAATAATTTATTTAATTATCTCTCATTAATATTAATTAAATTTTAATAAAATTGATATAAAATTTATTTTATAATATTAATTAGTATATATTAATTATGAAATTTTGTACATCTTGTTCTAATATGTATTATATTAAATTAGAAGGTGAAAATTGCGATAAAATATCATATTATTGTAGAAATTGCGGAAATAACAACAATGAATTAATGGAAGACGGTAAATGTATTTTAAAAGAAAATATTACAAAAAATGAAAATAAATTTAATATATCTATCAATAAATACACCAAATTAGACTGCACTTTACCTAGAATTAATTATATTAAATGCCCTAATGAAAAATGCAATAGCAATGCCAGCGATTTTGATTTAAATAATAGAGAAATTATTTATATTAGATATGACCATGTAAATATGAAATATATGTATTTGTGTTCTCATTGTGACTTTACTTGGAATACTGAAAAATAATATTTATAATTTTATAAAAATTGAATTAATTATTTATTAAATACAATTAAATAATAAATAATAATAATAATAATAATAATGAATCAACCAGATGAGTTAAATGTAAATATTGATAATGTAGAAGAAGATAATGAATCTGTACTAACTGATAATAATGAAGAAGAAGATTTAGATGAAGAAGAAAAAGAAGAAACTTTAGATATAGAAGAAGAACCAGACGCACATCCACATCCACTTGCAGACGAAGATGAAGATGAAGATGACGATGAATATCAAGGCGACGAAGAAATAAATAAAGAAGATATAGATGAATTAAATACTAGTAAATCAGATATATATAAACCTGCATTTATATTTAATGATGATTTAGAAACAAATGATTCTAATGAATTTTTACAAAAATTTTGTAAAGAATCAAAAAAAGATTTTATCGCATCTAATCATCAAGAATGTTTAAGTAAAAATTTAGATGAAATTAAAGATTTAATTAATGTCATTAGAGATAAAAATAATATTATTATTGATGAATTACACAAAACTTTACCAATGTTAACAAAATATGAAAAAACTAGAATTTTGGGTATAAGATTTAAACAACTTAATAATGGCTCACTACCATATATTAAAGTTGATGAAGATATTTTAGATAACTTATTAATTGCTGAAAAAGAATTAAAACAAAAAAAAATACCATTTATTATTCAGAGACCTATACCAAATAATACATTTGAATATTGGAAATTACAAGATTTAGAAATTTTATAATTGCATTAAGGTTTACCTTATTTATTGTCTCCATCTATTTCCACAATTTATACATGTTACAAAAGTAGTCATAGGTTCATCTGCACTTCTTGTTTGTAATTGATAATGTGTACATTGTTTTGATTTACATTTTGAACAAGTAAAATCATCTGTTGATGCTTCTAATTTTGGTGAAAATTTATTTTCATCTTTTATTTTTTTTATTTCAATTAATTTATTCCATATATCTGGTCTTAATTCTTCATGAGTCATCAATGCTAATTCATGTGCTTTTATTTCTTTATTTATTAGTTTATTTAATATTGTTTCATTTTTTAAATTAAATAATACCATTTTCAGTTTTTCTATATAAATAATAAGAAATAATTCATTATTCCATTTTTTTATTAGATTTCTTTTATCTGATGTTTGAATTGTATAATTAAATATTCCTTTCTCTAAATTCATTGATATTTTTTCATCTTTAGTAACAACTCTAAAATTTGCAACTATATTTTTTCTAAAAATTTCTGGATCTTTCAAAATTCTATTATATCTACTCATTAATAAATAATATTCTTATTATTTTAATATTATTTATTAATCAATTTTTATTAAATCTTTTAATTATTATAATGATTCATCCTCGCTATATTCATACAATTCATAAGTTAATTCTGAATTATATGAATATTCTGAATTAATATCGTTTTCTTCTTGTTCGTTACTTTGTAATTCTTTTACTATTACTATTTCATTATCTTCTTTTAATTTAACTATCTCTTTGTCTATATTATCCAAATTAAAATAATTTATAAAATTATCTTTATTTAGCGATACATATTTATTTTCATTAGATTTCATTATAAATATTGATTTTCCATAAATATTTAAGTTATTATTTTTAAATAATTTAAAAATACTTAATGAATTTGAAAATCCTTTGCTTTTACCCCACAATTCTATTATATAATCTTCATGCTTCCAAATTTTAATTTTACTAAAATCACTATCGTTTTTAAAATTACATTTTTTATAAATTATATCTTCAGATAAATTTTTTACTTTTACTTCATTTATTTCACTATTTTGTATTAATATACAATTTATCATAAATTAATATTTATAAAATTATAGTGTAATCTATTTAAGTTTTAATTTAAATATTATTTTTTGTTGTTATATAAATGTTCTTATATATTATTACTTGGGCTATTATCTATTTTATATTGATATTTCTTTTACATAATTTATATCTTTTTTTTCAAAAGAATTTAACTACTACCAAAACAAAAGACTATTACAATTTTCCTAATAAAGAATATAACAAAATTAATAATATTTTAAACTCTAACTCTAACTCTAACTCTAACTCTAACTCTAACTCTAACTCTAACTCTAACTCTAACTCTAACTCTAACTCTAACTCTAACTCTAACTCTAACTCTAACTCTAACTCTAACTCTACTGAAAAAAAAATTATAAATAATGTAACCACCCATAATTCTAAACAAGGATCCGAATCTAAATTAAATACATTTTCCAATATTGATTTTTCTTTAACTTCAAATAAAATATACAATAATGATGCTAAAATATTTCCTAATTATGATCAAAATTTAACAACTAAAAATGTTGAAACTAATTTACAAAAAAATAATACATTTGATATAGAACAATTTAACTCACAATTTCAAGACAATAATATGAAAGGAGAATTAGAAGAATTTTTAAATAAATTAAATAATTAAATTATTTAAATTATTTAATAATTATTTAATTATTTAATTTATTTAATAATTATTTAATTATTTAAAACTGATTAAAATTAATATAAAATTATTAATACTTATATATTTAATGAAATCTATTAAACGTGAAATTATTGAACCTATTCTTTATAGATACCCTAATAAGGTATCTATTAAGAATCTTAATATTTATAATAATAATAGTAATAATAAACTATTATTTAATCAACATAGTAAATATTTTGTATTAAAACCCAAAGGGAAAAAATGTTATTTATGGTTTACATATATTGAAAAAAAATTACTTGCAATTATTATATTTTTAAATAATAAAAATATTTATGATTATAGTAATGAATTTTATGAATTCCCTATAGAATATAATCACACATTATGTTTTAATAATATTTTATTATTTGGATATTATTTTACCAATTTAACTAATAATATTAAAAATCATTATTTTATTATTGAAAATATATTTAATTACAACATTTACAATAAAATATTAGAAAAAAATGATTACAATGATAATTACAACTATAAACTTCAATTATTTAATAAAATTTTACCAAAACTTAAAAATATTAATAATTTCTTTATTAAGTTGCCTATTATTTTAAATAATAATGATAATATATTCAAACTAATTTATAAATTAGATTATAATATATTTAGCATTAATGTATTTAGTGATTCTAAATATCTTGGTTGTTATAATTTAAATAATAATGATAATCTAAATAAAATATTTGCCACGTTTAAAATTACACCATGTATTAGTCCCGATTTATATAATTTAAATATTTTAAATGGAAATAAAGAAGAATTTTATGATTTAGCATTAATTGATACTTTTAAAACTAGTAAATTTATGAATAAATTATTTAGAAATATTAAAGAAAACAATGATTTAGATAAACTTGAAGAAAGTGACTGCGAAGATGAATTTGAAAATATTAGTATTGATAAATATGTATATTTAGAAAAAAGTTATTTTATTGAATGTGAATATAATAATAAATTCAAAAAATGGATACCTGGAAAATTATCTAAAAATAAATTGGTTACAAAAACTAATTTACATTTAATTTTAGGAAAAAAAAAATATTATTATAATGTATAAAAATGATCGCTCCCATGAACCAATTCATTGAGTTTGCCCAAATAGGTGGTAGAAATACCCGTCGTCGCCAATCGCAGAACAACCGGGCCAGGCAAGGCGGCAAACGCAGAAAAACAATCAGACGCAAAAAAGGCAAAAAAGGCAAAAAAGGTCGCAAAACCCGCGGACGCAAATAGATTACTCCATAATTTATTTTAATATATTATATCTTATTATAATATATTATGTTGATAGGTGGATTTAATCCATATAGTAAATTATTTAGTAAAAAATTATTAATGTCTAAAACTCTTAAAAAAAAACATAAAACTTTATATTATACTAAAAGTAAAACTAAAAGTAAAGGTAAAGGTAAAGGTAAAGGTAAAAGTAAAGGTAAAGGTAAAAGTAAAGGTAAAGGTAAAGGTAAAAAAAAATATACAAGAAAATCACGTTAAACTAATAGTTAACTCGTTTTTATTAAATTTTAATTAAACATTTATTTTCATTTTCATTTTCATTTTTTTTTCCTTTTGATTTAGGAATTAATTCTTTCCATATTTCCGTTTCATCAAATTCTTCCTCCTTTCTTATATATTTTATATAATCTATATATTTATCATTATTTGTTCTAATTATTTTATAATTTTTTTCATTATAAAATGCTTTTCGTTTTTTAAATTGATTTAAGAAACATTCATGTTGATCTATTATATCTATTATTAATGGTTGACTATGTTTTGTTCTTAAAATTCTTCCTACTGACTGAACTATATCTGATTTTGGGGTCGCCAATATTAATGTCGTTAATGATGGGATATCTAACCCCTCTGCCGCCATCGCATATGTAGCCAAAATTATTTGCTTACTTTCACTTAATTTTAAATCTTTCTCTTTCATGCCTCCTATATAATATCCCACGCTCGTCATATTCTTTAATTCTATTGCTTTAAATAGATAATTTAGCAAATTCTTTTGATGGCCCAGCAATATTATTTGTTGGTCTTTATTTATTTTTAACTCATTCTCTATCACGTTTAATATAAAATTACTTCTATATTCTAATTTTGATACTTTACTTAACATAGTGCTATATTTTACATTTCCTCTAAAATCTCTCGCTACTTCATTATATTCGTCATCATCTAATACTAAATAATCTATCGCTTTTACTAATACATTATCTTCCTCTGCTTTTTTCTTTTGTTTATTACATATATCCCCCAAATACATCTTAAATACATGTGTTAAACCATCTTTCCTATTCATCGTTGCACTTAATCCTAAAGAATATAATGTCATGCATTTTCTTAAACAATTTGAAAACGTTTGAGACGATATATGATGCGTTTCGTCTATCAAACTTAAACCAAATTCATCAAATAAACTATCTGGATATGATTTCATTGATATTGATTGTATCATTGCTATCACTATATCTTTATCTTCTATATCAATTACTTGGCCCTGAATGGTTCCTATTCTCGCATCTGGTAAATATTGTTTTATTCTCTCTATCCACTGGTTCTTTAGAAAGGTTTTATGGACGAATATTATTGTTTTCTTTTTAATTTGTTCTATAATTTTTAATCCCAATACTGTTTTTCCTAATCCACACCCAAGCTCTATCAAAGCACTTCCCTCACTATTTTCCTCCTCTTTACTTCCAAATTTTATTGCTTTTAAATATGAATCCATCACGGTAATCTGATAATCTCTCAATTCACCATTAAATTTTAAATCTATTGATTTTCCCAAATTTATTTTTAAACTTTTAGGATATCCAAATATATTTATTCCCCAAAATCTTGGAACATATATTTTTTTATCTGATTCCATATAAACTGGAAACGATTCCGATTCTATTATTGAACCTTGTGTAAATGGTTTTACTGTTAATTCTTTTTTTATAAAACTTATTATTTTTTCATTTAAACTTACTTTATATATTGAATATCCTTTATTTCCCAAATAACTATTTATCAAATCATTTCTTTTTAAATTTTCTATTTGTGGTAATATATTTTCATAATAATCTCTATTTTTTGGACTTATTTTCTTTTTCATTTAGGCTATAATTATTATTTTTTTAAGTTTAATATATTTTTAAATATATATTCAATTTTCTAATTAATAATTTTATTTTTATATACTATAAATGAGATTATTTTCTAAAACCGTAAAAAGTTTCAACAATTTAAAACCTTATGAATTTGTTTTATTTGTTTTATTACTATTATATTTAGTTAGTGGTGTTTCTACTCCTTATGAATTATCACCGTATGTTAATAATATTTTTATGTATTTATCTTTATTTGCTTTTTCAATTATAGTATATTTATATGGTAATCCTTTATTAGCTGCATTTTTCCTTTTTGTTTCCTTTATATTTATTAATAGATCTAATAAAGTCTCTCATAAAGTAATGATACCATCACAAGAAAAAAAAAATAATCATATGGCACAATTAAATTATCCCTTAAATCAAAAAACTTTAGAAGAACAAATGGTTGGAGAAATACAAAGACATCCTAATAATATTCCTGGACCATCTAATTATCACCCAGTATTATGTGACTCACACAATGCTACTAAAATATAAATAATTTTATTATTATTATCCTAAATAAAATTATTTATAATTTTCTCAATTTTTTATCAATTAAATTTTTTGGAACTTCTTTAAATACATAATTTCCTAATCCATATAAAATTCCTAATAATGCTATTCCTAGTAATGTTTGAAAACCTATATTATCCGTTATCGCACCACTTGAAATATTTATCGCAACATCATTTACCATATCTGCTGATACTCCTGAATTTATTAAATTATTATCATCATCTTCTATTATTACTTCCCCGCCATATGTTGATACTGGTCTACAATCTATATATATATCTTCATCTTCAACAAATTTTATTGTTGCTTCTTTTGGCATTTAGTATATATTTATATTTTTTAATTAAAAATTAAAAATTATATTATTTTAAAGAATAAATTATTTATTATATATAATATGTTGAAGATATCGAATTCTAATACCAATAATACACACTCTAATCCTGATAATGATGACATACTTCTTATGAAAATTTATATGAAAATTTATATCCGATTATTTCTTTACATTCAGTACAAATTAAATAAAAAACTTGGTAAAACTAATGGTATTAATGACCCTAATTATAAAATTAACAAACGTACTCTTATAGATGCTATGAACGTATATAGAGAAGATGTTGAAATGCAAACATATTTACAATCTACTGATTTATATTTTATTAGACCCCTTTTTGAATCTATGTGTAAAGATAATTTTGACGATATATGCATTGGATATTTTAATAGTTTTATTAAACCTAAAATAGAATATGATCCGGATAGTATTAAGGATTTGACGAATGCAATTATGTTAAATTTTTCGCTTTTAATCAAAAATTACAATGAATTAGCTGGTAAAAATGCATATAAACAAATTCTTATTTATGTTAGAAATTTAGAAGGTAAATTAACCGAAGAACAGTTTATAACATTAATGAACACAATTAAAGATCTAGTTGATAAATTAAAAAATACTACTGGTGCTGCTGGTGCTGCTGGTGCTGCTGGTGCTGCTGGTGCTGTTGGGATTGCTGGTCCTGCTGGTCCTGCTGGTCCTGCTGGTCCTCCTGGTCCTGCTGCTCCTGCTGGTGCTGCTGGTGCTGCTGGTGCTGATGGTGCTGCTGGTGCTGATGGTGCTGCTGGTGCTGCTGGTGCTGCTGGTGCTGCTGGTGCTGCTGGTGCTGCTGGTGCTGATGGTGCTGCTGGTGCTGCTGGTGCTGCTGGTGCTGCTGGTGCTGCTGGTGCTGCTGGTGCTGCTGGTGCTGCTGGTGCTGCTGGTGGTTATAAATTTATAATTGCAACCGGTGAATATTTAAAGAAACGACAAGCTTATCCTTCGTACGAGATAAATAATAATTCAATATATTTAATACGCAAAAATAACAATAAAAAATATGATTACTTATTTAATATTATTATTACATTTGATGAAAAAACACTTACCGAAAAATTAAAACGAGCATTACCAAACAAAAATTATTTTATGAAAAAGGTAAATAATACAGAAATAAGAATTGTTTGGAAAGAACCAAATTCAGATAAATTAACATTTGATGAACCACTTGAAATAGTAAGTAATATAGAAAACTTCATTAACATTCAAGTACCGGAAATTGTAATTACAACATTAGAAGATTCTATATATATCCCAGGAAAAAGTGATGAAAATACATCTTCATTATCAACTAAGGATATTGAATTTTGGAAAGAAGCACCCGCCGCCGCACCACCCGAACCCGAACCCGCACCACCCGAACCCGAACCCGAACCCGAACCCGCACCACCCGAACCCGAACCCGCACCACCCGAACCCGAACCCGAACCCGCACCACCCGAACCCGAACCCGCACCACCCGAACCCGCACCACCCGAACCCGAACCCGAACCCGAACCCAGAGCAGATGGTGCTTATAAATTTATAATTGCAACCGGTGAATATTTAAAGAAACGACAAGCTAATCATTCGGAAAAAATAAATAATAATTCAATATATTTAATACGCAAAAATAACAATAAAGAATATAATTACTTATTTAATATTATTATTACATTTGATAAAAAAACACTTATCGAAAATTTAAAACTAGCATTACCAAACGAAAATTATTTTATGAAAAAGGTAAATAATACAGAAATACTAATTGCTTGCGAAGAACTAAATTTAGATAACTTATTAACATTTGATCAACCACTTGAAATAGTAAGTAATATAGAAAACTTAATTAACATTCAAGTAGCGGAAATTGTAATTACAACATTAGAAGATTCTATATATATCCCAGGAAAAAGTGATGAAAATACATCTTCATTATCAACTAAGGATATTAAATTTTTGAAAGAAGCACCCGCCGCACCCGAACCCGCACCAATAGCAGATGGTGGTTATAAATTTACAATTGCAACCGGTAAATATTTAAAACAACAAGCTAATCATTCGGAAGACATAGATGATGAATCAATATATTTAATACGTAGAAATTATGAACCCATATATGATAACTTATTATCTATTATGTTTCAACTAACTAATGATATAAATTCAGATCAACTAATACAACCTATTGGTTATGCCATAGGAAGTCATAATAAAAAAATACTTATTCCTAACATTGATCCTGCTAACTTAATAAATCTTGAGAAGAACAATAACCCATTAAAAATACTAAGTAATACAAAAAATAATTTTAAATTACAAGATATTAAATTACAAGATATTATAATTACAACATTACAAGATAGAGAATATGACCCATTGAAAAGTACTAATATAATATCTTCATTATCAAAAAAAGATATTGAATTTTTTAAATAAATAAATTTTAACTTTTAGATAATTTAATATTTTATTAATATTAAATTATTATGTTTAATTAACAGTATTATATTATATATATTATATATATAGTATGTCTAAAAATATGAAGTACTTAGATACATATATTAAGGATAAGCCAACCAGTCAGCCAGCCAGTGAAGAGAATAACAATGTGGAATATGACCAACCAGGCGGTGGTAGTTTTTATCTCATGTCGCCCGATTGGGAAAATTTTAAAGAATGGTTAATGGGAAATGTGAACGGTAGCGCGGGTAAACCACCGGCCCCCAATGAACAGAATAATAACTATGAGGATACACACATAGTAAATGTATCAAATTACAATGTAGATAAAAATCAGACGTCTGATAACTTAATAAAATACAACGAAGCTAACGGCGGGCAGCAATATACCACGACGAATGATTGGAAACTTTTAAGACGGTGGTTAAAAAATGAGGTTGGGGCTTTAAAACCGCCAGACCCTGGTAAAGTGGAGCCTGGTGACCCTGGGGTAAAGCCTGGTGAAGGAGAACCTGAGGTAAAGCCTGGTAAAGGAGGGCCTAAGGGTGAGCCTCCGGGAGGGCCTAAGGGTGAGCCTCCGGGAGGGCCTAAGGGTGAGCCTCCGGGAGGGCCTAAGGGTGAGCCTCCGGGAGGGCCTAAGGGTGAGCCTCCGGGAGGGCCTAAGGGTGAGCCTCCGGGAGGGCCTAAGGGTGAGCCTGGTGAAGGAGAGCCTGAGGTAAAGCCTGGTGAAGGAGAGCCTGAGGTAGAGCCTTATATAGGTTATATAAAAACAAAAATTATGGAACTGCAAAAACAATTGAACATCGCTAATGGTGATATGAAAACGGCTTTAGAGGTAGAAATCCGGTTTTGGGAAAACCAAATTGCTATTTTAAAGAATACAAATATGAAGAATGAATTAAAATTAAAAACTATAAATGAGGCTATAAAAAAGTACAAAGAACAATATGCTGATGATAACAATCTGTATTTAAATACATACACGACTGCGATCTCCGGCTTAGGAACAAATATGACAAAGTTATCCGCGGAAAATAGCGACCAACAGGAAAGAATAAACAATGCAAGGGAAGAAATGAAATCATTACAAGCCAAAGCGATTGCTGATACAGATAAAAGGGTAAACGATATTAATGCTAATATTAAAAATATCTTGCAAGAAAGGCTAGAAAGTAAGTCTTCTTTGAAATATTTTGATGGAGATAGCTTAATTAGAGAAACGAATAAGGTTGAGGAGAATATTAACAAGGATGATGAGTTTATACATGAATTGTTAAGCACCGAGCCTGTTGAAATAACAGATGAATGGGGTAATAACCTCCCTGAAACACATGAAAATCATCCTGATGGTATAATAAATGTAATAAATAAAGAATGGGATGACGGATTAAAAACGTTTAAAGAAAAACAAGATAACAATAAAACAATAATAAAGGAGATAGCTACAGGCTTTACCAAGAATAAGCAGAAAGGGGGTGGTGGATATGTACCGTTTAACGACTTGAAAAAATCAAAAGATTTAACTAAAGAAATGGTAACTTTATTCGCTCTTCCGTATATTTATAAAAAATTTATGAATATATTTATTTATTACATTACATATTTTAACAAGTTTCAAAATTCATATATAATTAAAAAATTAGAAAATTTAAGAAATTCTTCTAATTATAAAAATGCGAAAGGACAAATTGACAGCGAATTTATTACCATTTACAATACCATCGCGATCACTACTGAAACAATTGATGATTTTTTAGATGACCTTTTTATATTGAACAACGTTAACAATATGAATTTTGCCAAGATTAAATTATTATTGGAATCCCTAGAGGTAATGGATGAAAATTCAATTACGAATCTAAATAAAAGCAATGAAGCCAGTACATTTATAACATGGCATAATGAGTTTATAATAAAATTAAAAAATTTAAATACATTAATTAGTTCTCCTACTGATCATAAGATAACAATTGATGATTTAAATACATTAATTTTTGAATATGCAAGTCAAAGATTACCAGCGTTAAATACTATTGTAAATAGTGAAGACGCAAATAATAATGATGAATTGTTGTATTACGCTGATACTCGCTTATTAAGTGTTATGTATGCTATTATTTTTGAATTAGCTATATATTATAAAAATAAATATGAAAAGATTATTACTCATGTATTTAATGATACCGCGTTAAATGAAAATATAAGTAATTTTTTTAATAAATACAATGAATCGAGTGTTATATCATATATTAAAATTAGAGATAGTTTTAAAGAAAAGGAAGAAAAATATCAATTATTTAATCCGAGATATATTTATTATACAGATAAACCTAGTACCGGTGTGGATAAAGATGGAATAAACCTAAGTTTAGGCTTAGAGAATAATTCACCTTCTGCTACTTTATCACTTTTCTATTGTAATGATCCATCTGAAAAATTAATAATTCCTGAATATTATAGTGACTGGAAAAAAAAATTAACAGATGATAAAAGTAAAATAACTGCAGATGATTCGGTAATTGAAAAATTAAATTATGAAATGTTAACTACGGATGTAGTTGAAAATAATAATGAGGGCTCGGGCTCGGAAGCAGCGGGCGGCGGACGCGGGGGCAGTAAGGGCGAGGGCGAGGGCGGCGGCGAGGGCGGTGGCGAGGATGAGGATAAAAATAATAAAATAACTGTATTTCCCAAATACGATCATCTTTTTCATTATGGACATTTTAATAAAATTTTATACAATTCTAATAATGAAAGTTTTGGAAATAATATGACAGAAGTTAAAAATAAATTACAAAACGAACAAGACGTTTTTATAATAGGATATGGAGCATCTGGTGCGGGTAAAACAACCACCTTAATATATGATAAAAATAATAAAGAAAATCAGGATGGAGCAGTTGTGTTTATGTTAAATTCATTGGCGAACCTAAATGGTGACGATTTTAAAGAAATAACTTTGACTATTAATGAATTGTTTATGGCCGAACCCAACGAAACTGATGAACCTAATGATATTTATCCTACAATATTAACTAAAATATCTAAGCAAGCCTTTACATATGACCCCAATACAA
>Ga0302137_1000862_pt1 | contig 13533 bp, 8 predicted proteins | sample CBN3_SCM_MG_FD_203127 | JGI IMG/M metagenome (GOLD analysis project Ga0302137, IMG submission 203127) | Marine microbial communities from Western Arctic Ocean, Canada - CBN3_SCM | ecosystem: Environmental > Aquatic > Marine > Oceanic | place: Canada: Western Arctic Ocean | collected 2017-09-15 | reverse complement strand
CATCCTCGGCGAAATATCTAAGCTCTGCGTAAACATAAACGTCGCGCCTTCTCGATTGCCTTGTTCCAATCGCTCTCGTCCTTTCTGTTTCGCCTCTTCTCTCCTTTGTCGTCTCGTGCCTTCCTCGCTCGCTTTCGCCTGTAATCGATCTCCGTCGAACACGATCACCGGTTCGACGCCAAAAAATTTCAGCATCTTCGCCCGGTGCATGCAATAGTTCACGTACGGGGCGTCTCTGTTTTGTTTTAACCAGTAGTGATTTCCTGTGTGCAACTCTAACGCGCACGAATACGCGCCTTTGTGGAGCCACGAGTACGCGTCGACGGCCGCGCGCATACCTTTATTATATTCCCGCGTTTCGTTGTTGTTCGTAAGGAAGAGGTTGATGATGATGATAAAGGAAGAAAGAGGAGTGCGTCTCTGTGTCAGTTTTTGAATATTCAACGCAAAAAAGGAAACCCCCACGGCGACGAAAGTTTTTAAAAATGCACAATAGTATTTATACCTTTAAACTGTTCCACTTGCGCGTCTCGGTAGTAATGCTTCAACTGTTCCGGCAATCCTTTGATTCCCATGATGATATGTGTGTTTTTAATAACGAGTGCGTAAAGGTGAGCGAGTGATGAGTGAGGAAAGACGATGGTGGTATTCCTCTTCTTCTTCTTGTGACTTGTGAGGAGTAATGACGCAAGAGATATTATTTTTCTGTTTTTTGCTCTCGTCGGTTTTTTTTCCTCGTTTTGCTCTCAAAAAATCACGTCAAAAAAACGCCGCCATCTTCATTTTAACACCGCTTTGAATTCTTCTTCTTTGTCTTCTTCTTCTTCTTGGTGTCTTCTCTGTTCTGTCGAGAGAAAGCGAGAGAGAGAGAGAGTGTGTGTTAGTATCATTAATAATAATGGCGAAAACCCGGAGGAAAAAAAAGCGCACGCACGCGGTGAGCGAAGAGAACTTCAGCCCGAATGGTGGTAAAAATGTCATCAACAAATCGTCCGCAAACGTACCGAAAACGTTCGTGGTGAAACGAGGGAAACTCTCGCACTTGGTGAAGAGTTTAACCGAGGACGTGAGGAAAATCATGGAACCGAACACCGCCTCGAAGTTGAAAGACTCGAAATCGAATAAACTGAAAGATTTCATCAACGTCGCCGGGCCTTTAGGCGTGTCGCATTTCTTGTTGTTCTCAGCCACGGAAAACGCGAAATACTTGAAAATATGCAAAACGCCGCGAGGACCGACGTTGACGTTTCGAATCGATAAATATTCTTTAGAGAGGGACGTGAAGAACGCGCAGAAGAATCCAAAATCGAGAGGGAAATCGTTTTTGAATCCAGCGCTGGTGGTTTTGAATAATTTTAGCACCGCCGGTCAAGAGAGCGAAAAGAAGCTGTGCGCGTTGACGTTTCAGAATATTTTCCCGGCGGTAAACGTTAAAAAAGCAAAGTTAAGTTCGTGTAAACGAGTCGTTCTGGTGGATCACGATAAGGAGACGAATTTGTATAGATTGAGGCATTTCCACGTGGACGCAAAGCCGGCGAAAGGCGATCGGAAGTTGCGGAAAATGTTAAAATCGAGAGAGGTGCCCGATATGGGGCGAATGGCGGATATTAGCGAGTTTTTTACCGGCGCGGCGAGTTCACCGGGGTCAGACTCGGACGTTTCCGACAGCGAAGACGACCCAAAAACGAAAGTCCAATTAGCACAAGACTTGGATCGAGTGAACAAAGCGAAATCGACCGCGAAAATTCTTTTAAAAGAACTCGGCCCGAGACTGGACCTCGAGTTGGTCAAAGTCGAAGAAGGCGCGTGCGAAGGTCGAGTTTTATTCCATCAATACGTGGAAAAAACCGTCGAGGAGGTGAAAACGCAAGACGAATTGCGCGCGCAAAAAGAGCAGTTGAAAACCAAGCGACGCAAAGAACAAGAGGAGAACGTGAAAAGGAAAGAGAGAGAAAAAGAGAGGAAAGAGAGAGAAAAACCGAAGAAAAGACCGAGGTTGAGAGAGAAAAACGACGACGAAAAAAACGGCGACGACGACGACGACTGGCCGGAAGAGCCCGCGAAGGAGTACAAAGAAGGCGACGTGTACGAAGGAGATAAGAAGAACAAGTCCAAGAAAAAAGGCGGGTTTGGATCCTCTAATAAACGATAGATTTAGAATAAGAAGAGAGAGAAATATAGTAGGAGTAGTAATACCAGTAGGAGGAGTGTTGGAGTATTTTTTGATTTTTTTTTTGAGATAAAAATAAAAACCAAGAAAGTCGTCGTCATTCTTATTGCCCCATCGGTTAAAGGTTTAATTACACAGCTTTAAGGAACACACACATAACTAACTAAAAATGGTACGTTCGTAATCTCTCTTGCGCGAATCTTTGCGCGCGCGATGTCAGAGATTTTCGCGCGATGATGCAGAGCGGGCCCCGGCGAGGAAGGCGTTTTGAAATCTTTCTTTTCTTCGCCTAAAAAATTTTAGCCCCAAAAAAGAATGGCTTTTGGAGGAGGCGAGATTTTTGCGCGCGTTTGGGCTTTAAAGAGATCGAGATGAAGGGATAAAACGCGGAAGAGTAGTCGCGAATTGCGCGAAGAGAATGGTTGCTCGCTCGATGACGCGCTCGTAATCTGCGTTTCACCTTCGTATCATCGCATTTCAAGCGCGCGGAATTTTCTTTCTCTTTTTTTTCCGAGAGGGAAGGTCGAAGGAGGATGCAGAAGAGCAGCAGCCCTTGATTTGAGAGTACTGACGAATACGTATCCTTCTTTTTATTCAACTCTTCTTTACCACTATAATACATCATACAGTCTGGAGAACTTGCTTGCACTTACGCGGCCCTCATCTTGCACGATGACGGCCAAGAAATCACCGAAGACAAGATCAACGCGGTCGTCAAGGGCGCCGGTATCACCATCGAACCGTACTGGGCGAGCTTGTTTTCCAAATTCTTGCAATCCAAACCGGTTGAAGAGTTGATCTCCAACGTCGGCGGCGGCGGTGGCGGCGGCAGCGGCGGCGGTGGCGGTGGCGGCGGTGGCGACGCTGGCGGTGGCGGTGGCGGTGAAGCCGCGAAGGAGGAAGCGGTGGAAGAAGAAGAAGAAGACATGGGCTTTGACTTGTTCGATTAAACAACAACACACATTAGTTTGGTAGACCTCAGATATAAGAAGGGACGACACGCATACCTGTGTGGCATGGTGCCTACACGCGTGTGATTGAAGAAAGTTTAGTAGTTTCGTATCCAAATGCTGCGTATACAATAGATTAGTTGTTTTCTTTAATTATATGGTAAAAGTACAATCGTCGCCGTCGTGTCATCAAAATCAACAACAATCAACAACAACGTATATTCGTTATTTAAATACTGTAGGAGAGCTAGTATTTATTATTCTCTCTCTCACATCTACTACATCACGGACATTTTTCGTCGGAGTCTGAGATGCACGTCCCGACTCCGGCTTGCCCTCGGATGGCTTTGTGAATGTTTCCGCCTTTTGTCATGTCAAAAACGACAATTGGCAAATCGTTCTCGCGGCACATCGTGATAGCCGTTTGGTCCATGACACCCAATCCTAACCTTTGAACGGTCTCGTACGATAACCTCTCGTATTTCTTCGCGTTGACATTTTGTTTTGGGTCCGAGCAAAACACGCCGTCTACTTTCGTCGCTTTCAACACCACTTGCGCGTTAATCTCCGCCGCTCTCAACGCCGCTCCCGTATCGGTGGTAAAAAACGGATTCCCCGTCCCGGCTCCGAAAATAACCACCCTCCCTTTCTCCAAGTGCCGCATAGCGCGTCTCCTTATGTACGGTTCCGCCACTTCTTTAATGCTCAGCGCCGACAACACTCTCGTTTGGACGCCTTTCGCTTCAATCGCGCCTTGCAACGAAATCGCATTCATGACCGTCGCCAACATCCCCATGTAATCCGCAGACGCGCGATCCAAATGCGCCCCTTCGTGGCTCGCGCCCCGAAAAAAGTTTCCTCCGCCAACCACGACGGCAATTTCCACCCCCGACATGCTCGCCGCGACAATCTCGCCCGCTATGCGTTCCACCACGCGCGGGTCTAAACCAAAGTTTTGCCCGTCTTTTGAGGTGTTTCCCGATAACGCCTCGCCGGATATCTTAAGCATCACTCGCTTCCACTTCGCGTTCGCCGGAGTCGTCTCGCACTCGTCGTCGCTCATGTTTTTTTTGAATTTATTTTTGTTGTTGTTAATGTTGTTGTTGTTGTTCTTCTTCGAGGAGAGAGAGGTGGCGTCTTTACCCTTCGTCTTTCCCTCGTCCTCGTCCTCAGAGTCGCTCGCTTTTTTGTTCTTCGACATCAAGGTCGAACTCATGCTGCTAAAGCTGCTACTTTTCGCGGTCGTTTCAAAAGCTCCTAAAACTCCTCCTCCTAAGTTTCGCGAGCTTAACTTTGTCCGTCGTCGTCCTTCTTCTTCGGCATCGCCGCTCGTTTCAAAAACACCTCCTCCTCTTTGATTGTTCACCGCTTTGAATGCAAATTTTTTGCCGCCGCCGCTTAAGGGGACGACGACGACGCTTCTCCTCCTCCGAGATGCGAGCGCTTTCGTGCTCGCAGCAGCATTACGAGAAGGAAAAGAGGAGGACGCAAAGCAACAACTTTTACGCGTCGTCGTCGTAATAAAAGGTGTTGTTGTTGTTGTTGTTGTTGTTGTTGTTGCGTTCATCTCATATAGTACTCCTTTTAACAACAAAGAGAGAGAGAGAGAAAGAGAGGGGCAATTCTTTCTGAGGAAGAGGAAAAGGGGAAAACTCTCTTTTCTCTTCTTTGTGGTTTGTGTGTGAGAGAAGTAAAAATTAAATTTTTTAGGTCACACAGGCAGAGGAGAGTTTCAAACAAAGAGAGAGAAAGAAGAGAAGAGAAGAGAGAAGAGAGAAGACCCCAAAAACCACCTGTTTTTTTGTTTTTTTGGTGGCTTTTTTGTACGATTTTTGTTTTGCACTTTATCCTCTTCGTGTGTTGTTTTTGTTCTCCGCCGTTTTTGTTCGTTAAAAAAGACTTTTGTTTGCTTCAGAGCGAGAAGAGAGCGCGAGAAGAAGGACAGCACGACTAAGAACGTCGTCCCATCGAAAAGAGCTTTTGTTATATATATATATATATAAAGAGAGAGAGAAACGAGAGTATTTAGACAAGGAGAGACAAGGATATAATACTAATATGAAATTGGAACAAAAACATCACCCGAGAGACGACGGCGTTGGGTTTTCCCTTCGCGTCGTCGTAAACACCAAAACCAACCGCTTCACGAAAGCCATCGAACGAACCAAAATGAAAATTCAGAGAGAGATTCAGACGAGACAAACTTTGAACGTGGAGATTCCGTTGGCGTCGATAACCTTCGCGAGAGCGAAAGTGAACGAACAGTTTCAGGTGTGCGCCGCAAAGACGAAAACGAATTCGACAAAAGCAGATGAAAAACGTGTTAAAATACCGCTCGCGAGAATGTTAAAAAATAATCGAGAAGGTATCGTGGTAAATGCGATGGGGAAAACGGCCGCGGTGTTCTTAGCCGGGGGTTTAGCCGGCGCTTTGGCGAAAACGTGCACGGCGCCGTTGGATCGATTGAAAATTATCATGCAAACGTCTGGAGCGTCGCAACAAAGCGCGGCGGCGAAAGCGGCGGTGAGCGGAGGTTTAGTGCCGGCGTTTATGGCGATTGGTAAGAGCGAAGGTTTGGCTGGGTATTGGAGAGGGAATACGCCGCAAGTGGTGAGAGTGTTGCCGTATTCCGCGACGATGTTGTTCGCGTACGATTTTTATAAGAAGAAATATGCGGATAAGAAAACGGGAGAGTTGAGCGTGCCGGGGAGACTCTTAGCCGGAGCCTCGGCGGCGTGCACGGCGACGATTGTGACGTATCCGTTAGATATCATTCGCTTACGTTTAAGCGTAGACCCGACGACGACAAATATGGTAGCAGTGTTTAAAAACATTATGCGAGAGGAAGGCGTGATGGCGTTTGCGAAAGGTTTACCGGCGACGTGTTTGTCCATCGCTCCGTATTCGGCGTTGAATTTCTGCGCGTTTGATTTGTTCAAACAGACCATCCCGGAAGAGATCCGCAACGAACCGCAGGGAATTGCCATGGCCTCTTTGATGGCTACCGCGGTTGCCACTGGTTCGTGCTATCCACTCGATACCTTGAGGCGGCAGATGCAAATGAAATCGAGCACGGCGACGAACATAGTCGTCGCGGCGAAAAACATCGTCGCCACGCAAGGCGTCGGCGGCTTGTTCAGAGGCTTCGTTCCCAACGCCGTGAAGAATATGCCGAATAAGTCCATTCAGTTGACCACGTACGACGTCTTGAAAAAGTTCATCGCGAGAAGTGAAATCGCGTACGAGGCTGAGAAGAAGGCGTATTCAAAAGACGTGAAAATGAAACGCGTTTAATCATCCGCAGGACGCTGTTAGAGCACGAGACGGAAGAGAGAGAGAGAGAGAGAGAGAGAGAGAGAGGGAGAGAGATAGAATAATAAGAGAGTCATCACGTTTAATAATATAAAAAAGGTTTATATGTTTATATATAATTACAACTCGCGCTCGACACAACAAACACCAAAGCGACATCATCCAAGCGCATTCTTTCATCATTCCCGTCGGAAAGAAAGACGTAAAAACGGAAATTGTATACATTAATGTCCGCCATCTTCCTTGTGAGGGTATTCAAACAACCCCAAATCGCCTCCCCACGGCCATTGCTCTCTAGACCTTCGTTTCAAGTACGAGTACGCCGGTTGTTCCTCTCCGTGGCCGTGTTCCGCCGTCGCGAAGGAGTACACGCCAAACGCCGCGCACGCCGGAATGGCCAGAAACGTCACCGTTCGCCACTTGTTCATTTCAGCTGTTGTTTGTTAATTATCATTAATGATCATCATCATCATCATCATCAAAGAGATGGATGGTATTTGAGAGAAAAAGAGAATGTCGGACAGCCGAAAAGAAGGAAAAGGAGGAGGATAACACTCGTTGACTTTCTACTCTCAAAACAAAGTAAAACGAATGCAATACTCGCATCAAAAGCACTTTTTTGTTGCTCGTTATTGTTATTATTCGATTCTTAGTCAACGACAAAAGGGCTCTCGCAAATATCTGTCGTCATCAAAGAGAGAAGAGATCGCGCGTTCATCAGAGTTTCCTTATGAAAGAAGAGATGATGATCGACTTTTTCTTACCTATTTCTTCTTCGATGCTTCCACCTCCGCTCATGTTTCTCCTCGTCGCTTGAAAACCACCATTTTCACGAGGAGTCAAACGAGATGCCGCGCTTTTGAGCGCCTTTTTGATTGCCGTCGCTCTGAACATAATAACAGACTACTTTTAAGTTTAGCGCAGGTGAAAATGAATATTTTACAATGGAGTTATTCAAAGAGGTTTTGTGAGAAAAAATGTGAGAAAAAAATTGCAAAGTATTGCACAAACTCCTTTCTCTCTGCTTTTGCAGTTAGTATTCTTAGTATTCTTAGTATTAGTATTAGTATGATGAGCTGTGCACTACGTTTTTGTCGCGTTTCTACGTGCTATGATGCTCTATTCGAGCCATAGAAAATATCTCTCTCTCTTTCTTTCTCTCTTCTTTTTGTTTCTATTCACGAGGAGGCGTTTAGTTTTTCCAACAGCATCCGCTTCTTCTCGGCGAGAAGCTTTTGGACGTCGTCTTCTTCTTCCAAATCTACTTTTCTTTTTTCACCTCCTTTCTCCTCTCCCTCCTCGTTAAAACCTTCTTTTTCTTCTTCTTCTTCGACTTTTGCAGGTAAAACTTCGATCGAGACGATTTGGTTTCCTTTCTTTTCGATCCCTTGCTTTTCCAAGATTTTCTCCGCGCCGTCTTCCGTCCCGTCTTCAACGTACACGGTTTCTTTCCCGTGCAACGTTTCCACTTCGAAAAAACCACCCTCTTTAGCCTCTAAAGCGGTCAACTGTAGCGTTGTTCTCACGTCGTGTTCGTTCGAGTGGCACTTTCGAAACTTTTTCGAAGGCATGGTATAAATAACCGCGTACGTCTCGCGTCCTTGAATCTTCACGCGTTGGTTTTGCTTTGGATTTTTCGGCACTTCCACTCGATTTTGGAAGAAATCGTCCACGGCGCCGATGCCTTTACACTTCTTGCACACCGCATCTTCGTTCATCGTACCTCCGTTATTCGCGGCGGCGGTACCGAGAACGCCTTTACCAAAACACGTCCGGCAGCTCCCGCGGGTGAGTACCGTGCAGTTCGCGCACGCGACGCCGCCTTTCCCGGTTCCGTTACATTTCACGCACACCGTCTTAAACGGTACCATGGCTAACTTCGTGCATCCGTTTATGCTTTCCTTGAACGTAACGTTGATCAAAACGTCCGATTTTTCTAATCCGTTGATTGCGTTTTCTCGGTCGTATTTCAGCCTTTTCAACGGGTCCGAGAGGCAGTGAAACGCGACCGTCATCGAGGCGAATTTCTTCGCCACCCCCGTTTGTTTCTTCTCGTCCTCTTCATCAGATGGTCCTCGATACTTATCCGGATGATACTTCAGCGCCAGCAACCGGTAGGCTTTTCTGATCTCCTTCTCCGAGGAAGTCGGCGAGACGCCTAAGATGTCGTAACAGTTTTCTTCTTCCCCGTTCGAGGTGTTGTTCTCATCGTCACGAGTATGTTTAGCAGCCATGACGACGACGATAAAGACGACTTTCCGTCCTTTCGAAAAGAAAGAGAGTGTTTAAGAGTTTAGAAGTTTAGACTCTCAGAGAGAAGCAGTTGTGATCCTCGATCAAACGTAAGCTCTGAATGAATCGCGTCCGTGTGTGATGAATACATGACGAACTTTTGCTTCTTTTCCCCGCACTTATATACGCGCGCACAGAGAATAAAGACGAGCGCTCTGCGTCTGAACGACACCAAAAACGCAAGAACAATGCCTTCGAATACTACGCCTCCCCCTCAATCGTTGCCGTTCAATTTCGTGGAAAATCTAATCTCCGAAATACGCCGAGACGAGAAACCAGACGTGCAAGCGAAAGCGCTGATCGCTTTAGCGGCGTTATCGCTGAGAGTGCAACTCGACCCCGAGAGTTTCTTACGCGTGGTTGAACCAATCTTGGACGTTTTAGAGAGGAAGAATAACGATGATACTAAAAATGATGATGATTTCGAAGGCGTTAAAGCCGCCGCCTTAGCCGCCTTGAGCTGCTTTCTCGGGAACGTGGACCGAGCGCACGCAGAGATGCTTCGAAACGAACGCAGAGGTCTGAAAATAGTACTAAAAGCGATCGAACGAGCGATGGAGGAGAATGAACGAGTGAAAATCGTCAACGGGATAGACTGCTTAGTGTGGACGTGCAGAGATAAACAATGCGCGAGTTTCGTTTTAGTGGGAGACGATGGGAAGAGAGTCGTCGAAGAGGCGAGGAAAATGTGCGAGGTGGAATACGTCGAGGAGAGGTATTTCGGAGAGAAGAAGAGCGGCGACGATTCAAACGACGACGACGATTCAAACGACGACGACGATAGTAATACTAATACTAATAATAGTAATAATAATAGTAAGAATAGCGAGGAAAAGACGAAGGAAGAAGATAAGAGCACGAGCAGTGACAACGGTAGCAAAAACAACAACGGAAAAGAGGAAGCGAAAAGAGTCCACTACCGGCGGCAGGAAGACGCGGTTGCACCGAAACAAATCGTCGCCGGCGCGTTTGAGCTCTTCGTAGCTTTGTCCGTCTCAGAAGCGGAGAAGATTACCATGGAACACGACGGTTTAGAGGTATTCGCATCGGCAATAAAACGAGTCGGGGGTGGTGACGAAGGCGTTGATATCTTCACCAAAAACGAAGAGGCGAAATATCTCGAACACTTCAAAAACGGCGGCAGTTTGAACCCGGCGGAAGATCTCGAACGCCTCAAACAAGACGAAATAAACGAAACCGCCTCTCGCGCGTTAGTCGGAATCAGCTGTTGCTGCAAATTTCCAGGCACTGCTTTGAAGCTCTGCTCGGACGAAATCGTCGTTCGTAAAATAGCCACGTTCATGACGAGCTCGGACCCGAACGTCAAGCAACAAGCTTTGGCGTTGTTCACCGCCGTCGCTCGAGCGCCCGAAACAAAGCCGCTGATCGAAAAAGCCTTGAGAGGGGCGAGAGATGTCGTAAAGAGCGTTTAGTTATTTAATAATACGTAAGTCGTCTTCCGGTCGCACTCATTATTTGCATGTATACATACGCATTCATTAGTACCGCGTACTAGAGAGTCATCACACTTAGTATTCGTTTTCTCCAATTCTTCCCCACAAAAAGTAATCATCTCCTCGTCTTTTCGCCTAAACGCTTCTTCTTCTTACGATTTGAGAGACGAAATGAGCCGCCGGCCGAGGAAAGAAAAAGAAGAGAACGAGGAGGAGGCGATTCAGACGACGACGAATAATGTCTCTTCGAGAAAGAAATCTGACATCTCTCTCTCCATCCAGGACACGAACAATTTGAGAAAGACATTAGGCCTCGCGCCGTTAAAAATGGATTCGACGAAAGACGATTCAGACGATACGGACGGCTTAAAAGCCGCGGAAAAGATCTTGAAGGAAAGAGAGGAAAAGAAACTGTTTGAATTGAAACGAACGGAACAGTTGAGAGAAAAGTTGAACGAACGAAAAGCGAAAAAGTTGCGCGATGAAGATCAAATGCGAGCGAGAATGTTATACGAAGGAGAAGGAGAAGGAACAGAGGAGGAGGACGCGAAAGCGTGGGTGGAAAAATCGAGAACGATGAAGAAGAAGTCGAAGAAAAAAGGGAGGACCGCCGCCGCCGCAGATATAATAGCCAGCAGATACGAGGAGGAAGAAGAGGAGCACATGTCCGTTGAATACACGGAGAAAGACTTGGCGGGATTGAAGGTGGACCGCGCGGCGTTGGAACACGTCGCCGAGGAGAGAGGAATCCACTACGAGGGAGAAGGTGGCGTCGTTTTAACGTTGGCGGATAAGTCGATTTTAGATAGCGATTCGGAGGACGAGTTGGAGAACGTTCAAATAGCGGAAAGAGAGAGGATTTTGAAGAATAAAAAGTTAGCTGGAAAGGGAAATAAGAAGGACGAGATTATGCGCGAAGACGAGGACGAGTTGACGGGATTGAAAGAGAAGAAGATTTTGTCCAAGTACGACGACGAGTACGGAGAGGAAGAGAAGGATGAAAGATTCGCGACGTTAGATGGCACGGGAGGAGTTCAAAAAGACGCCGAGGAGATTCGGAAACGAAACGCGAGGGAGTTGAAGTTACGGATGGCTGGATTGGTGAGAGGCGAATTGACTTCCGCGGAGGTGTCAAAAACAGCCACGCAGACAGACGCGTATACGAAAGAAGAGGAAGAGTTGATGAAGTTCAACAATAAGAAAAAGAAAAAAGGGAAAGGAGGCAAAGAAGATAAGCCGAAGAAGATGCGAAAGAAGAAGAAGAAGAAAGAAAACGAGGATTCAGACGACGAGGATGGTGGATTTGACGTATCAAAGTTGGAAAGCGACGAGTTGGCGAAGGAGGCAAACGCGGCGGGAACGCACAGAAGATCGAGGAAGAATGGCGGCGGCAACGCGGGAGAAGAACAGCCGTCTCGAGACGACGAGGCATGGGCCAAGGCAATGGACAAAGCGAGAGATAACGTGGACGAGAAAATCTTAGCCAATTTAGCCGGCGATACTAAGAAGGGTGATGAAGAACCTCTAGATTTCGCCGCCGAGGAAGAGGACGACGAGTTGGAACGAGCGCTCGCATCCGCACGAGAAACGAAAAAGAAAGAAAAGCAAATCGTTCCCGCGAATGGGGAACAATCTTTGTTTCAACGCATCGCCAAGCTCGAACGAGAAAAGCCGACCGATATGAACGCAGACAATGATGAAAAGAACGATAAAAATTTGGCCCTAACGGATGTCGCTGAATTCTGTCGCGGCGTCGGCGCGGATACGTCTGGCGGTGACGACGAAAATAACGCGTTCGTCGCGAGAGGGAAAACCTCTAAAAACTTGAAACGGAAAAGAGCCAACCACGTCGAAGAGGACGCCGAGGGAGAAGTAATCGATTGGGAGAAGGCGCGAGCGGACAAGTTACCGGACGAAGAAGACGAGGACGCTCCGCAAATTGTTCAGAGCGGCGATGGTGCCGTCGATGTCAAAATGGAAGACGGCAAAGGAGCGGTTAAAGAAGAAGAAAAGCCTAAAATCCATCCATCGCGCACAAATATTGGTTTAGCGAGCATTTTACAAGACATGAAAACCTCCGGCCAGCTCGAAGATAAAGGACCGCGTTGGAGTGGACGCGCGAACGATTTGAAAGATCACCATGATCGCAAACGAGTATTAGAAGCCTCTGGAGTGATTGAAGAACAAGATGGCGGCGGCCCGTCGTCCGAAACTCGAAAGTTCAACTTCAAACTCGATAAATACGACGAGTTTGGACGCACGTTGACTCCAAAAGAAGCCTTCCGCGAGTTGTGCTGGAAGTTTCACGGCAAAGCGCCGGGCGCGAAGGCGAAGGAGAAGCGTTTGCGCAAGTACGAAGAGGAGCAAAACGCGCTGCGAGGTGGCGATAGCAACAAAGCTGGCAGCACAATTGAACGAATGCAAGCGGTTCAAAAAACAACCGGTGATTCGTTCGTGGTGTTGTCTGGTAAGATTAGTGAAGGACAGAGACGAAACGCAAAGTAGATGCACGTCTACAAGTACTACTAGTAGTTTTAATAAAATTATATTTTCCAAAGCGCAGAGAGCGAGGAATCAATTCCACCTAGGCAGAAGCCCAAGCAGAAAATCAACATCGAAACTAAAACGCAAAAGAGATAGTTCACGTTTTGGCGCAGAATAAATTCTAAATCTTTCCTTAAATCGTTTCTCGTCATCGTCGCCGTCGCACTCAACTCGCTCGCCACTCGCTTCATCAAAATCTCATACTTTTTTCGTATTTTCATTTCGGTCGCCTTTGTCACTAACCCTTCCATCCATCTTTGAGTGTCCAACCGTTTCAGCCATCGCAATCGCACATCAACCACGCACACAACTGCACGCGAATTACCGCTTATCTTTTGCAATCCGACAAAACTCTCCACCACGAACATATCCGCAAACAGCATCCCTTTGGTTTCGCAAAAATTTTCAAGTTTATTTTTTTCATAATCACAGACGACAACTTCGGTCACCTCACACACGCCAGTTTCGGAGAGTCTACCGATACTACGCGGCACGAACGGGAAGGAAGGCGCAGGCGCTTTGTATGTATACGTTATCTTTTCCTTATCATCGTTCTCTTTCGTCACCGTCACGTCGTACGCGCGTATCTCGCTCGTTTCTAAAACAGAAACGAAAACTTTCTCAACGATTTCGAGAACACTTTTCTGAGTCGCTTCTTCTTCGTTTCGGATTTGGACGGTTAGGACGCGTCGCATCGGAGTCGTCGTCGTCAACTCTTCTTCTTGTTCTTGTTGTTGGTTCGCCGACTTTTGATTCCCCAATCGTTCTGCCGCTGCTCGTTGGTCAGACATGATGATCTGTTTTTTAATAA
>Ga0302137_1000858_pt1 | contig 13566 bp, 9 predicted proteins | sample CBN3_SCM_MG_FD_203127 | JGI IMG/M metagenome (GOLD analysis project Ga0302137, IMG submission 203127) | Marine microbial communities from Western Arctic Ocean, Canada - CBN3_SCM | ecosystem: Environmental > Aquatic > Marine > Oceanic | place: Canada: Western Arctic Ocean | collected 2017-09-15 | reverse complement strand
CAAAACAAAGACTCGGTCCAACGAAATCAAATTTGAAGAAAAATGAAGTCCGTTTCGAGTCGCCTCGGTATTCACAATCTATCGCGGAGGATGCGGCTATGCATAGCATCAACGAGTGGCTGCAAAATAAATACAAAGAGGTGAAATTTCTAGGGGCCGCTTCGGTTTTAATCAAAGCGTGGGCGTCTAGACGTCATCTGTTTGAATACTCCAACGATGGTATCACTGGCTTTTTCCTTTCGTGCCTTTTAGCGCACATGGTTGAAACAAGTGATGCGCTTTCGCCGGCAATGGACACGAATCAGCTCGTCCAAGGCTTTTTTGTTACGCTCGCGATGGCAAAGAAAAACAGCAGTGGTATAGCAAATAGTAAGAGAACAAGTGGTAGCAACAAAAGCAGTGGTGAATTAGAAAGTAGTAGCATACCGAATTATTTCACCGGCGGTGTATTTTGTGATTCAGAACTAGATGAGGAGACGAAAAGGAGTTGGATCGGAGCCTTTAAAGTTGTCTTCTTGAGTCCATGCGGATCCCTGAATTTAGCCTCGCGAATATCTCAAGGTGCGATTGAAGAGTTGGTTCAAGAAGCGGTAAAATCGAGCGAAGTTTTAGAACAAGCCGGAAGAAATGCATTTGTGGAAGTATTTCTAACCGATTTACCGAGAGCTGTACGGTACGACCTTCACATGCAAGTCGAAATATCGCCGACGTCGTCTCTGAAAGATGTTAAAGATATTTCATCCGAGACTCGCGTCACAGAAGAGGAGATCTTCTCGATTATGAAAATCGCTATGAGCGATCGCGCGGACGCAGTGAGGTGCGCGAGTGTTGGAGCATCAGCGTGCAACGCAAACAAGATATGGATTGGGGTCCAATTAAATCCCGAAAATGGTTTGAAAGTAATCGATGTTGGACCACCAACAGATAACGAGGCTGAAGCAAAGACGTTTCGAGCTTTTTGGGGAAAAAAATCGGAGCTTCGCCGTTTCAAAGACGCGAGAATTTGTGAAGCAGTTGTATGGAGCTTTGTGCCCGCATCAAGAAGGCACCACATTCCAGCCGTTGCAGCGGAATATGCGCTGAAGAAGAACGTCAAAAGTATCGATTCAATCACGTGGACATCAAAAGTGTTTGACGATTTGTTATCTTCCTCGGATGGCTCCTTCGTGGCTGTCTCGGAGCACTCGAAACATCTTTTGCAAACATTAGACCGGTTGGCAAGACGCATGAAAGAGATGAAAGACGTCCCGCTAAAAGTGTATAATGTTCAACCAATTTCTGCGGCATTTCGTGGATGCGATCCGTTTCCACCCAAGCAACATCCATTAATGTTTGGTATCGGTGCTGGTCTAGGGAAAGACGATGAAGTCATATCGGCTTGTCCACGAACGTTGAACGTTTTAGTGCAATTAGAAGGTTCGGGTCGTTGGCCCGAAGAGGAAGAAGAAATCATAAAAACAAAGCAGCTAATGGCAATTGAAATCGCAGAGAAGTTGAAACAATCGTTCGGAACTCCGAACATTGTCTCGAACGATGGAATTGTCGATATATTACACGAAGGTTACGCGTTTCGATTATTTTTGAACGCCTCAAACGGCGGTCCTTTAATTCGAAAAATTGAGGCTGAGCAAGCAATTGTGTCGAAACACGCGATGTTGCTTGCATCAATTTCATCGAGATTTCCGACGTTTGCAATTGCAGTACAAATTGCCAAGCGATGGATAGCTTCTCACATGTTCTCTCCGCATGTTGCGGATGAAATTATCGAGTTGTTGGTTGCGAAAGTCTTTTGTCACCCGGGAGGATTGAGTCCACCGAATTCGAGAGAAGTCGCTTTTGCACGATTCTTAGAGCTTCTTTGTACGCATCCTTTTGGCATACTGCCTCTCGTGCTCGATCCCGAAAGTTCAGGAGGGCAAACCGGTGAAGACTGCGCCGTTTCAAGAGATACTATCAAAAGAGCGGAAGATTTACTCCTGCCGTTGGCTATGAAGGATGATGTTGAAGAAGAGGAGGAGAAGGACAGCGATGATGATGTTGATAATAATAATAAGGAGAACGGTACAAAAGAAAGGATAATCGAGAAGAAAAAGTTCAAGGGACCGCCTTCGATGGTTATTCTTTCGCCTTACGATCTGACCGGCACGTTCTGGACGCGCGACAGAAATTCAGATGGCGAGAACGTTCCATCCGTAGTCACTTTGAAAAGATTACAAAGTATCGCTGCAAAGGCGCTCAAAACTTTGCAAACATATTTAGAAAACGGAGGAAATATGTTAACCGCAAACAACAATGCGAGAGAAGAAGAAGAGGAAGTCATGTGGGAAAAACTATTCCGGCCGAACGTGGGTGCATTTGACGGCGTACTTCTCTTTCGTAAATCGGTCTTGCCGTTTCCAGATGAAGCGTTGTTCACGCAAGCAAAGATGAGAAAAGTTTTGAAACGCGCATTCAAAACAAATCTATCCACCGCCGCAGATGATGAAGAAGAAGAGGACGAAGAAGAGGACGAAGATTTCATCCTTCACGAAAAGAAAAAGAAGCGTCGGAAAGAGTTATCGCTGACGAAACTTCCAAAGCGTCTCGTGCAACTCGGTCCGGAAAAGGCTCGCGAAGCGTTGTTGGTTGGTTTTGATCCAATCAAAGCGTTTTTGGACGATTCGGAGAAACGGTGCGGTAACACCGCGTTATTCTTCCACGATAAGTACGGCGGTTCTTTCGTTGCGGTTGCGGTAAAACCAGAAACACTGCGCATCCATCGGGACGTGGTGAAGTTGCTTGAAAACGACAGCTTCGCGTTTGCTTCTTCTTCTTCTTCGCAACGAGTGCCGACGAAAGATGCCATCTTAGAAGAGTTGGCGACGATTCCCGGTGATGGCATCGTAGATGGATTGATGAAAGATAGAAGATAGTGGCTGTGTAAACGTCGGAAATGTGCATCACTCTAACCCTCGTTTTTGTATTCGTATTCATTTATTCTCTGTTTCTCTGATATCTCTCTAAAATTAGTAGACGAAAAAGCGCCACTTGTGCGCCGGGAGGCGCATGATTCTTCCGATAAAACAGCGTTTTATCTTTATGATGAATTGGTTAAATCGCCCTAAGAACATATCTTGACGGGTTGTTCGCATAATGGCGTCTCGACGGTTGGCCCCTTCCCATACCTTGTTAAACATGGAACCGAAACCTGCCTCTGACCCCCTCCCTTCCACTTCCCTCGTTTTCTCTTTCTTCTTGAAAGATTCAGATTCCGGGCTTTTGCGTGGGGAGGGAGAGAAGGATGTAAACCTGTTTGTTCATCGGAAGAGTCCTCTGCGCTTCCCTCCGCTCCAAAATCTCCTTTATTAGTTCTTTCTCTTCAATCATCTTCCCCTTTTTTTTCGCTAAGAATACGTACACGTGCGCATACATATTCTTTGCGAAAGAAAAGAGAGAGAGCGCGCGAGAGAGAATTCTCCGCCGTCACAGCACAGAAGACAAAACACCCCAAAACCACCAAAGTCGCCTCTCTCTTGCCTATTAAATAAATTTTCACTCTTCTCGTTCGTGTACATTTTTTCCTTATAATTTAATTACGCACACCCTCCACACGCACTTCACGGGCGACAGAGACGAATAAGAAGAAATGGCTTCCTCCTTCGCATCACCCTCGGGGTTCGTATCGTCTAAAAGTTCTGTGTCCTCCACTCCACGTCTGCGCATTAGTACACGTTCTAGACGTAGTGAAAGTGGAAATGTCAAAGAAGTCGTTGTTCCAAAGGCGGCGAATTTTACGAGCAAAAAAGCTTCCTCCTCTTCTTCCTCTCCGTCGTCGGGAAAGAAACAGCAGCAGCAGCAGCAACAAACACAGAAAGGAGAAGCGGTGAAGTTTTCATCGTCCTCGAAAGGCAGAAGAGGAGGCTCGGATGTCGAGAGCAAAAGCACTTCCCCGAGTAAAGACCAACCGCATTTATACTTTGACGAGGCGGTAATAATCGTCTCTGGAGGAAAAGGAGGCGACGGCGAAACGTTCAAGAAAGCAAAACCGAAAGTTGTGAAGAACTCAAAATTCAAACGCGGAACGCAACAGGCGAAATTTATAGAACTTCCATCGGCAGAACCTGCGGATGGTGGGATTGGAGGGTCCATATATATCGTGTGCGATCGATTTACGGATTCGTTGTTGCACTTGCACGAGCGGAAAGAGTGGCGAGCGAAACGCGGGTACCACGGGGGAGCAGCTGAATACGCGAAGCCAGGGAGAGAACGACACAGAATTGCGCCGGAAATGGAACCACTGTGCATCAAAGTGCCACCGGGAACCGTGATACGAAAGAAACGGAGTGGGGAGTTGATTGCGGATTTGACACAACCGGGAGAGAGAGTTTTGATAGTGAGAGGTGGGAACGGAGGTTTAGCAGCCAGACGAGCAGAAAAGGTTGCGGGAAGCGAAAGCATGGGTTTAGGAGGAAGAAAAAAGAAAGAAGGATACGCGGATGATTTCGAAATATCAACGGTTGAAGTTGAATCAAAGGCTTGGGAGGCGACGAAAGGTGAAGACGGGGAGACTATGCAAATCGAGTTGTTGATGCGAGTGGTCGCGGATATAGGATTGGTAGGTCTTCCAAACGCGGGAAAATCGTCAATCTTAAAAGCAATCACGAAAGCATCGCCAGAGATTGCTAATTATCCGTTCACGACGTTGATGCCGAATCTTGGCGTCGTCAACACGCAGAAAGACGAAGAGGATGAGCTTGAAAAACTTTTAAAAATGGCTGATAACGGAGAGTTGTTGGAATCGAGCGATGCAAAAATTAAAAGTCAAACGCCAACGATTGCTGATTTGCCCGGTTTAATAGCCGGCGCGCACAAAGGAAAGGGATTAGGACGTGCATTTCTCAGACACTTAAGGAGAACGAACGCGATGGTGTGCGTCGTCGATGCGAGTTCGCAAGATCCTGCGGGAGACTATGCCACCGTGCGAGAGGAACTTCGTTTGTACAATCCAGAGTATGTCATACGACCGCACGTTTTGTGTTTCAACAAATGTGACGTCGAATGGGCGAAATTGCGCGTTCCTGAGCTCATTGAAAGCGTGGAAAGTATGGACGAAGAAAGAGTTGGAAGTAAACCGGTGAAAATATTGGCCACTTCGGCCGTAGACGGGACAGGCATGGAAGAGTTAGCGAAAGAATTAGCCAAGTTAATGCCAAAGTCGTAGCGGCCGGAAGCACGAGTGATGTGTGTATGTATAGATAGTACAATTTAGAAGAACCACTTGTTGTTGTACATGTAAGTATTATACGCTTTTTATTGAATCTTACTACGTTTTTACATATCGAAAAGTCTACATTCCACAAAGGCTTCCTGCCTATTCACGTTGTACCAACCGACTAATCTCGCCGTGCCTAACGCCGGTGGCAAAGGACAGTCTACGCCATAAATAATCTCTGGGTTTTTCAATTCTTTGCTCGCTTCATCTCTGCACTCTTGCAAAGACTTGCGTTCGGTCAATTTCTTCGCACCTACGCGCAACGCATTCAGCGTATCTCCCCCAGAGGCGCGGATTTCTCCTTTGAACGTGATCGGTCCCAAAATTTGTTGACACAAAGATACAGTCACAGACGATGGGTCGGGAACTAAAAGACCGTCCATGGTGAAAAACTTTTGCGCCCGAGTTGCAATTCTCTTTCCAACGTTGTCTTGTGCGTTTTTCTTTGAATTTCTATCGAAATTCTCAGGAATCATGTATCCAAAATTTGAGTCTCGCAATGCCAGTGCGTTTGGTTGTTCTTGGCGCGCTCCTACATCAACTCGCACGTCTATACTCGTCAAATCTAAGATGGCTCTTGAAAATGAACCGATTTGAAAGTGCATCGATGCGCTAAGAAAATTATGCAACTCGCATTTCAGCGGCGGAAGGGCGTTATTTGCGTTATCGAGCGCGGAATTCGTCGAGGCGTCTACGGTTCGATCGTTATAAAAATCGTCGTCGTCATCGTCGTCGTCATCTTCGGTCGATAATATGGAGTCGTCTATGGTTCTATTCATAGACGTATCGCCTTTGCCCTGTTTCTTTCTCATGCGTCTTCGCGACTTTGACGATGATCTTCCGATGATGTGTCTCCCATCTAAATTCCATCGTCCAATGACCCCGCCTATAAATCCAAACGTTAAATTTGGCATTTGCGGCAACGCGGAATAACTACTCGCTGTCGTTGTCGCCAAGCTGTTGCCCGATTTTTTCTTTCTCCGACGCTTTCCTTTCCAAACCATCACTTGCTCTTCTACAGAAACACCCGCCCGCGCTTCTTGTCTTGGCGGTTTCTGAAATATTTTAGCGCGAGACGAAGAAGACGACGTCGTCCCAGCTCCTTTGTTTTTAACCACCTTTGCTTCAAACTCTGGTAAATGCTGATCTAAAATCTGGCTAACACCCGCTTTATAATGCACCTGTCGACGTCCGCGAGAACTGATCGAGGCTTGTACGACTGTTGGTCCATCGATATAACCATCATCGACTTGATACTTTTCTCCAGAACTCAAGTCGCAACTCATCGTGTGCCCGGGTAAAATTTTACTCGTCAACGATATCCTACAGCTCGTCGGCGCTCTATTCGCTCGCTCCGCGTCTCTTTCCTCCTCCGTTCTTCTTTCCATGCTTCCATCTAAAATGGAGTAAATTTTGGATAAGTCTGAATTATTGTTCGTGTTCCCTGCGCTATTTTTACGATTTGTATTACCCGACAAAATGTTCTCATCCGCGCTCGCCGGTAAAATAAACTTTCGCACCAACCTCGTCAAAGACTTCATCTCTACCACCCCTTTCAACGTCGTCTTTTCAAAAATGCCAACACGAACCTTCGCGCCTAACCCGTACATGCTCGGTAACATCATCGCTCGATGAGGTTTCCCGTCTACCGTTTCTCTCGTGTTCCACATCCTCTGCGCGCGAATGCGTAGCGTCGCGGTTGACCACCACTCGTTACCTCCAAACTGCGTGACCACTCGATCCAACACGAACCCTCCTTCGTTTTTGATGTACGACGGTAACGCAGGGAGATTCAAAAACCGTTGCAGCATGTGCACTTGTTGCGATCGTGCCAATCCCGAGGGCATTTGAAACGAAAACGGTGTGGACGTTTGCGATGGATGTTGTCGAACGGTGCCTTCAATAGTCGTCGACGAGGAAACGTCTTGGGAAAAGAACGATTTGTGCAAAGACGTCTTCAACGGATGTAAAGACGCCGCGCGCATTCCTTTGTTCGTCGCTGCTTTCAATGGTGTCGACGATGCTTTCTTCTTGTTGTTCAACATAAATCGACCACCGAACGGAGAACGCGAGGGGCGAGAGGTGGTGGTGGTAGCAGCAGTTGTTGGTTTTGTTGTCGATGATGACGATGGAGTCGAATTTTGCGAAGCCGAGGATGAAGTTGATGATGATGCGCTCATGATGATTCAAAGTTTCTCTTCTTCGCTTCTCTTTAAATACAGCAGATCGGAAACGACGACGATCGAAAGAGAAAAAGAACAAGAAAAAGAACACCGCCGCAAAAGCCTCTTCTTCTTCAGTGGTGATCTATCTGCGTGTTGTTTTGATACACCTCTTCGAGCGAGAATTCTCTCGAAACGCTCTTCTCTTTTTTGTAACAACTTTTTTTTTTCTCTTCTTCTTCTTCTTCTTCTTTTGATTTTTGGGTGATTGACATTTGTTGAGGTGGACGAAAAATACTTGAATTTTGGGGTTGAGAGAAGAAGAAGAAGAAGGACTTCGAATTGTCGAGAGTCGTCGTTATTGTTTTTTACGCAGAACACGCATCATATGATCAAACACACTTCTTTCTTTCTTTCTTTCTGAGATTACAATTAAAGAGAAGACACATAAAGTGCATGCCGCAAGAAAACAACATCTCTCGTCATCATCATCATCGGAAAAAGACAACGTTCGGTCGTCTTTCTTTGATTCGAATACAGAAGTCGTCGAGAGATTAAAAAAATTCTTCCTCTTCCGAGGTCTTCTGTTTCGCCGATTTTGAATGATCAAACCGCTACTCATCAGACGACTTCGACAGACAGAAGAAGAAGAAGAAGATATAAATTATTATCATCATCATCATCATCACAGAAGATATCCTCCTCTGTTCATCAAGAGAGAGTACTTCATTTCACCAACCGCGTGTTGTGAATAAATAAACCACAAAATGGCGCTCGTCAACATCGGTGCGTCGAACGCATCGGACCAGTTTTATAGGTACAAGATGCCTGCGGTCCAGTCAAGAATCGAAGGGCGTGGGAACGGGATTAAAACCAACGTCGTAAACTTGGTGGACGTCGCGAAAGCGTTGGCGAGGCCACCGACGTACGTTTTGAAATGGTTTGGCTTTGAGTTAGGGGCGTTGACAAAGTACGAAGAGAAGGATGGGAAGTGTATCGTGAACGGCGCGCACGACGCGAAAGTACTCGCGGAACATTTGGAAGTGTTCATCAAGAAGTTTGTGCAGTGCTTCTCGTGTGGAAATCCAGAAACTGTGTTTTCTATCGATAAGAGAACGGAGTTGATCACGATGAAGTGCAAAGCGTGCGGGCACGTGTCCGAATGCGATCCGAGACACAAGCTGTGCAACTACATCGTCAAAAATCCGCCGCCAAAGGACAAATCGAAGGAGAAAAAAGATAAGCAGTTGAGACGTGCTGAACAAGAACGCGAAAATGAAGGTGCAGAGTTGGATGCGGCAGAGGAGAAAAGAAAGAAAAAAGAGGAGAAGAGGTTAAAGAAACTCGCCGAACAGAGCAGTCAAAACGAATCTTCGGACAAGGAGAAGAAAAAGAAGAAGAAAAAGTCCAAGGGAGATGACGACGACGGCGACGTCGAGTGGGCGACAGATACCTCCGCGGCTGCTGCGAAAGCTAGAGCGGAAGAACAGCTCACGGGTAACGCTGCTGAAATGGTTACGGTGTCCAAGGAATTGAAGACGCAATTGTCGCTAACAGAAACGAAAGAAGAAGAGGAAGAGGATGAGGAGTCGGAATCTGAATCTGAAGAAGAAGACGAGCGAATTACGAAACTTCGCGCGTACGCGGCGAAAGTAAACGACGTCGATCAAACTTTAGAGTTTTTGAACAACAAATTAGGAGTCGGTTCGGACGAATTGAAGGTTTACTTTTTGATCGAAGCGATTTTGGACGACGAAAAACCGGTGCCGGTGCAACTCAAGAAGAAGAAAGCGTTCATCTCCAAGTTTGTCGGCGACGACGAGAAGAAACAAAGAGGTTTGTTGAACGCCTTCGAGGTATACGCTACCGAAACTAACACAGACGCGTACAAGATCTTTGCTGCTATTTTGAACGCTTTATATGAGCTCGATTTGTGCGAAGAGAAGTACATCCGCGAGTGGTTTGAAGAACTTCGCTCGGCCAAAAAGTTTGGCGTCGACGAGAAAACTGCCAAGGCTGTTCGAAAGCAAGCGGCAAGTTTCATCGAGTTCTTGGACGAAGAATCTGACGATGACGACGACGACGACGACGATTCGGGCGATGATGATTCCGAATAAACATTCATCGGCGGTTACCTGCGAAGAAGCACTCGCGTTCAAAAGTGCACGGATATTGATATGGAATTCACGAGAAAGAGAGGAAAAGAGAAACTGAAATAATACATACCCATCACCTAACCCTTTTCTTTATAATATTGAGAGAAACACACAGAATGATGAATCATTACGCCGCGTCACTTTACTCTAAATTCATGCGCCAGTCGCGTAAGTTGCAAAAGTGAACACAGCGACGTGTCCAAACAAGGCGACACAATAAATCCACACTGCATGTTTCTTCGCCACTGCGTGCACAAAGCCTCGGGTTCTCGATTTCAAGCAGTAAACACGACGAGAAGATTCGCGTTCTGCATCTCGAATTCCCACTGTCATTATCACTGCAGTCCAACAAAGAATACGTTCCGCTCCGTCGCGTCTTCTTCTTCTAAAAAGCTACTAAATCCTCGACGAGAGATGACGACGACAACGAGGACCGCGACCTCCGCAGCGGCAACAACGACAACGCCGATGAAAGACGATACAAAGAATGGGAAAAGGAAAATCCGAGGGTTAATTTTCGATATGGATGGGACGTTAACCGTTCCGAATTTGGATTTTAACGAGATGATGCGTCGACTCGGGTGCAAAACGAACAATATCTTAAAAGAAGTGGACGAGTTTGACAAGGAGAGGAGGAAGAGATCATACGAAATTATCGCCGAGATGGAAGTAGAAGCGCTAAAATTTATGAAAGCGATGCCTGGGGCCGTTAAGTTAGCAAAGTTACTGGACGAAATGAACGTTCCAAGAGGCTTGGTGACACGGAATGTGAAGACGTCGGTGGACCATTTTCATAACGTGGCCTGGAAAGATGGCGAGACAGATACTTTAATGAAAGCATTTCACCCGGTGTGTTCGCGAGAATTCACGCCGTATAAACCGGCTCCGGACTCGCTGTTGCACATATGCAAAGTGTGGGGCGTCGACCCATCGGAGGTAATGATGGTGGGTGATTCGCCGAAAGATGATGTAGTCGCGGGAAATCGAGCCGGATGCGTGACGGTTTTAATCGATGTCGAGGATACGAATAGAAGTTATGATATAGATGCATTGGAAGGCGAACACATTCCGCACTTTATCGTTCCTAGAATTGAAGAGATTTCGCATTTGCTCGAGTTTCATTTTGAGGTTATCGGGGACGGAGTTGGTGAAACTAATCGGTAAATGTTAGTTACTTTATGTTTTATTCTACGAGGTAAGAGGCGTGTTGGTAATGCGGTTTGTAATTGTTAAAAATGATAATTATTTATGAACTTTTGCTAAATTGCGTCATCAATTCTTGTTGCGTCCCGGCGTCGACGGCCGAGTGCGAGGAATACTCCATGGTAAATTCGCCCTTACCTTGAGTCATCGATCGTAGCTCGGTCGAGTAGCCAAACATCTTACTCAAAGGTAACAACGCCGTAACGCAGACATCGTCGTTCTCGCCGACTGAATCTAAAATCGTGCCTTTTCTCTGATTAATGTTGCCGATGACCGTACCTTGAAACTCGTTCGGAACTGTCACGTCTACTTTCATTATTGGTTCTAATATTTTCGGTCCCGCGTTTTTAAACGCGACTTTGAAAGCGTTTAAAGCGGCAATTTTAAACGCCAATTCTGAACTATCGACGGCGTGCGAAGCGCCGTCCGTAAGGACAATTCTTAAACCTTGAACAGGATATCCGATCAAACCACCGCCGTTGGCGGCTTCTTTGAAACCTTTCTCGACCCCTACGATATATCCTGGTGCAATAGCGTTTCCTACGATACCGTTTTCAAAAATAACATCCGTCGATCTGGTCTCTTCGTCAGCTTGAACAATCGGCTCGATGTATCCAACAACTCTACCGTACTGACCGGACCCTCCAGATTGCTTCTTGTGTAAATAATCAAACTCTGCTTTTTGGGTAATCGCTTCCCGGTAATTCACTCTCGGGTTCCCAACCTCGACGTCGACTTTGTATTCTCTTTTCATTCTTTCAACGTAGATGTCGAGGTGTAGTTCACCCATACCAGATATAATAGTCTGCGCGCTTTCTTCATCCTGGTGAACTTTGAACGTAGGATCTTCGCGTTGAAAACGAGACAAAGCTTTTGAGAAGTTTGACGAATCAGTTCTCGATTTTGGTGCGACTGCGTATGACATGACCGGTTCTGGCACTCGCATTGAGGTCATAGCATAATTAATAGTTCCATCCGTAAATGAATCTCCAGATTGACAATCGACACCGAAGAGCGCGACAATTTCTCCTGATTCAGCTTCCTTTACGTCTTCCATTTCGTCCGAATGCATGCGTACTAATCGAGGCACCTTCAATTTCTTCCCTGTTCGAGTGTTGACAATTGTCATACCTTTTGTGATTGTGCCTTGATATATGCGCAAATACGTGAGCTGACCAAATCTACCTTCTTCCAACTTAAATGCCAATCCAACTAACGGAGCTTTTGGGTCCGAAACTGTCTTCACAGGCTCTTCGTCTTTATTCAAATCCAAAGCGATGTTTTCTACTTCGTGCGGCGCCGGGAGATAATCCACCACGCCATCTAACAAAAGCTGAACGCCTCTATTTTTATACGCCGAGCCCATGAAAACTGGGGCAAACTGATTCGAAACCACGCTCCGTCGAATTGCCTCTTTCAACTGCTCGACCGTCGGTTCTTCTTCCATGAGAAAAATCTCTGCTAAATCGTCATCTACGCCCGAGACAGTTTCAATTAACTCTTTTCGCTTTTCATTCGCTAAATCTTTTAAATCGCTCGGTATCTCATCGCTCACTTTAATGTCATTTCCGTGTTGTCCATGAAACGTAATCGCTTTCATGGTGACTAAATCCACGACCCCGTCATGCTTCTCTTCCAACCCGATCGGGATTTGCACCGCGGCACAATTCAATCGCAATTTATCCTTCACCTGTTTCAACACTTTCCACGGATCCGCGCCGACCCGATCGCATTTGTTGATAAAGCATAATCTCGGCACGTTATATCTTCGCATTTGTCTATCTACGGTAATACTTTGCGACTGCACTCCACCGACTGAACACAAAACCAACACCGCTCCGTCCAATACTCTCAGCGCGCGTTCGACTTCGATGGTAAAATCAACGTGACCTGGCGTATCGATTATGTTGATCGATGAATCCTTCCACGCTGTGTAAGTCGCCGCAGATTGGATCGTAATGCCTTTCTCTCTTTCAAGTTCCATGGAATCCATTTTCGCCCCGACGCCGTCTTTCCCTCGCACTTCGTGTATTTCGTTTATCCGTCCGGTGTAAAACAAAATCCGCTCGGTTAAGGTTGTTTTCCCCGAGTCAATGTGTGCGCCTATTTTGCGTGAACACGGTGATTATAGTTAGATGAATATGCGCACGTGTACATGGAGAGAGAGTGATGACGTGCATGTCGCGCGAGTTATGGGAAAGAGGAGAAAAGGAAGACAAAGTCGAAGCGTCATCGTATCTCGCACTCGCGACGGCCGCCAGCTCTCTCTTCTCTTTCTCAGTAAAAAGAGAGAGAGAATATCTAAGAATCGATATCGATCGGACAGAAACGAACAGACGAATACGAGAGCAGATAAAATGAACGACAAAGCAAAGAACGCACTGATGCCTATATTTCTCGCGCGCTTTCGTTCCTCCGATACTTTGCTCGCATAGTGTCTGCTCCTTCCCACTTTTCGAAGATGATGATGGTTTTGATGATGACGATGAGAAAGACTCGAGCTGCTGCTGCTGCTGCTGCTACTCCCAGCAGCTACGAGATAAATAAGAGCCGAAGAATCAATAGTATTAGAATTCGCGCTCCACGACGCTCTCCTTCTGTTTTGCAACAGCAGAGTCCACCCCCGTCGGCTCCTCATTATTATTATTATATATATGTGATTTTAGGTGATTTTCCCATGCAGCATCTAGCGCGAGAAAAGCTTTGAAGAAGAACACATGCAAGAAGTTGTTGTTGTTGTCTGTCTGTTTTGAAACATCTGTCAAAAAAAGAAAAAAAGAAAACTAATTTCGGA
>Ga0302137_1000850_pt1 | contig 13604 bp, 15 predicted proteins | sample CBN3_SCM_MG_FD_203127 | JGI IMG/M metagenome (GOLD analysis project Ga0302137, IMG submission 203127) | Marine microbial communities from Western Arctic Ocean, Canada - CBN3_SCM | ecosystem: Environmental > Aquatic > Marine > Oceanic | place: Canada: Western Arctic Ocean | collected 2017-09-15 | reverse complement strand
CAGGGCAGCGGGGGGTAGGGCCTCTCCATTTACGGCGACGGGATCCCCTGCTGCGAAATCGATGGTGATCTCCAGCGGGGTGTCCGGTGCCTTCCATGGAGGTGTGACGCGGGTCAGGATATGATCCCAGTCGGGTTCCTGCCAAGGGTCTTCCAGCGCTTTGCCTTCTGACGAGATGTGCAGAAGGTTTGCATCCTGCGAAAATGGTGCCTCGCCGCGTTTATCACGGGGCACTGGAATCTTATGTTTCTCGGCATATTCAACCAGCTTGGTGCGTGATGTCAGGTCCCATTCCCGCCATGGTGCAATGATCTTGATGTTGGGTTTGAGTGCGTAATAGCCAATCTCAAAACGCACCTGGTCGTTGCCCTTACCGGTGGCGCCATGGGCGACGGCGTCGGCGCCGACCTGCTCGGCGATCTCTATCTGGCGTTTGGCGATGAGCGGCCTGGCGATGGCGGTGCCGAGAAGGTACGTCCCTTCATAAAGGGCGTTGGCGCGGAACATAGGAAAAACATAATCTCGAACGAATTCCTCACGCAGGTCATCGACGAAGATTTCTTTGATCCCCATCATCTCGGCCTTGCGCCGCGCCGGTTCCAGTTCTTCGCCCTGGCCCAAGTCGGCGGTGAACGTGACGACCTCGCAGCCATAGGTTTCTTGCAGCCACTTGAGAATAACCGAGGTATCGAGCCCACCCGAGTAGGCGAGAACAACTTTTTTTACGTCCGGGCGCATGGTGGATTTTCCTTCGTGGCGTTTGGCGGAAAACGCGGCGGATTATAGGCGAAACGGACTGCCGGGCAAGGCGGTGAAGAAGGCTGAACTTACTTGGTGGCGGGTTCGGGTGCCGCAGCGGCCTTCTCGGTATGGGCGCGGAGGGCACGTTCACTGGCCGATTTCAGCTGGCCACAGGCGGCCATGATATCGCGGCCGCGCGGTACGCGGATGGGTGCCGATAGGCTGGCATCGTTAAGGATCGCGGCAAAGCGGTGCATGGCATTGTTGGACGAACATAAATAATCCGAGCCGGGCCAGGGATTGAAGGGGATCAGGTTAAACTTGGCCGGGATATCCTTGGCCAAGCGTACTAGTTCACGGGCATCGGCGGGACTATCGTTGATGCCATCTAACATGACGTATTCGAAGGTAATGCGCCGAGCGTTGTTGGCGCCGGGGTATTCGCGACAGGCTTGTAGCAGCTCGGCAATCGGGTACTTGCGGTTTATAGGCACCAGAATATCGCGTAGCTCGTCGCGCGGCGCATGCAAGCTGATCGCTAGATTGACGCCAATTTCGGCGCCGCAGCGGCGGATCATCGGAACGATACCGGACGTCGACAGGGTGATACGGCGCTTGGAAATGGCTATGCCCTCACCGTCCATGATGATTTTCAACGCCTTGGCGACATTGTCATAATTCAACAACGGCTCGCCCATACCCATCATGACGATATTTGACATAAGCCGGTCTTCCTGGGCGGACGGCCATTCATTAGTTTCATCGCGTGCCGCCATCACCTGGGCAACGATTTCGCCGGCCGTCAGGTTGCGCACCATGCGTTGAGTGCCGGTATGACAGAAAGAACAAGTCAGGGTGCAGCCGATCTGTGATGAGAGGCAGAGTGCGCCGCGGTCATCCTCTGGGATGAATACGGTTTCCGCCTCGTTACCGTCGGTGAAGCGTAGTAGCCATTTTCGGGTGGTATCATCCGAAACCTGGGCGCGGGCGATTTCGGGCCGGTCAATCGTATAGCGTTCAGCCAGACGCGCCCGCAGGGCTTTCGACAGGGTGGTCATTCCGGCGATATCGCGCACGCCATGGAAATACATGGCGTGCCAAACCTGTTTGGCGCGAAATGGTTTCTCGCCGAAGTCGGCAAGTTCGGCGGATAGTTCCTGCCGGTCGAGGCCGATCAAATTGATGTGAGTGTCCGTCATAATCCCTTAGATATAGCGTTTTGCTCAGTATACCCAGGGCGAATCGTGGGTTCCATCAACCTTTACGGCAGGCCTTATCGATGGCAGTGAGGGCAGCGGTAAAACCTGATAGGGAATAGGTGTCGGTTGTTAGGGTGCCCCGACGGGATGTACCGCGGACGATCATTTTATTGCCCCGCTGCATAGCTTTGATCAATTCGGCTTCAACCATTTCTGCCCCTTCAGGCATCCAGGCATTTTCTCCTTCTGTGAACAGGGTGAAGTGCTGGTTATCGATCTCGACCAAGGGATGGCTGCCAATCTTGTATTCATAGCCGGCCGTGACGCTGAAAACTCCGTAGAGGTTTTCATCCGGCCGGTGGGTAATGAGAATGTAGGGATCACCGCGGAGCTTGTACTTGCCCTCTTCTTTCTCAGGAATGCTACCTATGTAGCAAACCGTGCGTTCTCTAGGCCCTTCACGGAACGCGCTCCAGTCTTTGTAAGTGCCGATCTCGTTGGCTCGGGCGGTGCTTATGCAAAGCAAGAGGCAAATGAAGAACAGACACCCTTGGGCGGGCGCGAATTTAGCTGGCGAGGTAAATCCAAACATGGTTCTTTCATAATGCGATGACTGAAGCTTGCCAAGGCTATCGCGCCCATTTCACTTGTCTATTATTTCCCTTAAATGAAATTGGAGTGTCGAGTGTCGCAAATAGAAGCCTCGGCTAACCCTGTTTTGGTGGAGGTAACCAGAGGGCCTGCGGTGGAAAGCCAGCATCGTGGCGCCGCCGTGGTTGTCGACGCCGGCGGAGGAATCGTTGCTGCTTGGGGAGATGTCGAGACGCCAATTTTTACACGCTCTGCGGTTAAGCCGTTACAGGCCATTTGCCTCATCGAGACCGGTGCCGCTGATCGCTATTGCCTCGGCGAAATGGAACTGGCGCTATCCTGTGCTTCGCATACTGGCCAGGAACGCCACATTATAGCGGTGACAGAGTGGTTAAGCTCTATCGGGTTGGCTATCGGCGACCTTGAGTGCGGCCCGCAGCGTCCCATCGATCGAGATTCCGCGGCTGTTTTGCTGCTCGCTGGACAGACGCCAGACCCTGCGCATAACAATTGTTCCGGCAAACATGCCGGTATTCTCACAACGGCTATGCATATGAGTGAGAGAACGCACGGTTATTGCCACGCGGACCATCCCGCGCAAGTGAGAATCCGCGATGCGATTTCCGACATGGCGGATTGGGATTTAAGCGCCGCACCCTGTGGTATCGATGGCTGTAGCATGCCGACGTATGCGCTGCCGCTCGTCGCCTTGGCCCACGCCGGCGCCCGTTTTGCCCGTCCGACACGTCAGAGCCCGGCGCGGGCAGACGCTTGCGTGCGACTCGCCATGGCGATGCGCGCCCAGCCCCTAATGGTGAGGGGTTATGGCAGTTTTGATTCTCATCTTCTCTTGCGGGCACCGGGCCGGTTCATTGCTAAAACCGGTGCGGAGGGCGTCTATTTCGTGGCGGTGCCAGAGCGTGGCCTAGGTATTGCCTTAAAAATCGATGACGGTACGACCCGAGCATCGCAGGCCGCCCTGGCTTTTCTGTTGGCGCATTTGGGCTTGATCGAGCGCGCGATGCTGCCGTTGCTTCTGGGCGGCATGACGCCGATCCCCAATACCCTGGGGGACGTTGTAGGCGAGGTGCGGGCCGCCGCTAGTTGGTTGCCGTGAGGACAAGGCCATACAGACACGAATAAAGGTCGGCCTTGGCACATATTCTGTTGCTCTATATTATTCTGCCTAAAGTATAGGGAAGCATCTCGACCCGGCATCAGGCCATATCGGTCGCTGAATTTTTCAGCAGCAGCGGCACTATTGTTGTTAGTTTGGCGGCCACCATTGGTGAACCCTTTTATGCTGCTACTAGCATTCCCAGGTTTACATTGATCGCAGCGTCCGCTGTGTCTGCCTTAATGATGAATTTCCTCAAATCGCTGTCGTTGCTGAAACTCCGGGGTCGGTTGGGGTCTGAATCTCCTGTGCTCATTGCAACCATTGCTATCGTCGGGATGACCGGTACGGCGTTGGGACGAAGTCTGACCGGGGCTCTCAACGACTGCTGGTTTGTGCTCCTGGTGCACGTCATGATGATCGTCAGTGCCGTTAAGTTGATTACCTAGGACGGTATCTACCGGCTGAAGAGAGGGCGGGATAAGCGTCCCGAGGGTTGGTGTCTTGGTGGGGGGCTTTGTCGATGAAATTGACACTTTTGGGCACTGGTAGCCCCGTGCCTTCGCTTAAGCGCGCCTCGGCCGGTTACATGGTGCAAACTGGTGGCGACGTGATCCTGATCGATCATGGTCCTGGAACATTTCAGCGCATGATGCAGGCGGGGGTGACGGCGACCCAGGTTAGTCACGTGTTTTTCTCACATCTACATTTTGACCATTGTCTAGATTTCGTGCGCCTGTTTCTTAATCGCTGGGATATCAGTCCGCCGGATACACCCAAGTTGAAAGTTTTCGGTCCGCCGGGGTTGAATCATTTTGTAGAACGCCTGTTCGGCCCGGATGGGGCCTTTAAGCTCGACCTTGAAGCTCGTACGGAGCATGAAGTTAGCCTTAGCATCTATCGCCGCCGTGGTGGAATCCCACCGCGGCCGTGGCCGGAAGCGGTGATTACCGAGGTCGCCGAAACCGACGCTATTGTGGGTAATGGGTGGCGAATGACGCTAGCCAACGTGCCGCATGTGCAGCCTTATCTGGTGAGCTATGGTGTGCGTCTTGAGGCAGATAGCGGCGTGTTTGCCTATTCTAGTGACATTTCGCTGCCGGTAGACAAGTCGCCAGCAAAGCCGATGTATAAATTGGCGCAGGATGCGGACGTCCTAGTGCACTATCTGAATTCCTTCGATGTCTCACAAGAGATGGGGGGTGGCGGCTCCGGTGATGGTGTCATTAGAACTAAGCAGCAGGCGGTCGGTGAGCTCGCGCAGGATTGCAAGGTAAAAACTTTGGTCACGTCGCATCATGGGCCGCTGATCGACACCGACGGGGTGCGCGAGCGGGTTATCGCTGACATCGCGGCGGTGTTTGATGGCCGACTGATCTGGGGCGAGGATTTGATGACATTTGATATAGGAAATCCCGTCTGAGGCATGACGGATACCTGCCGCCGCAGTGCCTTGACAGGCGGGACGTCAAAATCACATTATCCGCCGTCCTTGCGGCCTGCTGGCTGCCGGGGCGTTCCCATGGTTGGGGCCGTAGCTCAGATGGGAGAGCGTCGCGTTCGCAATGCGAAGGTCAGGAGTTCGATCCTCCTCGGCTCCACCAACCTGCCTCGCGCTTGGCATGCGGCGCTGGCCTTCGGCTTGAATTATGAGATTCATAATGGGGGTAATTAGGTCAACAATGTTGCTAACCTGCATCTGACCATGGCCTTGCCGAACAGCGAAATATTCGAGTTTTTGTTGCCAAAAAAGGCCCAGCAGTTGGGTATTCTTAATGATATCCAGATCGATCAACGCGGCCATGTGCGGGCGCCAGATGGTCCAGGACTGGGCATTGAGCAGCATACGGTTGGTGAGCTGCGCTAAGATTACTTTTGACCATAGGCATCGTAGAAATCAAAACTGAGGGAAATTCATGGCAGACCAGCATGCTGATATAGTTATGGCGCCGCCATTTCAGGCCCTCAACGATGATCAGAAGGATCGCATCCGTAAAGCTGCGGGCAGCATGTCATGCCTGTTTGTCGAATCGAAAGATATAGATTCGGTAGCCACTGGCGCTGAGATCGTCGCCTGCCGGTATGGCCACGACCTCAGTTTTTTTTCCCGTACGCCACGACCCAAGTGGGTACATTGCTGGAGCGCCGGCATTGACGAGATGGCCGGCCCGGAGGTCGCTGATAGCGGCGTACTGCTGACCTGCGCCAAGAGCAACGGCGCTATTGCACTTGGCGAGCATGTCTTGATGCTGATGCTGATGTTGCAGCGGAACATGTTGAAATGGCTAGAAAACCAGCGACGTCGTGAATGGTCCAAGCACCCCATTGGAGAGTTGTACGGTAAGACCTGCGGTATTATCGGTCTTGGTTATATCGGCAAGGAGACGGCGTTGCGGGCCAAGGCCTTTGGCATGCGGACCATCGGGATCAAGCGGAACAAAGAACCGGTCGCCAATGTCGATGAGATATTTGATCGTAGCGAGCTGCACAAGCTGTTAGCCGAGTCCGATTTCGTCGTCATTACAGCGCCTCATACGCTGGAAACTGACAACATGATCGATGCGGCGGCCTTGGCGGCTATGAAACAGTCGGCGTTTATTATTTTGGTCTCGCGCGGTAAAATCATTGACGAAGAGGCGCTGTTTTCGGCCCTCAAGGACGGCCGCATTGCTGGTGCAGGGCTCGATGACTTTGCCATCGAACCGCTGCCATCCTCGAGCCCCTTATGGACGGCGCCAAATACCATCATCACGCCGCACAATGGCCCTAGTTCACGTGAAACCGCCGATCGTGGCGTCGAAATCTTCATCGACAATCTAGGCCGCTGGCAGGCGGGCAAGGAGATGCGGAATATCGTCGATCTGGCGGCGGGCTACTGAGAAAAATTATTAGTCCTCAATGATGCGAAATGCTGCAAACGATTCGAGTCCCATTTACCGTATGACCCAGCTAGATCGCCGCATTCTCTATCCGCCTATTGAGCCTTATAACGTTGGCCGACTGACGGTCACGATCCCGCACGAAATATATTTCGAGGAATCGGGAAATCCCAACGGCAAGCCGGCAGTATTTCTCCACGGCGGTCCAGGGGCGGGGTGTTTGTCCGACAGCCGGCGGCTGTTCGATCCCGATGCCTATCGTATCGTGTTGTTCGATCAGCGAGGGTCGGGCAAGAGCACGCCGCATGCATCGCTTGTTGATAATACCACATGGCACCTTGTCATGGACATGGAGGCCTTGCGCCAGCACCTCGGCATTGACCGCTGGCTGGTTTGTGGAGGCTCGTGGGGCTCGACCTTAGCGCTGGCCTATGCCGAGAGCCATGCGGATCGTACGACAGAGCTGATCCTACGCGGCATCTTTATGCTGCGGCGAAAGGAATTGGAATGGTTTTATCAGGGCGGGCCCGGCGCAGATGGTAGTCAGGGAGCCGGGGCGCTGTTTCCAGACCTATGGGAAAAATTTGTCGAACCGATTCCGAGTGCGGAGCGGGGTGATATGATCACGGCCTATCATCGACGACTGACGGGAGATGACGCTGGCATGCAGTTGCATGCCGCCAAAGCCTGGAGCACATGGGAAGCGGCAACCCTGTCCCTGTTGCCCGATGATTCGCGAGTTAGCGAGATGGGTGACGATCAATTTGCACTCGCCTTCGCTCGCATCGAATGCCATTACTTTCTTAACGGCGGGTTCTTCGACGTCGATGATCAATTGTTGCGCGATATCGGCACTGTTCGCCATATCCCCGGTGTCATCATTCAAGGCCGCTACGATGTGGTCACGCCGGCTAAATCGGCCTGGGATCTGCATCGGGCATGGCCCGAAGCAGCCCTGCGGCTGGTGCAGGATGCCGGCCATGCCCAAAGCGAGCTAGGTATTCTAAGCGAGCTGGTGCTTGCGACAGATCGTTTTCGTGGAGCAAGGCCATGATGACGAGGTCATCTTCTCTCAACCCTATTTGAGAACCTAGTATCCAGAGATGGTGGCGCCACGCAGCCGTAAGCAGCTGTTAGAGGTCATATTATCAGGAAGCATAGTCAAAGTGGTGTCGCTGGTTTAGCGCGCTAGACGAAATTTCGGCGCGCGGTGTGTATGGAAGGGAAAGGAAAGGCAAATGAGGAGGCAAACTATGAACGAACGGCTGTCCGATGAGGCGCGACGGGTGCTACTTGCCGAACGTCGTGAATGGGCGCTTGTCGCAGGCCGCGATGCCATTACGCGCAGCCTCCGGTTTTCCGACTTTAACCACGCCTTCGGCTTCATGTCCCAGGTCGCGCTAGCGGCTGAGAAAATGGGCCACCATCCGGAATGGTTCAATACTTACAATAAGGTGGAAATAACACTTAGCACGCATGATGCCGGGGGCATCACGGAAAAGGATGCGGCGCTTGCCCGCTTTATCGATGACCTTACCGGTGATCTCGCAGTATCCTGAAGATCGCGACGTTAGGTTAGCATCAGACAATTGGAAGCGTCGTTTTGATCCTTGCAGGTTAGTCACTGACAGCACGAGCTATACGCGAAAGGGCTGCTTCGCGACGTGCCGTATAGGTGGAGGAGACGAAAATAATCCCGGCACCGATCCAGACCCATATATCGGGAACCTCCGCAAAAAAGGCGAACCCGATCAGGGCGGCGAAAAGCAGCTTGGAGAAATCAAAGGGTAGCACCGCCGAAGCATCAGCTTCGGAGAAGGACCGCGCGTGGCATTGGTGACCGGCGGTAACCAGTAGACCCATGATGGCGATCCAGCCAAGCTGTGCCAGGGTGGGTGTCTCCCATACGACGAATGCAGGGATACCCGTTAGCGGGACTGCTACCGCATACAGATAAAAGACGACGGTGTTCGGGTTCTCAGTGCGCATCAACAGCTTTAGAAGGAGCGTACCCCACGCGGTGGCGGCGGCGCAGAGAATGGCGAGGCCCGCGCCGGTGCTGAGGCCGGAGGCTTCCGGGCGGACAATCAGCAACATGCCGAAGAACCCTACGCCGACGGCTGACCAGCGCCGAGGGCCAACCCGCTCACCCAACACGAATGTTGCGCAGGCCGTGGCGAAGAGCGGCGCGGTGAAACCAATCGCCGTGGCGTCGGCGAGGGGGATGCGGGCAACAGCTGCGCCCCAGGCTAGCATGGAAACGGCATTGACTGCAGATCGCCCGCAAAGAAGCCAAGGCCGCGTGGCGTGGAGGACGTTGCGATGGTTGCGGAGCATCCAGGGAAGCATGATCATTAGGCTGACGACATTGCGCAGGAATACGACCTCGGAGGAGGGCAAAACCTGGGAAATATCGCGTAGCATGGCGCCCATGCACGTGAACAGAAAGCACGATAGCACCATCCACGTGGCGCCTCGAACGAATGGGGGTAGACCATTCGCAGCGGTGCGGATGGCATTTACTACTAAATTAAGGATCACCCACCCAACATAATCTATTTGGCGGTTGCTCCGCCATGGTAATAGTTACGAGTAATTCGACAGACACAGCATTATTGTCGAAGGCGTACTTTGTCTCATTATTCTGCGCATGGGGCGACCGAGGGTCGTAGAGGCAGTTCTAAAAAATGGTGTGCCTTTTTCAGCATCGTTTTCGAACCAAATGCGCCTCTGATGGCGAGGCCATCAGGAGATTTTTCCGTGAGGTGCCGTTGGCCTGGCGGCACTTGCCGGCGAGAATTTTATGGCGTTGGCGATCATGTGCTTCTGGAGCATCTGCTTGCACGCGATTTCACTCGAATTCATACTGCTGCAAGCAGAAGGCGTTCCGGTGAGGGAGAAAACGATTGGCGAGACCCCTTTGGCAGCCTGGGGCTGAGCGAGTAGCCGAGGCGAACGTTACGAGATTTCGGGCGGCCTTGGCGGCGTCGATTGGCGTTGAAATTCCCGACACTCAGGCCCTCCATCAATATTCCGTCGCGCATCCGGAAGTGTTTTGGTCTGCGGTGAAAGATTTTGCCGACCTTAAGGCCGAAACCTGGGGCGAATGTGTTCTTGTGGATGGCGAAAAGATGCCGGGGGCTAGGTGGTTCCCTGATGCGAAGCTAAATTTTGCTGAAAATCTATTACGCCGCCGTGACGGTGCTGAGGCCATAGTTTTTCGTGGTGAGGAGAACGTTGGCTGCCGGATGAGTTTCGCACAGCTTTACGACGGCGTTTCGGTGGCGGCTCAGGCGCTTGCTGTGGCGGGGGTCGGTCCTGGCGACCGGGTTGCAGGGTTCCTGTCCAATAAGCCGGAGGCAGTGATTGCTGCTCTGGCGGCCCATAGTCTGGGCGCTATCTGGTCGTCCTGTTCGCCTGATTTTGGCGTACAGGGCGTGCTTGATCGGTTCGGGCAGATTGAACCGAAGGTTCTATTCGCGGTCGAGGGGTATTTTTACAACGGCAAGACTATAGATTGCCTGGATAAGATCGCCGCTATCGCTGAGGGCTTGCCGTCATTGGTGAAGGTCGTAATTGTGCCATATATTCGCCAGGAACCGAACATTGGCGCCCTAACTAAGGCGGTCATGTGGGGCGAATTCGTCGCCGCGGTCACGCCGGGCGAGATTGCTTTTGCCCAAATGCCATTCAATCACCCCCTTTACATTCTGTATTCGTCGGGCACCACCGGTGCACCCAAATGTATCGTGCACGGGGCAGGCGGTACGTTGCTAAAACATGCATGCGAGCATCTCCTGCATTGTGACGTGAAGGAGGGTGACCGGGTTTTCTACTTCACAACCTGCGGTTGGATGATGTGGAACTGGCTGATCTCAGCGCTCGCCTGTGGCGCGACCTTGATTCTTTACGACGGATCACCCTTTCATCCCGATGGAAACGCATTGTTCAATTATGCCGACGCTGAGGCTGTTACCTTGTTCGGCACCTCGGCTAAGTACATCGATTCTGTTCAAAAGGCGGGGCTAAAACCCATAGAAACCCACGGGCTGGATAGTATCAGAACGCTAACGTCGACCGGATCGCCGCTTGCCCCTGAAAGCTTCAATTTTGTTTATCGGGGCATCAAGCGAGATGTTCATCTAGCCTCGATTGCTGGGGGAACGGATATTGTCGGCTGCTTTGTGCTCGCTGATCCCACCGGTCCGGTATGGCCGGGCGAAATCCAGATGCCTGGTCTTGGCCTCGACGTTGACGTTTTTGACGATAACGGGCGCTCGATCCGGGGCAAGAAGGGGGAATTGGTCTGTAAGAAACCTTTTCCTTCCATGCCGTTAGGTTTTTGGAACGATTCCGATGGGGCTCGTTACCAGGCTGCGTACTTCGAACGGTACCCGAGTATCTGGCATCATGGCGACTATGTCGAATTCACGGATCATGGCGGCATGATTATCCATGGTCGTTCAGACACCACCCTTAATCCCGGCGGCGTTCGTATAGGCACGTCGGAGATTTACCGCCAGGTGGAACAGGTTGATGACGTTGTTGAAAGCATTGTCATCGGCCAGGACTGGGAAGGCGATGTCCGTATTGTGCTGTTCGTTATCCTGCGCCCGGGCTTGATCTTGGGAGATGAACTGGTCCAGCGCATCCGGTCCCGAGTTCGGGTCAACTGCTCGCCCCGCCATGTGCCGGAACGGATTGTTCAGGTTAGCGATATTCCACGAACTAAGTCGGGTAAAATCACGGAAATTGCGGTCCGTGACGTGGTTCACGGTCGCCAGGTTAAAAACCGCGAGGCTTTGGCCAATCCTGATTCACTTTACCTTTACAGCGATCTGCCTGCGTTGCGAACGTGATCTGGCAGGCATATGGAAGGAACCGGAGCCGGCGGGATATCGGGCCGCTAGGAAGCGGGATGCTGCTGACTATGTTGCGGGCGGATTCGTGGCGCATGACTGTAATGCACGCAGTTCTTGCTCTCAGGCTACCTGATGCCGCGGTTGGGGCTGGATTTATTCGCTCCATGGTTTGGGACGTGGCTCATGGCTATAATTTCTCGACCCCCCTGGCGGATGTTGATGTGCTGTTCTTTGATCGCCTCGACCGGTCGCGTGGTCGCGAGGCGCGCCTGGAAAAATCCTTGCGGCAGCGGCTGCCCGGCATTCCCTTTTCTGTGCGCAATCAGGCGCGTATGCATTGGCGTAACGGTGACCGTCCCTATCGTGACACCACTGATGCAATGGGCTTCTGGCTCGAGACAGCCACATGTGTCGCGGTTAGCCCGCGCGCCGGTGGCGCGATGACCGTGTTGGCGCCTCATAGTCTCGATGATCTGCTGTCGCTGCGGTCCAGACCTACCCAGGCAGGGCAGAGCAAGCCCGGCGCTTATCAGGCGCGCATGGCGGCAAAAGATTGGCCATCCACGTGGCCGCATGTGGTGGTCGCTGGATAGCCACTACTGCGGGTAAAATTAGCGGCAGCAGGTTAGCATTGATAAAAATTGAGCTGCGGTGCGCATCAACGGTGCTCTCTTGATCATAGTGAGAAAAGCGCCAAATATAGGGTTGAGGTGGCCCGTTGGGACGGGCTCTGCCGGAGCAAGGAAGGACCGCTATGAATACTGATGCAAAGGACCTCGTGGGCTTTGATCCTGATATCTTTGTCTGGCGACAGCCGGATGGTATGCCGGTGTCTTGTGTGGAAAAAATTAAGGTTCTCAACGAAAATTTGGAAGAGTTACGCCAAGTTTGTCAGGATGCCCTTGAGGATGCGGTACTGATGGGCTGCGATGAGAAACAAGTGCGTGACGTTCTTGCCTCCATTATTGGCAGAGTTAAGAATCCCTATTGACCGAGTATTTGAATATATTCTCATATGTTATGTATTCCGGCGTGTTCAGGCCCCATTCTTTGAGCGTATAAATTAAACTGCCTCCATATCCTCTTTATTTATTTCTACATAATGGCAGTGCCGCAGAATAGGCCTGCCAATTTTGCGGTAAATTTTTCTAATTAACAAAGGTTCCATTGCTTTAGAATGATGTTGATAGGTGAGTGTTTAAATTCCTCAAATTTTGACGCTATAAGGTTGGGAAATAGGGGTTCCATGATGGTGCAACAGGGGCTCCGTAGCTGGTCATTCTAGAATGTGTGTTGTGGAATATCCTAACCATCTGGGGCATCAAGCGTGATGGGGAGGGATCTCCCATAGCCAGTTGAAGGCGTACACTGGCTGGACGGGTTATGGCCTTTCAGGGTCGATGTCATATATCGCTGATGGGGGCTGGACGCATTTCCACCATTACATTGGCGGGGGACAATCAAGCGTACTTGCGCGCTCTGGTAGGCGCGGGTAGGCTTGCCTATCCTGACCTGTTCTCCTCACCAGAAACGGCTAGAAAATTAATCATGGACGTCATCCTCGTCCCCTTAATCGGGCTAGTCGTCAATCTGCTCGACCTCTTCCAGATCGTCATTATCTGTAGTGTCGTATTGAGTTGGTTGACGGCGTTTAATGTGATTAACACGCAAAATAGGTTTGTCTATTTGGTAGGAGATTTTGTCCATCGGGTGACCGACCGGGCTCTGCGGCCGATCCGGAATTTCATGCCCAATCTTGGTGGCCTCGACCTATCACCGGTCATCCTCATACTTCTTATTTATGCGGCGCAAGAAGCCCTGGTCCGCCTTGCTTTCCGTCTTGGGTAGAGTTTTGGAAAAATTGCGTGGCCGACTTTTCGAGCTGGTGCAGATGGTGTTCGGCTCAGAGCTAACCTGATGCCGCGTGCTGCTGTTAGCCGCCTAGGCGGCATTCGAGAATCGCCTCGAAGCTTGGGGAGCATTGACCCGTGAATGATGCCAAAATAATCGATGGAAAGGCCCTGGCTGCTCAGTTGGACGAGCGTGTCACGGTTGCGGTCGCGGGGCTAAACAACAGATACGATCTGCGGCCCGGGATTGCCGTCGTGCTGGTCGGGGATGATGCCGCCAGCCAGGTTTACGTCCGCAATAAGGGGCGTCGTGCCGAGGCAGCCGGTATGGTCTCGATTATTCATCGGCTGCCCAGCGACACGTC